>Ga0315276_10006166_pt1 | contig 11081 bp, 10 predicted proteins | sample YL17G05_0_MG_FD_204542 | JGI IMG/M metagenome (GOLD analysis project Ga0315276, IMG submission 204542) | Sediment microbial communities from Yellowstone Lake, YNP, Wyoming, USA - YL17G05_0 | ecosystem: Environmental > Aquatic > Freshwater > Lake > Sediment | place: USA: Wyoming | collected... | reverse complement strand
CACGATCGGCCGGCAAGGCGGCCAGTTTTCCCGGCCCAAGGAAATCGCGACCGACCTCGCGGGCAACGTCTACGTCGTGGATTCGGCGTTCGGCAACTTCCAGATCTTCGATGCGGACGGCCTGCTGCTGCTCGACGTCGGCGGGCGCGCCAACACCGACGCGCCGGCCAAGTACATGCTCCCGTCGGGTATCGCCGTCGATGGCGACGGCCGCGTCTACATGGTCGATCAGTTTTTCCGCAAGGTCGACGTCTTCCGCCCGGCCGACCTTGCGCCGACCGGCGGCTACGTCGCGAAAGCCGGCCGCGGGACGACACCCGTCGCCAAGGCAACGGCGGCACCGGCGGCACGCCCCACGGGGACGACCGCGCCGTAACCCTGCGCCCGCGGTCCGCGGGCGCCCTCGTTCGCTTCCCGAAAATGGAAAAAACCGCGCGGTCATTTCCGAAATCGGAAACCGCGCCAGGACTTCCGCATCAAGTCCATGAATTCACATGGCAAACAGACTGGCACGCTCCCTGCTAGATGGTTGTCGGAGCAATGCGCGACGAAGGGCGCATGGCGCTAAGTCACCGGTGAACGCCTGGCTTCGCAGGCAAGAACCTCAACAGGGGAGGGATCATGAGCAGAATCGCTATCGACGGGACCCGTGGCCGGAGTCGGCATGCTCATGCCGGACTGCTGGGCGCGCTGGTGCTGCTGGCGAGCACGGTCTTCGTGCAGTCGGAGGCGGTCGCCCAGATCGCCAACACCAAGCACAATCTGGGCAGCACGAACGCGATCGCCGGCGCCAACAAGTTCAGCGGGAGCACGGAAATCTGCGTGTTCTGCCACACGCCGCACGGCGGCGACACCGCCGCTGCGGTACCGCTGTGGAATCGGACGCTCGCCAACCCCAACACCTACACGACCTACGACAGCCTCGGCACGTCGACGCTTGACGGCAAGACGCTGCCGGTAGGCTCGGTGTCGATTGCCTGCCTCTCCTGCCACGACGGCGTGCAGGCGATGAATTCGGTGATCAACGCGCCGGGCTCGGGGTTTGGCGGCGATGCGGCGTGGATCGCCGGCACGTGGACCGGCACGCGGCAGACGGCCGGCGCGATAAACAACACCTCCGTGGCCCTGCTCGGCACCGATCTGCGCAACGATCACCCGATCGGCATCCAGTATTGCGGCGGCGGCTGGACCGTGGCGTCGGGAACCGGTTCGTGCGCGGACGGGGATTTCAACGCGCCGAGCTTCGCGACGATCGGACCGGGGAAAGTGTTCTGGGTCAACACCGCGGGCGGTACCGGTGGGCGCGACAAGACCGACATGATTCTCTACAACCGCACGGGAACATTCAACGGCACCGGCGGCAGCGCAGCCGCCGCCGGCGAGCCGTTCGTCGAGTGCGCGAGCTGCCATGACCCGCACACGAATTCCCAGGCCACGTTCCTGCGGACGGCCAATACGGGCAGCGCGGTGTGCCTTGCCTGCCACGTGAAGTAGGCGCACCTCGAAACGGCGCAACCGAAATTCGCCTTCGGGGGGGCGACGAGTACGTCGCCCCCCAAATTTTTTGCCAACAGGGAAGGGATCGATGGTGGGTGCCGCAAAGCCCGGAGGGTCCCGCGCGAGGCGCCGAAGCGCCGCCGGCGCGGCGCTCGTGACCGCGCTGCTGGCGGCCGCCGGCATCGCGGCTGCGGCCGATGCTCCGGCGATCGCTGCGCCGGCGGCCGCCGTCGTGTTCGCGCGCGTGGGCGAGGTCACGATCAGCGGGCCGCAATACGAGGTCGCGGTTGCGGCGGCCGCGCGCAACAAGTTCTACCACGGCGCCATTCCGGCGGCGGAGATCGCCAGGCTGCGGCGCGACGTCGGCGAGCGGGTCGTCAATGACGCCTTGCTCCTGCGCGAAGCGAAGCGGCGCCAGATCGTTGCCGAAGGCGCCGCGATCCAGAAAACGCTCGACGGCTACGACGCCCGGTACAAGGGCAATCCCGAGTGGCAGAAGCAGCGCGGCGAGCGGCTCGCGGGCCTCCGGCAGAAACTCGAGGAGGAAAGCGTGCTGGCCCAACTCGAAGCCGCCGTGCGCAAGATTCCGGAGCCAAAGCCCGCCGACGTCGAGGCCTACTATGCGGCCCACCCGGACAAATTCACCTCGCCGGAACAGGTCCGCGTCTCGCTGATCCTGCTCAGCGTCGATCCGTCGTCGCCGAAGCCCAAATGGGACGCGGCGCGCGACGAGGCCGCCGCAATCATCAAGCGGCTGCAGGCCGGCGCCGATTTCGGCCAGCTCGCGAATCTCCATTCCGGCGACCCCTCGGCCGCGAAGGGCGGCGATCTCGGCTACGTGCATCGCGGGGTGCTTCCCGAGCCGGCGCAGGAAGCGCTCGACCGCCTCAAGACGGGCCAGGTTTCGGCCCCGGTCGTCCTGCTCGAAGGGGTCGCCATCCTGCGCCTCGACGACCGCAAGCCGGCGCATCTCAATGCGCTCGCCGCCGTCGCCGACCGCGCCCGCGACCTGCTGCGCCGCGAGCAGTCGGAGGCCGCGTGGTCCGCGTTGATCGCGCGGCTGCGCAAGGAGACGCCGCCCACCATCAACGAGTCGCTCTATGTCCCGGTGCTGGCGGCCGGCGCAGCCGTCGTCAAGTAGCTCAGGGCGCGCGGCGTGGCCGACCGCTCGCCCAGCCTGCGAACCGGCGTTCTCCTGGCGGGGTGGATGGCGGTCGCATTGCCGAGTCCGGGATACGGGGCCACCGCGCCGGCGCACGACGCAAACCCGGATGCCGGCGGTGATGCGCAGCAGGCGCCCGGCAGCGCGGCGGGCGAGGGTGCGACGCTTTGGCGCGTTCCCCCCATCGATTACTGGGGAACGCTGTCGTACGAAAACAGGTTCGACACCGGCGGCCAGCAACCTCAAACAATGCAGCAACTGCTAACCGCGAAGGTCAACGGCTCTAGCTACCTCTGGAAGCCGTGGTTTGCCGAGGTGAACGGCGGCCTCGGCATTTCGTTCGGGCGTTTCGACAACAGTGACATCGGATCGGGGACCAACGACGTGTTCCTGACCGGAATCGGACAGGCGCAATTCTTCCCGCGCAGCCGCTTTCCGTTCGAGGCGCATTTCGAACTGGCCGACAGCCGTGTCGGCGGCGGCATCATCGCGGCCAACGACTACCGCACGCTGCGGGTGGGTGTCTCGCAGAGCTACCGACCGGAGTCCGGCCCGTACACGCTCTACGGCAGCTACGATCACTGGTCCCAGTTCGGACCGGTCTACGGCAACAGCTCCCAGGACCTCGTGTCGGGGGAATACCGGTCCAGCTGGAAGGATCAGTCGCTGCAGGTGACCGCGAACCTCAACCTGGCGCAGAGCGCGACCACGGGGCAGGAGACCGAGTTCGACGCGCTGGTCGCGCGCCACAATTACGGTCCCTCCCCCGAGTTCTCGGTCGACACCACCGCGAGTCTCGTGCGCAACCGCTACGATCTGCTGCTCGGCTCATCCGACATCGCCGGCGCGCAGGTCAACAGCATCGGCGTGTGGCGCCCCGCGAATCAGCCGCTGACCGTCACCGCCTCCGCCCGCATCGGCGCGCTGCGCGTATCGGGCGGCGCCGGAGATTCGCAGGGCGCGACGGCCACGCTGGGCGCGACCTATCAGGTCAACCGCAACCTGCAGCTTTCCGCCTCCGGCAATGCCGGATTCTTCAACGGCGCGGGAACGCGAAGCACGTCGCACGGCGAAAACGTCGGCGGCATCTATTCGGGCGACAACGTTTCCTTCGCCGGATTCAGCTACGACTGGTCGGTTTCCGCGAACGCCGGCTACCAGGGGGAACCGACCGGCAGCGCAGCGTTGCTGTCGTCGCAACTCAACCAGTCGCTCGGCCGGGCTCTGGTGCTGCCGGACGGCTCGACGCTCTCCGGCAGTGTTGGCTTGAACCTCGGCGCCGGAAAGGGAAGCGCTAGCTCCGATCGCTTCGGCGACAATTCGGGGAACGTGGGCCAGGTGGGGACCAACGCGTCGCTGACCTGGAACAAATCGGCGGGGGGCAGCAGCGGCTACGCCCGCGTCACCGTGAGCGACACCCGGCAGGTCTACGGCGAGCAACGACCGTCGTTCCAGTTCGCGAACGTGCAGATATCAGGGACGTGGAACTTCGGCCGCTACAACTCGCTGGTCGGCGATCTCACCTACCAGTACACCCGTCAGGATCCGGGCTTTCTCATCGCGGGCGGCGCCGCGGTCCCGGTGCCCTCCGTCGGCCTGCAGTCGAGCACGGCGACCGCCGCCAACATCACCTACCGCCACGACCGCGTCTTCGGCATCCCGCGCCTGCGCTTCGTGTCCCAGCTGCAGATCACCGATGCTGCCGTCGTCCAGCAGAACGTGCTCGGAGCGCCGCAGGACCAGCTGTCGCGCTGGTGGGACAACCGGCTCGAATACCTGATCGGCCGCCTGACGGCGACATTCGCGGTGCGTGCCTACGAGGTGCAGGGCATCCGCCGCGAGGGCATCTATTTCCGCATCGAGCGTGCGATCGGCGGCTCGGTGGGGACTTTCTGAACATACGCTTTCACTTCCTCGAGCAACAACGCAACCATGGCATTTCTCGGCAAGACCGGCATTGCGCGCCGCATGACCCTCGCGGCGCTGGCGGCCGCCGCGCTGCTCGCGCTGGCGGGCGGCGAGGACGCCCGCGCGGAATACGGCGACGTCGTCATCAACAACTATTCGGACGCCGCCGGCATGCGTCCGGTCGTCTTCCCGCACTGGTTCCACCGCGTCCGCTATCGCTGCAAGGTTTGCCACGCCGATCTCGGCTTCAAGTTCAAGGCCGGCGGCAACGAGATCAACATGGTGAAGATCATCGACGGGCAGTTCTGCGGCGCCTGCCACAACGGCGAGGTGGCCTGGTCGATCGAGAACTGCAACATGTGCCATTCCGCGAATCCGAAGACGCCCACGCAGGTCCACGAAAGCACGATCGGCTCGATCGTCGTCCCGGCCGGTGCAGCCGCTGCGCCGCCACCGCGGAAGTGACGGGGCGGACGATGATGACCGCGGCGAAAATTCTTGCAGGGTTGCTGCTGACCGTCGCGGCAGCCGCGGCGACCGCCGCCGACGCGCCCGACGGCAAGGCGATCTACCAGGCCACGTGCGCCGCCTGTCACGCCAGCGGCGCCGCCGGCGCCCCGAAACTGGGGGACGCCGCGACGTGGGCGCCACGATTCCAGGCCGGCATCGACGGGCTCTACCGGAGCGCCATCGCCGGCAAGGGCTCGATGCCCGGGAAAGGCGGCAATGCGGGCCTGTCCGAACAGGCGGTGCAGGCGGCGGTGAATTTCATGGTGCTGCAGGTCGACCTGAAGCCGGCGGCCGCGGCGGCGAAACCTCCGGAAACGAGAGCGGCGGCCACGGTGCCGGCCAAGGCAGCCGCCCCCGCGCCGCCGGCCGCAGCCGCCCCCGTTGCGGCGGCCGCATCCGCCGCCGCGCCGCCCGAGCCTGCGGCCGGCAAGGGCCTGTCCGTCTACCAGGCATCGTGCAGCGCGTGTCACGGAACCGGGGCGGCCGGGGCGCCGAAGCTGGGCGACACTGCCGCTTGGGCCCCGCGCATCAAAGCCGGCCTGCCCGCGCTCTACAACAGCGCGCTCAAGGGCAAGGCCGCGATGCCGGCCAAGGGCGGCAATCCGGCGCTCGCCGATGCCGACGTGAAAGCTGCGGTCGATTACCTGGTCGCGCAGGCGAGCGGCGGGAAGGCAGCGGCGACAGCCCCGGCGGCTGCGCGTCCGGAGCCTCCCGCAAAGGCCGCGCCTTTGCCGGCGACACCGACCGCGGCCGCACCGGTGAGCACGCCAGCGGCCACGCCACCGGTCGCTACGGTGCCGGCCGCCACCGGTGCGCCTCCCCCGCAGGCCGCGCCGGCGGCCGTCGCCGATGCCAACGCCTTCAATCGACTGCTGCGCACCCCGGGCAAGCGCAACCTGCCCCCGGCGGAGGACGGCATCCACGATCCGACGAACGACGGCACGCTCGCGCTGCAGGCGCCGCTCGCGGCGTTCGGTCCGTTTCCGAAGAGCAACGCCGGCAACCGCGTCGATTGGGTGAAGGCGCTCGCCGAGAACAAGATCCAGCCCCGCTACGACCGCATCGACCCCGCAGCCGTGCCGGCCGTGATGGATCTCAACATCGTGCGCGAGGTGAAAGGCTCGATGCCCGACGTCGTCTATCCGCACAAGCAGCACACCGAGTGGCTCGACTGCTCGAACTGCCATCCGGCGATCTTCATCCCGCAGAAGGGTGCGAACCAGATCAGCATGGCCGCGATCCTGCTCGGCCAGAAGTGCGGCGTGTGCCACGGCAAGGTCGCGTTCCCGGTGTCCGAATGCCGGCTTTGCCACTCGAAGAACAAGACGGCCGCGGCGGCCGGTGCGAACGCGTCCGCAGGCGCAAAGTGAAACGGGGGAACGCATGAGTGAAGCAACGCGAATCGCGATCGCCGCCGTCGCCGTGGCATGGATGCTGGCACAGCCGGGCATGGCCCAGACGCGCACCGACCGCCTCCCGCCGCCGTCGAGCGACCCTACGCCGCAATCCGTCGAGCAGAAGCGCGCGATGGTGGCGGGGATCGTCCGCGATTCACCGGTGGCCACACGCGTCGCCGCGAGCCCCAATCCGGACGCGCGCCGGTACCTCGCGACGGCGCAGGATCTGCAGGAGCAGGCGGCCACGCTGCTCGCCGCCGGGCAGGTCGTCGCGGCGAATGCCCTCCTCAACGAAGCAATGTGGCAGATCGGCCGGGCGCGGGCCCTCGCCCCCGATCCCGCGGCGACGCTCGTTGCGGAGCGTGGCCGCTACCGGCAGTTGCAGGACAGCATCTCCGCCTTGCAGAAGTCGTACCAAATCAACCTCGACCGGGAGCGCGCCCGCGGCGCCGGCGAGCCGACCGCGGGTCGCGAACTCGACAAGGCCGATGCGCTCATCGTCGAGGCCGGCGCCCTCGCCGCCGCCGACCGGTACGCCGACGCCAACCGCCTGTTCGATCGCGCGCTGGCATTGCTGCTTGCCGATTTCCATGTATTGCTCGGCGGGCAGACGCTGATCTACAGCCGCGTGTTCCCCCAACCGCAGGACGAATACCCGTTCGAGCTCGAGCGCAACCGCAGTTACGAAAGTCTCGTTCCACTCGCCGTGACGGAATACCGTCCCGGCAAGGACGCGCTGGCACTCATCGACCGCTATGTGCGGGAGAACAAATCGTTGCGCGAACAGGCGCAGAAGCAGGCCGCGGCGCGCGATCTCAAGGCGGCCGTGCGGAGCCTGCAGGATGGCACCGAGGCTCTGCAGCGCGCGTTGCAGGCCGCGGGGCTCGTCGTCCCGCAGACGATGGGGCAGCAATGACGGCGCGGGGACGATCATGAGCGACCGCTTGTGCTCGCTGCTGGTCGCCGGCGCGCTTGCTGCCGTCCTGGCCGTCGGTCAGACCGGCGTCCGCGCCGCCGATCCGGCCGCGCCGGTGCCGGCCCGGGACCAGGTCGAGCGCCGCCTCGTCTCGGTGGCGACGCTGATCGAGAGTTCGTCGGGCGCGCAGCAGATCGAGGCTAGCGGCAACGCGGCGGCCCAGGTGCGCCGGGTGAAGGCAAGGGATTTGCATGCTCAGGCTACGGCCGCGTTTCGCAGCGGCGATCTCGCCCGCGCTTCACAGCTCCTCGACGAGGCCGCGCAGACCATGTTCGACGGCGTGCGCGCCGCTTCCGCCGACAAGGTGACGGGCGCCAAGGACCGCGTCGATTTCGATGCCCGGATGGAGTCGACACGGGCTCTGCTCGATGCCGCAAAGCGGATCGCCGCCGAGAAGGGGGCCGGCCCCGCAGCGGCGGATCTCGCGCGCCGGATCGAGACGTTGATGAACGAGGCGGCCCGCCTCGCCGCCGCCGGCAGAGTCGACCAAGGCCGCGTCGTTCTCGACCAGGCCTACCTCGCCGCGAAGGTTGCGATCGGCGGCATGCGCGGCGGCGACACGCTGGTGCGCTCGCTCAGCTTCGCCAGCAAGGAAGAGGAGTACCGGTACGAAATCGACCGCAACGACACCCATCGGATGCTGGTCACCGTGCTGCTGCAGGACAAGCGCGGCGCCGCCGGCGTCGATGCGATGGTCGAGCGGTCGACGCAGGCCGCGGCAGCGCTGCGCAAGGCGGCCGACGAGCAGGCGGCGCGGCGCGAATTCGATGCGGCCGTCAGGACGCTCGAAGACTCCACGCGGGAACTCGTGCGCGCGATCCGCGCGGCCGGCGTCTACATCCCGGGCTGATGATGAACGACCGCACGCGGTCGTCGCCACGCGCCGCGCCCCGCGTCGCGGGTGCGGCGGCGGTGCTGGCGCTGGCGCTGGGGTTGGCGTTGGTGCTGGCGCTGGGGCTGGGACTCGCCACCGGACCGGCGCGCGCCCAGGCGGCACCGGCGATCGGCTGGGCGCCGCTCGCCGGCGACGGCCTCCACGATCCGAAAGGTCCGGCGATCGGCCTGCTGCAGGAGCCGGCGGCCGCGCTGTCGGTATTGCCGCCGGACACCGCCGGCAACAAGGTCGGATGGATGCGGGCGCTCGACGGCGGCTTCATCAAGCCGCGTTCGACCATCAATCCCGATCTCACCGTCAACCTGCGCACGACCGAGGTGCTGCTGAAGCGCACCGGCGAAATGCCGATGGTGCGTTTTCCGCACCGGCAGCACACGCTGTGGCTGGATTGCGTGAACTGCCACAGCGGGATGTTCGAAATGCGGGCCGGCGCGACGAAGAACAACATGTTCCTCATCCTGCAGGGCGAGAAGTGCGGCGTGTGCCACGGCGCCGTCGCGTTTCCGCTCACCGAATGCCAGCGCTGCCACAGTGTCGCGCGCGGAAGTCCAGAAGCGGCCGCCTTCGGCCAGGGCCTGGTGCGCGAATGACCGCGCGGCGCGGCCGCCACGCGTCGTGGGGCCTGCGGCCAGCGCTGCTCGTCGTCGCCGCGGCTGCGCTCGCCGGGCTTTCGGCGCAAGTGCCGGCCGAATACGGCGATGTCGTGCTGAACAAGCGGTCCGACAACGCCGGCGTGCGCCCGGTCGTGTTTCCGCACTGGTTTCATCGCATACGTTTCCGCTGCAAGGTCTGCCACTCCGAATTGGGGTTCACGATGCGGGCCGGCGCGAACGACGTGCTGATGGCGAACATCATCGACGGCAAATTCTGCGGCATGTGCCACAACGGGCAGGTCGCGTGGGGCGCCGAGCAGTGCGACCTGTGCCACAGCGGCAAGCCGGGGGTGAAAAGCGGAATCTACGGCAGCCACGAGACGAGAGGACCGGGCAAGTGGTGAGCCCGCGTCCTCTGGCCGGGGCATGGCTGGCGACCGGCGCCGCGCTGTTCGCGGCCGGCTGCGCCGTGTTCGGCCCGGTGGCGAGACCCGCCTCGGTGCCCGCCGCCGCGACCCCGTGGCAGACGTTGACGGGCGGCTGGCTCGCGACGGCGGCGCCACCCGGCGCTGCGGTGCCGGTGCCCAGGCTGCAGCGGGTGACGCTGGTGCACCCGTGCGGGGTCGCGGTCCACCGCAGCCTCGTCTTCATCGCCGATTGCGCCACCGGCGAACTGCTGCGCTACGACCGGGCGCGCGACACGATCACGATTTCCGCCGCGATCTCCGACCCGGCACCCGGACCCTCCGTGGCGATGATCGTCGCCGACGACCTCGGCATGTATGTTGCGAACCCGGCGGAGGGCATCGTCACGCGCCATGATGGCGATGGCAAGCTGGTCAGGTTGTACCGCGATCCGACGACGCCGGGCCGGCCGGTCGCCGTGGCCGTCGACGAGCGGCGCAGCGAAGTGTTCGTTGCCGACGCGGATCGGCGTCGTGTCGTCGTCTTCGGACCGGACGGCGAATTGCGGCGGATCCTCGGCATCGAGGGAGGCGTCGCCTTGCAGAGCATCGCGGCAATGGCGCTCGGCCCGGACGGCATCTATGTCCTCGATCGCCAGGCGCAGCAGGTCGTGGTGCTCAACCTCGGCGGTGAGTTGCGCCGGACGTTCAGCGACGACAGCCTGATCGCACCCGGTCTGATGGCAGTTGACGACGCCGGCCGCGTGTTCATCGTCGACGAGGCCGATCAGACGGTCAGCATGTTCGTCCACGGCGAAAACGTGTCGCGCATGGGCGGCCGCGGCGCGGAACCGGGCCGGTTCGGAACCATCACCGCGCTCGCCGTGGACGGCAACCTGCTGTACGTCGCGGACGGAGCCCGCGCCAACGTGCAGATCCTGCTGCTGACGCCGGAGTCGATGCGCCGGCGGGGCGATCGGTAGGCGATGGCGCGGCGCGCAATCCTCCCGGCGATCGCGGCGATGCTGCTGCTGTGCGGCTGCAGCCCGACCACCTATGTGCTTCGTTTCGACCGCGCCGGCGGCGAGGGCGACCAGGTGTGGCCGGTGCCGCAGACGCTGGAAGTCGCCCGCTACCGCTACCTCGGCCAGCTGACCGGCGAGGACAATCTGCAGCCGGTGGGGGAGCGCGGCGGCGGCTTCAAGGCCGCGCTCAAGTGGCTCGTCGGACTGGCCGATGGTGATGCCGGCCGGACCGTGCTGCAGCGACCGCAGAGCGGCACCGTCGACGCGGAAGGCCGCATCTACGTGACCGACGTGAGCCGCAAGGCCGTCTTCGTGTTCGATGAAGCACAGGGGCGCCTCGAGGTCTGGGACGACGCGGGCGGCGGCCGGCGCCTGGCGTCGCCGATCGCCGTGGCTCTCGGCGCGGGCGGGCAGGTGCTGGTGACCGATTCCGAGCTCGCGCTGGTGCTCCGCTTCGACCGGGACGGCAAGCCGCTGGGTGATTTCGGCGGCGGCACGTTGCAGCGTCCGACGGGCATCGCCCGCGACGCGGCCCGCGGCCTGATCTATGTGGCGGACACCTACGCGCACGACATCAAGGTGTTCGATGACGCCGGGCGGCTCGTCGACACGATCGGCCGCCGCGGCGACGGTCTCGGCGAGTTCAATTTTCCGACGCACCTCGCCTTCGCCCGCGGCATGCTCTACGTGACCGACATGATGAACTCGCGGATC
>Ga0315276_10006165_pt1 | contig 11083 bp, 19 predicted proteins | sample YL17G05_0_MG_FD_204542 | JGI IMG/M metagenome (GOLD analysis project Ga0315276, IMG submission 204542) | Sediment microbial communities from Yellowstone Lake, YNP, Wyoming, USA - YL17G05_0 | ecosystem: Environmental > Aquatic > Freshwater > Lake > Sediment | place: USA: Wyoming | collected... | reverse complement strand
GGGCTGGAAGAAGCTAAGCAAAAAGAAAAAGGGCGGCCTGCTCGGATAAAATCTAAGCGAAATTATTGGACTAGGTATTGTAGACAACGTCTTAACAACTAAGGAGAACAGTATGAGTTTTTTACCGAAGAGTGGTCGTGAGTACGGAATCTTGGGCGCTGGTGGCTTAGTAGGAAGTGTTCTTACAGTGCTCATACCATGGGGCTGGAAGAAGCTAAGCAAAAAGAAAAAGGGCGGCCTGCTCGGATAAAATCTAAGCGAAATTATTGGACTAGGTATTGTAGACAACGTCTTAACAACTAAGGAGAACAGTATGAGTTTTTTACCGCAAAGTGGTCGTGAGTACGGAATCTTGGGTGTCGGTGGCTTAGTAGGAAGTGTTCTTACAGTGCTCATACCATGGGGCTGGAAGAAGATAAGCAAAAAGAAAAAGGAAGGTCTGTTCGGATAAAATCTAAGCGGAGTTATTGGCATAAGTATTGTAGACAACGTCTTAACAACTAAGGAGAACAGTATGAGTTTTTTACCGCAAAGTGGTCGTGAGTACGGAATCTTGGGTGTCGGTGGCTTAGTAGGAAGTGTTCTTACAGTGCTCATACCATGGGGCTGGAAGAAGATAACGGCACCAAAGCCCGCCGCACCGGCTGTCGAAGATCCAAAGACGGGCACGGGTGGTTGATTCTAACGGGCACATGAGTGCCCGTTTTTTTAGTGTCTACAACAAAGAGAGGGAAAAAGTATGAGTAAGAGAAAGCAGGAGGAGGAGGAGGAGGTAGCTGCCAAGGAAGTATCCTGGCATGGGGTGAGCAAGGAGGAGAGGGCTGCCTACCACGAGACGCACAAGGAGGAGAGGGCTGCCTACCGCAAAGCCTACCGTAAAGCGAACAAGGAGGAGAAGCTGTCGATACTTCCGAAAAACAGCCGTGAGTGGGGCATAGTAGCACTATCGGCGCTAGTGTCGGCGCTAGCTCCGTGGGTAGCAAAAGAGGTGAGGAAGTCCAGTAAAGAAAAGGACTCGAAGGAACTCAGAGTCGCTCCCATGATGAGTGAAGAGGAAGGGAGAAGGCGAAGAGCTGCCTACCATAAAGCCTACTACGAGGCGAACAAGGAGAAGCTAGCGGCCTATCGTGAAGCTAACAAGGAGAGAGCTGCCAAGAATAAAGCCTACCGTGAAGCGAACAAGGAGAAGCTAGCTGCCCAGAGAAAGGCCCGCTATGCAGCGAACCCGGAGGAGAGAGCTGCCAAGAATAAAGCCTACCGTGAAGCGAACCCGGAGAAGCACGCTGCCTATATGAAAGCCTACCGTGAAGCGAACAAGGAGAAGCTAGCTGCCCAGCAGAAAGCCTGCCATGAAGCGAACAAGGAGAAGCTAGCTGCCCAGAGAAAGGCCCGCTATGCAGCGAACCCGGAGGAGAGAGCTGCCTACCATAAAGCCTACTACGAGGCGAACAAGGAGAAGCACGCTGCCTGTATGAAAGCCTACCGTGAAGCGAACAAGGAGAAGCTAGCTGCCCAGAGAAAGGCCCGCTATGCAGCGAACCCGGAGGAGAGAGCTGCCAAGAATAAAGCCTACCGTGAAGCGAACAAGAAGAAAAAGAAGGCCTAATGCGAGCACCAGAACCCAATCGGGCATATCTGGTGCTCGCTTTTTTTTTACCATTTGGCTATGCTCCGAGAATATAGCCCGACTTGGAGAAATCATATGGGAGTGGATATTCCACGTGCTGTGTTCAAATCTGCTGTGGAGAGGTTAACCAGCATAAGCGAGAGTTCAAAGGTTGGACTCGAGGCGTTCAATAACCTTCGCATCGAAGGCTTTGGTCGGCAAATGAAGATAGGCGGGTTTAATAAGATCCTGGCCGCAGAGGTCGTCCTTGAGGATATACCGCCCCATGAACCGTTCGGCTTTGGAGCTTCTTTTGCAGCGCTCAAAGACCTAGCTGCAGCGCTCCCCGATGCCCCCATCAACCTGCGACTTGGGGAGACCAACTGCACCATCTCTGCTGGAGCCAGCCGGTTCACGCTCCGCATTGTTGCCCAAGAAGCCTTCCCGCCGAGACAGCTCCTGCAGGGCAAGCCCTTTGACTTTGCGGACCTCTCCTACTACGACACGGACATCGGCGATCTTTTCAGCGCCATTGGCAAAGTCATCTACTGCACCGATGTGACCAGTGAGCGTCACTACGCAAGAGGTGTGATCGTCACCCCAGATTTTTTTTACGCCTCTGACGGGCTGCGCCTTTCACGTTTTCCAAACCGCATTGTGCGGGTGGATAAGCCAATAGCCCTGCCCGTCGAGGGGCTAACGCGGCTAAGCAAGTTCTTCAAAGGCCGGCGTTTGGGCGGCATATCGGGTGGCGTGACGGATATCACCCTTGCCGCGCACGGAATGTACGCTACGATGAGACTTCTGAACTGGGAGATTCCAAGGGTCCAGGCAGCGGTCCCTGGTGGCCCAGCAGACCTCTTTACCGCACCAAGAGGCGAGATAATTGCCGCCCTGCAGCGAACGCTAATCGTAGCAAACCAGAAGAGCCCGCAGACTAGCCTTCAGTTCGACGGCAAGACCCTCGCCTTTCGCACTGACGAAGATGGGGATGTGGCGGAAGACTCGGTCCCCTGCACAGGGTCCGCAGCGGCGCTTATCCGAATCAACCCCAGGTATTTGCTCGATGCAGTTTCGCGTATCGAGGGGGACGAGGTATGCTTTCACCTCCGCGGGCAAAACGGGGTCACTTTAACGGACAACAAAGGAGAGCACGTCAATGTCATCATGCCCTACCGGGTTAACTGAAGAGCAAAAAACACTGCTGCGCCAGGAGCGGGAAGTCCAGCTAGGGGAGTGGTTCTCCAGGTCCATCCTCACTGACCTCATGAACATTTACGTCGGGCAGATGGACGACATGGATATCCTCGGCGGGCTGGATGTGATGCTGGGTATTGATCGGCGGACAATCTTCCTGCAATCTGTAAAAGCTGCGTACAAGACGATGAAAAACGAAGTGGAGTAGCCAGGTGGGCGAGCATACATGGAACAAGATTGGAGACAAGTAGATGAGTTACCCGACACCGGAAGATGAGAGGGAGGATTTGGACGCACTGGCCTTGGAGCCCACAACCCCAAGCCTTAGCGTGGCCGGAACACCCTCGCCATACGAGCCCCATGAGATACTGCTGAGCCACGACGAGACCTCGATGATTGACGGCGGCGATGACTACCTGACTACGCTGGATGACATTCTCGGAGATGAGGAGCCTAGAAAATGAGCCCAGATACCCGGAAGAATCTGAACTACGAATTGGAGTCTGCGCACAGGTTCCGCTACGACGGCCTCAGAGATTTGATTACGCTCTACCAAAGTGGGCTCCGGCAGTCTGCCGAGATGCTGGCGATCCTGCTAGATAAACAGCATTTCCAGGCCGCAGCGGACGTCTGGACCACAGTCCAAAGGGGAATTGATACCTTTGAGAGTGCAATGCAGGCCCAGCTTCTCGAGACGCAGGAGGACATCAATAGCGCCGAGGCGGCTGCGGCGGCTATACTGGCTGCAAAGGTTCGGAGTGACGAAGAGGAGTGACGAAGACGCGATTCCCGAGGCGGATCTGAAGTGAAAATGTGGTATAAGGTGTTTAGAAGAACCACCTTATACCGCGAGATTATAGCATGGAGCTGAAGTACGCACCGTATAGCCCGTCACGGTTAGACGCTGGAACATGTGGGTTTGCTTTCAAACGTCTATATCCCCAGGACAAAACCACGGTCCGTCCCAAGTTCGAAAACCTTCCTCAGGCACGCGGGTCAGCGACTCACGAGGTGCTGGCGCAGATAACAGAAGCAATATGCAAGGACCCTCAAGCGGTATTCACTGCCGATACTATCCGGCGTTGGGTGGCGGAGGCAGTCGTTCGCCATCCAGCTGCTTACCAGGAAACAGGCGCAATACTGGATATGGCCAAGCTCTACATAGCTCGCCCACCAAACCTGCTCACGAGGGATGCTAAAATCGAGCAGAAGATGGCTGTTACGTATGATGAGAAGACACAAACGTTCTCAGGGTACGATGACAATGATGCTGTCTTGGAGCCGTCTGGGGACGAGATGTATGACGACCCGAATTGTTTCGCAAGAGGCAAGGCAGATATCCTGCTGAAGTCTGACGATTCGACGTTTGCGATCATCTACGACCACAAGACCCAGCCTAATATCGAAGAGGCAGACACCTTTCAGATGGGCTTTTACGCCTGGGTCGTGGCGAAGGCCAACCCCTTTCTCGATGAGATACGCACCGTACTCCATTTCGCGCGCTACGGCTACTACTCGCAGCCGTATGTCTGGACCAGGAAGGATCTGGCCCAAATCGAGGATCTGATCATTACCAAAGCTATGGCCATCGAATTGCGAACAAGCTGGGAGCCCACACCGCACAAGAACTGTCAGTACTGCCCTTACCTGGCTGAGTGCCCTGCGATGGCCGAGTACCTGCAGCCCGACGCAGAGGGGCACCTTCGTATCAAGCCAGGTATCCAGAAGATTCTAGGCAGCACCAAGAAGGCCGAAGAGGTGGCCGGCATCCTCACGGTGCTCGAGGAGCTAACCAAACGCCTGAAGGCAGATCTGCGCGAGCACATAGACAAGTATGAAGCGCCTGTTGCTATACCAGGTAAGATTTTCGGATACTTTCCAGACCCCGATAGGATCGACTGGAGGTATGTAAACAAGAACCAAAGAGACCCGGTATATGAACTCTTTGCGAAGCACAACGTCGACCCAAGAAAGTACATGAGCTTTAGCGAAAGCCACTATAAGTTTCTCAGGGACGTGGAAAGTGAATCTTTCGTAAAAGACCTGGAAAGCCTTTTCAGAAAGACTACTACCACGACTTTTACAAGCAAAAAAGTGTAGACCGTTTGCCGGCAAATGGCGATACTCCGATGAACCCTAATACAGGTGCGTGCATGAGCTGGTTAAGTGAGACGGAATACGAGTACCGATACAAATGCGGGAGCGGGCATACTAGCATTTATGTAGCGCATGCTTGCGATAAGGAGCCTCGGAATTGCCATGAGTGCAGTGAGCCGGCGGAGTATGACGGCTTCAACCCCCTCCAGCTCAACCTTAGGGGTAAGGTCTCCTATGAGCAAAATGGTCGAAAAGCCTTCCGCGTAACGGACGGGAAAGGCGGTGTTCGTTACGTCTCAGAAACTAAGGAACGCTACCTTGAGTCTGGGGATGTGAAACCATCGTACACCAAGGCTTACAGCGAGCATCTGGTGAAGGAAGGCAAGCAGGATCTCCTGGAGACCCAGTCAAGGGCGGAGATCATAGCCGCGCGCGAGGCGATCAAGAAAGCCAAAGTTAGCATGACGGTACCCACAGCAGAGGAGAGCATTCCATGAGATTTAAAGGTGTAGTGACAACAGGGAAGCAGCGTGGCGATGTCATCGAGTACACGCCCAAGGAAAAACTCGAGGCGTGTCTCAGGGTGGCTTTGACAAAGCACCCGGACTTTCTCGACTGCTTTCTGGTCCACGTGAAAGCCGTTTCCAGCAACCCACCGACTGTGTCGGGCAAAGGCGACCTCTTAAAAGGGTTGTGGCAGAATAACCATTACCTTGGAGACGGACAGGTAACTGTCGCTCGTCGGTGCCTCAAGCGGGACCAGGTATTGCAGCCAGTCAAGCTCAACTTCACACTGGCTTTCGAAGACACGCTGCAAGAGAACGGCCTGCCAGATTTTAACATTGTATCGCTGGATTTGCTCCCGGCATAGTACCCTAGAACAGGGGTGATAACGTTTATGTCTGCACCGCTATCTCGTTGAGGTAGCGGTGCTTTTTATTTTAAGGAGATTTTTTGAGTAAAGCCGAAACCCCAGAGACGTACAAGACAATGGTCTTGAGCACTGCGCACGTAACTCCTTTGGATTGCGAACGGCTAGATGCTTTGGCCGACTGCCCCTTGTCAGGCGTAACAGCCCATCCGTACGGGTATTACATAAGAGTAGGTCTTATTGATTCGAAAAAAGTAGGCTCGATGAGCATTCTCTTCCAGGCAGCACTAGAGTTTACTGATAGCCACGATTGCCACGTTTTAGACCTGGACCGCGACGCCTATACCCTAGCCTGCCTAGCAGAAGGCGAATGGCCGTAAGCCCCGCAAATTCCCCCGCAAAACGTGGAATAAGTATTCTGAGTAATTAAACTATGTTGGAGATTCTATGCAACTGCCGAGCATAAAGCACGCGCAGCATCAGGGAGGCTTTGTCTCGTCCTTGCGATGGGGCACCTGGGGCTGGGACATGCTGTACCGAAAGGATGAGTTCTTCTTCGCCCAGTACGGGAGATCGCCTGTAAAGGTTCTCTGCGTGCGGTCTAAAGCAGCAAAGCGGACGCCGGCGTTTCTCCTAACCTATGGCTGGGAAGTCCGAAGAAAAGGAAAAAGAACCTACGCAGGGCACACCAAAAAGCCACTGAATTTCTCACACTACTGGAGGGCCGAAAAATGGAACAGTGGGAAGGCGCACAAAATAGACCAGGGAGGGAGGGCCAGTTTAGTCAACTGCTCATCGACCACAACGACTACGGGCTTGAAAACCCATTCCTTAATTGCGACGGCTCCGTGCCCGAGGACGCATATCGGTTCGCTGTGGACCAGATGGTTGCAAACGGTTTTGCAGTCCATGAGGGGCTCAAGGAAGTCATCCTAGCTGGGATAGAAGCGGCTCTACACTATGTCGGGATAGCCGATCCTTATGTCATGTATTTGCGCAATTTGTCGGATGTGAGCTTTACGGACGATTGGGAAAACTGCACGTATGAAATCAACCCCTACAATGTCTGGAGGCATGACGTCCCGGAAGACGACTATTGGGAGGATCCAGAGGAGTACCGGCAAGAGTTAGATTCAGGTGAACTCGAATCCTACACCTATACGCCCGAGCAGGGCCAACAGGCCTTCTACCAGATGCTGTCGCGCCCTGCTCTGGATGGCTTGCCGAAGGGGATAGGCACGCAGTTGCGTGAGGTGCTACACGGCTACCATGGCGTTGAGGATAGGTACGCACGGATAACATCAGTGGGCTACGAGGCGCTAAAGCAGGTCTGCAGCTATCAGGATCAATACGGTGAAACAAAAATCGACACCGAACTCATGGACCTCTACTTTGAGTACGCAGCCTGGGCAGCATTTGTCTGGATCATGTCCCCGCTCAGTTTACGAGTTCGCTGCGATAACCTGTACTTGACTTCTGCCGTCTTTGATTACGGGGAGGCAATCCTGGTGGACCCAGGGTATGTCTATGGGTCTAACCGCTACCACAAGCGAGAAAACCCTCCCGAGATGTGCTATGTCAGGGGCTGCGGGGTGTCGGCTTACTGCGTGACGATGACCCTTGTCGGGGACGACTTTGCTCATATCTGTGAGCACTGCAAGTCGTACGGGGAAGACCTCTTCCCGCCAGCTAACTGCGGCAGCCGCGTGTGCAAGGCCGTAAGCTGCATGCACCATCCGTTTAATAGCATGGGCAAGCAACTCGGCACCCATGAGATGCTGCGGAAATCGGGCTTGCTGCTAAACCAGGGAGACCCACTCCGTGGGCTTCTCGGCAGTTCCGGATCTGCGCCCCTGCGGCTCCGGTAGGTTCTTGGGTTTGACTCTGGGCCGTGGTAACGTAATGTCGATTACCATGGCCCATAGGAGACCCTGCATGGACCAGAACAAGGTCACACTCAGCGGCGTTGCCGTCAGCCAGCCTATTTTAACCAAGCTGCCGGATTCGGAAACAGCCTTCACCTGGTTTTTGCTTGAAGTGCAGGAGCGCTACAAGAAAAAAGGCGGGGTGGTTGTCTTTCGGCCAAGCCGAATCCGCATCGAAACAACCGGCAAATCTGCCGAAGCCACAATCCGAAAAGTACGAGAAGGCGAACGCTATAGTGTGGATGGCTACATCAAGGCCGATGATCTGGAGGACCTCACAGTCTTTCGGGTCAGGGCCTTTGCCATCGTTCCTGACGAGAGCACCGATAATTTTTCCTATTTGAATGGGATTCGTAAGGCCCTTAGCATTATGCGAAAGAGCCGCGATCTGAAAGCCGCCATCGAGCAGATGGAGGCCTTGCTTATACCGCTGACGGAGGCTTGATGAGTGTCACAGAGCATTTTGATTCCTATAGAACCGCACTTAATAAGGACAATCTTCCCGGATGCGCTGACTACGCTCTGCATTCTTTTCCCTTTGTTGGGCAACCGCACCCCAATATGAATGCGTTTCTCAAGGCCACCCTCTCAAGTATCTGCGCGCTCGCCACTCGGGATACCGATCTCTACTGGAGTCTTCTGCAGCAGCACCAGCAGGGCGTCCTGGCCCTTTTCGAGCGCATGGCAGATGACCAACTGCAGTTGCTAGAGAGCCTCCCGCCACCAGAAAAATTACGCCACCTGCTGACTTTCATTGAAGAAAAAGGGTGGCCCTATTACCGTTTTTCTGCGCATATATTCAGTATGCACATGACGATAAGAGGCCAGAGGTTCCACATTATAGTGTTGCCAAACTACCTCGAAAAGAATGCGCGAAAGGCTTTAGCTGTAGCCAGTGACGGGGCGCCTCGCATAACTCTAGACGCCGAGGAGATGGGGCTGTTGCTTAGAGTGGGCGGTCCAGAGATGATCTACGAATTTCTTAAAGGCAAGGCAGATAGGCTTTGCGAGGAGAAGATTCTCGGATCCAGCGCGGGGACCTCATTGACATTAATGAAGTATCCGATTGCCGCGCTCAACTCCGAGAGGCTTGTCAGGGATTGGGTTCTGCCACTTTGGGGAGAAAATGGGAACAGAAAATACGTTCAACGGCTATGTGACCTCCGTGGTGAAGCGGATGGGGAACACGTTCAAAGTCCAGAAGGTTTCTGACCGGTTTAAGGCTGGAGTCTCAGACTGGCTCTTCTTTCACGAGGGGCTCGTTATAGCCGTGGAGTCCAAGTACATTCATAGGGTGCCGCTTCAGCCCGGCACTAAACTCCTGAAGCACGTTGTCAGCGGCCCGCAACGAACCTATATGAAAACCCTGGCCGAGGCCCACGTCCCATGTTGGGTGATCGTAGGTATTGGCACCGAGCGGCGCATCGTGGTTGTCCCATTCTCGACCCTCCCAGTCTCTGGAAACTGGACAGTGGCAGAGTTCATAGAGCAGAGAAAGGCGTTGTCCGTGTATACGTACGACGGGATCCAGATGATGATTAAGGATATGTTTGACCAATCCATAAAGCAGTATCGAGGGAGACACGGTGGCGCCTAAAAATGTACTCGATAGCATCTTCAACGCACCAGAAGAGGATGTGCAAACCTTTCGGGAGGCTCTCGGCGCCTCTGCAGTGGAGGGGTTCGCACCTGGTGCACCCGAGAAAGTCGTCCGCAAGATTGTCTCCGGCCAGCCTGATAAGATAGATGCACCAAAGAACCTTAAAATGCAGCTATCTGGTTTTATTCGTATTTATTCGGGCTGGCATAACGATGACTACGTCTGGCACCTGGAGCCGGCAGCGGTCCGCCGAACCTGGAAGGTCAGCGCGGAACGCGTGGTCTTCGCCATTGCAAAAACAATGCATCCTGAAATTCCAAGTCATGTCGAAGTAAAGATATGGCACCCCCCAAGGGATTGGGAGATCAAGACGTTCACCTTCAAGGCCATGGGCATCCGTAGGGAATGGGGGGTCACGGACGATGACCTCGCAAAGCTGACGCTCACTCTCTTTGAAGTGCTGAATCCGCTGGTGTAGCCTGCGTCTACTTTTACTGTTATTTGTTTTTACCTCCTGGCCCCTCTTTATAACCCCTGACCGGCGTTGGGTTTTTCCTAGCAATAACGGAGCGCCCGACCGAAACTGCAAGGGCGGAACAAAAAGATGCGTACAGAAACATTTTTTTGTTGTAGTACTGTCCTCGCGCCGAGGTCGCAAGCGTGGCGAACGCCTTTACAGGCACGTTTTTGGAGGCTGCCAGTGAGTCCAAGAGGTGTTGGGGGCCCCGGCCTGGGGGATAGCTAACTCCCGATTCCTCCCATTAGTAAATCAATAATTAATGGGTATCCCTGTAAGGAGATATTATGATGGTGATAAGCGAATGGGGGGATTTGCACATGAGGACTCCTTCAAAAAAATCAAAGATAGGACCTTTGCCTTTACCGATGGAAGGCTCGATTAACTGCCTCGGCTGCCGCGCTCCGTTCAGGTCGCAGCTGCCTCCGCTACGGCTTTTGTGCCCTGCGTGCATAGTGGCAGAAAGTCAGTCCGCGCAGAGCAAAGGCACTGCGAGCAAAACGGCCTATTCGCTAACCGTGCACTGACAAGAATGGTTGCAGCGTAGCTTTTGGGTGCCTTTAGGAGGTTCTATATGGCTAAGACCTTGAAAAAGAAAGAAAGCTACCTTGTCCTAAACAGTATCTGGCAGGAGATTGTCTGCTATCGGTGCGGGGTGCGCGAAGACTTCAAAAAGATACTGCCATGCAGCACTGGAGTATTTGTTGGGTGGACAGGCGCTTGGGCTAAGGATCATAAACGTTGCAAGGAGACGGAGAATGGAAGAGAGCTCAGAGCCAAAGCCGAGCGAGACTATTGGGATTACCTTGACAGGCACCCGGAAGAAGACCCAAGACATGGACCACGTCGTCCACAACTACATAACGGGGCTCGATACTGCTAACTCGAATCTGGGTGTTTCTTGATGAAGCTGTGCATTTGGTATAGATTATGATGATCTTATTGACTTAACCTCGCTGTTCGGTCATGTTAGGTTATCTCCAGATTTGGAGATGAGTGAAATGTTTTCACTCGTGAGTGATGGAAGAGATTTTTCATGACAAGTGCAGTCACCTGACGAATCTTTATCGCGCCAGCGGGCATGTTATATCTTGAACATCAACACTCCTGTTAGCACTGCTTGCGGTGAATCGGCAGGCATCGGATGAGTTAGGATTGGCTTCCAGTCCGACCGCCCATCCCGGACTCCAGTTGCAGGCTCAAGTGAGACATCAACGGAGAGCGAATTACCAAAGATTATGCAGATCCAGGTTTGCATAGGTTATTTGGA
>Ga0315276_10006161_pt1 | contig 11087 bp, 8 predicted proteins | sample YL17G05_0_MG_FD_204542 | JGI IMG/M metagenome (GOLD analysis project Ga0315276, IMG submission 204542) | Sediment microbial communities from Yellowstone Lake, YNP, Wyoming, USA - YL17G05_0 | ecosystem: Environmental > Aquatic > Freshwater > Lake > Sediment | place: USA: Wyoming | collected... | reverse complement strand
CGGGCGGTGCAGGCGGCTCCACGGGGGGCGGGGGGGGCACGACCGGCGGCGCGGGCGGCGCAGGCGGCTCCACGGGGGGCGCGGGGGGCACGACCGGCGGCACGGGCGGTGCAGGCGGCTCCACGGGGGGCGGGGGGGGCACGACCGGCGGCGCGGGCGGCGCAGGCGGCGCCACCGACGCGAGTGCCGACTCGATGGCCTGCAACTGGGTGGTCGACAGGGTCGACAGGTAGCCCATGCCGCCGACATTGCCGGCAATGGCAGTCTGCGCCCTGGCCAGGGTTACCCCGCCCTTGGTCGAAGTCGCGAGCGCCCCGTGGCAGGCCGCGCAGTTGTTCGCGTAGAGTGTCGGGCCGTCCGTCGCCACCGGCGGCGCCGGTGGCGGGCCGATGACTGGGCCGGGTTTCGAATTCGGATCGCCGGGGGCGGTGGCGGGGGAGGCCGCAAGCTCGGCGCCATTGGTGGCGCCGTCGCCATCGGAATCGAGCGTTTCAAGGGCGGCATCAAGAGCGAAGCCGTTGGCCAGGAAGGCGCTGCCGAACAGGTTCAGCGGTCCACCCGGGTTGTGGTGGCACGCCACGCATTGTGTCAGCGAGCCCGCGGCATTGGGATACCGCGCGAAGAGCGCGTCCTGGTAACTCGGCACGGCCCAGGCGGCCACACAGAAGGCCAGCGCGACCACGAGCGCGGCAATGGCCGGAACTTTCGGTTTCAGGAATCTCGTGTGCATTTCCACATTTTCGCAGGTTCGCGCGGAAGTATGCTTGCGGAATCTGAACTGGACCTGAAAAAAAGCCCCAACCTCGCGGAAAATCCGGGTGGCGACGCCGGCCGTCCGGAAGTGGCAGAGGTGAAACGTTCGCGAACGACAGGAATCGACCCGTTGCACTGCACGCCGTCGACGCCGACCGGGTCGCCATCGCGGGCAGGTTCGCGTAGGGTGACCAGCACGACCCCGGCCTGTCTCCCAGCCATGAGCGATGTCCTGACCCCTTTCGACGATGCCGCGACCACCGCCGGCGTCATCGCGCTGACGCAACGTTGGCTGGAACGGGCGGTGATCGGGCTCAACCTGTGCCCGTTCGCCAAGGCCGTCTACGTCAAGCGGCAGATTCGTTTCGCGGTGACGGCGGCGACGACGGCCGAGGAGCTGCTCGCGGAACTGCGGCACGAAATCGAACTGTTGGGACACGCGAGTCCGGAAGAGGTCGAGACCACGCTGCTGATCCATCCGCAGGTCATGGCCGACTTCATCGACTTTCACTTCTTCCTGAAGGACGCCAATGCCGCGCTCCGGAACCTGGGACAGGAAGGGAGCTTGCAGATCGCGAGCTTCCACCCGGCCTACGAGTTCGCCGGCAGCGCGCCCGACGACATCGCGAACTGCACCAACCGGTCACCGCACCCGACGCTGCACCTGTTGCGCGAGGCCAGCATCGACCGCGCCGTGACCGCGTTTCCCGATGCTGCGGCCATCTACGAGCGGAATATCGAGACGCTGCGCCACCTCGGTGACGAGGGTTGGCGCCGGTTGTGGACGCCCGAACCGGATTGAGCGGACGAAAGGCCGCGCGACGGACGAAAGGCCGCGCGAACGTTCTATCGCTCCGCCGGATCAGGACGATCCGGCGGCGCCTGCCTGCGGGTGATGGTCCCGGGTTTCGCTTCGCTCAACGCCGGGCTACGGTTGCCGGACTACGCTGCCTGCTGCATCCGCCCGCGCATCCGCTCGACGGCGGCGACGAGCTCGCGCGTGACCCCCGGCTCGCGCACCGAATGGCCGGCATCCGGAACGACAACCAGTTCCGCGCCGGGCCAGGCGCGCGCGAGCGCGTCGGCGCTCACCGGCGGGCAGACGATGTCGTAGCGTCCCTGCACGATCGTACACGGGAGATGCCGGATGCGCCCGAGGTCGCGCAACAGCTGGTTATCCTCGAGGAACGCGCGATGCACGAAGTAGTGCGCCTCGATCCGCGCGATGGCGAGCGCCGACGTGTCGGTCTCGAACCGCGGCATCGCGTCCACCGGCGGCAGCAGCGTCGAGCAGGCGCTTTCGTACGTGTCCCAGGCCCGCGCGGCGGGATGATGCACCACGGGATCGGGATCAGTCAGGCGGCGGTAATAATTTCCGAGGAGATCGTCGCGTTCCTCGGCGGGCAGAAATCCGGCGAACGCGCGCCATGCTTCGGGAAAGATCTGGCGCATGCCGTGCATGAACCAGTCGAGCTCGAAGGGCCGCGCGAGAAAGATCCCGCGCAGCACGAGCGCCAGGCACCGCTCGGCGTGGGCCTCGGCGTAGGCGAGCGCCAGGGTCGAGCCCCACGAGCCGCCGAAAATGACCCAACGCTCGATGCCGAGGTGGCGCCGCAGCCGCTCGATGTCCTCGACGAGATGCGGTGTCGAGTTGTCGGTGACGTCGGCCAGCGGCACCGAGCGGCCGGCGCCGCGCTGGTCGAAAAGTACGATCCGCCAGAACGCGGGATCGAAAAAACGGCGATGGTGCGGCAAGCAGCCACCGCCGGGCCCGCCGTGCAGGAACAGGAGCGGCACGCCGGTCGGGGTGCCGCAGGTTTCCCAGTACAGCGTGTGCCGGCGGTCCACCGTGAGCCCGCCATTCGCGTACGGCTCGATCTCGGGAAAAAGCGAGTAGTTGCGGATCGATGGATCGGGCGGCGGCATCGCGAACAGGCGGCTGGTCAGGCAACCGGGAGCAGCGTCACTTCCAGTTTGCCGAGGTCGCCGAACGTGACCGTCAGCGGCGTGGCGAGCGGAACGTCGACGGCCCCGACATAGGAACCGGTGGTGACGATCTGCCCGGCGATGAGGCCCTGGCTCCAGCCGGTGTCGTTCGTTCCGAACCAGTTCGCGAGCCACACCAGGGGGCGCAGCGGGTGGCCGTCCGGGTGCCGGCCGTCGCGCGCGAATATCGCGCCGGCGGGTCCGGTGATGGCGATCGGAAAACCTTCGAGCGGGCGCTCGAGCCCCTTTGCCACCACGGGGCCCACGAAGAGACCGTAATTGTTGGCGCCGTCCGCGAGCAACTCCGGAAAAGGAATCGTCACCGGATCGGCGTACCGGCAGCCCATCAATTCCAGCACCAGCCGCGTCTCGCCGATGGCCGAGCGCACGTCGGCCTCGGTGTAGGGCGCCTTGCGCGGTGGCAGGTCGCGCGCGAGCACGAAGGCGATCTCCGGCTCGATTCTCGCGCTGGTATCCTGGGCCGGCACCGGGCAGGGTGCCTTGGTGCAGATCGTCGCCGCGTAGATCGGCGCGACGATGGTCTTCTCCGGCGTGGGCAGCGAGCACTTCCAGCCGCCGACGCGTTCGTTGAGAAGCAGCGCGACGCGGCGCTGGATCGCGAACGCGTCCTCGATGCGCTCGGGCCGGCAGGACTTGGGCAGGCGCGGCCCCGGCCGGCGATGGCGGCGGGCCGTGAGGAGATGAAGTGCCGCGGCCTCGATTTCAATAGGGGTCATTGGGCTGCCCTGCGCTATCATGTTGTGTCGATTCGGCCGTCGTGCACGCGCAGCGCGACCGCGGCCGGATTGCAAGCGAAGCGAAAGACTACCAGAAAACCCCCGGCCCCCGCTGCGCGCGGCACGGCATCCGCGTCCTGCTGCCGCCGCGTCCGGTCCCGCGGGCGACGACTCGGACCGCGAGGCTCGACCTTTCCGCGAACGACACGACACGGTGAACACGAGATGAAGGATCGCCTGGCAAGCGCACGCTGCCTGCCGGAGGACCGCGACCGCGCGTTGCTGGTCGGACGCCTCTGGCAGCCCGACGTCGGGGGACCGGTGCTGGTGCGCATCGACGGCGACGACGTTCGCGATCTCTCCGGCGTTGCCGCGACCGCGAGCCAGCTGCTCGAACTGGACGATCCCGGCGCCCGCGTGCGCGCTGCCGGGCCGCTGCCGCGGATCGCGGCGGTCGCCGACGTGCTGGCCAATTCCGCCGCGGGCAGCCGTGACGAGCGCGCGCCCTGGTTCCTCGCGCCGTGCGACCTGCAGGCGATCAAGGCAAGCGGCGTGACTTTTGTTTCAAGCATGCTGGAACGCGTGATCGAGGAGGCGGCCGGCGGCGACGCGTCGAAGGCGGAGACCGTGCGCGCGTCGATCGTCGCGGTGATCGGCGACGATCTCGCCCGCATCCGTCCCGGATCAAAGGCGGCGGCGCGGCTGAAGGAGGTGCTGATCCGGCAGCACATGTGGTCGCAATACCTCGAAGTCGGCATCGGCCCCGACGCGGAAATCTTCACCAAGGCGCAGCCGATGTCGGCGGTGGGCCTCGGGGCGGACATCGGCATCCACCCCAGGTCGGAATGGAACAATCCCGAGCCCGAGATCGTGCTCGCCGTCGACAGCCGCGGCCGGACCCTCGGCGCAACGCTCGGCAACGACGTCAACCTGCGCGACTTCGAGGGCCGGAGCGCGCTGCTGCTCGGCAAGGCCAAGGACAACAACGCGTCGTGCGCGATCGGGCCTTTCATCCGCCTGTTCGACGAGCACTTCGGAATCGACGACGTGCGCCGCGCCGAGCTCGCGATGCGCGTCGACGGTCCGGAAGGCTTCGTGCTGGATGGCGCCAGCTCGATGCGCAAGATCAGCCGCGATCCGCTCGATCTCGTCACCCACGCGATCGGGCCGAACCACCAGTATCCGGACGGGCTCGTCCTGTTTCTCGGCACGATGTTCGCACCGACCAAGGACCGGCTCGCGCCGGGACAGGGCTTCACCCACGTGGTCGGCGACATCGTCACCGTGGCGACGCCGAAGCTCGGCGCGCTGGTGAACCGCGTCGACCATTCCGACCGCATCGCGCCGTGGACCTACGGCATCGGTGCGTTGATGCAACACCTTGCCCAACGCGCAACGTCACGGATCCCCAACGGAGTCAATCGATGAACTCGTACAACAACCTGATCGCCGGCGAGTGGATCGCCGGCGCCACCGCCACCGCCAACCGCAATCCGTCGAACGTGAACGATGTGATCGGCGAGTACGCGCAGGCCGACGCAGCGCAGGCGCGTACGGCCATCGCCGCGGCGGCCAAGGCGTTTCCGGCTTGGGCCACGGGCTCGATCCAGGAGCGCTCGAACATTCTCGACCGCGCCGGCACCGAGATCCTGGCGCGCAAGGACGAGCTCGGGCGGCTCCTCTCCCGCGAGGAGGGCAAGACGCTGCCCGAGGGCATCGGCGAGGCGATGCGGGCCGGACAGATCTTCAAGTTCTTCGCCGGTGAAGTGCTGCGCGCCGCCGGCGAGAAACTGCCGTCGGTGCGGCCCGGCGTCGAGGTGGAGGTGACGCGCGAGCCGCTGGGCGTGGTCGCCCTCATCACGCCGTGGAATTTTCCGATCGCGATCCCGGCGTGGAAGATCGCGCCGGCGCTCGCGTACGGCAACACGGTGGTGATGAAGCCCGCGGATCTCGTCCCCGGTTCGGCGTGGGCGCTCGCCGACATCCTGGCGCGCGCCGGCATCCCGGCCGGCGTGTTCAACCTCGTGATGGGCCGCGGCTCGGTCGTCGGCGAGGCCTTCGTCACCTCGCCCGACGTCGCGGCGATCAGCTTCACCGGATCGGTCGGCACCGGCCGCGCGATCGCGGCGAAGGCCGTGGCGCGGATGGCCAAGGTCCAGCTCGAAATGGGCGGCAAGAATCCGCTGGTCGTGCTCGACGATGCGGAGCTCGCCGTCGCTGTCAGCGCCGCGACGCAGGGCGCGTATTACTCGACGGGCCAGCGCTGCACGGCGTCGTCGCGGCTCATCGCGACCGCCGGCATCCACGACCGCTTTGTCGCGGCGATGGCCGAGCGCCTGCAGGCGCTGAAGGTGGACGACGCGCTCGCCGCCGGCACCGACATCGGCCCGGTCGTCGACCAGAGCCAGCTCGACCAGGATCTGGCCTACATCGAAGTCGGCAAGGCCGGCGGCGCGCGCCTCGCGACGGGCGGCGAACAGCTCAAGCGCGCCAACGAGGGGTTCTACCTGTCGCCGGCGCTGTTCACCGAAGCGGACAACACGATGCGCATCGCCCGCGAGGAAATCTTCGGGCCGGTCGCGTGCGTGATCCGGGCCAAGGGCTACGACGAGGCGCTCGCCCTCGCCAACGACACCGAGTTCGGCTTGTGCAGCGGCATCGTCACCACCTCGCTCAAGCACGCGTCGCACTTCAAGCGCCATGCGCAGGCGGGCATGGTGATGGTCAACCTGCCCACGGCCGGCGTCGACTATCACGTGCCGTTCGGCGGGCGCAAGGGATCGAGCTATGGCCCGCGCGAGCAGGGACGCTACGCGGCGGAGTTCTACACGACGGTGAAGACGGCCTACACGGCGCCCTGACGCGCGTTGCGCCGGCGTCCGGATCAGCGCGGGGCCTGCACGGCCTTCCAGCGCGGGCAGCCGACGAGATGATCGTTGACCATGCCCGTGGCCTGCATGAAGGCGTACATGATCGTCGAGCCGACGAAGCGGAAGCCGCGCCGCTTCAGGTCGGCGGATAGCGCATCCGATTCCGCGGTCCGCGCCGGGACGGCGGAGAGCGATCGCCGCTTCGCCTGCAGCGGGGCGCCGCCGACGAATGGCCACACGTAAGCGTCGAAGCTGCCGCGTTCGCGCCGGACGTCGAGGAACGCGCGCGCATTGGCAATCGCGCTGCCGATCTTCAGCCGGTTGCGCACGATCTCCGCATCGTTCATCAGCCGCGACACGTCGCCGCCATCGAAGCGCGCGACCCTCGCCGGATCGAAATCCGCGAACGCGGCGCGATAGCCGGCACGCTTGTTGAGGATCGTCGACCAGCTGAGACCCGCCTGCGCGCCCTCGAGAATGAGGAATTCGAAGAACACACGATCGTCGTGCACCGGGACGCCCCACTCGTGGTCGTGGTAGTCGGCGTATCGGGGGCTGCCCTCGGCCCAGGGGCAGCGTTCGATGGCGGCGGTCATGACGCGGTCCGGCGGCGACGAGGGAAGACCGGTCGATGGTACGCGATCGCTCGAATGGTTCCTAGGAGCCTGTCGGACTTAGGGGTTCGAAAGCGAAACGGTGGGAGAGCGAGGACAGATGTTGACGATTTCGACGCACCTATCGGGAATAGGTAAGGAGAAATCGGCGAAATATGGACCGCTCTCCCACCGTTGCAGCCGAATCATCCTAAGTCCGACAGGCTCCTAGGCGGCAGCGCCGGCCTCCGCCGCCGCTGCGCTGACCTTGCGCGGCCGCGTCAGCCAGACCAGCGGAATCAGCAGCAGGAAGATGACGGCGGACGCGTAGAAGATGTCGTCGGCCGACAGGACGTAGGCCTGCGCGTTGACGAAGCGGTCGATCAGCGCGAGGCTCTGCGTGCCGTCGAGGCCGGAACCGCGCAGGGCGTCGAGCGTCTGCGAGGTCGCGAGGCGGCCCGCGTTGATCGATTCGGCGAGATGGGCGTGGTGCAGCGCCGCCCGGTCCTCCCACAGCGTCGTCGCGATCGACGTGCCGAACGCACCGGCCGTGATCCGGGCGAAGTTGGACAGCCCCGAGGCGCTGGGAATCCTTTCCGGCGGCAGGCCGGACAGGATGATCGACACCAGCGGGATGAAGAAGCACGCGACCGCAGCGCCCTGGATGATCGTCGGCACCATCAGCGTCGGCATGTCGACCTGCACGTTGAACTGGGCGCGCATCCAGCTGATCAGCGCGAACAGCAGGAAGGCGAACGTCGCGATGTAGCGGGGATCGGTGCGGCCGAGTGCCCGGCCCACCAGCGGCGACATCAGGATCGCCAGGAACCCGACCGGGGCGAGCACATACCCGGCGTCGGTCGCCGTGTAGCCCATTTGCGTCTGCAGCCACAAAGGCAGCAGGACGACGTTGCCGAAGAAGAGGCCGTAGGCGACCGAGATCGTCAACGTGCCCATGCTGAAATTGCGGCCGGCGAAGAGGCGCAGGTCGACGACCGGGTGTTCCTCCGTCAGCTCCCAGATCAGGAAGAAGACGAATCCGACGACGGCGACGATGGCCAGGATCAGGATCTGCGTGCTGGCGAACCAGTCGAGCTCCTTGCCCTTGTCGAGCATGATCTGCAGCGCGGCGATCCAGACGACCAGCAGCGCGAGCCCGATGCTGTCGATCGGCAGCTTGCGCGTGGGCGATTCGCGCGTGCGATAGATCACCCACGTCGCGTACACGGCGAGGATGCCGACGGGAATGTTGATGAAGAAGATCCACGGCCACGACAGGTTGTCGGAGATCCAGCCTCCGAGCAGCGGCCCGGCCACCGGCGCGACCAGCGTGGTCATCGACCACATCGCCAGCGCCATCCCCGCTTTCGCCGGCGGGTAGCTTGCGAGCAGCAGCGATTGCGACAGCGGGATCAGCGGTCCGGCCGCCAGCCCCTGGAGCACGCGAAACGCGATCAGCACCTCGAGGTTGGGCGCGAGCCCGCACAGCCACGACGCGACGACGAAGAGCACCGTCGACAGCGTGAACAGCCGGACCATCCCGAAGCGCTGCGCGAGCCAGCCGGTCAGCGGGACGGCAATCGCGTTGGCGACCGCGAACGACGTGATGACCCACGTGCCCTGGGCGGTGCCGACACCCAGGTCGCCGGCGATCGCCGGGATCGACACGTTGGCGATCGACGTGTCCAGGATCACCATGAACGTCGCGGTCGACAGCGCGATCGTGCCGGCTGCCAGTTCGATGCCGGCCAGCGGACGCTGCGACGCCGGCGGCAGCGGCGCGGGGGCGGCTCCCGGCGGCCCGGTGTCGGCAGTGGTGGCGGCCATGAACCCGTGCGGTCAGGGGTTCGACTTCACCGGCGTGCCAAGATTGGCGACGATCGTCTTCCTGACAAGCGCATCGGCCTCCTGCGCGTCGTGGGTGAACGCGGCGGTGGTGTAGGGGGCGGCGGTGCGCGTCGCGGCGGCCAGCGCGCTGCCCTCCACGTTCGCCACATCGACTTCCGCCTCCATCGACAGGCCGACCCGCAGCGGATGCCGGGCAAGCTGCTTCGCGTCGAGGGCGATCCGTACGGGAACCCGTTGCACCACCTTGATCCAGTTGCCGGTCGCGTTCTGCGCCGGAAGCAGGGCGAATGCGCCGCCGGTGCCCACCCCGAGCCCGGCGATCGTGCCGCTGTATTCGACCGCGGCGCCGTAGACGTCGGCGGTCAGCCTGACCGGTTGGCCGATGCGCATGCGGCGCAGCTGGACTTCCTTGAAATTGGCGTCGACCCACACCTGGTCGAGCGGGACGATGGCCATCAGCGGGGCGCCGGGCGCGACGCGCTGGCCGACCTGCGCCGTGCGCTTCGCGACGTAGCCCGATACCGGCGCGGGCAGGATGGCACGCGCATAAGCGAGATAGGCCTCGCGCACCTTGGCGGCGGCCCGCTCGACGCTCGGGTGCTTCTCGATGGTCGTGCCTTCGGTCATCGACTGGCTGGTGGCGAGTTGCTGCTTTGCCGCGGTCAGTGCGGCCTGCGCGGCGGCGAGCGCGGCGCGCGCGTTGCTGACCCCCGATTGCGCGTGGCTCATTTCCTCGCCGCTCACCGCGCCGGATTCGGCGAGCGTCGTGCGGCGGGCGAGATCGTCCTCGGCGCGCGCCACATCCGCGTTCGCGCGGGCGATGTCCGCCTCGCGCTGGGAGATATTGGCCGTCCAGGTGGAATTCGCCGCATAGAGAGCGCGGACTTCGCGCACCGTTTGCGCGAGGGCGGCCTGCGCCTGCGCGAGCGCCACGTCGGCGTCGGCGCGATCCAGCGTGACGAGCGGCTGGCCGGCCGTGACGAAATCGGTGTCGTCCGCATTGACCGACACGATCGTGCCCGCAATCTGCGGCGTGATCTGGACCAGGTTGCCCTGCACGTAAGCATCGTCCGTGCGCTCGTAATGCCGCGCGTAGAGAAACCACCATGTGCCGTAACCCAGCCCTGCGGCGACGAACACCCCCAGGGCGATGAGCAGCAGCCGGCGGCGCCTGCGATTGCGGCGGATGGGAGGGAGTGCGAGCTCGGCCATCGGAGGCTCCTTGCGCATCGGCGGGCGCGCTCAGCGCGCCTGCGCGCCGTCCGCCGCGACGGACGCGGCGAGAGCAGGGCCGTCGTAGCCGCCGCCCAGCGCGCGGACGAGATTGACGTCGAGCTCGAAGGCGCGCGCCGTGAGGTCCGCGGCGAGGCGGTCCTGGATCAGCTCCTGCGTCTGCGCGGTGAGCACGGTGAGGTAGTTGCCGAGGCCGGCCTTGTAGCGGATCACGGCGATGTTGTAGGCGTCGGTGGTGGCGGCCCGCGCGCGCGCCTGCTCGGCGGCGATCCGCCCGAGGCCGCGGATCGATGCGAGCGCGTCGGCCAGCTCGTGGACCGCGTCGATCACCGCCTGGTTGTACGCGCTGACCGCGAGGTCGACGTCGGCCGCGCGGCCGCGCAGGTTCGCGTTGAGGCGCCCGCCCTCGAAGATCGGCAGATGGATCGCGGGGCCGACGCCGGCGGCCTCGCTCCCCGTCAGGAACAGCCGCGACAGTCCGAGCGACGAAAGGCCGAGGAAGGCGATGACGTTGACGTTGGGGTAGAACAACGCCTTGGCGACGTCGACATCGTGCTGCGCGCCCTCGACGCGCCAGCGCGAGGCGACGATCTCGGGCCGGCGGCCGACGAGGTCGAGCGGAATTGACGGCGGCAAGGCAGTCGCGGGAACCGCGTCCGCGCGGACGGCGGCGATCGAGCTGCCGCGCCCGGGGCCGGCGCCCGCCAGCGCCGCCAGCTGATTGCGGGCGATGGCGATGGCCTCGTCGGATTGGGCGAGCTCCGTCCGCACGGTCGCCAGCGCCGCCTCGGCCTGCCTGACCTCGACCTTCGTATCGAGTCCGGCCGCGTAGCGCTGGCCGGTGATCCGCACGATCTCTTCGCGTTGCGCGATCGCGGCCCCGGAGACGTCGCGCTGGGCGAACAGGCGCTGCAGGTTGAAGTAGGCGCGCGCGATGCCCGTCGTCAGCAGCACGCGCGCCGCCTGCGCGTCGGCGGTCGCGGCCTGCGCCTGCGACAGCGCCGACTCGAGCGCCGCGCCGTTCTTGTTCCAGAAATCGATTTCCCAGGTCAGGTCGAGCGTCAGGC
>Ga0315276_10006159_pt1 | contig 11091 bp, 3 predicted proteins | sample YL17G05_0_MG_FD_204542 | JGI IMG/M metagenome (GOLD analysis project Ga0315276, IMG submission 204542) | Sediment microbial communities from Yellowstone Lake, YNP, Wyoming, USA - YL17G05_0 | ecosystem: Environmental > Aquatic > Freshwater > Lake > Sediment | place: USA: Wyoming | collected... | reverse complement strand
GCAGATAGAGCCTGCGGTCGCCGTGACGGCGAACGGCACCATACTGCTCGCATGGCAGGACAGTCGAAGAGGCACGTTCGACTATGACATCTTCTTCACGAAATCGTACGATGGCGGAAACTCGTTCGCGAGGAACGTGAAGGTGGACGATTCCATCAACGGTAATCTCAGTGAAATCTCATGGCAGGAGCGCCCTTCGATAGCAGTAACCCTTGGGGGCGCGATATATATCGCCTGGACCGACGACCGCACCGGACACGCGCGGGCGAGAGGTGCCTTTTCGGCGGATGGTGGGGAGACCTTTTCGCCGAGCCAGGAGTTGGTGCTCTCGGGAAGCTCCAGCGCGCAGACTGGAGCGGTTCTCGCTTCGAACGGCAACTTCATTTTCGCAGCGTTCCTGGACAACATCTCGGGAGCACCCCACCCGTATTTCTGCGTCTCATCCAACGGCGGACGGAGCTTCACCAACCCCACTAAGCTCGACAACACGACTAGCGGGGTGGTGTCGCCCAGGGGCGTCTCGATCGCCCCATTGCCCGACGGCGGGATAGTTGCGGCCTGGGAGGATGCGAGGAACGGTGGTTTAGATATCTATGGGTCCATCGCGTCCGCAGGAGGCATAGTCTCGGTTTCGAACTTCAGGGTGGATGACGATTCGACCGGTGCCTACCAGGATGACGCGAGTGTTGCAGCAGACCAGCTCGGAAACATCTTCGTCACTTGGGAGGACGAACGAAACGCCAAGTTCGCGATTCGCTTCGCGTACCTCAAGGCAGGTAGTGTCCAGTTCTCCCCAAGCGTCGAGGTGGCGACGCCCACGAGCGACGACATGCAGAGGAGGCCGTCAATCGTCGCGACGGAGCCTGGTCAAGTGTACGTCTCCTGGCAGGACGATAGGGCTGGTTCGTACGACATCTACACTTCCGTAGCTTACGTTCCAAACCTCCTGAACCTCACACTCGTGAAGGGCTGGAACTTCGTATCGACATTTCTTGTAGGCTATGGCTACAAAGCAAGCACGCTCGGCCTGCAAAATGGTGACATGGTCTCAGGATGGAACACAGTCACACAGAGATATGATCAGAATCACCTTGTCGGTTCAGGCAGGAACGACTTCGCCATAAGTGCGAGCACTGGTTACTGGATTTACGCCAATTCTGCGGAGACGCTCCGTCTCAACGGAACCGTCCCGAACACCACGATGAGTAGAAGCATCGCTGTTCATACGGGTGGCGGATGGGTGACCGTGGGCTTCGCTTCTCTCAACTCGTCCAGGTATGCAGATGATGTTGCCTCGATGTATACTGGCGGGAGCATCTCGGCAGTGGTAGCCTACATACCTTCGACGGGAACATACATAACGCACCTGGTCGGCTCGGAACGCGGCAACTTCCGATTGGTTCCTGGAGCTGCCTACTGGATATGGGTCACCGCGAGCGGGACGCTGGCATACAACCCATGAGAAGGTTGCGAATGAATGGCAGCGCTAGGATTGGACCATGCGGCCTCAACATGAACTGCGATTCCCTCTCGAGAAGTCTGAGTCTGTCAAGAGACAAGGTCGATTCATGCTTGTGCTGATGACAGATCATGCACAAGGATCACGGTTCGCTTCTGGAACTGGCCATAGCTTTCCGACGTTTCCACCTTCCCAGGGTGTAGCTTTCCAGACGGTCTCTACGGAGCTGCCTTGTGCCAAGGACCCGTCGATGATGATGCTGCCCTGACACCCTTGCCTTCTTGCTCTCGGTTGCGATGCGCTGATTTGTCCAGTCAATAGCGCCCAAGCCAGCAGGCACTTGAACTATCAACAAACCTTTAAGACCGCACTTGGCATTATGCGCAAATCAAGCGGGGATGGCCCAGACCGGCAAGGCGCTGGATTGCTATCTCGTTCCTGATTGGAATCGGCAAACATCCAGTGCTCGAAAGAGCTCGGGGGTTCAAATCCCCCTCCTCGCGCTCGGTCATCCTGTAGTCAGCCAAGCAAACGCATCGACCTGAACATGCTCGCGACGACTCTCATGGCGCGTTCATCGATCACAAAGAACCGGTCGAGACCGGACCTGCGAAGCGGGGAGCGGTATCCGTTCTTCACGCAGCCTTCGCGCACAATTATATGCGGACCCTACCTCACTAGGTCGTGGCGTGGAGACTTGTCGTGTTGAATCTATTGTGTGTATTGGGTGCGGGCCCGGACGCAAATGGGAAACCACCCTGAAGTGGCGCGGTCGCCATGTTGCTCATCAGGGCAACTCCATATGTGAGCTCGGCGCGGCAAACTCCGGTGTCACTCGGCCTGTCAGCAACAACCGACCCTAACGACCTTGCTTTCTCGACTGGGAACGCGGAGCAATCTGGACCCACCGTGCCTATGCAATCAGGGTCCGCAAAGCGGCTCGAGTTGTTGATTCTTCTCCGGGTACGTTCAAGTCCCGGGCTGACCTGCCCGACTCCTCGTTCTTGGGGCTTCGATTCTCGCCCTCAGTCGTCGAATCCCGCAATCCAGTCATTTAGTTACACTTATATAGAGTAGAGTTGTTCGCGAATCTCAAGGCGATTTCCATGCGGTTTTCCGGTGCGTCGCGAAAACGTTACAGAATCGTCTTCAGAAGGTCGGGGGGCGGCCGTTGGGGATAGCTGGGAGTGGGTTTGATAGACAACGAGATGCGTTGAGAATTCGCGTCCGTTCTTCGAGATTGCCTCCTTTTCTGATCCTGTTCATGCTTCTCTTCTCCATGGTTTTCTTCGCGATCACGTTCGTTCCAGCGAGTCACATCCGAAATGCAGATCGAAGTTCGGACCTGCCAGCATCAATCCTTGGCGCCTATGTGCCCGAAATCTACCCCGCGAATGTGAGCGGCAACACTCAGGAACTAGTGGCTGCTAGCGTCTACATCTACGACTACGACAACGACGCCGTTCACATAGAATGGGAGTGGGGAGATGGCACTCCGAATGGGACCAGCGATGTCACGGGTACGGATCTAGTTCCTGAGGTGATTGTCTATCACATATGGAACGGATCGATTCCTGGCATGGGGGATACCTGGGTCGAGTTCACCATGAACGTTACGGCTACGGACATCAGCAGCAACTCCGCTACCGTCAGCATCCCCGTATGGATTTTCGTTCCGTACAACAACTACCCGGTTGTGTCGATATCCTCTCCAATAGCCGCCCTGGATCCGGGCCAGCCGATCGATATTGTCGCCAATGCGACGGACTTTGAAGGCGATCCGCTGACCTGGACTTTCGTGTTCAACGACTCGGTGACAGACTACGATACCCGGGTTTTCCACACCGATTGGACCGCGGGGAATAAGACTGTTTGGAACAATATCACTGCGGTCTTCACCGAACCTGGGAACTACACGGTCAAGATGTATGTGAGCGATGCACTCCTGGGTGCGCAGGTTGGCATCCATAACAACTCGGCCAAGTCGAGCACGATCCGGGTTTCGTTGAACCGCCTGCCTTATTCGTCAGGAGGCTTCAGCACAATCCCGACGTCTCTTGAGATCAACTCCACGATTGGGGAAATCAACGTTACTTTCACTATAGAAGTACTCGACCAGGATGGAGACTTCCTCAACATAACCTGGGACTTCGGAGACGGCTCTGCCCCGGCATATAACGAGACCTCAGGAGGAAAAGATCCCTACAGGATCTCGCAGTGGCGCATTTACAATCAAACAGGGCAGGTGAACATCTCTGTCGTCATCACGGATGGAAGGCCGGGGCACGATGTCCATGTGTATGGTCTGTTCAACTTCACGTCGAGCAATCGACCCCCGTTCGGCCGTGTTGGCTTCAGTTACTCGGGCGGGACCTTTGCCCTGCCGAACGAGATGATTCAGTTCACGCTGACGATTTCGGACCCGGAGATGGACGAGATTCAGGTCATAATCGATTTCGGAGACAATTCAACCATCGGGTACTACAACCTGACGGCCTCGGCCTATGAGGGCGGCAATGTGACCCTCGTCTTCAATCACTCCTATGCATCAATAGGCAGCTACACTATCGTCATCTGGTACTCCGACAACATACTCGGGTTCGGGGAGCATCAGCAGTACTACAACCTCACTATTGATGTCAATGTCCCCACAATCGTACCCAAGAAGACATGGACATGGTGGGACTACACAAGCCTAGCCTTGTTCTTGATGATACCCGCACTGGTTGCCGTGAATCTCGTGAGGGTCCAGAGAAAGCGAAAGGCGATCGAGGAAGAAGGCATGTCTCTGGAAGAGTGGAAGCTCCGCCAGAGCGAGATTAAGAAGTCACATCTCGAAGAGGGGAAGAAGGAGGGACAGGATGGCTAGGAGAAGCTTTAGAAGGATGATATTGAAGCGTCTCATCAATGTCTTTCTCACCATTCTGGGCATCATGATCCTCAACTTCTTCCTGATTCACTTGATGCCGGGCGATCCCATCGAGAACATGATTCCGCGGAGCCCGAAGTTTGATGTCTCGCTCAAATGGAATCTCGCGGAGAAGTTCCATTTGAACGATTCCCTTCCAGAACAGCTCGGATACTACCTCTACAATACATTTACTGGTAATTGGGGCACGTCCTACATGGCCAACAAACGTGCCGTGTTCGACATCATTATGGGTGATATGCGATGGACGATGCTATTGGTCGGCGTGTCAACCGTGTTCACCCTTCTCATTGGAATGGCTATCGGCGCCTACTCGGCCTATCGCAGGGGAGGAGCGTTCGATGTCGGCGCCACCTCGACCACCCTGTTCTTCTACGGCATGCCTGTCTTCTGGCTGGCGATTGTCTTACAGCTATTGTTCACCACTCAACTCCTGGGCATGAATTGGTGGCCCCAGCTACCCGCAGGCGGGTACTATGACACCCAGAGATACGGCGCGGAGCTCAAATGGACTTGGCCTATCTTCGTCAGCGCCTGCAAGTATCTAATCCTGCCTTCGATGACGCTTGCGATCGGCTCGGTCGCAGGCATCTCTCTCGTCATGAGGAGTGCACTCGTCGATACGATGACTGATGACTACATACTCACGGCTCGCGCGAAAGGTCTGACGGACTATCAGGTCCTCAGACGCCACGCCCTGCCCAACGGGATGCCTCCGATGATCGCATTGATCGCGATGGATGTGGCGTTTGTCATAGGTGGCGCGTATCAGGTCGAGGTGATTTTCAACTACCCTGGTATAGGCTATAGGACCATCAAATCGATTCAAGACCTTGACTTTCCCATCCTTCAGTTCATAGTCGTGGTGGGCGGAGTCGCGGTCGTGCTCGCGAACTTCATTTCGGATATGATCCTGATATACATTGATCCGAGGATCAGGATGGGATAGAGGCGTTGCCATGGGCTGGTTCAATATGCACAGGCTAGTTGTCCGAACAAGGATTCCAGCGGCGCCTAGGTCCTCCTTTGTCCTCGTCGGAGCGATACTCGGCTTTCTGCTCCTCAGTGGTGCGGTTCTGATCCCCGGACTTGAGCTGCCCGGGCAGACATCAGGTCCCGCTGAGCTCCGGTCGCTCACCATCGCCCTTGGACCGGTGCCTGTTGCTGATGCAGGAGATCCTCAGAACGTGACAGAGGGCGACATGATATTCCTGGGCGGCTCTGGTTCAGTTCCTTCCGATGGGGCTTCCATCATCAACTACACTTGGATAATCGACTACCATGAGACCAACCAAACTCTGTATGGCGTCAATACGTCCTTCAGCGTTCGTGGCACAGGCTACGTCGGCGTCAATCTGACCGTGACTGATAGCAACAACCTCACCGATTGGGACAATTCGTATGTGGTTGTGAAGATCAGGCCTGCCACTTTCCTGGAGAAGAACTGGTTGATCCTGGTGTTGGTAGCCGCAGCGGCTGTGCTTATCGTCAGAATCCTTCTTGGCGGCATCAAGAGAGTCTTGGCAGGGCTGCCTTTCGTGACCGAAACATCAAAGGAGAAAAGCCGGCTCGCGACGCGCAGGTTCGGCAAGACCATGAAGCAGCTCCTGCGAAACTACATGGGATTGGCAGGAGTAATCATACTGGTTTTCTTTGTCTTCCTCGCCATCTTCGGGCCGTACATCGCACCATATGACGTGCACAAGCTTGATCTGGAAAACACTTTCGCATTGCCTTCAAAGGAGCATTGGATAGGCACGGACAACTTCGGAGTCGATATCTTCAGCGAGCTGCTCTACGGAGCGCGCACATCGATTATCGTGGGCATGGTCTCCGCCATCATCGCGTCTTTCCTCGGAGCAGCGGTCGGTCTCTATTCCGGCTATGTTGGTGGCTGGAAGGATGAGGTCGTCATGCGTCTCAACGACATCGTGCTCTCTATTCCGTGGCTGGTCCTGATGATCGTCGTCGCGGCGTTCATTGGGGAGATAGACCTCACGGGCATCATACTCATCATTGGCCTGACGGGCTGGTCCACAACTGCGAGGATGGTGAGGGCACAAGTGCTCTCGGTCAAGGAGAGGCAATACGTCGAGCGGGCGAGGGCGATTGGCGCTTCGGAGATGTCGATCATCAGGAGGCACATATTCCCCAACACATTCCCTCTGGTGTTCGCCAACACGATATTGACCGTCGCCGTCTCGATCCTGTCCGAGGCGACCCTCAGCTTCCTGGGCCTTCGTCCCATAGGTGTGATAACCTGGGGCACGATGCTCTCGTTCGCATCGTCATCTAGCGCTTTCCAGATTGGCCTGCACTGGTGGATTTTGATGCCTGGACTGTGCATTGTGTTCGTCGTTCTCGGGTTCACACTGCTCGGCTACGCTCTCGACGAGATATTGAACCCGAAGCTGAGGAAGAGGTAGATATCCGACGCATCGCTGAAAGACTGCGTTGAAATGTCGAGAGATGTACGGTGGTTAAGTACGTGAAGCGCCCTGAGCGGCAAAGACCTCAGACTGCGGTCAGTATCTGAATATCAACCGAAAGTGCCTTATAGCGATTACTCATTGACGCATCCCATCAGCCGCGTTATGGAGGGTACCAAGGAAGGGCATGGTGGAAGCATGATGCGTGTGCTACCCTGTACACCATGTTTGCCCCTTGTTTTCCCTTGAGATCAGCCGCGGCGACTAGTTCACATGGAGGGAGGAATTACGGAAGGAAACTTTGGCAGAGCCACAAGGACCACAGCTATTGTTGCAATATTCGCCGCGGTACTCATGCTCGGGATCCCGTCGTTTGACCAGAGTATCTGGAGCAACGATTTGGCGCCCGTAGGTGAGGCCGCTGCTGCAGGCAATCCTGGCAACAGACAACTTACTCTCGGCTGGGCTGATTTCACTACAACAATAGCCACGCTCAACCCGCTGGACTACACGATGGCAACCGAGTACATGGTGTTTGCGCCATGTTACAGCACCCTGCTTACCTATGATCTTGACGGGAAGACGAGAGTCGGTGATCTTGCTCGATCATGGACCATTTCCCCGAACGGTTTGTTCTGGAACCTCACACTGACGCCCAATGCGAAATTCTATGACAAGAACTTGCTTCCTGCCAATTTCCATTCAGTCACGGCTGCAGATGCGGTTTTCACATTCAATCTGATCAAGAACGAGCCACTAAACTACTACCACTCGTACTTCCCGGATATCAACGGACAGAATGTACTCAAGTCGATAGCTCAGGGGCCTGGAGGTCCATACGACCTTCGCATTGAGCTCTCGAGCCCGTATGCCCCGTTTACGACCGTGCTGACCGGAGTCAATATTTTCCCTGCGTACATCTGGACTGGTGAGAGATGGGACTGGGACAATTTCGGTTCTGGCAAAGCAGCGATTGTCGGGTCAGGGCCATTCTTCTACAACTTGACGGGATTGCCTCAGACTGGCATGGTCGAACTCGATAGGAACCCGTACTGGCACATGACAACAGAGTACGGAGCTGAGGTCAGGACTGACAAGCTGTATATTCGTTCTGAAACCAGCGACGATACCAACCTCAACGATCTCATAAACGGCGAGAACGATGCCATGATGTACGCTCTGGCTAGCCAGTATATCAATGTGTTGAGCAAGCCTGAATACTCAGACATTTTCAGATTTGACGCCTCCACGGGCTTCGTCTATGAATTCAACCTGAACCAGATGACAGACGCAAGGAGGGACACGTTCCCCGCAAAGTACCGCGCCGGAGGCGCTTACAACAACCAGCTCCTGCTGAACCCCGTGGTCAAGGAAGCCATTGCGAAGTCGATCAACAAGCAGGCGTTCATAGACCAGGTAAGGGGTGGCATGGGTGACGTTGCAGACTCGCTCGTCCCGTTGGCCCACCCGTATCACTACACTTACGGAAGCAACCCATTGCGGGACACACTCGACCTCAGTTTTGACCCACTGGCCGCAAGACAGCTTCTTAGAAATGACGGCTGGACATACAACCTTGCTGGCCAGTACGTATTGCCAACGGACACAACGACGTTCCCGTTGTGCAAGGCCGGCGGATCTGACCCGCTTAGGTTCAGATTCTACACTCTCGACACGAGCCCTGAGTGGGAGGCAGCTGCGAGGCTGATAGCTGGCTGGGCGCAACAGGCCGGAGTTGACCTCTGGACCGAAATGAAGATCAAGAGCTCGAACGATCTGAACGGCGACTGGACTACGGCCAACTACGACATTTGGATCTGGGACTGGATATTCTCGCCGACTTCTGAGATAAGTACAGACATAATGTCGGTGTTGACATCCTTTGATGCTTGGACAGACGTTTTCTGGGCCGACGCGACGTACGACTCTCTCTACAACAGGTCTCTCGTCACCATGGACCCGGAGGCGAGAAAGATCTACACTGATGAGATGCAGAGGTTGGCCTACGAGAACATGGGATGCCAGCTGGTCGGATATAGGGCGGACCTGTACGCTTCCTCTTCGAGAGGGCCGGAGCAATGGACCCACTGGGGCAACTGGAAGGTCGACTGGCCGTTGATCCCGGACCAGGGATATCCGTGGCTGTGGCTGCAGGTACAGCCAAAGGACAATTTGGCGCCGAAGATATCTGGCATTAGCGTCCCCGCGATTGGATATGTGGGCACTCAGGTTGATATGTCCGCCGCGGTTACGGATTCGAACACCATGCAGGGCAGATGGTTCTATGACCGCGAAGGCAACAACAGTGCATATGCCGATGTGTCAGGCGGCACTTCCGTGGGTTCACACACATACGCCAAGGATGGCGAGTACACAGTATACTTCGCTGTGAAGGAGAAGGACGGGCTTGACCACTTCGTCAACTATACCAAGAAGAAGATCCTGATCTACGACATGACGAACGACCCGCCAGAAGGCGTCGACTTCACGAATGTGCCATCGTCCAACATCAACGCAGGGACGATTGTGACATTCACAGCGCAGGGTTCCGACCCCGAGGGCGACCCGCTTTACTACAGCTGGACCTTCGGTGACGGCGGCTCTGACCAGGGCAAGGTCGTTCATCACCAGTTCAGGGACGGCGCGCCTTCGACAGTCACGGTGAGCGTAACGGACAACAGGTTCGGCGCGGGCACGAGGCCTCAGACAATGCCTCACTTGATCAGTGTTGGGCCGAACGACGAGCCTTCCGTGTCAGTCAATGATCCGGGGCCAGTGCCACCGAATCAGTTCTCCTCGTTCGCGGTGACGGCGTCCGATCCCGAGCTCGATCCGCTGAGATACACCTGGGACTGGGGCGATGGCACGGGCATCTCTGTGACGTCCGCTCCAACGGCGGACCACAAGTATAGGAACCAGGGATTGTACACATTGACCGTAAATGCTGATGACCTCACCACACTGTTCGGGCACAATGTGAGTGATACGAGGACGATTTCCGTCAGGCGTAATACGAACGCTGCGCCAACGCTCGACAGTTGGGGCATCGGGCCCACCAGGAACACAGTCAGATTCTATGACCTGAGTTTCTACGCGAACGCGACCGACAGCGACAACGACGCGCTTCGGTTCACGTTCACGTTTGAGAGTGGGGTGACCCAGAGTATAGTGGTCGACACCAACACGAAGACGGAGAACGCCGTGCTGTTGCATGACTACACGACGACCGGTGTGAAGGTCGCAAGTGTCTCTGTGACGGACTACATCGCAACTGTATCTTCGACAACTCTGCTGGTGACTGTCGCTATGGGCGACAGGGAACCCGTGATTTCCCCGCTGAGCAACATCAAGGAGACAGTTGGGTTCGCTCACTCGTTCACTGCATCTGCGAGCGATCCTGATGGCGACACTGTTTCCTACTGGTGGGACTTCGGCGACTATCTCGGAAGCGCCGCGGGCCGGACCCCCTCTTATCCGTATACCTATGGCAGCGGGCTCGGAGGCTTCCTGTATCGCGTATGGGTCAACGACAACAATATGTCCAGCTTGGTTGGTCCGATGAACGTGTCGCAGGCCGCGTACGCATATGTGAACTGGATACCCTACCTCCGCAACATCACATCCGAAGCAGATAACACGGCGGTTGATGGAGCCAAGACCGTGTTCCAACTGAACGCATGGGACAATGACACGCTCGACAACAGCACGCTGAAGATCACTTGGAACTTTGGCGATGGCACGGTCGTGGGCAATGCAGGCAGGTCCGTCTCGCACACGTATGCGAACCCAGCAGTCAATTCGACCTACAGAGTGCAGGTGTGGATCAACGACATGTGGGTGGATGACTTTGCGCGCAGCCACAATGTGACGAAGTGGTGGTACGTCAATGTGACGCACAATCCCAATGCCCCGACGCAGGAATTCTCAATCTATCTCGTGAGTGGATGGAACTTCGTATCGGTGCCGCTTGTCGGTTATGGCTACATGGCGAGCACTCTCGGCCTCAAGACTGGTGATATGGTCTCCAGATGGAGCACGACGGCACAGAACTATGACAAGAACCACATCATCGGCTCAGGGAGGAACGACTTCGCTATAGAGGCGAACACGGGCTATTGGATCTACGCAGCTACTGCCTATTCGATCCATCTCTTGGGAAACGTCCCGACTGCCACGCAGACCCGGGTCATCACTGTCCCGACGGGTGGCGGCTGGGTGATCATAGGCTTCGAGTCGCTGAGCACGGCCAGGGTTGCAGAGGATGTTGGTGCGAT
>Ga0315276_10006158_pt1 | contig 11092 bp, 8 predicted proteins | sample YL17G05_0_MG_FD_204542 | JGI IMG/M metagenome (GOLD analysis project Ga0315276, IMG submission 204542) | Sediment microbial communities from Yellowstone Lake, YNP, Wyoming, USA - YL17G05_0 | ecosystem: Environmental > Aquatic > Freshwater > Lake > Sediment | place: USA: Wyoming | collected... | reverse complement strand
ACTACCCGCGTGGCGATCGATGCGCAGCGCATCGCTCTGCGAGGGACGCTGGCGAACGCCGATCTGGTTATTCACTACACCATTGATGGCCGGGAACCAACCGCGGCCGCGCCCCAGTACGTCGTGCCATTCACGATTGATCGCACCACCACCGTGAAATCGCTCGTGCTGCGCAACGGCCAGCCATTCCTCTCGACGCAAGCCGAGTTCATTCGCAGCGTAGCTCCGGCGGCAAGTCCGCCAATGGCGAGCGCAAGTTCTCAGCCTTACAGTCGCTACAAGTGACCGTTTGACACGGATCTCGTCGGCTTTTGGGAGGAAGGCACGACCCGCTTCCAGTTAGCAGGATGGCACCGTGCATAAGATCGATGGTGGCAAGGACGGATTCTGACGGAAAATTTCGCTACTTTGATGAGCAAAGCTATTGAAATCGGATACCGTACCTGGGTATCATGGGACGTGTACCGTGCTTGAGTACAGGACTGTACCGCTTGACCCTTGAGGTGTGAGGCGGATTCAGGTCGATCTGCAAGCCTGCTTTCACCCCACAGTGTGTTCACCGCGCTTTGGGTGTCACGCAACCGAGATGCGGTCTCGGCTGCTATGCAGCCCAAGGGGACGGAGTTTGCCTATACACGATCCTGAATACGCGATGAAACTTCCCGATGACCTCATCCGTCTCAAAGACTGAAAGAATCCGTCATGAATCCAATGAAACTCATTCGCCTGGCTCTCGCCGTTCTATGGCTGTCTCCACTCACCGCCTTTGCCACCGCCACCAAACCGCTGAACCTGCCCGCGTCAACATCACCAGCGCAGTCAAGGTCGGCGCCAACGAACTCGAAGTGAGCGTCGTCAACCTTTGGCCGAACCGCCTGATTGGCGATGCCGCACTTTCGCGGGAGAAGCGCTTTACAGAGACGAACATGCGCAAATTTGTTTCCACATCACCGCTTCTGCCTTCCGGGCTGCTCGGACCGGTTCAAGTTCTGGCCGAAGACGCCTCGCATTGAACCCGAGCAGGCTATGCGTTACCTGGTTTCCTCCGAGAAGCGTGTGAGCGGAAACAAGATATAAATATGAAGAAGAAAGCATTTATGAAGTCGGCGGTGATCCTGTTGCTGGCGGTTCTGGCGGCGGTATCGGTTGGCGCAGCGGACCAGGCAAAAGACGGTCTTGCGCAGCAGTTTCAAAGTCCGCCGGCCACAGCACGGCCGGGGATTCTGGCGTTCATGCTGCCTTACGGCCCGGTGCCGGACGCCGCGATCAAGCGCGACCTGGAAGAGATGAAAGCCAAAGGCATTGTGACCTGTTTGATTTACACTCCGGGCGGCGGCGGGCTTAGGCGCGATCGCAAACTCATCTATGGTGAAACGGAAAACCAGGTTGATCTGACCACTCAGGAATATAACGGGGCCGGCGTGATCGAAGAAGAAATGGGCAGCGGCAACTTGAAGTGGTCGGACGAGTGGCGGCACACAGTCCGGGTCGCCGCCAAAGAAGCGGGGCGACTGGGGCTGGAGCTGGGTTTTGCCATTGAAGGCGCCGGACGTGAACCCCAGGTTCTGCCGCTCGAATATTCCAAGCAGTTGCTGGTTTATTCCCGCAAGGAAATCAAGGGACCTGGGAAGATGGATTTGACCCTTCCTTTGGCCGAGAAGGCGCCTCTGAACACGGACAAGACGCCACTGTTCTACCGGGACATTGCGGTGCTGGCAGTGCCGGCTCACGGCGCGGTGGCGTCAAAGCAGATTGTGGATTTGAGCGGTCGCATGGATTCGTCCGGGCACTTGCGCTGGGACGCGCCGGACGGCGAGTGGGTCATCCTGCGTTTTGGTCATACCGTGGAACCAAAGCCCGCTTTTTTTGATCACCTGAGCGCCGAGACCGTGGACAAACGCTGGGCGATGCACACGGGCAAACTGCTAAAAGAGATGACGCCGGAGGAACGCAAGGGGCTGACGTTTGTGGAGATTGACAGTTACGAAGGCGGCCCGCAGACGTGGTCCACGCGGTTCGCGGAGGAATATCGCAAGCGCCGCGGCTATGACATTTTGTCGTGGTTGCCGGCGCTGGCTGAACGGACGGTCGGCGATGCCGGTCAGAGCGCCCGATTCAAGCGCGATTATGAACTCACCATCAGCGATTTGTTTGCCGAAAATTTTTATGGCCGGTTCCGAACTTTGGCAAATGCGAACGGATTGAAATTCAACGCCGAGGCCGCCGGCCCGCATCAAATGCAAACGGATCTGCTCAAGAGCATCTCGCGTTGCGACGTCTCCATGGGCGAATTCTGGATGCCCGGGACGCATCGCGGGGTCGGCGACGAGCGGCGGTTTCTGCTGCGCGACGCGGCGGCGGCGGCGCACGGCTATGGAATGGCACAGGTCTTTTGCGAGGCGTTCACCGGCGGCAATGATTGCTGGCGGGAATCGCCATTCACCATTAAGCCATGCGCCGATCAGGCTTTTTGCGATGGCCTCACACGTCCGTGCATTCATGGCTACAGCATTTCTCCCTGGCTGGACGACGCGCCCGGAGCGGCTTATTGGGCGGGCACTTATTTCAACCGTCACATCACCTGGTGGGATCAGTCGCCCGCCTTTCTCGATTATTTGGCGCGCTGCTCGCATCTGCTCTCGCAGGGGGTGTTCGCGGCGGATGTGGCGTTTTACGACAGCGATGGCATTGGCAAACCTGTGTCACGCAAGGCCGCAGCCCTCGATGGGTTGGGCGGACATTTTGATTACGACAAGGTCAACACGGAAATTCTCCTGACGCGGATGAGCGTAAAGAACGGGCACATCGTGCTGCCGGATGGATTGAACTACCGGCTGCTGGCGCTCGATCAAGGCCAGCCGCTTCCGGTCACGGTTTTGCACAAGCTTGTTGATATGGTGGAGGCCGGAGCAACCGTGCTGGGGACGCGTCCGCCGGGGCCATATGGTTTGAAGGATGACCCCGCGGAATTTGATATCCTCGTCAACCGGCTCTGGGGTTCGAGCCATCCAGACCCGGCAGGGATGCGGTCCTTGGGCAAAGGCCGCGTCGTCTGGGGAAAGCCGGTTTTACAATTTCTCCAGGACGATGGCGTGGCGCCTGATTTTGAATGCGCCGGCGTCAGTTCCAAAGGCGTGGTGGATTGGATTCATCGCCGGACGAACAACGAGGATTTATATTTTGTGTGCAGCCGGTGGCAACCGGTGGAGCAGGTGGAATGCGTGTTTCGCGTCAGCGGCAAAATTCCTGAACTGTGGGATCCGGTGACGGGAAAAATTCGGGAAGCGGCGGCGTTCCGCCAGGAAAACGGGCGAACCATTGTGCCGTTGAAGTTCGGCCCGTGCGGCTCGGTGTTTGTCGTTTTCCGCAAGCCCACGACCGAGACGGCGCGTTCCGGCAAAAACTGGGATGAGTTGGAGCCTCTGCAGACAATCACCGGGCCATTCACAGTGAATTTTGATCCCAAGTGGGGCGGCCCGCCGGAGGCAACGTTTGCCACTTTGGAAGACTGGACCACCCGATCCGAAGACGGAATCAAGTATTACTCGGGCAAGGCGACCTATCACCAGACATTCGTTCTGCCCGTATTGCCGAAAGCGAAAACCTATCTGGATCTGGGCACGGTTCACGAAATCGCAGCCGTGCGGCTCAACGGACAGGACCTGGGTGTGCTTTGGACCAAACTATTCCAGGTGGAGGTGACGGACTCGTTAAAGCAGGGCGCCAACACCCTGGATATTGACGTGGTGAACCTGTGGCCCAACCGCCTGACGGGAGATACGTTTCTGCCAAAGGAAAAACGGTTCACCCGCACCAACATGACCAAATACACCCAGGCCAGCCAACTACTTACCTCCGGCTTGCTCGGGCCGGTCCAGGTTCTGACGGAAAGGGTTCTGCGCTGATGAATTCCTCTCGGCCGAATCTCCCGCGTAGCGCCGAGCACGCACCGCGCGCAAAAGCAAATCCCTGCAATAATCCAAGAACCATGAAGATCCGGATGAAGTTGATTCTGATCAGTCTTTTTGCCAAGGCGTGTGCCCATTCTTTTCACGATTATGATAACCGCTGAGCCTCCGCGCCATGACCGCTAAAGAACGCATACTCGCCATCCTGAACCGCCAACCTGTGGATCGCATCCCCGTAGATCTCTGGCACACGCCGGAAATTTCCGCCGCGCTGCGCCAGCACTTCGCCGTTGCCGACGACTTCGCCATGTGGCGGGCGCTCGGTCTGGACAAGATTGTGTGGGACTTCATGGACTACAAAACCGACGCGGGCGAACGCGCTGGTGGGCAATCCGGCGCGGGGGCTGAGTCCGGCGGCGACCGCACCATGTGGGGCGTGCCCCTCAAGAACATCCAGGCGGGTGAGGCGAACTATGCCGAGTTCGGCACCGCGCCGCTGACGGGCTACGACACGCCTTCTTCGCTGGACAACTATCCCTGGTGGCCCAAGGTGGACCGCTTCGATTGCGACGGCGCCGTGGCGCTCGCAGAACGCGCCTCCCGCGACTACGCCGTCATCGGCCCGTGGGTTTCGTTCTTTGAAATCTACTGCCAGTTGCGCGGCCTCGAACAGTCCATGATGGACCTGATTGAAAGCCCGGAACTGGTTGAGGCGATTCTCGACCGGGTGGAAGCCATCCAGACCGAGATGATGAAACGCTTCTTCGCCCGGGCCGGCAAGAATCTGGACCTCGTCTTCATCAGCGACGACATCGCCGGTCAGCAATCGCTGCTGATGTCCGCCGGGATGTGGCAGGAACACCTTCAGCCGCGGCTGAAGCGTTGGTGCGATCTGATCCACGCCCATGGCCTGAAAGCGTTCTATCACACCGATGGCGCGGCCCGGCCGCTCTTGAAGCCCATCCTGGACTGCGGCGTGGATGTGTTGAATCCCATCCAGCATGCCTGTCCTGGCATGGACATGGCGGAGTTGAAAAATGAATTCGGCGCGCGCGTGATTTTCCACGGCGGCGTGGACAACCAAAGCGTGCTGCCGCGCGGCACAGCCGAGGACGTGCGCCGAGAGACACGCGATTGTCTGGCGACACTCGGCGCGGGACGCGAAGGGTTCATCTGCTGCTCCTGCCACAACGTCCAGGCCGGCACGCCGCTGGAAAACATTTTCGCGATGATCGAGACCGTCCAGAAATCCTGAATCCAAGCAACGCATGAGTCAGACCAGAGCTCCCGATTACAGCCTTACCGGTGCGAACGCGGTGCTCGCGGTGGAAAACGGCCTCGCCGAGGCCGAGTGGTATACGACTCCCGTCCCGAAGGTGGAATTGCGCCAACTCCTCGAACGCCGCAACGGTCAACGACACCTGGGGATACAAAAAGGACGATCAAAACTGGAAAACCCCCGAGGATATCTGCTTCAAACTGGTCGATATCGTCAGCAAGGGAGGCAACTACCTGCTCAACGTCGACCCCGACGCTGACGGCCAGATCCCCCCGCCCAGCCAGGAGGTCCTCCGGAAAGTGGGGGCCTGGCTGAAAATCAACGGGGAAGCCATCTACGGTGCCGGCCGCACCCCGTTCGGTCCCGAACTCGGCACCCCCATGCCCGGCCCAACGGCACACCGCACTGCCGGGTCGAAGCAATGAGCGGAAGGAGCTTCAACGCCCTCGCCGCCGCCGCGAAGACCGACCCGCACATCGCCGCGAGAGTGGCCCAGTTTTAGACTATGGCAAACACCCAACCAAGAGACTCAATCATGAACTCGAAGCAACTGTGGTTTGGCCTGTGTGCCGTTGCCGCTGTGCTTGTGCCTCAAGCCACGCTCGCCGCTGAAACGACACGTCCCAACATCCTCCTCATTGTGTCCGACGACCAGGGGTACGCCGACGCTGGCTTCCAGGGCTGCACGGACATCCCGACGCCTCACCTCGATCGCTTGGCTCGGGAAGGCTTGCACTGCACGAGCGGCTACGTGACACATCCCTTCTGCAGCCCGACGCGCGCCGCATTGATGACGGGCCGTTACCAGCAGCGGTTCGGTCACGAAAACAATCCGTTCTTTGATCCCGCCGATCATCGCGAAGGCTTGCCGACTTCCGAGACGTTGCTGCCTGTGTATTTGCGCTCGGCCGGCTACGTGACCGGGTGGATCGGCAAATGGCACTTGGGCGCCGCGCCTGAGTTCAGCCCGCTCAAGCGGGGGTACATGGAGACGTTCGGCTTCATTGGCGGCGGCCATCGCTACCTGAACTGGAAGGTGAATCCGGTGGTAGAGTACCAAGTGCCCATCCTGCGCAACGGGGAGCCCGCCGAGGTTACCAACCACCTTACGCTGGCCTTCGGCGAGGAAGCCGCCGCGTTCATCCGTCGACATAAGGCCGAGCCGTGGTTTCTCTACCTCGCCTTCAATGCGCCGCACACCCCAAATGAGCCGACGCCCGAGCGCCTGTCGCGATTTGCGTCCATCGAGGACCCCAGACGTTGCGCCTACGCCGCGCAGGTGAGTCTGCTGGACGATGCCATCGGCGAGACGCTCATGGCGTTGCGCGATTCCGGCCAGCAGAGTCGTACGCTCGTCTTCTTCTTTAGTGACAACGGCGGGCCGATTGGCGTGAATGGCTCGCGCAACACGCCGCTGCGCGCAGGCAAAGGCTCAGTCTATGAAGGCGGCATGCACGTGCCTTTCGTCGTGAGTTGGCCTGGCACGCTGCCGGCGGGGAAGGATTATGACCAGCCGGTCAGTTCCGTAGACGTATTCGCCACCGCGCTCGCGGTCGCCGGCGTGGCGATGCCTACGGACAAGAAGTATGACAGCGTCAACCTGCTGCCATTCCTGCGCGGCGAGAAGTCCAGCTCGCCGCATGACCGGCTTTTCTGGCGCACCAGCACCGGGCTGTGGGCGACCCGTCAAGGCATGTCCAAGCTGGTCCGCAAGTCAGGCAGCAGCGACGAACTCTACGACCTCGCGGCTGACATCGGCGAAACCAAGGATTTCGCTGAAGCCAAGCCAGAGGCAGTGAAGCAACTCGTCGCTTCGGTGGACGCCTGGAACAAGGAGTTGGTCCCGCCGGCGTTTCCCGGACTGGGCTCGCGGAATCAGGGCAAAGCCAAGGCGAAGAAAAGGCCAGCCACTGAGCCTTGAAGTTCATTTCCACCATACTGAGACACTCATACTGGATCAATACTCTCTCTGCTCGTGACCTTTACGTGACCAAGAACCCTCAGCCCTGTGACCATTATGAATAGAATCCTGCGTCTCCTCATTCCGTGTGTGCTGTGTCTTCCATGGATGGCTCCAGCCGCCGAGAAACAGCCGGCCAAGCCCAACGTCCTCTTTATCGCCGTGGACGACCTGAACCACTGGGTCGGCTACCTCGGCCGCAACAAACAAACCCTCACGCCTAACATCGACCGCTTGGCCAAGCGCGGCGTGTGGTTCACGCGGAGTTATTGCGCCGCGCCGGTGTGCAATCCGTCCCGCGCAGCGCTGATGTCAGGTTTGCGTCCCGGTGCCACGGGCGTCTATGACAACCAGGAGAATTTCCAGCCGGTCATCCCCACGGACATCACGCTCACCACTCAGTTTCGCAAGGCCGGCTACTACGTCTGCGGCGCGGGTAAGATTTATCACGCCAGCGTGTATCGCCCGGAGGAATGGGACGATTGGTTGCGGAACGCCGGGGGCAGAGCGGCCCGCGAAGAGGACGGTTCGCCGCAGGCCGCCGTGCTCGCCGGCAAGCTGCCGATCACGCCACTCAACTGCCGTGACGAGGACATGCCTGACTACAAGTTCGTGGACTACGCCATCGAGCAGTTGAACAAGAAGCACGACATACCATTCTTCATCGCCTGCGGCCTCACCAAGCCGCATCTGCCGTGGAGCGTGCCGAAAAAGTACTACGACAAGTTCCCGGTCGAGAGCATCGAGCTTCCGCCTTACAAAGAAGACGACCTTGACGATCTCCCGCCCATCGCGCTGCAAATGGCCACCCGCAGTGGCGACCACGAAGCCATCCTCAAACAAGACGGCACCAACACCTGGAAGCAGGCCATCCGCGCCTACCTCGCCACGATCAACTTCTGCGACACGATGGTGGGTCGCCTCCTCGACGCCTACGACAAGTCGCCCGATCGCAACAATACGATCATCTGTTTCTGGAGCGACCACGGCTGGCACTTGGGCGAGAAGCATCACTGGCGCAAGTTCGCGCTCTGGGAGGAGACGACCCGCTCACCGCACATCTGGGTCGTGCCCGGCCTTACCAAGCCGGACAGCCGCTGTAATCGCACTGTGGATTACATGAGCATCTATCCGACGCTGATGGACCTCTGTAGCCTGCCCGCGCCGGCGCATGTGCAGGGCAAGAGCATCCGCTCGCTGCTTGCTAATCCGCAGATGCCGTGGGACCAGCCCGCCGTGACGACCTACCGCCAGAACAACCATACCGTCCGCAGCGAGGGTTGGCGCTACACTCATTACTCCGACGGAGGCGAGGAACTCTACAATGAAGCCAATGATCCCTATGAATGGACGAACCTCGCCAAGCAGACTGGTGAAAACGAGTTGGTGGTGAAGAAGGAATTGGGCAAGTATCTCCCGACGGAGAATAAATCCCCGGCCAAAGGCGGCGGTCCCAGTGAAGGCGGCGTAGTCAGGAAGAACCCGAGGAAGAATCGCAACCAATGATTATGAAATCCGAAGTCCCAAAATTGAAATTTGAAGGAAACCCGAAAGCCGATATCCGAAAGCGATGGTTTAGGACTCTCTCCATGGATCGTGCGATGTTCAGGCTGGCAGACGAGGGCTGCCGTTACCCTGGGCCCTTGGGTTTAACGAGGAGCCTTGCTTCATGTCTTGCGCTCGCTTGTCTCGTCTCGCTGAAGATACTGGCGGCGGACAAACCTAACATCCTCTTCTGCATCGCCGACGATGCCTCGCCGCATTTCGGAGCTTACGGCTGCACCTGGGTGAAGACGCCGCACATTGACCGACTTGCCAAACAGGGGCTCGTGTTCGCAAACGCCTACACGCCCACGGCCAAGTGCGCGCCGTCCCGCTCGGCGATTATGACCGGTCGCAATCCGTGGCAGCTCGAAGAGGCGGCCAATCACCAGCCCATCTTTCCCGCGAAATACAAGGCCTTTACCGAGGCGTTGCGCGAAGCGGGCCTCCACGTCGGTGGCCAGGGTAAAATTTGGGGCCCCGGCGAAGCCAAGACCGCCGACGGCAAGCAGCGAGAATGGGGCATGGAGACGGTCAATCCGGGAGCTGGAGGATTCCGCCAGTTCCTTGCGTCCCGTCCGAAGGGCGCGCCGTTTTTCTTCTGGTTCGGCAGCCACAATCCGCATCGCCCTTACAAACCGGACTCTGGCCTCGCTGCCGGAAAGAAGCCCACGGACATTGACCGCGTGCCCGCCATCTGGCCGGATAACGACATCGTGCGCCGCGACATACTGGACTACGCGGTCGAGGTCGAAGCCTACGACTCGCAGGTTGGCGAACTGCTGAAAGTCCTCGAAGAGAGCGGCGAGGCGACCAACACATTGGTCATCGTCACGTCCGACAACGGGATGCCGTTTCCACGGTCCAAAGGGCACAACTACGACATCGCGAACCACATGCCCTTGATCGCCTGCTGGCCCAAAGGCATTGCCAAACCGGGAGACCAGGTGAAGGACTTGGTCAGCTTTATTGACTTCGCGCCGACCTTTCTCGAACTGCTCGGGGTTGACGGCGCGAAGTCCGGCATGTCGCCCGTCACCGGCCGCACTTTCACCGACCTGCTACGCGGCCAGCCCGAGCGTGATCGCACCTTTGTGATCCTAGGCCGCGAACGCAACGACGTGCGAGCCCGCCCCGGTACGGAGGCGGGCCTGGGCTATCCGGTGCGCGCCATTCGCGAAGGCAGCCTGTTCTACATTCACAACTTCGCACCCGACCGCTGGCCGTGCGGGAACATCGAGCTGGGCCTGCTAGACACCGACAACGGCCCGACGAAGAAACTGATCGCAGACAGCGGCGAGAAAGACCGCTTCTGGCAGCTCTGCTTTGGCAAACGCCCCGCCGAGGAACTGTTTGACCTTGCGACCGATCCCGACTGCCTGAAGAACCTCGCCTCTGATCCCGGCCATCGCGAGAAGCTGATCGCGTTGCAAGAGAATCTTTTCGCGCAACTCAAGGAACAAAAGGACCCGCGTGTGCTGGGCCAGGGCGACGTTTTCGACAACTATCCGACGTTCAAGAAAGCCTCTGGCGCGGCGACAGCACCGGCAACCGATACTCCCAGCACACCCAAGCAGAAGAAGCCCAAAGCCAAGGCAGCGAAACGTGGAGGCGAGGAGCGAACGAAATGAAATCCTGTCTGCGTCTCCGCGACCATGTCCTAATCTTTGCATTTCTTTGCGCTCTTTGCTGGCTTGATGCCGGAGGGGTGGTTTTCCAGTCGCCTAGTGGCAGCGACAGGAATGTCGACGCTCCTGCGAAACCCAACATCTTGCTCATCCTCGCCGATGACATGGGCTATTCTGACCTCGGCTGCTACGGAGGCGAGATCGCCAACCCCAACCTCGCTCAAGGCACCGGCGGCATCAACGGCAGCGGCTTCGATCTCTATCTGAACAAGGCGGATGCCGATTTCACCAAGGCCAAGCCGATCGGAAAATTCATGGCAGCCTCCACGTTTGGGGCTGGCAACCCGTCGCTGATGAGTCCCTGCATCTTCGAGGAAAACGGCGCGCTGTATCTTTTCGTCAACATCGGGCCTCGTCTCAAGAATACCATCGCCCTCGCCGTTGTCGTGCGCGCCCGGCAAGGCGTTGTTTCCCGAGCCGGACAAGTTCAAGGGGCCGGTCAAGTTCGGCGCGCCGCACTTCGTGGATTTCGGCAAGAACATGGAGCATTCGCCGGATGGCAATACCTACTTGGTCGCGCATGGTTCGCTCGAACCGGACCAGACGGAGCGAAATGCCAATCTCAGTTGGATTACCGGCGACCATCAACGACCCCGCGCAGTATGAGTTCTTTGCCGGCAAGGATCAGTGGAGCCGGCGGCTCGCGGATGCCAAACCGATCGGCGGATGGAACAATCACATGGGCTGCGTGACCATGACCTACAACGCGCCGCTG
>Ga0315276_10006157_pt1 | contig 11094 bp, 17 predicted proteins | sample YL17G05_0_MG_FD_204542 | JGI IMG/M metagenome (GOLD analysis project Ga0315276, IMG submission 204542) | Sediment microbial communities from Yellowstone Lake, YNP, Wyoming, USA - YL17G05_0 | ecosystem: Environmental > Aquatic > Freshwater > Lake > Sediment | place: USA: Wyoming | collected... | reverse complement strand
CAGCACCATGCTGCAAGGGCTAAAGCCACATGCCGGAGGAACCGGCACGTCAGCATAGCGCAAACGTTGTACGAAATTTCCGCCTTGAAAGGATTTATTAATATGCACGCTAAATTTCTACCATGTCCGTTTTGTGGTTCTAATGATATTCAGGTTGTGCGTGGGGGAGATAATCGACTATCGTGTATTATTGGATGCGGTGATTGCGGGTGTACATTAGAAACAAACGAGATTGGTTCTGGCAGGTTATGGAATCAGCGTGCGAAAACTATTGAAGCGGCGGCAACTTCGTACAACATCAGCGTTATGCCATGCCCTTTTCACAGGGTTGGAGAGTTGTGTTTTTTAAAAAATTTAGCTGGCTGCTCAATGGAAGCGTGTCTAATTCATCGGGCACGAGAATAACACTGAAAACGTTGCATGAAATACCGGCACACGAAAGGCAAATTATGAGCGTCACCAGAAAGTACATGTGTGTTCCTAATTTTCTTAATGCGGCAACATTCACAATCTTGTCAGTAACTTGGTGCCGTAACGACGAGCCGTGGATTTTATTTATCACTGTTCCTCTTATCATACTTTCCTTTCTAGTGGCACTTGTGTATCTGGTGCCTCAAGACATTAAGGAAGGTGTGCCGGTACATCATGCAACAGCCAAAGCGAGCCGGAAGCCTAAATTACCGAAGCGGTAACTTCTCGCGTTTGGCAACGTTAGCTGCAATTTTTTTAACCTTTTATTTTATAGGAGCGCGAAATGAAACCAGTAGCCGAAATGAATTTTGATGAACTTGTATTAGAGTTGCAGAAATCCGTAGCTTGTCTAATTAAGCACACGGAAATCGCGCTCAAGAATAATAAGGTAGTTAAAAAACCTTCGCACAACAACGCAAGGGATGAAATGCTGCCAGGTTGTAGCGGTTGCAAACATATAGCGCACGATCAAACTTTAGATACTTATCCATGCCGTGGGTGTATTCGAGTTCGCCGCACAGATTTATTTGATGCTGGCAGCACTTCACCCGTTGCGTAAACGTTGTAGTCAATACCGGCACACGTAAACCACGATTTGAAAGGGGCGCGCAATGGCAGGACTCGGCAATGTAACTATTAACGTTTCAAATCACTTTATTGAATTACAAGCATTAATGAGTGAACGAGACGGTATGACTGCTGAAAACACCTACAGGGATCACCTTGGTCAAGGTGTCGCATACACCGATGCAGATTTTGGCAAATTAGCCGAGCAAATGCGCGCCCTGAAGATTGTTGAAGGTGTGCCGGTACATCATGCAACAGCCAAAGCGAGCCGGAAGCCTAAATTACCGAAGCGGTAACTTCTCGCGTTTGGCAACGTTAGCTGCAATTAATCGCGCTCTGAATATTTAGCCGGGGCACAAGAAACACATTCCGCCATCCGGGCGGCGAGAAGGAAGAAGAGATATGAGTAGAAACAGATGCTTTAGCAATCAGGGTAAACACCGTTCGTTGCGGAAAAAACTTTTTATGAAATCAAATTTTAAAATATCGGCAGAAGAAGCTATTTCAAAAATCCCGTTAAATCGCGCTCGTGGATATGAAGTTAAAACAGAATTAAAAGAATGTATAAAAGAAAGAGGGAAAAGCATTGCCGATTTTTCGCGGGATATGGCTGTTAATTATCAGCGTTGTTCAAACTATCTTAATGGGTACCAGCGCATGACGGATGAATTTAAAATTAAAATGTGCGCAGTCTTTAAAAAGTGGGACGAAGAACGCGCATCGTGCGCGAAAGAATCCAGCGCCCCGGAGAACACTTCTGAAGCGCGATTAACAGACAGCTAACACGCAAAGGGACGCAATGCAAAAACACGCACTGCGCCCGTTTGCGGAACCGTTGTGATGCAATTTTAAACCGCTTTTAAATTATAAGCGTGGCGAGGGGGAGAAAATGAAAGAGTCAACCGAGAAGTTTACCTACGATATGGGCAAAGAACGAGATGATTTTATCAACAACTTTAAAACTAAACTGAATGAATTTATGTATGATAAGGTGCCGCATAAATTAACAATGGCTGAATTTGAAGAATTGACATGCGATATTCATACCAGAGTTTTTAAGGAATGGGAAAAATTCATTTAAAACAAAGATCGCCACGCAAGAGAATGCGGAAGCGGTTTAAAACAGCACACAACAGCCGCTTTATGAAATGCGGCAACTTTTGAATGTTGAATGTATTATGCCGCACTTCACAAAGCGGCAAACGTTGTATAACATGCCTGCAGAACCATTTTATAGGCGGGAGAAGGAGAAAACATGATTATCGGTACTGTATCTAAAATTGACAAAGAAATTCCTTTTTTTGTCGGCGGAAGTGACAAGGCATATTTGCGTATTGCCTTAGTCGAGGTTTTATGTGATGACAGAATGGATATTATTAATCACGACTTTGAAATTGGTCAAAAGGTTGTTATCGTTAATGACGAAGAATGCGCCCGCAGGATAATGCTGAGTCGGCAGTCACGTCATACAACAGCGCCATGCCGTCCGCTTCGCAAATCGCGCAAAGCCGCGACTTCGGCATAGCGCAAACGTTGTACGCAATAGTCCACTTAACATAAGGCAGGTTAATATGTCGCTTGCAATCGAGTTCAAAGAGTGGTTCCGTAAAAGTGTCTTTACGCATAGCAATGGAGCAGTGTATCGCTTCGATAAACTTTGCAAGCGACTGGAAACTTTGGAAGCGCTGCCTAAAGCGCACAACAAACAAAGTATGCCACGCTGCGAAAATTGTGGCGGTAAACTTGTTACTACCTGTGTCAATAAAAAGTGCGATTGGTCGCCAGTTACATAGGGCGCGGCACACATTTGTCATACGTTGTAAGAAATAATATCACACGTAAAGCGGTTTTGATAGGCCGCCGCAAGAAAGGAAAATATGAACCTGTGCTCAGATAATCACGAAGAAATATGCTATGAGGGTCGTCAATGTCCAGCCTGTGCGTTAAAAGAGGAAATTGACGCTTGGGAAAAGGAAAACACGGAGCTTAAGTTGCGCATCGAAGAGTTGGAAGAAGCGTCGGCAGAAGACTCGTTGAATGTGTGATATTACATCTTACAACATCCGCAGCTTGAAACGGCTTTACACTAAGGATTATTGAATTTGATAGGCCGCATCAAGCGTGCGGCAAACGTTGTACGCAAATTTTGCACACGTAAACCACGATAAATAGTTTTTTGGCTATGAAAGGCACGTTGCGCATCCGGCGCAACAAGAGAAAAGAAAAATGCAAAGAGAAAAAATACTTCCGACTGTTTTAATAATTATCGACGTTGCCGCTGCGTTTGGGTATTTACCAACCGGCAATTTCAGAATGGTTCTTTATTGGTTAGCTGCGGCAACTTTAACAACGGTCGTAACATGGTAAAGCCATACTATCAGGATTCGGCGGTCACTATTTACCACGGAGATTGTCGGGAAATAGTCCCGCAGCTTGGCCGGTTTGACTTGTTGCTTACCGATCCGCCGTATGGGTTGAATATGTCCGGCGGTACATGGGGGAAGAAAATGGACGCGACATATCGTGAGTGGGATAGCAAGCCAGCAGATATTGCACACCTTTTTGAATTTTCAGAAAAATCCATAGTTTGGGTCGGGAACTACTTCACACTTCCACCATCGCGGTGCTGGCTTGTTTGGCGCAAGCCGTTTTTCCCAACCATGGCTGATTGTGAGTTGGCTTTGACAAACTTCGATGCAAATGCAAGGGTAAAAGAGCTTGGTCGCAGCCCGGATGGTAAACAGCATCATCCTACGCAAAAGCCGGTATCTCTCATGTCGTGGTGTATCGGCATTGCAGGAGAAGTAGAAACAATTCTCGATCCGTTCATGGGTTCCGGTACAACTTTACGAGCAGCAAAGAATTTGAATCGCAAAGCAATCGGAATCGAGATTGAAGAAAAATATTGCGAGATTGCGGCAAACCGTATGTCTCAAGAGGTCTTACAGTTTGAAAAGCAAGAACCGGCATCCATGCCGGAAGAAGTTAGCCAAAAAGATAATATTGAATGTGTGCAAAATCAGCGCACAACACCGGCGTTATGCAATGCGGATAACACTATGGAGTTGGAATTGTAGCCGCACTGCACAACACCGGAAACGTTATACGCAATTACACGAATCTTTATTTGAAAGGCGGCGACTAAATATTTTAACCTACCTGAACCCATACCCATACCCAAACCCGAAACTCCGCGATGAACTCCGTTTTGCTGTTACCGACACATCCACAACCACAACCACAACGCTCTCCGTCCAGTCAAAATAACCCGTACCAGTACCATTGGTCGCCGTGATCCTGTATACTGTGGCCGCTTTAGCCGCTCCAGGCGTCCCGGCTATTGCTCCTGTACTGGTATTGAGCGCCATTGTAGGCACCAGAGTGCCCGTTGTGAGCGCGTATGATACCACGGCACCTCCGGTCGAGGTTACGGTATAACTGGCCGCCTTGCCCACCGTATCAATGGCAGGTGAGGTATAGGAGATGATCGGCAGAGCATCCTTCACGGTTATCGTATCATATCCAACCGCCGAATCAGTTTTATTTGATCCGTATGCAACCAGCCGATACCCCGCTTTTGCGGTCATTGTGGTCGGAGTGCCGGTTACTTGGCCGGTTGTTTTGTTTCCCGACAATCCACCCGGGAGTGCTGCAAAATTGAAACTGTCAGCAGTACCATAACTTAGGACATTCGCCATTGTGACTATCGCCTTGCCAACCGTGTCAATCTGTGGCGATTGAGCGCAAGAGAGCGTGCCCAGAAACAGCACGTTTGAATTGTTCCCGCCATTGGTATTCGTTGCCGCAGCGGTAGACGTTCCACCCATTTGATTGATGTCTTTCCAATATCTATATAGGCTCGTAGTAGTCGGCCCAGGTATCCACCACCTTGCCTGAGTACCGGGAGAACTGGAAACAAAACTATCCTGCGCTCCGACCGACCCATCAAGCTTACCAATAGTATCAACCCTTACTCCAACACTTGCCGGCAGAGTGATCTTTCCTGCATCACTCACCGTTAATTTATTGACCTTTGCACTATCCAAAAATGTAAGCCATTTACAAGTGATCTGTCGCAATTGTGCACCATTGGCGGTTACAGTTTGTGATCTATTTGTAGCGGTATCAAAAAATATTCCACCGCCAGTTGCATAAGAGGCAGTTGTGTTACGTAAGAAATTACCTGTGAGAATTAAATTGCCTGTACTGGTCATGCTATCAGGCGAAATATTGGTATAGTTTTTTGTGCGGATTGTATTCGCGCCTACTGCCAGTTTTCCACTGTTATTTTCAAACGCAGAATCTGCTTGCACTGAGTCAACCAAAGTCACACGATGAGTTGCGGAACTCGCATTTTTCAGTACCCAAAAGTGTTTTCCTGCACTGGTGATTGATCCGGTTGAATCTATGGTGACGGTGGATGTGCCAGGTCGTATTGTTTTATTTTTACCTATCAAGTACGATCCAGAAACAGTGCGAGTTGACGACATCATACTATCAACGTACGTAGATCCGGAAGAGTCTCGTGAAGCAAAATCTATTGACTTCATGTGGCAGACAGAAGAACCATAAATGAATTTGCATACTACTGTAGCGGTTATGGACGTTGTACCCGCAAGAAGAGAACCACCAATATTAAAATCATAGTTATTGGTTTTAAAATAACGAGTTGATGTTGATGATTGAGAGTATATTAAATTTCCATTCCATACAAAATTACCACCCAAGTCGACGTCTGTAGAGGTACTAATTGTTAATGTCAATGTACCCGTCCCCGTGTATGTAGTCGCTGGAATAGTAATTACCGATGAGACCGCGGCCAGATGAGTAAACGATCCAGTGCCATTAAACGTAACTCCGGTTCCAATAGTCCATAAATTAACTGTTCCAGTTGGACGAAAAGTAATTCCAGCGCCATTGTGTGTTAATGTTGCATTGTTCCCAATTATCAATGCTGCCCCAGATGATGGGTTTACTGATTGTGATACCCCATTTGTGATTGTTACGCCACTACTCGCCGCAAGAATATAAGAATTGTTATTTGCAGCTTTATCTAAGTCAAGTGTATGCCCTGTCGAATTAAACGTAAAAACACAACTCGTTGCCGTCTGCGTTCCCACCGTACCCTCATTGTGTAAGGTGCTATTCGTGCCATCCATAGTTATGAAATTGCCATAATTATTCCACCCGTTATTAAACAATACATCCCCACCGGCTACAATTCCGTATCCGCTGAATGTCGCTTTGCCTTGCGTCAAGGTAAAGTCTCCACCAGTGGCAGTTTTGAGCGTGTCGGCAAACGTGACGAGTTTTGTAGAGTCAGCACAATTTATAGTGAGATCATATACTCGTATTTTATTTGCTGAAGTAAATGTGCAAACGTCTGTTATTGTAATAGTAGACGTTCCAGTATTTATGCTGTCCCCCGAGATAAAGGTAATATTTCCGGCTATAGACAAATTACTGACTTTTCTTTTTAAAATATTTGTATGGCCTGATACAAAAACCAATGACTTTATTGTATCGTCTATGTCTTGCACGCATAGCCCATTACTCGCGCTTGTAAAATAAACAGTATCTGTTGTTGCTGGTATCGCTCCACTTGACCAATTGGCAGCTGTTGACCATAGCGTGTCAGATACGAATTTAAATGTATCTTTTGTACCAAACGCTACGCTCGTCAGCGCGAAAATAATTAATAATATCCTATTCATTTAATCCCCCAATTCGGAAACTGGCTCTTCAACCGGCAGCGGATTTACAGGCACCGGGAAAAATTGCGCCTTGAGTACTATCTGATACCGAGCGCAAACATTGTAGTGTTTCAGGAAAAGCGTTTGATTCGTCACCGTGTCAACGAGCATGAGCTTGAGCGTATTCCCGGTTGTCAAGTACTTCTCATTATCTCCGGGATTCCACGCTTTGTCCACCACCGCTTTATCGGCAACAACCGTCACGCCGCCCTTTACCGCGGCACTGTCACGCTCAGAGCGGTACTCGCTGATGATAGCGTCCTTCTGCTGTGTAGCAGTAGCCATATCCGTTACCTCTAACCCACCGAGTAACGCAACCGCAGCGATTAACGCAAGCGTTGTTTTGCTTGTCGGTTTGGCATCTTTCGCTTCGACATCTTTTATTTCTTCTGGCATTTTGTAATCCTTTCAATAAACTTTTCTTTTGGAAAAACAAATTTCATTTCCTGCCCGTCTTTCGTCCTGATTGATACCGTATTGCCAATTGTGCAACTGTAAATCACGCAGTATTGCACCGTGTCGTATATGCCGATCTCGTTTTCACGGATCAGCAAACAATCAACTCCGTTGGTATCGGCAATCATTACTTCTCGCTTACCGACTTAGTCGTCAGCAGGCGCAGGACCACGTTCCCAATCGCTACCACCGCTCCGGATATTTCAACCGGGATAACTTTCCCATTGAGCGCGTCAATAACCGTGATAGCTCCGGTGATAGCGTTAAACCAGAATGTCCGAGATTTCAATAGCTTCATTGCGTTTTTCATTATTAAACCTTTCGTTATTGGTTTATAATCAAATCAAATTCATCACCCATTAATTCGATGAGTTTTTCCATACCTTTTTTGCTATTAATAATTTTATTGCTCTCAATATCTCTCCCAAGACCTACCAAAACGCAGCCGTGTGTTTCGTCAACAAAATTACCTGAATGCAACAATATTCCCTCACGGTCCGGCACGTTTCGCACACTATAAACATTCCGCAGCCTACCATCAAAAGAGCTATCCATATATACACATTTATATATGCCTGTAGGGATACAACTGATATTATGCGTGTTGTCAAGCCAAGGCCGTTCAAGCGTATATAACGGCATCCCATCTACAAACATAGTTCCAAGTATGCAACTATGCCCCATAATGTCACGATTTAAACGAGAAGATTTCATTTATTTATCTCTCCAGTAAAAAGCGCACCTTTTTCCTCTGGTCGTCAGTCATCAGTATAAGCTGCATTTTTTCCATACGATCGAGTTTTTTAATTATTGCATCATGGTCAACATCGTTCCTATTTTGCTTTGCATCTATCGTTTTAACCCACGGCTCAACTTCTGACTGTATAACAATATCAACCTGCCTGCGTATATCAGGAGTCGCCAAGGTTGACCATGCCAGAGCCACAAGCGCAGAGCAGGCAAGCAAAGAAGAAGATACAGTCCCGACTTTAAGCAACAGATTGTTTTTTGGAGTTGTCATTTATATCTAATTCTTATAAAGAAAATCATATCCAGTTGAATCGACAATAGCGCCGATTATTACTCTTTTAATAAATGGTATTCTTCCAGTTGCACTATACGATGGTACGCTAAAATGAGCTGTATCTCCAGTTGTAAGGAATGAACATTTATAGTGCTGAGTTGTGCCGCTAAGGTTTCTGATCTGAGCAAGCCTATAATGTGTACCGTATTTTGTGCTGATTGTTGCGGCTGTTGAATCAGCATCTTTACATGTATAAGGTTGAGTTATAGAAGCAAGCGCCTGTTCTGCATTCCAAGGTGATAATTCAGTATTCCCGCTGGTATTTTTATTGATTATACCACCTTCTGACTGTGCGAACAGAAAAGAAGCAAAGCAAATCACAGCAATAGAACAAAAAACATTACGCATAAAACCTCCTTAAAAATTGTTGATAAATATTAATGTATCTCATCAAGTTCAAATTGAATTACACGCGCCTTATTTTTAGCATCAGCAGTTGAAAACTGCAAAGTAAGATCGAGTCTTTGTTTTATAGTTGTATTAATTGTTTTTCCTAATGTATAGAAATTTGCTTTATTCCATACGTTCGCAACTGCAAACTGCATTGCCGAAACGAAAACAATAGAACCCGACGCCCCTACAGCTCTGGTAGAAATTGCGCCTTCGCATAACCATGTTTCGTCTGTCTGGTCATTTGATAAAGGTATAGCTCCTGTTGTTGCCACTATAGTATCATTTAATTTTAACTTGGCAGTCATTGTTCCGGGAGACGTAGCCTTACTTGAATATATACCACGTATAATAATTTTTAATTTTTTGCCTCTCCTAAACCAATTTGCAGGTAGAGAATCAGAGCCGGGAAGCCAACCATGAATAGTATCGTTCCCTCGCATACTTACTTCACCTGTTGAGTTAGAGTCGAGAGTAATATCATCTTGAGCAAATAAGCAACGGTTAAATGTTCCTTTTATTCCATTGGAAAAATTTTCAAAGCTCGCTTCTGCTGAATCGTTCCAAATCATTCCGCTTGTAGCATATGTTCCGCTATTTTTTGTAAGCGTTAAAACATGACCCACCACAGCAGTATCAATAGACAGCGATCCGGTTGCAAGTTTCGAAAAATTACCGCTATCTGCTTTCATTATTTTTGACGTATCGTGTAAAGAATAGATAGTATCTCCACGGTAAGACGTAATATTTGCTCGTGTCGCTTTTAATCCGCTGATAAATGCTGAATCTCCCTTATATAATCCGCTGGTATCTTTTTTGCTAAAAGATGAATCCTGCCGCATGGAAAGTACACGAGCGTTCTTATCCTTGGCTAAAAATTGAGTCACATTTCCATCAGCGTCCTTGCCAAACCACATTTTATATCCAATATTAGCATCAAGCCCTGTATTTACACCTATTTGTTTATTCCGAACACTAGCAGGAGAGGCAACAGCCTGATGATATATTCTTACATTAGTAGTCCCTGAAAATACTGCAACTACAATCAAAGTCACAAAAAAAGCTATTTTATTGGTCATATATCTCATCTCCTGTGTCTGGCGTATCCTGTTTTTCTGCCGAACTATCACTCGTATCATACCATGCATTTTCTACATTACCTAATATAACACAATTTATTGAAACTATACCTTTTGACTTGCTTTTTACTATCTTTTCAATTATACATTCTACCGATACATTGTTAGTGTGCTTTGGCAATTGAATCATCAAGTGCTTATATATATTATAATCTTTTCCTTTGCTATAAGCAACCTGTATTGTAGGCAACCGAGCCCTATCCATCCATGCTATTTTCCTTTTAGCACATAATACAGCAGTATCATAATCAGATATACAATATTGATCTGAAAAATCTTGTGGGCATTGTTCAACCTGTCTATATTTATCGTACAAGGCCTTACACGTATTCCAAACAACCTCACCGTCAGCATCTTCATACCCTGGAGTATAAGAAGATTGCCAGGCTGTTGCATCAATATTTGTCACCTTTAATGACTTGTCGTATTTTTCAGAACCTTGATTATATTGATAATTTATTACATGCTCACAAAAAATATTTTCAACTTTAGGCTCTATTACGTTCCCAATTCCTCCTATACAATCAGCAAGCGTAATACTTTCAGATGGAGCAATTAATTCTAATGTTGCTATACATTCGTAACCATCAGAATTAATGTAAGAACATAGGCCGAATGTATCGCATATTTTTTTAGTGATTGCTGTTGTTGTGGCCTTATCTTTATCGGTAATCTGAAAAGCGCATTCCTGATTAGTTAGAGTAGTTATATAAGAATTATCAAAACTTCCCTCTGTTGCTCCTGTTTTAATCAAAGAATCAGCAGCGTACTCATGGCCCCAATCAGCAATAGTAAAGGCCTGAATTTCGCTCCAATTCTGTAAACGCTTGCAATGCTCAATTATATCATGCGGATACTCTATTAAGTTCGCTGCCGTTTTCCTTGATCCCCATGTATCATTGTAAATACGCCCCTTAATAGGAGCATATATATTTTCGCTTATTGTACTGGAGTTTAACTCAAAAATTATAGCTATATCATGTATATGAATTGAATCCTCTCTATAGCCAAAAGGAAGAATAGCAAGTGTACTCCCAAATATCAAAGCACCATTTAAATACGTTTCGTATTCTTCAGCCGATACGCCAGATAACTCAAAAAGAGTATACCCGTTATAATCAGGACGAGAATCAACCTGTTTGTAAAAATGAATATTATTAGTACTTGGTTTATTAGTTTCATAATAAAAATCTGGTAAATCATCAATATCTGCAACGTCACCGGTAAGTTTAGA
>Ga0315276_10006155_pt1 | contig 11096 bp, 10 predicted proteins | sample YL17G05_0_MG_FD_204542 | JGI IMG/M metagenome (GOLD analysis project Ga0315276, IMG submission 204542) | Sediment microbial communities from Yellowstone Lake, YNP, Wyoming, USA - YL17G05_0 | ecosystem: Environmental > Aquatic > Freshwater > Lake > Sediment | place: USA: Wyoming | collected... | reverse complement strand
CATCGTGACGTGCATCCGGTCCGGCAGGCGCACCGGCCGCGCCGCGCCGCCCGGACCGCCGGGGCCGCCGCCGCGCGGTCCACGATCCGCGTCACCGCCGAAGCCCCCGGGCCGCCGACCCCCGCCACCCACGCCACCCGGGCCGCCCATCCGGCCCGGACCTCCCATGCCATCGCGCGGCCCGCGCCCCATCGGGCCACCCTCGGGCCGCTGCATCGAGTCGCTGCGCTTCGGTTCGAGCTCCCACGCCCCGGTCAGATCGAGCGCCCGCTGCGTGTCGTCCGCGACCGCCACACTCGCGATCAACACGAGCCCGGTCACCATTCGACGAATCATCCTGAGCCTCCTGCGTTGAGGTGGGCGCGGATCCGGGAGGGGATCGCCGTGCCGTGCGTCATCCACAACCTACGTGGTCCGTGTGGCAGAGATGTGACGGCGGCGCGGCAAATTCGGGCGACATGTCAGGGCTTCGTCCGCGCGCCCGGGTCCCGGCCCGGCGCGTCCCGCCGCCCCCGCGCCCGGGCCACGAACGGCCACGCGCCTGCCACATCTCTGCCACATCGGTCGGATAGGGTAGTGTCGTCATGCGGGGCATGCCCCGTGGTCGCGGACCCCGGAGCCTCATGTGAGTCAGACGATCCTGGTGGTCGAGGACGACGCGCGCATCGCCGACGTCATCGCCAAGAACCTCGAGGCCGTGGGCTTCGAGTGTCACCAGTCGCCCGACGGCGGCCGGGCGCTGGCCGACTTCGCGCGCCTCAAGCCCGCGCTCGTCGTGCTGGACCTCGGCCTGCCGGGCCTCGATGGACTCGAGGTCGCGCGCCGCCTCCGCCGCGACAGCGACGTGCCCATCCTCATCGTGACCGCGCGCACCAGCGAGAGCGACAAGTTGCTGGGACTCGAGCTCGGCGCCGACGACTACATCACCAAGCCCTTCAGCACCGCCGAGCTGGTGGCGCGCGTGCGCGCGCTGCTGCGGCGCTCGAGCGGGGCGCTCACCGAGCGCGTGACCGAGACCGCCGGGCTGCGCATCGACCCGGGCCGCCGCACGGTGGAGCGCGACGGCCAGCCGGTGCCCCTCACGACGCTGGAGTTCGACCTGCTCCACTTCCTCGCCACGCGGCCGGGGCGCGTCTTCAGCCGCGAGGCGCTCATGGAGCACGTCTGGGGCAGCGACCGCGTCGTGGACGACCGTTCCATCGACAGCCTGGTGAGCCGCGTGCGCCGCAAACTGGAGACCGACCCCTCGAAGCCGCGCTACGTGCAGACCGTGTGGGGCGCGGGCTACCGTTTCCCGGAGGAGGGGACATGAGGACCGGGCCGCGCGGGCGCAGCCTGTACTGGACCATCTCGGGACTGTTCCTGCTCGCGATCGCGCTGGGCACGCTGGTGCAGATCCTGGTCGCGGTCGCCGTGCTGCGCCCGCTCGAAGCGCGCGAGGCGCGCACCCGTGCCGAGTTGGCCGCCTCCGGGCTCGCGGCCGACATCGCCGCGGCCCCCGTTCCCCTGGCCGGGCACGCGCTCCACGCGCTGATCGAGAAGCACCGCTCGGTGCTGGGGCCCGAGCCCGGATTCCTCGCCTACCGCGACGCGCAGGGTCACATGACCGCCGACCCGCCGAATCGAGGCCACTTCATCGAGCGCGTGCTCGCGGGGACCGATCCCGGGCGGCCGCCCGGGGTGTCCGACCGACCCCATCCGCGCGAGAGGCGCGAGGTGATCGTGCGGCGCCCGGTCGCGCGCGGCGCCGAGATCCTGGGCGAGGTGATCGCCGTGCGTCCCCTCTGGCCGCACGGTCCCGGCTTCGTCGAGCCGCGGAGCGCACTGCTATTCCTGCCGATCGCCGTGATCGCCTCGTTCGTCGTCGCCCTCTTCGTGGTTCGCATGCTGGTGCGGCGCCTGCGCGCCATGGAGACGCTGGCGGCGCGCGTGGCCGAGGGCGACCTCACCGCTCGCATCGCCGACGGCGGTGGCGACGAGATCGGCCGCGTGGCCGCGCGGCTCGACTGGATGACGGGACGGCTCGCCGAGGCGCGCGCGCGCGTCGAGGAGACCGAGCGCCAGCGGCGTCAGCTGTTCGCCGACATCACCCACGAGCTGGCCACGCCGCTCACCTCGATCCGCGGCTACGCCGAGACCCTGCTGGACCCCGCCGTGCCCGTCTCCGACGACGAGCGCGGCCGCTACCTGCGCGGCGTGCTCGAGGAGTCGCGGCGGCTCGACCGCCTCATCCGCGATCTGTTCGAGCTGGCCCGTCTCGAGGCCGGCGCCTCGGCGCTCACGCTCGAGCCGCTCGACTGGGCCGCGCTGTGCCGCAACACGGCCGAGCGCTTCAAGCCGCGCTTCCGCGACGCCGGCCTGCGCCTGGAGTGGCGCGGATCTCCCTCGCCAGCCTGGATCGAGGCCGACGGGCACCGGATGGAGCAGGTGCTGGAGAACCTCCTGGCCAACGCGCTGCGCTACGTGCCGTCGGGCGGCACGGTCGAGCTGGCGCTGACGCCCGGACGCGACGGCCGCTTCCGCCTGACGGTGAGCGACGATGGGCCCGGGCTCCCGCCCGAGGACCTGGCGCACGCCTTCGAGCGGTTCTATCGCGCCGCGGGCGCCCGGGGGGCCGGCACCGCCCGCGACGGCGGCGGCTCGGGCCTCGGGCTCGCGATCGTGCGGGAGATCGTCGAGCGGCACGGCGGCACCGTCAGCGCCGAGACCCGCGAGCCGCACGGGCTCGCGATCGTCATCGAACTGCCGGCGCGGGGGTGAGGCGCGCCGGCGCGGCGCCGCCACCGCCCAGCCTGCTGCGAGATCGTCCGGCGCTCCGTGCGCGAACGTCCCGCGGACGCCCTGGACTCGACGGCCGGCCGTGGCGTGCGCGAATCGTGCGGGATGCGACGCCCGGCCCGCCGACGGACCCCGGAAACCGGAGCGGCGCAAGATTACCCCTTGACGGATGGAGGTCCCGGGACAATCATTATGGGTGACGCCACGAGGCAGCAAGATCGCGGCGTGAACTCACCCCACGGATTGAGTGGGGCAAGGCCGGGAACGGACCCCTGTGCGGGTCCCACGGCCATCACTGCGAACGACGCCGGTTGAGCGCCACCCCGGGACACGGGTCCATCCGAGAGTCCCCGAGCGACGAGCGATCGGCGTCGCGTTTTGTGAGCGCTCCGCCCACCCGCTGGATCGTGGGCGTGTGTACGGTGTGCAGGTGGATCGCGCGGCCGAATCCCTTGGCGCGATCGAGCTGCAGCTCCGGAGCGGAGGACCGGCAGGCGGAGCTACCCCGCGTCCACCGTCCCGGTCACCGGCGCATTCACCGCCACGCCGCGCCCAAAGAAGCGCCTCTCGAGGTCGGCCCACGCCCACTCCGCCCGGCCCGAGGCTTCCAGTTCCTTGCGCAGGCAGGTGATCTCGTCCTGGTACCAGGCCACGACCGGCTTGCCGATCCGCAGGCCCTCCAGGTCCGCCGCGAGGTCGGCCGGCCGCACCAGGCACGCCCAGCCACGGTCGTAGGGGCTCTCGGTCATCAGGCGCGGCACGTGCTTCAACTCCCCGTTTACCTGGGTGACCTCACCGCTCAGCGGCGCCAGGAAGTGCACCGCCTCGCTCCCCCGGTGCACGGTGAACAGCGGCTCGCCCCGCTTCACGCGCGTGCCCGCCGCCGGCAGCTCGACACGATCCACGGACTTCAACGCCTTGCGCGCGAAGTCGTCGAGCCCCGTCCACACCTGGCCGGCCGGGTCGATGCGCGCCCAGGTGTGCCCGGGTGAAACGAACGCCCCGCCCGGCACACAGTACTCGCCCGCGGCCACGCTCTCGGCCATCGCCGGAGCCACCACGCGCACCGCCGGCCGCAGCTGGGCCTCGAGCCGCGCCTCACGCTTGAGGAGCAAGCGCTTCGCCAGCGCGACCAGTTCCTCCGCGGTGAACGGCTTCTGCACGTAGTCCACGGCGCCGAACTGCATGGTCTCGACCGCGGTCTCGATGGTGCCGTAGCCGGTGATCACCACGACGTCGAGGTCGGGCCGCAGGTGCCGGGCCGCCTTCACGACTTCCACACCGTCCATCCCGGGCATCTTGAGGTCGGTGAACAGGAAGTCGTACGGGTGGGCGCGCAGCAGCGTGAGCGCCTCGGGGCCGCTCTCCACGGTGTCCACGCTGAAGCCCGCGAGCACGAGGATCTTGCGGAAGCTGTCGAGGATGACGGATTCGTCGTCCACCGCGAGGATGCGCGCGCGGGCGCCTGGGACCTCGGCGTGCTTCAGGCTCTTCGCTTCATCGGCGAAGGAGAGCTGGAGTGCGCTGGTCAGCACGGCCTTGCGCTCACGTTGCTCGCGCGCCTCGGCCATGCGCTTCGAGGCGGTGCGCACGATCAGGTCGGCGATGACGAAGAAGACGACCAGCAGGATCATCAGCAGAGCGGTCATGGCTTCCGTTCCTCACGGGCGGCCGCGGCCTGTGACAGCACGCGCCGCATCAGGGTCAGCAGCTCGGAATCGTCGAAGGGTTTGGGCAGGAACGCCGTGGCGCCCGCGGCGAGGACCGACTCCTCCTGCGCCGGCGTGGCGTATCCGGTGATGATCACGATGGGCAGCCCGGGACGCCGCGCGCGCATCTCGCGCAGCGCGTCGAGCCCGGAGAGCCCGGGAAGCATCAGGTCGCAGATCACGAGCTGGCAGCGATCGAGCACAGCGTGGGCGAGCGCGCTCTCCGCGTCGGCAACCGCCGTGACCGAGAAGCCCTCGTGCCCGAGGACCAGCCGGATCGCGTCCGCGACCACCGGCTCGTCGTCCACGACCAGCACCTCGCGACGCTCCGTCACGGCGTGCCGCCCGCGCCGCCCGCGGGCGGTGCGTCCGGGGCTGGAGCGACCCGGGGCGCCACGGGCGCGGTCCGCGCCGCCGCGGTCTCGCCGCGGGCGTCCGGCATCGGCGCCCGCAGCCCCGCGGTCGCCTCGGAGCCACCCGCCTCGGGCACCTGGGGGATCCGCACCGTGAAGCGCGTGCCCGTGCCGGCCTCGCTGGCGGCCGCGATGGAGCCGCCGTGGCCCTCGACGATGCCCCAGGTCACGGCCAGCCCGAGTCCCGTGCCCCGCGCCCCCTTGGTCGTGAAGAAGGGCTCGAACAGCCGGTCCATCTCCTCCGCGGTGATGCCGCGCCCCGTGTCCTCCACCTCGATCTGCGCGAACGGCCGCGGCCCGGCCGCGTCCATCGCCTCCCAGCGCGTGGCGGGGCAGCCCTTGCGCGTGCACCACTCCACGACGCCGAGCCTCCCGGTCTGCACCGCGAACACGGGCGCGCCGCACTCCGAGCAGCGGCGCTCGGGCAGGTCGAGCCGCACGTGGCAGGACGGGCACTGGTACGAGGCGATGATCCCCTCCTCGCAGGGCGCCGAGGCGCGGTGGTTCGTGCGGCCGTAGACGGGGTCCAGGTGCACGACGGCCTCGCGCTCCCCGACGCGCCGCAGCACGCGAAGGGTCGGCACGCCGGCCAGGCGCGCGTGGCCGTCGAGCAGGTCACAACCCTTCGGGCACGCGGCGCTGCGGATCGTCGCATGGCCGCGCGCCGGCAATTCGACCACCGAGGTGCGCACGCGGATCGAGCCGCCCGGCGCCGCGTCGGCGCCCGCCATCGCGTCAGCGGCGTTCAGGAGCAGGTTCACCACGACCTGCTGGATCTGGTTCGAGTCCGCGGGCACCGGCTCGAGACCGGCCGCCAGCTCGAGCTCCACGCCCACGTGCGCCAGCGCCAGCTGGTTCGTGACGATCGTCCGGGCGTGTCGCACCACCTCGTTGAGGTCCGTGGGCTGGCGCTTCGGCGGGGTCTGCCGGGCGAAATCCAGCAGCCCGCGCACGATGTCGCGGCAGCGCTTGGTCTCCCGCACGATGACCGCCAGGTCCGCGCGGGTCTCGGGGTCGTTCCCGGCGCGCTTCTCGAGGAACGAGGCGTAGGTCAGCACGCCGGTGAGCGGATTGTTGATCTCGTGCGCCACCCCGGCGGCCAGCCGGCCGACCGAGGCGAGCTTGTCAGCCTGCGCGAGCTGGCGCTGTGCCTCGTTCAGTTGGCTCGTCATCTGGTTGAAGGCGCGCGCGAGGTCTCCCAGCTCGTGCCGCGCCGTGGCGGGCACGGCCGTCGAGAGATCGCCCTGGGCGACCCGGCGCGTGCTCGCGATGAGGGCCCTCACCGGGCGCAGGATCAGCTGGCGGCTCAGCCACCACAGCAGGAGGCTGCTGGCCGCGATCGCGAGCACCGCGAGCAGGATGAGCCGGCGCTGGTCGTGGGCGATCTGGCGGTCGGCCTCGGCGAGCGAGAGGTTCACGTCCAGCACGCCGAGCACGGTCTCGGCGGGCGAGTGGGCGTGGCAGTCGGCGGCCCAGCAGCTCCGCTGATTCGCGATCGGCCGGATCATGCCGAGCACGCGGTGGCCGTCGGGCGCGCGGTAGATGCGCGCGCGGGCGTGGATCGGCAGGCGCGCGAGCGGACGTCCGGCCGCGTGGCACGCGTAGCAGGCTTCGGCCTTCTTGTCGACGGCCCGGCCGATCTCGGCCTCGTCAGACGAGAACATCACGGTCCCCGTGCCGTTGAAGAGCCGGATCCGCTCGATGCCCTGCTGGCGACCGATAGTGATGATCTCGCGGTGGACCGCGTCCCGCCGGTTCTCGAGCATGTCGTGGTGGGTGCTGCTGGCGATGGTCTCGCTCAACTGGTCGGCGCTGCGGGTGAGTTGGGCGATGGACGCCCCCTGGTGGGCACGCAGGATGATGACGGACATGACCCCGATGACGGCGGCCGTCACGGCCGCCACGCCGAGGATCGCCAGCGTCCCGATGCCCGGCTTCAAGGCCCGCCTCCCGGCGTCTCCGCGCCCGAACGGCGGGCGGGCGCGGACGGGACGGCAAGCGCGTGGGCCCGCACGGGGAAGACGGGCAGGAAACGCACCGCGAGCGCGAAGGCGGCGAATCCGATGGCGACCAGGCCCACGGACACCATGACCTCCATCCACGTCGGCGCGTAGTGCGTGCCGCTCGCGCGCTCGAGCCCGGTCACGCTCACGTCGAGCCGGTGCATGATGAAGCCTAGCACAGCGAGGGCGGCACCGGTCACGAGTCCGGTGGACGAGTTGCGGATGCGCGGCCAGGCCAGCAGCGCGACGGGCAGCACGACGCCCAGCCCGAACTCGACCAGGAACATCCGTCCCTCGTAGGTGGGCTGCAGGGCGAGCGGCAGCGCGCCGCTTCGCGCCAGCAACTGCAGGCGCAGGACTCCGAACACGGCGAGCACCACGACCATCGCCCGCCCGAGCGGCTCGAGCAGGTCCATCTCGAGCCTCCGGCCGAAGGCGCGGCCGCTCAGGTGCGACTCGACGATGATCATCCCGAGCCCGGCGCCGATGGCCGAGACGTAGAAGAGCAGCGGCAGCATCGGCGAGTACCAGAGCGGGTGCAGCTTCTGGGGCACGATCAGGTAGAGCGACCCCAGCGAAGACTGGTGGAGCGTGGAGAGCAGCACGCCGGCGACCACGAGCGGCGTGTTCACCGCGTGCAGGATGCGCCGCGCCCGCTCGAAGCCGAAGCGTTCGAGCACGAGGGACGCGGACTCGAGCGCCAGCACCGTCGTGTACAGCATCACGCACCAGGCGACCTCGAACATCACGGAGTGCGGATTCCAGAACACGAGTGCGTGCCAGATGCGCCACGGCTGCCCGAGGTCGAAGAGCAGCGCGAACACCACGAACAGGTAACCGAGGAAACCGGTCAGCACCGTGGGACGCACGATCGGCTCGAAGCGGCGGAGGTTGAACAGGTGCACGACCGCCGTGATCGTGAACGCCCCGGCCGCGAGGCCGACCCCGCAGAGGACGTCGAATCCGATCCACAGGCCCCAGGGCACGCGGTCGTTCAGGTTCGTCGTCGCCCCGAGGCCGCGCGTGAAGCGCAGCACGGCGACGAACAGGAAGACGGCGAGGACGGCGAAGAAGACCGCGGTCCAGAATCCGATGCGCGGGCGGCGGTGCGGGACTTCGAGCGCGGCGCTCATGGCCCTAGTCGCTCGTCGCGCCGCACCCCGGCGGGCGGCTCGACCGGAGCGTCGGGACCTTCGCTGCGGCAGACCTCCGCGCGGCGGCTCGTGATCCAATGGACGCCGAAGAGGAACACCGCCGCGACCGCGACGACGTCGGGCAGTTGCGAGAGCCCACGCCAGGTGAGCGTGGCCAGCGGCTCGCGCGGCAGGTCCCCCGGCAACCCGAACTGCACGAACGGCACACCCGCGAGCAGGAGCACCGAGGTGCCGCCGGCCTCATCGAGACCGAAGACGTGGTCCACGTAGCGCGACGGTTCGCGCGCGATCCGCCCGCGCGCCTCCCGGACGAGAGCCTCGCGCTCGCCGAAGAGCGTGGCGCCGGTGGGGCACACCACGGCACAGGCGGCCGCCTGGCCGGCGGCGAGCCGTGGCGCGCACATCACGCACTTGCCCACCACGGGCACTGGCCGGTCCCACTGGTACTTCGGGACGTCGAACGGGCACGCCACGATGCAATAGCGGCACCCGATGCAGAGCCTGGCGTCGTAGACCACGGGCCCTGCATCGGTCTTCTTCATGGCACCGACCGGACACACCGAGGCGCAGGTCGGCGTGAGGCAGTGCATGCAGAGCCGGCGCACGTTCGCCCCGCCCCGGCGCTCGACGACGGTCCAGGTGTAGGCCGTGGTCTGCTTCTCGATCGGGAGAGGCAGGTCGTTCTGCTCCTTGCACGCCGCCGAGCAGGCGCCGCAGCCGATGCAGCGCGTGGAATCGAACAGGATTCCCCGGCTCACGGTCGGGCTCCGGCCTCGACGTGGCAGCGCGAGCAAGCGTCGGGATCGTCGGCAGCGAAGGCCGTCTTCCCGTCGTGGCAGGCGCCGCACGCGGCGCGCTCGTGCATCCCGCCACCGGGCCGCGGAGGCGCGGATGCCATCTCGAAAGGCTTCGGGTGGCATCCCGCACAGCCCCCCGCGCCGCGCAGGTGCGGCTCATGCCGGAACGTGACGCTCCCCGGGGAGGCCCCGCTCCGGGGGTACGTGTGAGGCCCGGGCACCCGGCGCCCACCGGGTGCGACCTTCCCGGCGGCCGGGGCTGCGGTGGCTGCCATCCGGGGCGCCCCGGTCCCGGAATGGCAGGTGCGGCATCCGCCGGAGTCCTGGACCCCGAAGGCCTTCTTCCCGTCGTGGCACATGCCGCAGCCGCCCCCGGCGTTCATGTCGAGGTGGCGCGGAGCAGGGGCACGCCGCAACATGGGGAACGGCCGGGGATGGCAGCCGGTGCAGCGGTTCCCGGCGAACGCCACGTGGGTCTGATGGCTGAAAACGGCCGCGCTATCAAGGCCAACGACAAGGCCGTAGACGATGTCGGCGGGCAGGCGCAACTCGATGGGAGCCGCCCGCGAGGAATCGCGCGCGCTCCGGGCGGCGCTCATGGCGGCCGCAGGATCGATGAGTTGCACGGCCAGCAGGCCGGCCCATACTGGCCTGAACCCCCGGACGCGGTAGGACCGTGTGTCCAATCAGCCTCCCTCCCGACAGGGTTGAGTAGTACAACGGATGGCAATCGCCGTTCCATTCGGCGGGAAGGTACACCCTGCTCCACTAGAGGGTGGCCTGCGGCCCGCCGGGATTCTTCGGCTGACCCCTTCGGCTGGAGGCCCCGGGACAAGCATCATGGCTGACGCCACGACGCAACGAGGTCGCGGCGTGAACTCCGCCCACGCATGGAGTGGGGCAAGGCCGGGAACGGGCTCCTTTGCGGGTCCCACGGCCAACACTGCGAAGGACGCCGGTTGAGCGCCACCCCGGGACACGCGGAGAACCGAGAGTCCCCGAGCGACGAGCGATCGGCGGCGCGTCTTGTGAGCGCGCTACAGGCCCAGTTCGCCCCTGATGCCGCACAGCGCCTCGAGCGTGGCGGCGATGTGCGGGTCGAGGTCCACGCCCAGATCAGCCGCGCCATTCACGATGTCCTCGCGGCTCACGTTCCGGGCGAAGTCGGCGCGCTTCATCTTCTTCCTCACCCCCGCGACCTCGACCTCGTCCAGCGACTTGTGGGGCATGATCAGCGCGCAGGCCACCAGGAAACCGCACAGCTCGTCGCAGGCATAGAGCACCCTGGCCATCGGCGTATCGCGCGGCACCCCGGTGTGGGTCGCGTGCCCGAGCACCGCCTGGCAGATGTCCTCGGGCCAGCCCAGGCCGCGCAGCACCCTCACGCCCTCGACCGGATGGCGTTCGGCGTCGGGGTGACGCTCCCAGTCGAAGTCGTGGATGAGGCCGGCCAGGCCCCAGCGCTCCTCGTCGGCACCCAGCAGCCGCGCGTGATGGCGCATGGCGGCCTCGACCGCGTAGCAGTGCTTGCGCAGGTTCGGATTCTGGATCCACTCGTGCAGCAGCGCGAGCGCCTGCTCGCGGGTCGGGAGAGCGGCCTCGCTCACGGCCTGGTCCTCATGAAGAAGGCGGTGCGGCGGACCGCCGTTCGCTCGATGTCACCGGGAGAACCCGCTCACTTGTCCTCGAAGAACGCGCGGTTCTTCTCGATGTAGTCCAGCCACTTGTCGGGCACCGAGGCGTCCGGGAAGATGGCCTGCACCGGGCACGCGGCCTCGCACGCCTGGCAGTCGATGCATTCGTCGGGATGGATGTAGTACTGGTCCTCGCCCTCGTAGATGCAGTTGACGGGGCAGACCTCGACGCAGGACTTGTCCTTCACCCCGATGCAGGGTTCGGCGATGACGAACGGCATGGCACCTCCGACTGCGACCGGAACGGCCGGGAGCGATGGGAGCGCGCCCCACGCTCTGCGGAACGCGGGCGAAGAACGAGGGACGCAGTCTACGGGCCTGCGCTGGGAGCGCGCAAGAGAGACCGGCGGGACGGGTGGATCCGGGCGCGGCGGGGCGGCTTGCCACCGGCTACGCCAGCGTGATCCTGAACCGGCAGCGCTTGCCGCCCATGAGCACGGACCGGACGAGATCCACGTTCACGGGACGGCCGAAGACCCGTTCGTGCATCTCCTTCACGTAGCCGACCGAGCACCAGCAGAAGGTGGGCGGGAGCGTCTTGGCGCCCT
>Ga0315276_10006154_pt1 | contig 11096 bp, 10 predicted proteins | sample YL17G05_0_MG_FD_204542 | JGI IMG/M metagenome (GOLD analysis project Ga0315276, IMG submission 204542) | Sediment microbial communities from Yellowstone Lake, YNP, Wyoming, USA - YL17G05_0 | ecosystem: Environmental > Aquatic > Freshwater > Lake > Sediment | place: USA: Wyoming | collected... | reverse complement strand
TTTTTGAATATTCGCATATAGAGAGTCAATCAACAAACCCAACAAACCCAACCCATATTATTATTAAAAACCCGTCTTTTGTAAAACAAGTCATTCAATTATTAAAACACAATTGGACCTCAAATAAATGGAATTCATTTTGGATATATAAATTGTTAAATGTTATCGCTAATTTTAATAGAGAATTATTTATTATCAAATCCAATTTTTTTATAAAAGAAATGAATGGCATTAAACCTACAATGAATAACAAATTACGCGCATCACAAACTGTAGCGTCTGCTTGTAAAATTGAAGTATCTAAACAATATATCAAGCATTATAAAAATGTCAAAGAAATTGCATTATGCAAACAAATAATAACTCTTATTCATAATAAATTTCGCAACATTTTAGAAAAAAATACGTGGTTATCACCAAAAACAATTCAACGCGCGATTTTAAAATTGGATAAAATGAAAACAATCATAGGAATTAGTGATAAATTTGAACAAGAAAATGATATTAAATATAACCCTGATAGTGGAATGTTGAATTATCTCAAAAAATCAAATTATGAAAATATAAAATACTTGAAAAAAGAAGGACATTCAAATTTAAAAAAAAATATATGGTTGAATGAATACGTGTCTATTTTTAATGTAAATGCTTTATATGATAACACCAGAAACCTCATATTATTTCCTAATGCAATTTTACAACCTCCGTTTATTAATATAAATAAGGATTTCATATATAATATCGCAAATATAGGAGTCATTATATCACACGAAATGTTTCACGGGTTTGACAGTGATGGTTGTAAATTTGATGAAAACGGTAATTATAATAAATGGTGGTTGCCAGAAGATGAAAAAGAATATAAAAAAAAACAGGATGATGTTGTCCAACAATATGAAAAAGCTGGAAAACATGACAATATACATTTGGAAGGCAAATATACTCTTGCTGAAAACATTGCAGACATTGGAAGTTTGTATATTATTGAATGCCTATTAGAGGATTATTTAATAGAACAATGCGTAAAAAAAGAAGATTATTACAAATATTTTGACAAATTTTATTATTATTATACACATCGGTATAAAACTGTTTTAAAAAAGAAACTGTTACATAAATTAGTGAAATATGATTCACATTCTCTCTTTAAATATAGAATTAATTGTGTATTGTCTCGTTCAAAAATGTTTCAATCAACATATAATATAAGAAAAGGAGATGGAATGTTTTATGAAAATACAGACCAAATATGGTGAAACGCTTTGATTGTCCCTTTTTGTCGAATTAACTAACCAACCCAAATTTTTCATTCACTATTGTATTTTTTGTCTGGAGTTTTTTCTGTGTTTTCTTTTTAATTTGATATTTATTTGAAGGAATTATCTTATTTGTAATAATAAAATCATTGTTGTCTTCGTGTAATTCAGGCAACACGCGTGTTAATGGTTTCTCTACAACAAAAAATAGGCGTTCATTACGAAACAGCATTCTATATTCTTGAATGGTAAGATTACCATAATATTTGTCCAACATAAAATATGGCGTAGGTGCTGGTTTAATATTTTTCTCATAATTATATATTTTTGAGTATATATGATTTAACAAATAATATCTTTCAAATTTAGTTGAACTATCAATATTTTCATTCATCAAATACGCACAAGCACATTCTGGACTACAAAAACAACCATATACGTGATATGAAGCTTTTATAAAATGTTTTGGAATATAAATACAAGGGTTATCAAATTCGCACGTACACCAAAAACACGCTGATTTTTTATCGCAAATGTTATTAATATGCAAATTATGTTCTAATTGTTTTAATTTTTTCCAGGTTTCTTTTATTTCAAATTTTTCATCATCATATTCACCTTCATCTGTCTCTTCTATAGATGAATTTGTTTCAATGATTTCAAAGGATAAGTCATTTTTAGATGCAAAATTATAAGACTCTATATTCACATCTTTTGTGGTTGCATTGGCATTCATATTCGCATTGGCATTCATATTCGAATTGGCATTCATATTCGCATTGGCATTCATATTCGCATTGGTATTCATATTCGCATTGGAATTCACATTCATATTCATATTCGCATTGATATTTGTTGATAAATCTTTTAATGAACATTTTAAATGTAAAATAATATTTGGTTTTGATTCAACATTATCATTCATCTCTATTGTTTGATAAATGATTTTGCCACCTTTTGGTTTTCGTCCGCGTTTTTTATGAGTGATAGTTGTTTCTTCCACATTTTCTACTTGAGGGGTTTCCTCCTCTTGACAAATTTTAGATTTCCTACCTCGTTTTTGTTTTAAATCAGACATTAAAATAATATATATAAATTACTTAAATTGTTTTACATATTAATTTTCCATACTTTACATTTTTCTCTTTTCTCTTTTCTCTTTTCTCTTTTCTCTTTTCTCTTTTCTCTTTTCTCTTTTCTCTTTTCTCTTTTCTCTTTTCTCTTTTCTCTTTTCACCTACCAGTCCAAACCTTGATAACTGGGTATTTATTTATATCATTTTCCGAATTCGTGTTCATGTATTCATCAAAAGAATACCCCCAATTATGACCCCGATTACAATGTGTAAAAATGTCTCCCAATATTCCACAAGTCATCTTTTTATTTTCAAATTGAAACACACACGCAATTACTCGTTCAAAAGCACAACGATGCGGTCGCGTTGTAATTTGAGACAATAAATTAAAAAAATCATATTTATTATTTACATTTGTTAAAAAATCATAATTTATAAGAGACATTCCGCCAAAACAGCCATTCCACATTTTACTATTATAAAAATCCAATAATTTATTAGAATTGTTGAGAGAAAAAATTAAAGGTACTATATATTCATCCTCATCATAACAATGATCACTAAAGTGCCACAACATTTTATATTGCATATTCATTTCTATATATTTTGAAATAACATCTGTTTGTATAAAAACAGAATCGTGTAGTATGACAGCATTATCAAACCATTTATTTTGTATATAATAATAATACGGCAACAATTCGCCTCTTTTTTTGAATTCAGATTCAACTACAATAGCATTTGTCATTGGAATGTCTGTTACAAAATCCGGATTGCTATCATCATCTATTATAACAATTTTAATATTTGGATATATGTTTCTAATACAACGATAGCATTCTTGCCAATATTTATTCGTTTGTATTGAAGTAACATGTCTTAATATAATAAATCCAACATTATTCATTTTTATTATTCAACATTTTATTTTTGTAAAAATAACAATATAAAAAACAATAAATAACTTATATAATGGATTTATCACCTTGGATGGAAAAATATAGACCCACCAATTTCGATACAATTGTATTGGACCCAATCAATAAAAAAATATTGTCAAATATTATTGAAACCTCTTATTTTCCTAATTTATTATTTTATGGACCACCAGGAACAGGAAAAACAACTACTATTATCAATTTGGTAAAATCATATCAAGAAAAATTAAACATCCAAAATAAAGGATTAATGATACATTTAAATGCATCGGATGAGAGAGGCATTGACATTATTCGCAATCAAATCAACTTTTTCGTGAATTCAAATCCACTTTTTCATAATGGAATGAAATTTGTCATATTAGATGAGGTAGATTATATGACAAAAACTGCACAACAGGCATTTCGTTATCTTCTTCAAAATTATTCTACAACTGTCCGTTTTTGTCTTATTTGTAATTATATTAGTAGAATTGACGATGGATTACAAAATGAATTCATTTGTCTACGATTCAATCAATTACCAACCAATGACATTATTCATTTTTTAAAATCCATTTCAGTAAATGAAAAGTTAAATATTACAGATAAATCACTAAATAGCATTCAAAAAATATATAAATCTGACATTAGAAGTATGATTAATTTTATGCAGTCAAATCAAGATATTTTATGTTCCGATGATTTTCATATTATAAACAATATTATTTGGGAAAAATTAACAATTTTATTGAAAAATCAAAATACAATGTTAATCCTAAATTCATTTATTCAAGAAATTAGCATTAAATATAACATTGACAAGAAAAATATAATGAAAAATTATTTGAATTATATTATTCGCAATATTCCTGAAATTGTATCTAGTGATTTTCTCAATTTTGTTGAAAACATTATGCATTTTTCTGAATGTAAAAATAATAATTTTATTAATTATTGTTTGGCTAAGCTTCTGACTTTTTTTTAAACCGGCGAAGTCACTGACCCTAAGAATAAATCCGTAAAACACCGTACCTTGGGTCTGAGGGCGGATTTAATTCTTCAAGGGTTTACACCTTTTCACATTTCAAACGCCGATTAATATATATAATAAACAACTTAAAGACAATACAATATAATATATTGGGAGTGAAGAATAATGAATAAATTGCTTGATTTTATGTTTCATTTAGTGGGGATATTCACACAACATATGTTGGTTGTTATGTAAAATTGGGTTCATTTATGGACTTATGGGCAAGAAATTAAATACGTATATGTATGTATATCTATTTTATTATGGATATATTTTTCAGTTTGTTTAGTATTCACTTCTCATCATATTAATAATTATTTAAATACTTATTAATATAATCGGCGTTTGAAATGTGAAAAGGTGTAAAAAATTGATTTGGTTTTCTCTCTTTAAAGTCTAACAATAAAATACAATAACTATATACAATGTCTAACAATACAATCACAAAACAATTATTGATTAATAACCTGAGAATGGGATTGAATGATGATTTGACAAATCTTATAAAAGAGTATGTGTTTTATGACCGGGTAAGTCAGATGACAAAATATAGAAAGGATAGATTACTCCGTGAAATTAAAGTTATTAAGTTTGGAATGACTGAAGGGACTACTTTATTAAACGACAAAGAACAATTTGTAAATACGCGAGTTAGACGATGGAACTATATTCGAATATGGCGAAGACGCCCGATACCATTGGTGGACCGTCCAGACCCATTATTGGGGTTTATGATATGTTCTGTTTGTGGAAATTTTTATCAGACATCAAAATTTCTTCCTATAACAAAAGAAAAAATAAAGGTTCTTCCTGCAAATCTATTGCGAATGGTCTGCTGTTGTTCATTTAAACTCACGCCGGAAATACAATATTCTTCTATTACAATGAGTTCGTATTTAAGATATGATTCTGAATTTGATGAAGATTTTTCTGAGTCTTCTTTTCATTCTCATATTAACAGTGATGATTCTGACAATTCGGACCAAGAAGATAACAATGAAAATGAAGAAATAGAATATTTTTATAATAATGCGTAGAATGATAACAACTTAACTAACTTAACTAACTTAACTAATCAAATTTCGTTTTTTTCAAGACATTCACATTCAATATTTTTTAGTGGAGCAAAATATATTGCATTGTGAAAAAAATTGAAATGCTTTTTCTCTCAAGTGAAGAAAGTATATACATCACATCCACCGTTTTAAAAATGATTAATAGTTGCGTTTCTCAACAATCGATTGCAAAACAAATCTTGGTAAACAATCTCAGATTGGTTCCAGATTTGTCAAATGTTATAAAAGAGTTTATATTTTATGACAATGTGAGTCAGGTCAGTCAAGATGTGAAAAAATATGTAATTGGTAGACTGAATTTGGTATTTGATGGAGCGGCTTCAAATTCAAGACATGGTCCTTCTTCTTCTTATGTAGAAGAAAATGGGATGATGATGATATTGGAAGGATATGGGGAAATGGCGACTACTGGCGAACCTGTTCGCTACAGACATATTGCCATTAAATGTCTGGATTCTGTTTATGGTCTTCAATATGTAATTTGTTACAAATGTGGAAACTACATCCTTTCAGAATCAAGCAGTGCACCTCAAATTCTTTGCAATTGTGGAGTGGTTAATTTGGTTGATGACGAAGAAGAAGAAGCTGCGGATGCGGATGCAGAGGCAGAGGCAGAGGCAGAGGCGGAGGATGCCAGCGAAATTGATATATTAGAAATTATTAACTGGAATTTTCCGTATGAAGAAGCACAAGAAGTCGCCGCCTATATGGAATATGCAGAATTTCAAGAAGAACAAGAAGAACACGCAGAAGAACAAGAAGAACACGCAGAAGAACAAGAAGAACAAGCAGAAGAACAAGAAGAACAAGAAGAACAAGAAGAACTGCATGAAGCCGAATTTAACTTAGAAGAGATAGTTATTAACTTAGAAGATGAATTTGACCTAGAATATTCTATTTAAACCGAACTTTTGTTTCTTTGGAAAACAAATAAACCTTAAGGTTTAAGTGTTCGGTCATGATGATTTCTGCCCGGCAACGCCAGTCCCTTTGGAAAGCGGAAATCATTTAAACCGGCAAAGATTTTAATTCTTCAAGCGTGTAAACATAACTAATAACTAATCTTTTTTTTTTGAAAATATATCAAGAACAAATAATTTAGTAGAATAGTAGCTTTTGAATTATAATATTTATATTTATATATGAACGAAGCAAATTGCGTACCATTTTTATGTAAACAACAAATCCATTCACTTAGTGAATGGAGAAAGGCTGCATTACAAAAGAAAAAAGAACTACAAAATGCCGGGATTAATGCATATGAAGCACATCCAGAATATCAAAAAATAACTAAATGTAAACCAGATGATAGTGTTTTTCCATCAATGAGTTATTGCAACCGAGCATCTCCAAGTAAAAAATCAAATACTGGAAAAAAAGCACGTTGTCCAAAAGGCACCAGGTTTAATAAGAGAACACAAAATTGTAAACCAAAAAATAATCGTTCATCTTCAGCTAGACGCGCATCTCCTCCAAGTAAACGAGCAAATACTGGAAAAAGAGCACGTTGTCCAAAAGGCACTAGGTTTAATAAGAGAACACAAAATTGTAAACCAAAATAAAAATTGAACCTATTTATTATGATTTAAAGAGTTTAACATAAATAAATAAGATGAACTGTATTAAAGAAACACCTGTTGCAACGGAATCAAATATTAACGATGAATGGGCAAAATTCATCAACGAAGAAAATTCTTCTGATTGTGAAGATTCTGAATCTGAAGAAAACAATATTGAAATTTCGTCCGCCAATTTAGAGTTTCAATTTAATACAGATACGCCAAAATCAAATGAAATTTATATATCAACCAAAACCAAAATTGCGTATTTAAATAGTAAAATCAATTTAAATCCCATCTTTTGGGACATTCAAGTTATGCCATATTCAACCTCACAAGATGGCGTAATTAAAAAACAAATTAAATTTAATTCTTTTACAATAGAAGAATTAAATGACATTCAAACACGATTAAAAGACATAAATTGTTATGAAGAAAATGTTCTTACAAGCATCAATAATCCAACTGGACGAATTAAATTCAAAGATATTCGAAAGGTAAGCATAGGCATTTGTAAAAAAGACATTATGAGTTATCGTTCAAAAAAGAAGAGTGCGTTTTACAACTGTTTTGTGTTAATTTTAAGATTGAAAATAAATACAGCCTTTCGTGAATTTCACGTAAAGGTCTTTAATACTGGAAAACTCGAAATTCCTGGTATACAATCAGAATATATGTTTGAGAGAATATTAGAATATACAAGATGTCTTTTACAGCCATATATTCCCGAAAAATTAATGTATGTAGAAAATTCTACTGAAACGGTATTGATTAATTCCAATTTTAATTGTGGGTTCTTTATTAACAGAGAAGTTCTTCACGACATTTTAAAATACAAATATAATATTCAATCTATTTATGATGCGTGTTCTTATCCAGGCATTCAATCCAAATTTTATTATAATCCAGATGTAACATATCAAACTGGTTCTCAAATTTCGGATGAAAATAAAACATTATACAAAAACATCAAACAAGTCTCCTTTATGATATTTCGTACTGGAAGTGTTTTAATTGTCGGAAAATGCGACGAACCTGTTGTAATGATTATTTACGAATTTGTAAAAACCTTGTTAAACAATGAATTCAAACAAATCTGTCAAAAAAATATGAAAATAAATGTAGACGATGTAAAAATAATTAAAAAGAAAAAGGTCCGTAGAAAAATGATTACTGTTGATATTTAGGTAGGATCACGTTTGAATAATTCCATCAATTCCAAAGTAACCGGTTGACACAGTGGCGACAATGCTGTCGAGAATAATAATGGCGAGAATGACAATAAATAATCCTTAACTTTTTGTAAATCCACATTTTTAGAAATATTATCTTGTTGAATGATAAAATGTAAAATACTTTTATAATATTCAATACATAAATAATTTTTTTTATGTCTCTCTATATTCTCATTCTTTTTGCAATATAAATGTTTAATTTCATAAAGCGTTTTTTTATACACATAAATTACCGCATCTTTTGAACTTAATTGTAAAAAAGAATTTTTATCAAAGGCGATTTGTTCTATAAATTCAATATATAAATACAACGATTTTTGACTGTAAGTAAAGGCTGTTTCAAGATGCTGTGTATAATATAATAATAGGATAAAAACGTGAGTAATTGTATCAAGACCTCTAATAATAATAAAGGGCGACATATTTTTATAACAAATATTAATTAAATACTCAATTACAAGACAAACATACTTATCGCGTATTGTTTTGTCATTTTCTATTATGGATGATTCATATATTATTCCCATTAATATTTCTTTTTATTAAAAAAGTATTTAAAGACTATAAATTTGAATAATATAAATGTCAGAAGTAAAAGAATTGCCATCAACCTATAGATTGCCTGCAGATGTAACTATGAAACACGCCGCGAAATTGGCTATTGTTGAGGATAAACCAATTCTATTCGATTATTGGTCTGCGTCACTTGAAAAGAAGGCATTAATTGGAGTCAAGGATAATAATGAAAAATTGCTGGTTAAATCTGAAGAGGAATACACGAGTAGTATTGCTAAATTCTATAAAAGTGCTACTGAATACATTATTATTACAGAAAATTCAATCTATATTGTTTGTTCAGGAATCCCCACGAGAAAGATTTCATAATACCATACCATTGCCAATTATCTAAATCCAATAGAAACCACTGTTTGTATTGGATTATTAATTACATTACTTACATTACTTACATTATTAACTTGATGTAAAAACCATATCTTTATTACTTGCATTTTGATAAATATGCAAATCTCCAATTTTAGTAAATGCACTTCTTGAGCCAGCAGCACTTGAATATTGATTCTCATTGTCTATTTGAAAATGTGGATTCATGCATATTTTTTTCAAAATGGTAAATACATCTGCCACATTATTCAGCTTTTGTGGCAATCCGCTGTTGAGTTTTTCATCTGTCCCAAATAGGTCAGAAAATACAAATTTTGTAAATAATGTCTTGACATCTCTATCAACAGTAGGATTAAAACTAAAATGGTCTAAAAATGTCATATTCATTTTCAAACTTATGTCTTTTAATAATCTTAAATCATGACTGCGATTTAGTATTAAATTGTTAATGTAATAATCTCTTTTTTTCAATTGTTTTGATTTATCAAACCAAGAAAACCCTTGGTTTACACCACAATTTATGGAAGTGATTTGATTATATACACTTTCTGAATCAAATCCATTTTGATTGTCAAAATAACATCTACCATAATCTATTATTTTAATCAGATACGGAGACTTAAAACTAATGATTTCATTTTGGAAATGAAAATGGTATTCAATGTATTTATTTTGAATAGGAATATAAGTTAACACATTCTGACAATGTAAATCATAATGAGTAAATACATCCTTTAATGCATTTAATGTAAAATATACTTGAAATAAAGAGTGTATTAAATCACTTGACACAAATTCTCTCATATTAATTTTATCTCTTAATGTTTGAGCGCCTTTAATATGTTCAATTAAAAGTAGGATTTTTTTAGGATGTAAACAAGCCTTCGTTAAAGCATTATACATTTGTGGTGCTGTTTGGGTATGAATGGTTTCTAATGTATTAAAATTATCAATTAACCCAGTTGGAGTGAAGAACATTCCATATGTTTCTAACAAACAAGGCAGTTTTTTGTTCTTTAAATTTAAAAATTTACCAACTAAATATTCATAAAAAACATTGTCTGAAGTTGTCTGTTGTGATTGTTTTAAAATAGCAAATGATTTATATTTCAATCTTTCATATTCTATTTGCACTACAACACCATTTGTCCCTGTTGAAATATATCTTTGGTTAACTGCATACTCGAAACTTGTGAAATTATTAAAAAAAGATTTTATCTTATTTGTTTCTTTACCAAAAGCCATGCATACACCCGAATCTTGGCATATAGCATTTAAAAAATATGCGGTTAATTTTGATTTATTTTTTACGATAAATTTTTTTATTATATTTCCTTTTTTTGTTTTATTCTGTTCATTTTTTATTCTTTTTTGAGTAGACGATGACGTTTTTTTATGCGAGGATGATGACTTTTTATGAAAAGATAATGAGGATGATTTACTTTCTGCTCGTGGAACATCATTGTCAAGGTTAATACGCTGAGGCGAATGTTCTTTTTCTTCTTCATATCCTGGAGGTGTGAATGACATTGGGATGCGTTTAGGAGGAGGAGGAGGACTCAATGACATTGGGATGCGTTCAGGAGGAGGAGAAGGAGGAGAAGGACTCAATGACACGGATTTATTTTTAACAGCGCTTCGTTTTGGAGTCATTTGTTTTGGAGTGCCTTTAATTTTTGTAGTATTTTTTCTGCAATATGACAATTTTTTACCACTTGCATATTTACATTTTGGAGGCAAACATTTATTTTTTTCTAAACCTTTGCATTCGGATGGAACGTGTGCCGGGGTTTTTATCACTGGATTGGATGAAACAGGTCTCACGTTATTTATTTTTGTAGTATTTTTTCTGCAATATGACAATTTTTTACCACTTGCATATTTACATTTTGGAGGCAAACATTTATCTTTTTCTAAACCTTTGCAAACACTGTCCATAATATATTATTACATTAATTTTAAACCCCGGGTGAATCAAAATGGAATTAAAACTAAACTACCACACCTATCAAAAAGCATTATAATAGCTTGAAGCTCCT
>Ga0315276_10006153_pt1 | contig 11098 bp, 13 predicted proteins | sample YL17G05_0_MG_FD_204542 | JGI IMG/M metagenome (GOLD analysis project Ga0315276, IMG submission 204542) | Sediment microbial communities from Yellowstone Lake, YNP, Wyoming, USA - YL17G05_0 | ecosystem: Environmental > Aquatic > Freshwater > Lake > Sediment | place: USA: Wyoming | collected... | reverse complement strand
CAACCGGAACAATGGCGCGATGTTCAAGAGGTCATAGGGAAAGGGTTTGGTAATGTTATCATCCAAGTTATTACCCCCAAAGAAAGTAGTTCAGATCCCAGTTTTGGAATATCGGGAAACAGAACATCTTTGGCAGAGAACGATTCGCGCATCGAAGAAAAGGTTTAAAGTAGTTTGCTGGCATAGGCGTGCTAGAAAGACTACAATGGCCTTAAACATTCTGATTGAAGCCTGTTGTTCGATTAAGAATAAGACATTTGGTTATATTGCCCCCACCTACTCTCAAGCAAAATCAATCGCGGTAATTGATCCAATGATGTTAAAACGGTATATCCCGGAGCTAGTCAAAGCCAAACCGTTCAACGAATCAGATTTAAGGCAGGAGTTTATCACCGGGTCGGTCTTAGAAATCAAAGGCGCAGATAATCCAGACTCGATTAGAGGGGTAGGGTGGCAGGGTGTTGTGCTCGAAGAATGGGCCACCATGAGGCACGGTAGGCAAATTTGGGAAGAGATATTAGAGCCGATCCTCAGAGAAAATGGGGGATGGGCTATTTTTATATATACCCCTAAAGGCAAGAATTTTGCTTATGAATACTTTGAACGTGCCAAGATTGATGAGACCGGTGACTGGATGTGTTCGCAATTAAGGGCTTCACAGTCTGGGCTTATTGACGCGAATGAATTGATCAAGGCCCGGGAAAGTATGCCTGAAAGATTATACGCCCAAGAGTTTGAATGTTTCCCAAAGGGAACGGATATTTTAACTATAAATGGGATTAAAGATATTTCTGAAATTATAGTTGGAGATTTTGTATTGACTCATAGTAATAGATATAAAAAAGTTAAAAAAATATTTAGACGGGGATATGAGGACGATTTAATTAAGATTGTAAATTATGGAAATAATAAACCCTTACTAGCTACGCCAGAGCATCCTATTAGAGTGTGTAACGATGGGAAAAACTATAAATGGGTTAAATTTAGTGATTTAAGCAAAAACGACAGAATTACTTTTCCAAAACCATTGTTAGGGAAATATAAAATAATTGAAAAAGAAGTTTGTATTTTAATTGCATGGTTTATTGCAGAAGGCAGTTTCTCGAATAAAAACTTACAATTTTCTCTTTCAGATAAAGAGGAACTATATAAACAAGAAATTATAAGTTGTCTAAATACTATTGTTAATAAAAAAGTCCACGTCCATTCTAAAAATGGAGCAACAATTTTAACTATTAGTGATTGTGAATTGGGAGAATTTTTTATTAAAGTATGTGGCAGTGGAGCTAAAAATAAAAGAATACCTTTTGAATTAATTAGAGGATACGAAAAAGAAGTATACGAAATATTGATTAATGGAGATGGATGCCGGAGGGCAAAAAAAGATATTTACACTACTATTTCTAAAACATTAGCTTATCAGGTACAGATTTTAGCTCATTCTTTAAGTTATCCATCCTCAATTATTTCTAGAAAACCACATATCGGGAATATCCAAGGAAGAAAGGTTAATTGTAGCGAAAGTTATTGCGTGAATATTTATAAGACCCAGGCAATCAATGGATTAAAACTAAGGAATCATAAATATTGCATCTCATCTTCTATAAATAATATTTCAAAAGAATACTTTAATGGCGAGGTATTTAATTTAGAAGTTGAAAATGACAATAGTTATATAGCAAATGGCAGAGTAGTCCATAATTGTTCATTTCTTGAGGACGCGACAAGCGTATTCCATGATGTTGAAGGGTGTGTATCTGGGAATATAGAGCCTCCGCAGCCGGGACATCGGTATGTTATGGGTGTAGATTTAGGCCGGACAAATGATTTCTCTGTAATTACAGTCATAGATATTGGTATAAATAAAGTTGTCGGGTTTAAGCGATTTGGGGATTGCCCCTGGAGTTTGCAGAAAGAACATATAGTAACTATGGCTAAGCAGTATAACAACGCGCATATTGAAATAGACGCGTCAGGATTCTCGGCCGGGAGTGTTATTGCAGAAGATTTAATGACTCATCCGATTGTAGAAGATCTGAAGATTTGCCAGTTATCAGTCAGTCCATTTAAGTTTACTAATCAAAGCAAACGGGCATTAGTTGAGAAACTAATTGTTACGATTGAACAGAAACTAATTACATTCCCCAGGATTGATGAGTTGGTTGATGAGCTAAAGGCGTTCACTTATGAGATGTCAGACTTTGGTAATATTAGATACACCGCTCCGGAAGGACTACACGATGATTGCGTAATGAGCCTAGGGTTAGCGGTTTGGGCTTTAGGAAGTTATATTTATGCGCCGATAAGGAAAGATAGGTTTATAAAAAAGGCGATAGTTAATCGTAAATCAATCAGGAGTATGTAATGGATGACCCCAAGATTATAGTAAGCCCGGAACAATCGAAGATGTTATCGCAGATTATTTGCAAGGAGATTAAAGAATCATTATCCGGGAATAAGAAGCGGTATGATTTAGCAGCCCGGTGTGAAGCTCAGTATAATCAACAGACTAAATGGGATCTGGCAGGGAAAGAATGCGATGTGCCGTGGTCAGGAGCGTCTAATTACTTTGTAGCGTTAACTGAATGGATAGTTGACGCGATCTGGGCCCGGCTTATGAACATATTATTCAATCAGCAACCGTATATGAAAGCTAAAGGCGTTGAAGCTGCTGATGTATCTAAGCAGGACGCGGTAACTGATTTCTCGGATATGACACTAAGGGAGAAAGTCAGGTTATACGAAAACGTAAATTTCTTTTTCAAGCAGATGATCAAACTCCCATTTGCGGTGATTAAGTTCTGCTGGGTTCAAGAATACGATAAGTCTATCTCAAAAGAGCAGGCAATGGTATTCGTTAATCCGACAACCGGTGATCAACAGATGATGTTGCCGGATGACCCTGAAGCGCAGACTAAGCCGGCAGAGTTCATGATGAACGGGTATCAGCCTGGGCCGCCGCAAGAAGTATGGGTGGCTGAAGATGTAGAATTGGTCAACGCGCCACAATTAAAATATATCAAATTCGCTGATTATGTTTACTCTCCCGCGGCCAAGAGAGGGCAAAGGTTATTCTGGGAAGGTGATAGATTTTATCTTACAATCAATGAGATGGTATTGAAGGGGCAGAGCGATAAGTTTATTAAAGACTCAGTTGAAAAAGTAAGGTTGGTTACCCGGAACTCTAGCAAGCAAGGTGTTGACGCAATCGTAGCGGACAGGGAAACCAATATCGAGTGTTTCCACTGGTATGGCCGGTTACCTTTTAATCAGAATAACGAGATCGATCTTCAAGACCCGGAAGCGATGGAGCAGGAAGTTTATGCTGTGGTATCTTACAAAGAAGAAGAGCTTCTTGAGTTAGATCGTTGGTATTATAAGCGTAAACCATTTCCGGACAGAGTGTATATCCGCGGTGAGTTTGAAGAAACTGAGGAGTTTGAAGGCCGGTCGATGACTGAGAAGTTATTCAAGACTCAAGGTGAGCTGAACGATCTGCATAAGACTATCATGGATAATGCCTGGCTGGCAATGCAAAAGATATTCGTCAAGAAACGGACGTTAACTGGTGATGATTTTGATCAGCCGGCAGTATACCCTGGGGCAATGTGGGAAGAAGATATGCAGGGCGATGTCCGAGTGCTTGAAGTTGGCGATGTAAAAGCTATCGGGATTGAGATGGAGCAGCAGTTATTAAACTTCGCCGAACGTATAAGCAATATTACGAGCTGGAATGTAGGAACTAATCCACAGGGCCCGCAAGGTAAGACTACCGCAACGCAATTCTCCGGGATAATCCAAGAGGGTAATATTGGAAGGGAGCCTTTACTCCAGAGATGTTATATAATCCTCAAGAAAATATGTCAATGGAACCTAGCGTATTGGTCAGAACGTATGCCGGAAGGAATGGAGCGCCGGATATTGGGTGAAGGGGTTGAGCCAATATTCCCGACTCAAGAGAATATGCAGCAGTATACACAGAAAGGGATTAACCCTGTTTGGGCTGCTGATGATATAACAGGACAGTTTGATTACACCTGGAACGGCACTTCTCAAAACTCAGATCAACGGTGGAATATTTTAGTGGCGAACGATTTACAAGATAGGTATTTACCCGTCCCGATGATACAGGGGAATATGTTAGCGGTTTGGAATATACTCAAAGACGGTTTAACCGCAAGAGGTATAAAAGATTGGCAGAAGATACTACCGCCGAAGGAAGCTATCATCAGTGAGATGAAGCGCATGCAGGCTGAAGCACAGGCACAGATGGCTGGTGGTATGCCAGGACAACCAGGTAACGCAGTATTAGGCCAGGGCGCACCGCAAGCGCTAGAAGCGTTGAAGGCTAAACTACAAGGAGCTCCGAATGTTGGGATTCCAGTTTAAGAAAAAAGAAATCAAGACCGAAGAACAGATTAAAATAGATCGCGAGAAAAGGCTTGATGAAATGCTTTTAAGGTCTCAAAATCTTGAACGATTGATCAAATCAGCGAAGACCGGGTGGAAAGAGTTTAGTTTATTGATTGAGGATTATATAGACAAAGCTAAGAAACGAAAAGCGATCACCGCGCTAGACCGGGCGACTGAGGCTGATATATACCAGCTTAAGTTATTAGATCACGAGATTTATATATTGTCCTGGGTATTGAAAATTCCCGAGCAATTCATTGGTAAAATTGAAGCGGAGATGAAGAGAGAGGATAAAGATGGACAATCCTGATTTGGCTGGGCATACAATGACTCAAAGTTTTGAGAAATGGCGTGATGCCCCGTATAAAGATACAAAAGGGTATGATACTATTGGGTGGGGATTTAAAATGGATAATCCGAATTTTACAGATACAGGAATAGGGAGGTAATATGGATCCACGTATATTGGAAATTAAAGACCACTTGGATAGAGCGCAGGAGTTAATGGGCGAGATAATGGCAGAGCAAGCGCCTGTTGAAGATGCAGAAGAACAGCCAATGGATAAAGCCAAGTATTTAGCGCAGCCGGAAGAAGCAAGGCTTGCGATAGACCAGAAACAAGTTATGTCCAGGAAATCTAAAGAGGAGATTGAGGCATAATGATTATTCTTTTATTCATTTCAATCATGGGAGGATTAAGTTTGTTGGATATTAAGTATTACTACATTCCCAACGCAATAGTGTTGCCGGCTATATTAGTTGGTGGATTGCTCACTGGAAATTGGATAATGGCGGTAGTGATGTTTTTAGTGGGAGTATTATTTTATAACCGCAAGAAGATTTGCGGCGGGGATGTAAAGTTACTGGCGATGGTGGGAGCGTTCTTGGGGATTTGGGCGTTGCCGGCGTTTTTATTGTCGAAACTAATGATTCACATATTCAGAGTGATTGACGATTATAACGATGTATTGCCGTATACCCCATTTATTAGCATAGCGAGTTCACCATTTTTATTTGTAATCACAGGGAATAGCTTAAGTCAAAAATGGTTTTGACGAAAGCACCCTATAAACAAGGAGTAAGTATGTTCAAGTTTCTAAAAATGTTGTGGCAGGACCAAAGAGGTGAAGAAGATCCCGCGGGAGAGGCACCTGTGGTTGACTCAGGAGTAGCAGACCCCGTAATTGATACAGGCTTAGGGGATCCCGGACAAGCTGGAGAAGCCCCGGTAATCCCGGCCACCCCTCGTTTCGGAGAGTTTGGCGATAACCCGGAAGAGGCAGCAACAAAGCTGATGGAAGCGTACCAAAAGACACAGGGCGAGTACACTAATTTCAAGACCAAGTCAGGACTAACTGAGAGGAATCTCGGTTCCTTGCGCAAGGCTCTTGAATCGTCCGGGATCAGGGCTATTGATAGTGAAGATGGCCAGATTCGTCTTGAGGCGATCCAGAAAGCTGAACGTAAAGCCAGGTTTAATGAGGAGCATGGAAAGTTGTTTGAACCTAAAGTTTTGGAGAGTATGCGACTGCTGGTGCAAGACATCTTTGATGAGCAATACGAGGGCAGAGAACGCACGACTTCAGAACAGAGGCAGAAAATGCAGCAGTTTGTAGCGGAAAAGAGCCAGATTGAACAGGATATGATGGAGGACTATCCGATGTTGGATGGAAAATTCAAGGATGGTAAGCCGACAAATCCTAATTTCAATAAAGCTCTTTATGACCGCGCTACTGAGATATGGGAGAATGAGTATCAGAAGAACCCACTGAAACAGTATTCTGCTGCACGCAAAGCCGCCAGGGAATTAAACGTGATCCCCGGGATGATTCAAGCAGCTAAGAAGGAAGGTGTCGCGATCGGAGTGGCAGGTAAAAAGATCCTTGCTCCGGTAAGTGGCGCTGGTGCTCCGGCAGGTAGTGCAGGTTTCAAAAAGTTAAGTCAGGCAGAGTATATAGCTTTGCCGGCTGAAAAACGTGTTGAGTATGATCAACAAAGTATTAACCAAAGAAAATAAGGAGAAACTATGTTTAAGCATTTGAGGAATTTCTTTCTCTCAATGCTATTTGATTCCCGCGGTTGGTCTACTGAACTTACCGTAACCGGTATTACAGAGATCGACGTAGCAATACCAGAATACTTTGGCCCCGGAATTTTATCCGACGGCAACAGAGAATCGTTTTGGGGGTCATTAGCAGGGAAAGAAGGATCGTTCATGCCAATCATTGATAAGACTGGCCCGTTGAACAAGAACGGAGATATGATCACTTTTAACACTATTGAACAGTTGATGGGTTCTGGTGTTACAGGGGAAAGTGTTTTAAAGGGGAATGAAGAAAAACTTGGTATCGGGTCGTTCACAGTTACCGCGGACTATATTCGCCACGCTGTAGCCGTTACCAAGAAAGCAACAAAGCAAGCCAACTTTGATATGGTTCAGAACGCTCGGACTTTACTCAAAGATTGGTTCAGCAGGAAATTAGACAACGACGTGTTTACAGCTATCACTGGTTCGACAACCGTTGACACTATCTATGCGAACTCAAAACAGACTTTAGCGGCTTTGAACGCAACTGATGGTGATTACTTCGGGCCTACTGAAATAAACTTAATCCGGATGGCATTAATTCGCCAGGGCGCAATTCCTCTACGTGTCTCTAAGTCAAACGGCAGGACAATTCCGATCTACGGTATTGTTTACGGAGAAATGGAAGAATATTATCTTAACCAGAACACTTCTTTTGTCACCACCGTGAAAGAAGCCTGGGAAAGATTTAAGGGTTCAAAAGATATGCACCCGTTATTTGAAGGCGCTGTTGGGATCTTCAGGAACATGGTGTTATATCCGTATTACTCTTTGCTTCCGATCCCCCAGGGAACACCGTTACGGCCTGAAACCACGTTATCCGCAACTCTGGTTACTTCCGCCTCGACAGTTTATGTTGGCGTGGCTAAAGACAGTAATACCCTTGCTAATTATACGTTATTCTTCTCGACATCTGGTTCTTTACAGATTGACGATGAGATAATGACTTATACCGGCAAGTCAGTCAGTACGTTCACCACTGTTTCAAGAGGAGCTTCCCTGACGACTGATGCACAGCATTTAGCTGGTGCTTTGGTTACTCAGAGGGATGTTGCGAATGTAATCGGGTTCGGCGCACAAGCAGTATTCCGCGCAATGCCTGATAATGTTACACCGATCGGAGAGAATGACGACTATGGCGCGCAGATAGGGCTTGGAGTTGAAGCATATTACGGCCATAAAGTCAGGATCGATAAACGCAGAGCCAAGGGAGCAAGCCTTGTTATCTGCAAATGTATTTCACCCAATCCGGGAAGTATTTAACCAATAGGAGGATAATATGAAGAAATTTATTCTTATTGCCCTGTTGGTTATGGCATTAGCGATTCCGTCATTCTGTATGGCTGCTGATACCGCGCACGCTGTTGCGGTAAGTTCAGATATTGGGCAAACAGTGGCAATTGCTGACGCTTCTTCCGGGGTGTTGGCTGAGGTTAGTTCGACAAGCGGCGCGTTGAATGTGGCTGGTAGGGCGCAGGCCGTTACTGCCCAATTAGGCGACGGTTTGATTTATACCGGTGCGTGCAGGGTTCAAACGATTGTATTTGCTGGGGTTACCGCAGCTGATTATGTTCAGGTTTACGATGCAGTAACAGCAACAGGAAGTCCAAAGTTTGATATTAAAATGGGAACAGCTTCCGACACAAAGTCTATTTGTTTGGGTGGAGCTCCATTCGCGACTGGTATATACGTTGACGCTAACGCGTCGACAGGATACACAACTGTTGTATACGACTATTAACAAATAAGGATTGAGGCTCGGGGGCAACTCGCTCCCGGGCTTCAACAAAGTATGGTTGATAAACTTCTAAAACTTTTACTCCTAATCTCTCCCCTGGCATTTACTACTGGGATGAAGCCGGAGAAATTCGAGATGATGTTTTTTCATTTCGGAGTAATAGCCTTATTTGCAACTTCATTATTAGATATTCCTAAACGAGATAATATCCCGATAGCCAAAGAAATCGTTTTATTCTTAGGGTTATGTATATTCAGCACGGCGATTCATACATTCCAGATGTTCTCCGTCGGAGCGTTATTGAATTTATTCTTTTCTTGTATAGCATTAAATTTGATTTATAGATATATGTCTGACCCGAAATCATACTATAAATATATAACTTTAGCCGCTGGGATAAACATAGGGATTTACTTATTGCAAAGGTATTACTTTAATTTTTTACCCATTGACGCTGGTGGTGGGATATTCGGCACGACTTGCCGGATGGCGAATTACTTAGCGGTTATTGCGCCTATGCTTAGTTTACTATTTTTATTTATTATTCCTATAATCTCAATTATGCTCAACCAGTTTACTGCGGTTGGGGTAGTGGCCATGTTATATGGAGTTAAATTATGGAAAATCACAGTAAGGGATATCCGCTTTAATATTTCAGCAATATTTTTACTGGCTTTATCTATACTGGGCGTGATTTGGTATAAATCTCATTTTATATCCGGGATTAAGTCAAGGCTATTTGACGTATGGAAACCGATGATTATGGAGATATGTAGGGCTCCGTTTATAGGGCATGGGCTTGGGGCTTATTATTCCCAGGTAGGAACGGACCCGTTTAATACTTATTTGGCATTTGTCTATGATGTGGGAGTATTAGGCGCGGTTTTAATAGGTTACACCTTATACAATATCCGCAAATACTTTAATTTAAGCATACCCTCTTTATCTTTAATCGCGGTCTTAGCCGTGTCAATGATAGACTACCCGATAGAAATACCGAGGTTATGGTTTACGATTATCTTTATAATAGCGGCATTTTTTATTAAAGAAAAGGAGAAACTATGTTCGTAGTCAATATTTCGCACGACAATTTGATTATCACGGAGTTCAACGGAAAACGGTTTGTATTTCGGCGCAATATTCCGGTGGAGATTTCACCGGAGATGTATCAGAATATTTTGTTATCCGGTCATATCAGCGCCGCGGAGATAGTCCCGTATGAAAAGACGAAAGAATTAACTGAGAAGGTAGCCATAGAAACCGTCGTTAATAAAATATTTAAAAAGGCTCAAAAAGAATTTTATTCAAAAGGGAAGAGGCGAAAATGAAAGCAACTAATCGTCATTCTAACGGTCAATTTCCAGTAAAGGTCGCGGAAGAGCTATACGAGACTTATGATTTCGTTAATAGTTTCGCGGTAGCACATCCTACCACAGATTATGATTTAAAAGCCCAGCAAGCAACGGCGTTTAAGAATATATCTAAATCCTGGCTTATAATTATTTGGACTGACCAGGATATAAGCGTTAAGTTTAATTCGACAACTAATCCGGCAATAGTTATTCCGGCAGACCAGAGTCCGTTTGAGTTCAGGAATATAATTCAAGCGTCGAATATGTATATTACTAATGCGTCCGGATCAACAGCAAACATAAAGGTGATGTTGGTATGAGCGAGGCTTTAGACTTTATAAAGAATTTTGAGGGGTTGATCAAACAAAACGAGCAGGAAGAGTCGCGAGTTGCTTCTTTAAAGAGCGTTAAGGCTGCGCTTGAAGAAGAAATAGTTAAGTTAGAGATTAAAAAGGGTAAGGCTGAAGAAGAAATTAAGTTTAAATTAGAGTCTTGCCAAGATGAATTAGATGTCAGGAAAAGTAATTTTGAGCGGTCGTTTGAGCGGGAAAGAAAGCGGATCGTGGTATTAAGCGAGGGTGTCGAGGAGAGAAAAAGGGTGATAGAAGACTCCGAGGTCAGCGTAAAACAGCGCACGGCAAGGTTAAACGAGCTTGAACAATCGCTTAAAGATAAAGAGTTGAAATTAAACCATCAAGAAATTGACTTGGCAGCCAGGGAAGATAAGGTCAAGCAGGATAACCAGGCGATTGCTACCGCTAATATGGGGATTAACCGGCAGTTGCAAGAGATCAAAGACAAGTTTAAGGGAATTGAAGAAGCTAATCAAGGCATAAAGTCGGTTGGTGAGATTATAAAGCAAGAACAGAAGTCATTAAGAGAATCAGAAAATAAACTTAAGGAAGCAGAAAACCAAGTTTGGAAAGAGGAGAAGAAGAACTCTGCAGATAGGGTGATCATAGAAAAAGAGTTAGTTAAATTATCCCAGGAAAGCAAGGTAATCGAGGCTGAAAAGATTAGTTTAAGTAAGCAGCGAAAAGATAACTTAGATAAAGAAAACGCACTTAAAGCTATGCAGGTTGAACTTGATTTTAAATTCGCAAAAATGAAGAGGGAATATGAGAAAAATAATAAGTAGCCTGGTATTTTTACTATTATTAGGTTGTCCGGCCTGGGCCCAAGTTGGTGGGAATGTGGCTAGTCAGAATGTCATTATCCAGGATGTTGACGGAACGCCTAAAGGTAAATTAAGGACGCTTAAAGTTACTAATGGTACTTTGACTAAAGAGGCTGAGGGTGTTTATAGATTATCTAGTGGATCTCAAACTCCCTGGACTTCTGATATAGATGGTGCAGGGTATAACCTAACCAATGTAACCTCTATTACTAACTTCTATAATAAGACAGATATTGGTTCAGGATACCAACCGTTAGAAGCAACGCTTACCGACATAGCCGACGGCACAATTTCAGAGAACTTAGTCAACACGGCTAACCCCTGGGCAGTAA
>Ga0315276_10006150_pt1 | contig 11102 bp, 6 predicted proteins | sample YL17G05_0_MG_FD_204542 | JGI IMG/M metagenome (GOLD analysis project Ga0315276, IMG submission 204542) | Sediment microbial communities from Yellowstone Lake, YNP, Wyoming, USA - YL17G05_0 | ecosystem: Environmental > Aquatic > Freshwater > Lake > Sediment | place: USA: Wyoming | collected... | reverse complement strand
AGTAATTTGTACGTAATAGTCGATGGCTGCTTCTTCATCGCCGGACAAATCGCAACGATATGCCAGATGAAAAAGACCCTTCTGATGGTTCGGTGATAATTCCAAAGCTGTCTTGTAATTGTCCGTTGCCTGGTCATAAAGTCCCTGCGATTCCTGAAGACGGGCGAGTTGGTAGTGATATTCAGCGTTTACGTTTTCAAAATTGGCAAGGGTCTTGAGTTCCTTGGCTGCGGCATCGATGTTTGACGCGTATCGATATGTGGCGGTCTTCTCCAGTGTTATGTTCACCTTGTCCGCTTCGTAATCGAGGGCCTTTTGCAGGTTCTTAATCGCTGCATCGTATTCACGCATTCGGCGAAGTGCAAAAGCCAGATAGATGAATTTCTCTTTACAGTCCTTTGCTTTTTCTAACCTCTTGATTGCTTCGGTATCGTTGCCGAGAATGAAAAGGCCGATTCCAGTCGACAGTAAAGCTTTCTGGCCCGTTCCGGACATATTTTCTTCAACCTGTTCGCTGAAAGCCATCCGGCTGGTCTCGCTGGAATGGATTAAACAGGATAATTTCTCGATGTCTTCCATTGACGGTATCGTTTCGGCGAACAAGTCTATTTGGCGTTCTGTAGTCGATTCCATTATGAACTTACTCCTTTAATTTGTATCTTGCATAGGAAACCCGCTATTATAATAAGAAATTTGGCTTTGGCAATAGTTTTTTTCACCCCCTCTGCAACTGCTGGAACCCCCTGCCTCTTTTCACCATTAAAATCAATATAGACCTATCAAGAGGCAGGTGTTATCTTGCATTCAACACAACCTGTCAAACTGTGCTCTCTATGTTCTCAGCGGTGAACAAATACTCTTATCTCAACGGCCAGTTGTAGGGGCACACACACAGCCAGTCATAGACGAACATCTTCAGGTCATCGAGGTCAGCCGTTATCCACGGCATATCACGCCTCATCTGTGACAGATAACCCTTCATCTGCGACATATCGCGCCGACTTTGCCTCAATGCAACCTCACAACGCCGCGATATAAGCCAACAATGCCTTGTTGCCAAAGCAACGCAACTTCTTCCGGGGTCAGAGCTCTGTTGTAGATACGGACATCGTCAATTATGCCGTTAAACCAGTAAGGACTATTACTCCTGGTCCACCTTCTGCCAATAAATAGCGGCGAATTCTGGCTGATATCCGCGTTAGAGGTAAAGCTCTGGTCCAGGGAACCATCCACGTAAACCGCATGGTTTACTCCATCCTTTGTGTAAACAATATGGTGCCATGTGCCATTGAGAGTAGGAGTGTAGAAAGTCAGGTTCCTAAACCCGCCCTGGCTGTTATCGCCAATTTCTATACTCGTCGAAGTCAACGTGTACCATGTTCCATAACTACCCCCACTGTCACGATTGGATACTAATGCTCCCAGTGTGAAGGTTTTCATCCATGTACTTACCGTTATATTGTCATAGTTGCTCGGCCCACTTCCACAATTGACGTAATCATCGGTGCCGTCAAAGCTTAATGCGCCGCCAATCTTGCCTGTTGCCCAGGTGGGGCCATTGACGAGATTGCCATCATTGTTACCCACTGAATCATAGGCAATTGTCCCCATCTCTTCGTCAAGCTGCCACCATGCGGCAAGGCCCGACTCAATATTCGGCTCATCAGTAGTAAAGCTCAAGACCTCGCCCATCGTTGTGCCGCAGGGGTTTTTCTCATCTATGCGCCAGTAGTATGTAGTGCTATGAGCCATAATACCGGTGCCGTAGGTTGTTGCTGTCTGGTTTACAATGAATGACGGCGGATTTGTCGTACCGAAATACACGTCGTGCGATGTGGCATAGCTGCCTGCTGTCCAGCTTAGGTTTGTTGTCACGCCGACATTTGTTGCTCCGTTGCCAGGTGTTGGATTACTGGCCTGACCGGGCAGCGGCGGAACATTGAAGCTCCAGACATCGCCTTTTGCCGTGCAGCCGGCCAATTCGTCAATACGCCAGTAATACGTTGTGTTGAGGTCAAGCCCACTTGGGTTATAGTTATTCGTGTCCCAGAAATTAGCGTCCTGGTTGCCCATATACACATTAGTGTTGGCAATGTTGGCATCGTTCACATCATTAAAACCAGTGCCAAAATAGACATCATGCGAAGCGGCATTATTGCCGGGAGACCAACTCAGTATTGCATTTATACTTACATTAGCAGCATGGTCGGACGGCCCAGGTGAAAACGCCTCGGTTACAAAGCAAGTCAACCAATATTCGACCAATTGAGCAAGGTCGTAGATATCAACAATGCCATTTTGTGTAATATCGCCATTGTTGGGGTCGCAGGGGTCAGGCGACAGTTGCCAGTCATCAGCAAATATAGCATAGTCAATAAAGTCAACAAATGCATCGCCGTTCAAGTCAGGTGTGTGCATAACATGTTCCCATATCAAATGCGGATAATCGACGACATAAGTAAGCATCCGCCAATAATCATTCGTTCCATTGGCCGTTTCACCTATAAAATCCCATCCCGCCGAGGTAAATGTTGAAAGCGTTTTCATCTCCGCTGTCGTCTTGCCCGTCCCGCCATGGCTGGTCGTCTGGCCGGAAGTGTTCACGTCCCAGAAATTGCTGGCGGCAACACCGCCGTATTCGTTGTATCCCACCAGACCGCCAACGAGACCAGGGGGACCGCCGCTGACCGCACCAGTCGAATAACAATTGCTGATACTGCCGTCGTAGTCATTTCCCACCAGACCGCCTACATAACTGCCACCGACAACCACACCGGTCGCATAGCAATTGCTGATATTGCCGCTATCGTTTTGCCCCGCCAGACCGCCTGCGATACTACCGCTGACCGTACCAGTCGTATAGCATTGGCTAATATTGCCCCATATGTTGTATCCCACTAGGCCGCCTACCCTGATACCACCGCTGACAGTAACCGTTGAGTAACAGTTGCTGATATTGCTGTAATTCTCTCCCACCAGCCCGCCAACATCAAAATAGCCTGTAATTTCGCCCGTCGAATAGCAATTGCTGATACTGCCGGTGCTGTATCCCGCCAGACCTCCCATACAATAAGAAGTATAAAGAGAACCGGTGACCGTACAGTTCTCAATGCCTAAGTTTTTAACCGAGCCGCCGGAATCGATATAGCCAAATAAACCGATGTACCAATTGCTTCCGCCATCGATGGTTAAATTCGTGATTTTATGGCCGTTGCCGTCAAACGTTCCCATAAAGGTCGTCCCCTCAAAAGGCCAGCCTGAACTGGAACTCGCGGCAATAATTGCCGTCGTAAAAACCTGCCCTGCCAAATCAATATCCGCCGTCAGGATAAAGCATTTGTCGTAATATGAGGTATAGGCGGCCATCGCCAGCAAGTCCGCTTTAGTCGCAATCTGATATGGGTCATCTGGCGTACCAGTGCCTACACCACTTTTGAAGAAAGGATATGTCTGGCCTTCAATAATATCCCAAATAAAAGAAAAATCCCACCCGATAAAACTATTTCGCTGTTTCATTTGCTCATTCGTTAGCGGTGTCCCGAGTCCGTTATCCGGCCCGCTTGTGATAAGAAAATAGCAGCCGCTGATACTGCCGGTATTGTACCCCACCAGACCACCGACATTAGAAGTGCCGCTGACCGCACCTGTCGAATAGCAGTTGCTGATATTGCCGTATTCGTTGTATCCCACCAGCCCGCCTGCACTATAGTCCCCGGCGACATCGCCCGTAGCATAGCAGTCCGTAACATTGTTGGAGTATTGATATCCCACGAGACCGCCCACGTAATAGGAGTCATACCCGCCGGTGACAACGCCTGTCGAATAGCAGTTGCTGATATTGCTGCGTTCGTTATATCCCAACAGACCGCCGAGGCATTGTGAATAATCTCCGCCGGTGACAACGCCTGTGGAGTAACAATTGCTGACACTGCCGCTGTTCGCTCCCACCAATCCGCCGAGGCCTAGTGAATAATCTCCGCCGGTGACAACGACTGTGGAGTAACAATTGCTGACACTGCCGCCGTTCTGTCCCACCAGTCCGCCGAGGGAGTATGAATAATCCCCGCCAGTGACAATCCCTGTCGAATAGCAATTGCTGATACTGCCGTAGCCGTTGTACCCCGCCAGACCGCCCATAGGACAAGAAGAACCGGTGACTGCACAGTTCTCAATGCCTAAGTTTTTAACCGAGCCGCCGGAATCGATATAGCCAAATAAACCAAGGCAGAAATCACTTCCGCCGTTTATGGTTAAATTCGTGATTTTATAGCCGTTGCCGTCAAACGTCCCTGTAAAAGCAGTAATTCCGTCTGCGGCAATGATTGCCGTCGTAAAGACCTGCCCTGCCAAATTAATATCCGCCGTCAGGATAAAGCACTTGTCGTAGTTGCCGGTATCGGCAGCCAATTCCAGCAGGTCATTGGTATCGGCGACCTGATATGGTTCCTCTGCCGTCCCTGAACCGCCGGAATAGCCAAAGGAAATAGACGACAGCAACCCCACAACCAAACACAACACCCTTAATGTCCTAAAGCTTACCATTTTTGTACCCTCTAAAAAAAGACATTATTTTAATGGTGCGCGCACCACATACCAGCTTTTTATAAGCAACCAAAGACGAATTAAGCGTAGCTGCCTCCACCGTAACTCCTCCACTCGACACCTATGAAGCAACGGAAGGGAATATAACATTATCGTTTGTCTATTGGAAATGTCAAGCAAAAATAGCCAAAAAGGGCTTTTGCCGCCTTCAAATTTGTCTGTCCATTGTGTAAAATTTATAGTACACTTATCGCTTCAGAAAGGCGTAAAAACCGGTTATTAAAAAGTTTCAAAAAAAGGCACAATGAAGCTTGTTTTGAACAATGTAACTTATCACAATTGCCCCGTGCATCTGCGGGAAAAGGTCGCTTTTGCCCCGGAGAAACGGTATCTTATGCTGAAAAGGATGTACGCTGAGAGCCGGATTTCCGAAGCGGCCATTCTTGAAACCTGCAACAGGTCCGAATTTTACGCCTACGCCAAAAAGGATTTCGATGTAACTGCTTTTTTGGCAGAGCTTATCGGGCAGATACAACCCGAGGCGATTGATACGTGGAGCAAATACAGTTGTCAAAGCGATGGGCCTGATGCCGTTCGCCATCTTTTCGAGGTCGCCGCGGGGCTTGATTCGCAAATGCTCGGCGAAAACCAGGTCCTCTCGCAGGTAAAATCCGCCTACACAGAATCCATCGACTGCCGAATGAGCAAATTTGTGTTTCACCACCTCTTTCACAGTGCCTTTCGGGTAGGGAAAACCGTGCGGACCGATACGAATATTAATTGCGGTGCGGTTTCGATAAGTCTGGCTGCCGTGGAATTGGCTAAAAAGAAAATCGATTTATCCACCGGCAAAGCTTTAGTAATAGGTGCAGGAGAAAACGCGGCCCTTGCCGCGAGGTATCTCCTGAAAGCGCAGCTGCCAAACCTGATTATCGCAAACCGCAATACGGAAAAAGCCCGGGCCCTTCAGGCTCAGCTTAAGGCTGGTGAAATAATAGGCCTGGCTGATATCGCCGGCAGGCTGGACGAAGTTGACCTTGTCATTGGCTCGACCGCCGCCGATGAGCCGGTAGTGACATATCAGGCGGTTGTGGATTGTCTGTCGCGGAGGAAAAAGCCGTTGCTGATGATAGACATCGCCGTCCCGCGGGACATAGAGCCGCAAATCAGTCAATTCGATTGTGTTTCACTGTTCAACATTGATGATTTGAACGAGCAGATAAATCGTAATAAAGAAAAACGCAGCAATGAAATCCCAAAGGCCCAGGCAATCGTTGCTGACTTCACGGATAAGTTTATGCAATGGTATGATTCGCTTAATCTCGTGCCGATAATTACGCAACTGACGCAGAAAGGTCTTAATCTGGCCCACAGCGAAGCCAATCGCTACGCAAAAGACTTTGGTCAGGATAATGCCGAAAAGCTGGAGCTTTTTGCCCAGTCTCTCGTAAAAAAAATACTGCACGGACCAATCACCTTTCTCAAAAATGGCGCCGACGAAGAGCCTGACACGGAACAGCTCCGGGCGGTGGATTTAGTAAACAAAATGTTTCTCTCACAAGACCGGCGTGATTAACGATGAATGTACTTACCGTTGCAACTCGGGGGACAGACTTAGCTATTGCCCAAACTCGTATTATCATCTCGGCTTTAAAGAAAACCTGTCCTGATATCCGAATCGAAATCAAAAAAATAACCACCGAAGGTGACCGTGACAAACGCACAGCTTTGTGGAACTTAAAGAACGCCGGCTTTTTCACCTCACAGATCGAAGACGCCCTCCTTGCCGGTGAAGCTGATTTTGCCGTCCATAGCTTCAAGGATTTACCCACGCAGCAGCGGGATGGGTTGACCGTCGCAGCGGTTTGTGATAGACAATTTGCGGAAGATTGTCTGATAGCGAATATTCCGGTCAATTCCATTCGGCAGCTTCCCCCTTCTGCGAAAATCGGCACTTCGAGCCTAAGACGGATGGCCTTAGTAAAACACTTAAGGGCCGACCTTACCCCCCTTCCCATTCGCGGCAATGTCCCGACGCGAATAAAATTGCTGCAGCAGGGCAAATTTGATGCTATCATTTTGGCACGGGCCGGAATAGAAAGACTCGGCCTGGGCGAAAAAATATCGTTATGCTTTGATCCGCAGCAGTTCATCCCGGCGCCGGCTCAGGGTGCTCTCGCTGTTCAAACAAGAACAGATAATCCTGCGACGACGGAATTAGTCGCCGCCATAGATGACAAAAACTTAAGAACGATTACCTTTGCGGAGCGTCAAGTTCTGGTTACAATGCGGTGCGGCTGTCACGCCCCCGTAGGGGCATTCGCGAAAATAACAGGAAACGATATGGAAATCTTCGCTTTTATATCGGATTTGGAAGCTAAGAATTTCATCAGCCGACGTCTCATCGGCTCCGCAGCCGATGCCGAAACAATCGCCGGGAAAATCGCTAACGAACTTCTCGACGCAGGCGGCAGAGAAATCCTGAAAGCACTTGAAAAATAATGAACAAAAAAGGCAAAGTATATCTCGTTGGTGCCGGCCCCGGCAGCGCCGATTTGATTACCGTCCGCGGCGCGGAACTGCTCAAAACCGCCGACTGCGTAATCTACGATAAGCTTGCTAATCCCACCCTGCTGAAATTCGCCCGCTCCGCCGCCGAGCTTATCCACGTTCCAAAGCGAATCGGCCCCGGCTCTGCTACCCAGGACCAAATCAATAACCTGCTGGTCGAAAAAGCAAAACTCGGTTTAACGGTTGTCCGCTTAAAAGGCGGCGACCCCGGCATCTTCGGAAGGATAGGTGAAGAGCTGTCCGCCCTCAAAGAGGCAGGTGTCGATTTTGAAATAGTCCCCGGCGTAACAGCCGCCGTCGCCGCCGCTGAATCAGCAGGAATCATTCTGACAGACAGAGATTATAGCTCTCAGGTTATTTTCGTTACCGGACAGGAAGCCGAAGGAAAACAAAAAAGCAGTATCGACTGGGAACTTCTCGCCAAATTCAAAGGCACTATAGTTTTTTATATGGCGATGGAAAATTTAGAGCTTATCGCCGAACGACTAATAAAAAATGGCATGGCCGAAGGAACGTCCGTAGCGGTAATAGCCGATGCTACGCTGCCGAGTCAAAGAACCGTAAGGGCTTCGCTCAAAAGGATAACCGAAAAATGCGAAGAAAATAAAATCGAGCCGCCTGCGATTGTGGTCATAGGCGCAGCCGCCGATGATAAACTCAATTGGCTTATTTGTAAACCCCTCTTCGGCAAAACCATCGTCATAACCCGTGACGCCGAGAGCAACGTCGATTTCGCGGCTAAAATTATCGCTAAAGCTGGCAGCCCTGTAGAATTTGCAACAATCAAAATCAAACCGTTAACGCAGACTAATATATTTCTGCAAACGCTCGCAAAATTTCCCGAATACGATTGGCTTATCTTTACCAGTGCAAACGGCGTAACTATTCTTTTTGATGCTCTGCAAACACTGGGCAAAGACGCCCGTGTTTTCGCCTCTGCTAAAATCGCCGCTATCGGCAGCGAAACCGCCGCCAAATTACAACAGTTCGGCATAAAAGCGGATTTCACGCCGAACATTTTCACCAGCAAAGAGCTTGGCAAACAGCTAATCGCCTCTGCGAATCTAAAAGGCAAAAGAGTTTTGCTTCTTCGCTCCCAGCTTGCCTCGGACGAATTGAGTGAACTTTTGAAAATCGCAGGAGCCGAAGTCGATAATGTCCCCATCTATACCGCTGTAACGGTAAAAAACGAACCCGGCCTTCTAATAGAAAAAATCAAAAAAGGCGAAATTGACTGGCTGACCTTTACAAGCCCTTCGTCGGTCAAAGCTTTTTTCGAGCAAATCCCCGCGGAGTTGGTAAATTCAAGCAGCGTTAAAATAGCTTCTATCGGGCCGGTAACCTCCGAACAATTAAAAACCCTCGGCCTCAAAGTCGATGCCGAGGCCGCCGAGCACATCGCCGATGGCCTGCTTGCAGCCATAGAAAAGATGTACTAATGATAAATATCTCAAAATTATATTGCAGCCTGGCCGGCGAATCCGACCACTTACGCTACGAACGAAAAAACACATTCGGCCCCGTCGTCGTTTACAACTGCACGAGCCGATGTAATTTGAAATGTCTGCATTGTTACAGCAGTTCTACCTCCGACCGCAGCAGCAGCGAATTGTCCACCGCCGAAGCTAAGCGATTACTTCACCAACTCACCGAGGTAAATTGCCCGGTAGTATTATTCACCGGCGGCGAACCTTTATTGCGTGAAGATTTATTCGAACTGCTGGCCGAGGCAAAACAATTGTCCCTGCGAACCGTCATCTCCACCAACGGAACGTTAATTGATTCCGCCGCCGCTAAAAATTTTGTCGCTCTCGGCGTAAGTTATGTAGGCGTTTCTATCGACGGCGACCAACCTCTCCACGACAAATTCAGACAATCCCCAGGCTGTTTCAAAGCTGCCTTAAAAGGCGTTGAAAATTGCCAAAACGCCGGCCTCAGAACAGGCTTGCGATTTACCATCACTAAACAAAACGCCGATAAAATCCCTGCCGTCTTCGACATCGCCGCCGAAGCTAATATCCGCAGAATTTGTTTCTATCATCTCGTAAAAGCAGGCAGGGCAAGTAAGATAACTGACAACAAGCCAAACGCTATTGAAACCCGCCGGGCCGTTGACACAATAATAGAAAAAACCGGCGAATTCGTTCAAAAAAAACTCGTCGACGAAGTCCTCACCGTAGGCAATCACGCCGACGGCTCATACCTTCTGCTGAAAATGACTCGCGAAAAAAAACCGCTTTACCAAAAAGCCAAAGACCTTCTCCTTGCCAACGGCGGCAGCAAAATCGGCGAAAAAATCGCCTCTGTTACCTGGGATGGCTCCGTCCACGCCGACCAGTTCTGGTGGAATTATTCTCTCGGTAATGTTGAGGACAAAACTTTCAAAGAAATCTGGAATAATCCCGATGAGCCTGTCCTCCACAAGCTCCGCAATAAGGACGTCTTTGCCGATGAGCGATGTTTGAAATGCAAATGGTTCGATTTGTGCAAAGGCAATTTTAGATTTTTAGGTGCCAAAAGTGACGACAGGTATTGGCTTAATGAACCACCCTGTTATCTCACAGAGGAAGAGGTAAAAAAATAATCAATTATAAATAATCATTAATCAATTGGTTAAGGGAGTATTTATGTCTTTTCCGAAAATCAGATTGCGCCGCCTGCGAGGCAGTGCCTCTATGCGAAAATTAGTCCGCGAAACATCTTTAAGCGTCAACAACCTTGTCTATCCGCTCTTTGTCCGCGAAGGTGAGAACCTCAAAGAGCCGATTAAGTCAATGGCAGGCTGTTTCCACTTCTCACCCGATACGATAGCCGCCGAGGCCGCCGAAGTCGCCGCATTGGGAATACCCGCCGTGCTTCTCTTCGGCTTGCCTGCCAAAAAAGACCCGACCGGCTCACAGGCCTGGGCCGAGACCGGCGTCGTCCAGCGCTCCATAAAAGAAATCAAAAAAGCCGTCCCCGACCTGCTCGTCATTACCGACGTCTGCCTCTGTGCATATACTTCGCACGGCCATTGCGGTGTCAATCGTAGCACGGGCTTCCAGCCCGTGCCCGCCCAAAGGCGAGGTCTCGCCGAAGGCGGACAGGCACGGCCAGGATGGCCGTGTTACGTTGATAACGATGCGACCTGCGAACTGCTCGCCAAGGTCGCCCTCTCCCACGCCTACGCGGGCGCGGATATCGTCGCGCCTTCGGATATGATGGATGGCCGGGTAAAATATATCCGCGAAGCCCTCGAAGAAAACAACTTCCGCGATATTGCCATTATGTCTTACGCCGCCAAATTCGCCTCCGCATTCTATGGCCCGTTCAGGGACGCCCTCGATTCCGCCCCCGCCTTCGGCGACCGCAAAACGTATCAAATGGATTCCGCAAACGCCCGCCAGGCCCTTGCCGAAATCGTACTCGATATTGAGGAAGGCGCCGACATCGTAATGGTCAAGCCCGCACTTTGTTTTCTCGATATTATCTATCGCGCCCGTCAGCGTTTCGATTGTCCCATCGCTGCCTACAACGTCTCCGGCGAATATATGATGCTCAACTCCGCCGCCGACGCGGGCCTTCTGGATAAAGAACAAGCGATGATGGAAATGCTCATTTCCATCAAACGCGCTGGCGCAAATATAATTATCACCTATTTCGCAAAGGATGTCGCAAAGTGCATTTAAAATAGCTTGAGGTGCTAAACAAATGACGGACACTCGATGATTAAATTTATGCTACCTGCTTCCGTTCATTTTCGCTTACTTCCTCATATGCCGCCGGACTTACATAGCCAAGTGAAGCATGACGGCGACGCCGATTATAAAACAACTCCACATATTTGAAAATATCTTTTTTCGCTTCCTCAAAATCCTCGTATCGCTTACCGGCCATCCACTCCATCTTAAAACTTCCGAAAAAACTCTCCATACACGCATTATCCCAGCAATCGCCACGCCGACTCATACTGCATACTATCCCTTCGGCCTTAAGCAATTCCTGAAAGT
>Ga0315276_10006149_pt1 | contig 11103 bp, 4 predicted proteins | sample YL17G05_0_MG_FD_204542 | JGI IMG/M metagenome (GOLD analysis project Ga0315276, IMG submission 204542) | Sediment microbial communities from Yellowstone Lake, YNP, Wyoming, USA - YL17G05_0 | ecosystem: Environmental > Aquatic > Freshwater > Lake > Sediment | place: USA: Wyoming | collected... | reverse complement strand
CAGGCGATGGCGAGCCCCTCGGTCTCGCGGGCCCGCGCCTCCGACTCGGGCGTCGGACTGGGCCGCGGGTCGGGGTCCTGCCTCCACGGATGCGGGAGGACGCACACGGTGAGCGCCCACCTGCCCTCCGAGGATGCTGGCTCCCTGAGCGAGACCGCCCGCAGGGCCTTCGGGGGGTCCGTCCTGGCCGACCAGAGCAGCACGTTGAAGATGGCCTCCTCCGCCCTCTTGCCCCCCCAGGTGGGAGAGGGCCCCTTGGGGAGGTCGAGGGCGAACCTGAGCTGGCGCGCCGAGTAGACGACCTTGAGCATGTCGGTCTGCTCCCGCAGCGCCCTGGCGATGTCCACGGGGGCGTCCTCGCCCTGCCTGGCCGGGCCGGACATGCTCTTCCTGAGCGCCGCTACCAGCTGGGTGCTGCTCCTCATGAACGAGACGCCCTTCGTGATCCTCGCGCGGACCACCGACGGGTCGCTGGCCGATGCCGCGGCCTGGTCCAGGTTGAGCATGGCGCCCTGCATCATGTTGAAGACGTCCATGGCCACGACGGAGAGGTAGTGCTCGGTGCGCTCGCGCTCCTGCGCCACCGCCTTGAGAGCGGCGGTCCTCGCGGACAGGTCCGTGCACACCCCGATGAGGTGCCTGCCTCCTTCCCGCTCCACCAGCGTGAGGGAGACCACCATGGGGGTGACGGCGTCGCCGGGGCCGAGGAGGCCCACCTCGGCGATGGAGATGCCGGTCCCGCCCCGCAGCACGTCGAGCACGGCCTTGGACAGGGTGCCGTCGTCGCGCGGGTGGACGAGGTCGAGCAGCCGGTCGGTCCGGCAGAACACCTCCCGGTCGCGGCCGACCTTGGCCTCCAGCCAGGGGTTCGCGTAGACCATCCGGAGCTCGTCGTCCGGGTCGGCCATGAAGAGGCCGAAGCCCATCCGCTCCACCGCCTCGAGGAGCACGTCCTCCTCCAGGAGGGCCCCTGGCCTCGGGCCACGGGGCTCTGCGCGCCCGCCACCCTCGCTGTCAGGGACTCCCTCGTCGGTCGGCAACGTCCCTTCCGACGACGAGGCGTAGAAAATAGTTTCGGTCGAGAATTCCATCGCGTGGAAATCTGACTCGGGGCCCCGGCGAGGGCATCCCAGGGCCTGCTGGCACCCGCTGGCACCCGATGGCGCCCGCGGGGGTCCTACGGGCGCCCGGGCCGGCGCGCCCCCGCGCCCCCGCGCGCCCGCGCCCCCGCGGGGGTCCGAAAAGCCTTTAGGGGCATCGCCCATCCCCATCGCGATGATACCCATCTCGAGGCCCCTCATGGGGCCGGGGGAGCAGGCCGCCGTCGCCGAGGTGCTCGCCTCGGGCCAGCTGGCCCAGGGGGCCCGCGTGGCCGAGTTCGAGGCCGCGTTCGCGCGCTACGTCGGCTGCGAGGAGGCCGTGGCGGTGTCATCGGGCACGGAGGCGCTCCGCCTGGCGCTGCTAGCCATCGGGGTGGGGCCCGGCGACGAGGTCGTCGTTCCCGCGCTCACGTTCGTGGCGACCGCCAGCGCCGTCATCATGTGCGGCGGCGTGCCCGTGGTGGCGGACGTCGACCCGGCCACGTTCTGCCTCGACCCCGCCTCGGCGGAGGCGGCCATGACCGACCGCACCCGCGCGGTCGTGCCCGTGCACCTCTACGGGCACCCCTCTGACCTCGACCCGCTCATGGCGGCGTGCAGGGGGCGCGGGGTCGCCGTCGTCGAGGACGCGGCCCAGGCGCACGGCACCAGGTACAAGGGCAAGCGCGTTGGCGCCATCGGCACGTGCGGCTGCTTCTCGTTCTACCCGACCAAGAACATGACCACGGGCGAGGGCGGCATGGTGACGACGCACGACCACGACATCGCGGGGCGGCTGCGGCTGCTGCGCCAGCACGGGCAGGTCGGCCCCTACGACTACCGCGTGCTCGGCTACAACTCGCGCATGACCGAGATGGAGGCCGCCATCGGGCTCGTGCAGCTCTCCCGGCTCGAGGGCTTCAACGACGCGCGCAGGAGCAACGCCGCCACGCTCACGGAGGGGCTCGACGGCGCGGTCGGGACGCCCGAGGTCGCGCTCTGGGCCGAGCACGTGTTCCACCAGTACACCGTGAGGGCCCAGGGGAGGGACGGCCTGCGGGCGCACCTCTTGGAGCGCGGGGTGGGCTCGGGCGTGTACTACCCGCAGGCGCTGTCGCAGCTTCCCGTGCTCGCCGGGGCTGCGCGCGTTCCCGCGCGGCCCGCGGTCGCGGAGAGGCTGTGCGCGGAGGTGCTGTCGCTGCCCGTGCACCCGGGGCTCGGGGCGGGCGACGTCGGGACCATCGTCGAGGGCGTGAGGACGTTCTACAACAGGTAATGGCGTCGGCGGGCGACGGGATGCCGTTCACCTTGGACATATGCCATGCCGGTCCCCACCTCGATGGGGTCCGGGACGGTCATCAGGTCCAGAAGCCAGTGCCGTCGAGGATATTGTAGATCAGCTCGATGAGAAGGGGGCCGGCATCGGCCCATGAGGGTGGCTGGCCATCAAACCCTCCCGAGAGCGCATCGACGCTGGCGAACCCTCTGACCGGCTCGTATCGGCCCATGCCGACGATGAGGTCGACGGTCCCGGGCGACGCGGCCTCTCCCGGATCGCCTGTGACATCGAGCAGAAGGTGCGTTTCGACGAGATCGAAGAGCCCGCCCACCTGGAGGAGCGTCTGGGACCGCCAGGAGAATGGCGGGAGCGCCTGGGCCCAAGGGTAGAACTCCGAGCCAAGCCGGGTATAGAAGGGGTAGGCCGCCCAGGCGGTCGCTCCATCGGTGAACAGGCTCGTGGACATCGCCCGCGCGACCATTCCTTGGGTCGCGACGAGCCCCGCGCCCACGCCGTCGAACTCGTTGCCGACCACGGTCAGCCAGGATGGCCACGGATGCCCCTCGACCGTGTCGGGCTGGTCCTCCATTACGAGGTATGCACTTCCGCCCGCGAACGTGCACCCCTCGATGGCGATGGCGCGAGGCGCGGACCCGGCGAGTGGCCACATACCGATCCTCAGCGTGACGTTCTCGAACCGGCAGTACTGGAAGCTCAGCTCCTGCGGGGGCAGTCTGGTGAGGCTCGCCTGCAGGACATCGATCCCGGTCGGCTCGAGCGCCCTCACCGTGGTGCCTACGTACTTGGCCGAGCCGTTGGGGCATCCGAGCTCGCCTCTGTAGTCGAGCGCGATGTCGCTGTCCTCAAGCACGAGGCTGCAGCCCTCCATGCCGGAGAGGTCGAACCTCTCGCTTACGCTCACCCTACTGCCCCTGATCGCCACCGGAGCCTCGTACAACCAGGAACTGCCTGTGAGGTACATCTCGCGGCATCCGACATCGGAAAGTGTGAGCGACGGCCCGTTCGCAGTTGCGCGGAACGCCGCGCATTCGAATCCCGAGGCCTCGACCGTTCCGTTCCCGAAAGCAACGAGCCTTACGGACTCATCCTGTCGGACGTCCCCTCCCGACACGACGAGCCGCGAGCCCTCGCAGAGGTCAGCGCGGAGGGTGCGAGTAGGGACCTCGTCGAAGGTGGAGTAGTCGAAATCCGGGACGACGGGCAGGTCGTCCAAGCTCAACTCCACGTCGGGGTCGAGGAGAAGAAAATGGCCACCCGCACCGAGGAAGGCCGCGACCTGGGCATGTGGCGTCGAGTTGGACACCCGTAGCACCGAGTAGGTGTCGTTGTAGATCGGCAAGCCGCTCTGCCCCCCTACGACGTCCCCCTCGAGGCTCGTGTTGACCACCGTAGCGCCCTTCGGGAGTGTGAGGTTGTAGCTGATGAGGCCCGGCTCAGGCCAGGCCCAAGCAGGGTGGAGGACGTCCGATTCCTCCACCAGCGACCCGTCGATGCGCAGCTGCAAGCGCAGCGCGGACAGCTCGTAGATCGCCAGGACTATACTGGTGTCGAGGTAGATGGAGATGACCGCGTCCCCGACCTCTTGACCATGGGTCACGATGGAGCCCAAGGGCGGGTAGATCTTGAAATAGATATCCAACTCGTCATACTCCTCCTCCTCGGCGACGAAGTAGGCGAGGAATGTCGTGCTCTGCGTCGACACCTCGAAGTCCCCGTGACCGGACCAGTCGGTGTAGAGCCAGATCGAGACGTTGTCGAGGAGGTGCACCGTCCCGTTCCCTTCGACGAGTTCGGTCGGCAGGTAGAGGAGGCCGCCTTTGGTGTCCGCGAAGACGTAGGCCATCGAGGGTAGCAGCACGGCCGATTCGTCCCCGAGGCCGCCGTCGCCAAAGCCGTCGGTGTGGTGCGGGTCGTAGGCCTGTCCCCTGAAGCTGAGCGCGCAGTCGTGCGACTGCATGTACAGGTCGCCCGTGCACCGCGCGAACGTGTTGGACACGCTCAAGGTGCCCCAGCCGTCGACACCCCTGGTCTCGTGGTCCCAAACGCAGATGCCCGAGACGGAATCGAACATGCAGCCCTCGACCTCGGCGTTGGCGTCGTTGAGGACGAGCGCGACCTCCGAGCCGGAGAACCTGTCATACTCGAAGACCATCTTCGAGGAGCCGGACATCTGTTGGCAGGCCACGGCCCATCCGAAGTCGCGGTTCACCCGCGGGTCCTCCGGATCGACGGGTTCCTCCGAGGGAGTGGCGGTCACGAACCGGCAGCCCACGACCGATCCGTGGCAGGTGTACATCGTCAGCAAGTCGGTGCTTCCCACGAAGGTCGAGCCTGAGAGGTTCACGGGCGCGCCCGTCACCCCTATGGGCACGTGCTCGATGATCGAGTCGATGACGTCGAGCACGCCCCTGATCTCCCCTGTGCGTTCATTGCGGACGTCGATGTCCAGCCCGCGCGAGCGTTCGCTCAGCGAACGGTCGCGTTCGAGCTCGAGGTCTGTGGGCAGGTCGGACGAGGTGATCTCCGACCATCTCGGGATGTCGTCGGGTGCGAGCAGCGCCGAGCGCACGATGCTCACCTGGCCTCCTGAGATGAGCGACGGGAGCTCCGAGCTGTGGTAGGCTTCCCTGATCGCAGGCTCGAAGCCATGGGATTCCCAGCCGTCCTCCGTGGCGATGCCTGTCGGGAACGAATCCCCGCGTGGGGTCCTCCCACCGTCGAGGACACGGAGGTCGCTGATGAGCAATGCATGATGCTCGCCACCGGCAGGCGAGATGCTCACGCGGGGCGCGCCCCCCACGAGGGCCGATAGGTCGACCTCGTAGTGGAGCCACTCCCCGTGAGTGGGCTCGGGGGCCTCGAGGAAGTCGAGCACCATGATCGGCGAGCTTGGGTTCGCCTCCCCCGCGACGACGAGGTCCGACGGCGCGCCCCGCCAGCTCACGTTGAACGAGAGCACGGGTGACTCTGTGTACCTCAGGTTGAGCGTGCGCGATAGGTAGGCGAACTGTCCGTCGAGACGGTCTTCGCGGTCGTAGAAGTCATTAAAGTGATGGCCGACGGACATGACGGCGCGATCGAGCTGGGGGGCCACCTTCACCCTGATGGTGCTGTCCACGACCTCGAGGTGCGCGCCCTCCGTGACCTTGAACCAGGCATCTTTGCGTACGAGCAGGTCCTCGAAGAGGATCGTAAGGTCGCACCGCTCGATGCGCAGGTTCGCACTCATCTGCAAGTGGATCCTTGTCTCGAGGACCTCGTTCAGGTCCGTCCAGGTCTCCTCCCCCGTTATGGTGGTAATGGAAGCACCATGGGTGTCCTCGTCGGGGGCGTCCTCCCCGTCATGCGAGTGGGGGGCGGGGCCGACGGTCCAGTCGATCGCGGCGGGGATGGCCAGAAGGAACAGAGCGATGACCGCTATCACGGCGATGAGCTTGAGGGGGCCCGAGCGGGCCCGGCCCCCGCCCCGCGCCGGCGGCGCCGCCGTTGTCATCGCTGCATCACCCCTCCGACGGGAGCGGGCGGCGCGTCCGACGGTGCGGCCCATCCACCTCGGTACGTATCGCTCAACCCCAGCCCTCGGCCCTGCGCATCCATCTACCTGGCCGGTTGATAAACCTGTCGAGTACGTCCTCCCTCGCACTACGGTCGCTGCCGCGGTCGCACGGCCGCGGCGCGCGGATGCGCTCCACCGATGGAACTGCTAGGGCAAACGACAAATACGTGTCGCGCCATTATTAACTCGGCCCTGAGGGCACCCCTGGGATGCGGGGCGGTCCTCTCGAAGCAGGCCAGTCGAATCGGTCTAGGGCCAATGAGGGGTCTTTCCGCATGGGCAGGCGGTACGATGGCGGTGATGACGGCGCCGAGCCCGAAGCAACCTGCCCCGAGTGCGGCGCCCGCGTCCCTGACGGGGCCGAGCTGTGCCCCGGCTGCGGGCTCGCCATCGAGTGGGAGGACGCGGGGTTCGATTGTCCGCAGTGCGGCACCATGATAGAGGAGGGCGCGACCCGATGCCCCGAGTGCGGGCTGGCCTTCGCGCCGCCCGAGAAGGTGCCGGAGGTGCGGGCCCCGGGCGCCGCCCCCGCCGGGACGGCCGTCGCGACGCCGGTGGCGCCCCCCGAGGATGACATCGTCGGTCCCCTCGGGCTCGAGGTGGGCGCCGACGAGAGCGTCGAGGGCCCCACGGAGGAGCAGGAGCTCCTGAGGAGGCTCGGGCTCATCGACGTCCTCGAGCGCGCGGACGAGATGGTCGCCGCCGAGGGGGCCGCGCCCCCCGCGCCCAGGGACAAGGGCTTCATCAACGGCCGCGGCCTCACCAACGGCACGCTCATCGATTCGCACGGCATGGTCAACGGCACCGGGATGACCAACGGCCGGGGCCTCACCAACGGCTCGGGCCTGGCGGGCGCCGGGCTCGTCAACGGCACCGGCCTCGTGAACGGCACCGGGATGACCAACGGCCGCGGGCTCGCGGGCGGGGGGCTCGGAAGCGGTGCGGGGCTGGTCAACGGCACCGGGATGACCAACGGCCGTGGCCTCACCAACGGCACCGGGATGACCAACGGTCGGGGCCTCACGAACGGCACGGGGCTCACGAACGGCACGGGGATGACCAACGGCCGTGGCCTCACCAACGGCCGCGGCATGACCAACGGCCGGGGGGCCACGAACGGCCTGGGCCCGGGCCTCCCCCGGCGGCTGCCGAGGAGGCGCCGCCAGCGCACGCCGATGCTGGTCGCGGCCTTCTTCGCGGTGCTGCTGGTCGCCCTCGCCCTCGTGTGGTACTCCATCCCCGTCAAGCCATCGAAGATCGATGTCGACGGCAGCTTCGGCGACTGGAAGGGCGTCTACGTCTACACGGACAGGGACGAGGGGGCCGCCATCGCGAACCCCGACGCCGACCTCAAGGAGTGGGCGATGGACGTCACGGACGACGAGCTTAGCGTGCTCGCCCGCGTCGCGGGGAGGATGCTCGCCGGGAGGGACGGGGGCATCGATTCCGTCTTCGTGCTCATCGATTCGGACAGGTCCGAGACGACGGGCTACAGCCTCTACGGCATCGGCGCGGACCACATGGTGGAGGTCACGGGCTGGAACGGCTCGGTCCACTCGGCCTCCCTAAAGACGTGGGAGGGCCCGCCCGGCATGGACCTCTCCCGGTTCACGTCCGATGGCGCGGTCGAGGCCGCGGCGGCAGGGGACGGGCTGGAGCTGAAGCTCGCGCTCTCGTCCCTCAACGGGACCACCGAGGGCAAGCTGGTCCGGGCGCTCGTCCTCACGACCGACAACGCGGCGTCCACGGACCTCGCCAGTACCGCCATCAACCAGAGGGGCCCCGCCCTGGAGGTCAAGCAGGTGCAGGACGGGAGCTGGCTCAACCTCACCATGTACGCGCACCGCGGGGTCGTAGAGGTCAAGTCCGTGACGGTGTCCTACTCGGGCGATAATGCGAGAGGCCATGCGAGCGCGCAAGGGGCCCAGACCGCCTCCGACGGGTCGGCCTCCAAGATTGTGTTCACGACACCGAGGCGGGTCACGCCCGATGCGCAGGTCACCCTCGCCATCTCCAACGAGCTCGGCGGCATCACCGTCTCCCGCCCCTTGGTCTCGGGCAGCGCCGATGTGGAGGTCCTGGGCGACGCGGAGGCCTTCGTGCTGCCGCCGCCGACGTGGAGCGCCTCCATCATCACGAATCCCGCGCCAGGTGAGATCCGCATCGACGGCAACTTCAGCGACTGGAGGGCGGTCTGGGACCTGGGCCAGGGCGCGCTCTCGGACCCGGAGGGCGACGTGGCCGGGGGGGTCGGCGGGGACGCCACGCACCCCGGCATCGACATCGTCGGCTACAGCTCCTTGCTGGCGCCCATCCCTGGACGGACGCACCTCGCCACCTACGTCAAGACCTCGGGGCCCATCCTCGGCGGCCGGCTGGTGCAGAGGCAGCTGCGGCCCGGGCCCCCCGGCCCGCCGGGCCCGGTCGTTCCGGCGCCCGTCCCCCTGATGTACCTCGAGGACAGCACGACAATCTACATCGACACCGACCCGAACACGCCGTCATTGCCGGGGTACAAAGTCGGAGGCATCGGCGCGGACTACATGGTGGTCATCAAGGGGAAGTCGGGCCAGGTGCTGTTCGGGGGCGGCGAGCTGAGTAAATGGTCGGGTAGTGGTTGGAATCTACTCACGGGACCCAGGCTCGCGGTCGGCATCGACAGCGACGAGCTGGAGGTCAAGGTCGCTCTGTCAAGGCTCGATGGTCTTCCGGCAGGCTCGAACGTGACCACCTACATCGTGACCACGGACTGGTCGGGGGCGCAAGACGGGGCCGAGGCCTCCGCGAGGGCCACGCCCGCGGGCCGGCTCTACGCGAGCGAGGAGAGCGTCGCGCCACTGAGCGTGCTGCGGGGCGAGCGGGACGTGCCGATGCTTCGCATCGCGTTCGAGAACAGGGACGCGGTGCCCGTCGAGGTGGCCGGTCTGCACGGCCTGCTCATCGGCGTCGCGCCCCCGGCTAGCCTCGATGCGGTGCGCGCCTGGACCGGCCCGATGGACCAGGCGGGCTTCGACGCGGGCGCGCTCGAACTGGCGTCCTCGGGATGCGCCTGGGAGGGCACGGACTTCACCCTCGCGCTCGAGTCGCCCATCCGGCTCGGCCCGAGCGCGGCGGTCGTGCTCTTCGTCACGGTCGACATATCGAGTACGGCCGCGACGGTCGACTGGTTCGACCTCTGGGTCCTCAACGCGCGCGGGCTGGACACCTGGGCCGACGTCGTCTACGGGCTGGTGCACGACAGCTACCGGCTCGTGCGCGTTTGGAACGAGACGGGCGGGCGGGCGATAATAACCCATATCGCCATAAACGAATTCTATCCCAACCCCGCCTCGGGGTCGAACGAGTGGTTCGAGCTCATCAACCCCACTGACAACGAGATCTCGCTCTCTGGATGGCACTTGACCGCACAACCGAAGTTGGGCGGTAACGACACCGTGAAGAACTTCACAACGACGGACACGATTGCGGGCAGCAAGGGGGTCAAGGCTTGGGACGCCGACGGGCCCGCCTCAATCCCAGACGAGGGTACGATCTACCTCTACGATTCCAACTGGGCATGGCAAGATTTCATCCGTTACACATCGGTCGGGGCACAGAAGTCGCTCGCGCGGCACCGCGACTCCAACGACAACCCGCTCACCACCACCTACACGACCTCGAGCCCCACCAAGGGGACCAAGAACGACCTCATCCCCGAGTACGACTCCGTGCTCGCGCCGCTGCTGGCGACCGTCGTGATGCTCGCTGTCGCCCGCCGGGCACGGACGGGCAAGGCCAAGGCCGTCCAGTGATGCCGATCGCGTCAGGCGCCGCCCGTCCTCACTTGATGACGCCCTTGTTGCCGCACGTGGGGCACTCGATGTTGATGGGCTTCTCGAGCGAGTAGAGCGGGATGCGCGCGCCGCAGCTTTTGCACTTCACGTGCGCGAGGGCCTTGGGCCCCTCCACTGCCTGGGCCATCGGGAGCCTGGCCGAGGGCCTCGGCGCGGGCGGCGGCGGCGGGGGGGGCGGCGCCGGGGCGGCCGCCGGCCTCGGCGTTGGAGCCGTGACTGCGGCCGCTGCGGCGGCGGGCGCGGGGCCGCGCCTCCTCTGCGCGTCCAGCTCCGCCCGCAGCTTCGCGAGCTCCTCGTCCTTGGCGCGGGCGACGGAGTCGCGGCCGCCCTTTAGGCGGGAGATCTCCTCGTCCTTCGCGTCGATCTCGCGGGACATCGTCGTGCGGAGGTCCTCGAGCTCCCGTCTCGAGCGCACCAGGTCGGCCTCGTGCTGCTCCACGTGCCGCTCGAGCTCGCGCTCCTTGTCGGAGGCGCGGGACTCGAACTCCTCGGTGGCGCGGGCCAGCTCGTCCTCCTTCGCCTTGATGTCGGTCGACCGGCGGTCCAGGTCGGATTCCTGGTCGCCAAGGTCCCTGCGCAGCCGGTCGAGCTCCTCGCGCGCGGCCCTGCGCTCCTCCTCGTGCTTGGCGCGGTCCGCCTCGAGCCTCTGCGCGTGCCGCTTCTGCTCCTCCTCGAGCGAGCGGGCGCGGCGGTCGAGCTCCTCCATGCGCTTGCCGTGCGCCGCGTCGGCGCGGGCCTTGTCGGAGCCGAGGTCGTCGGCCCTCTGGCCGATCTCGACCTCGCGGGATTCCAGCTCCTCCTGGCGCTTGAGGATCTCGACCTCCTTGTCACTGAGCTGCTGGGCCTTGGCCTCGGCGTCGGTCCTCTGCTGCTCGACCCACGCCCTCTCCTCGGTGAGGCGCTCGCGCTCCATCACGAGCATGCTCTCCATCTCGGTCACGAACGATCGCTGGCGCTGCATCATCGCCCGCAGCTCGGAGATGGTCTCCTTCGCGGCCTTGGGGGGGAAGGCCGCGGTGGCCTCCTCCTCCGAGATGGGCTCGATGTCGTAGGCGCCCGTCTCTGGCTCCGGCGGCGCGGGCGCCGCCGCGCGCGCGACCGGCCTCGCCCTCGGTCGTGGCGCGGGCTCCGGTGCTGGCTCTGGCGGCGGCGGTTCGTACGCCGGTGGCGCAGGTGGCGCCGGGGGCTCGTAGGCGGGCGGCTCGGGAGGCTCGTATGCCGGGGGCGCGGCCTCGCCCGAGAGCACCTCGAAGTCCGGGACATCCTCATCGGCCGGTGGCGGCGGCGGTGGCGGCGGCGGTTGCGGCGGCGCGTAGGCCTCCGGCTCCTCGCCCG
>Ga0315276_10006148_pt1 | contig 11103 bp, 7 predicted proteins | sample YL17G05_0_MG_FD_204542 | JGI IMG/M metagenome (GOLD analysis project Ga0315276, IMG submission 204542) | Sediment microbial communities from Yellowstone Lake, YNP, Wyoming, USA - YL17G05_0 | ecosystem: Environmental > Aquatic > Freshwater > Lake > Sediment | place: USA: Wyoming | collected... | reverse complement strand
GCGATAAATGGATTCGTCATTGGTCAATGGTCAATAGTTTTTGTTTTGAATTTTGAACCTTTACGTTTGGCAATTTTGAATTTGTTTCGAATTTCGGCTATTCAACCAGTCCGTGTTCATCCGTGTTCGTCCGTGGCGCCATTTTCGTGCTTCGTATTTCGGATTTCTCATTCGATATGGCCTTCCGAAAGATTTTCTTGACCTTCCCAAAGATTTTTCCGACCTTCCGAAAGATTTTCTTGACCTTCCAAAAGATTTTCCCGACCTTCCGAAAGATTTTTCCGACCTCCCGGAAGATTTTCCAGAGCTTCCGGAAGATTTTTCCGACCTCCCGGAAGATTTTCTTGAGCTTCCCAAAGATTTTTCCGACCTCCCGGAAGATTTTCTTGACCTTCCGAAAGATTTTTCCGACCTCCCGGAAGATTTTCTTGGCCTTCCGGAAGATTTTCCAGAGCTTCCGAAAGATTTTTCCGACCTCCCGGAAGATTTTCTTGAGCTTCCGAAAGATTTTTCCGACCTCCCGGAAGATTTTCTTGGCCTTCCGGAAGTTTCCTCGCTTCCGCTATTCTATCTTTTCTTCATCATTCATCATTCATCATTCTATCTTTCCTTCCCCTCTTCCTCGCTTCCTCGCTTCCGCTCTTCTATCTTTCCTTCCCCTCTTCCTCGCTTCCTCGCTTCCGCTCTTCTATCTTTCCTTCCCCTCTTCCTCGCTTCTTCGCTTCCGCTCTTCTATCTTTCCTTCCCCTCTTCCTCGCTTCCTCGCTTCCGCTCTTCTATCTTTTCCGTCCGCAGCCTTTTTTTTCGTGGAGTAAAGTTGAGGAAGAGTTACTCAATACATATTAGGTTCGCAAGTATTCCGGGTTTAATTTGAACAGGTCCAGCAATTTTTTATCTATTTCTTTCAAATCATCGATGGATAATTCACCAATTTTCCCCTTGATCAAATCAATGCTTAACGTTGCCAGCTTATTCAATTTGATCAGGGAATTTTTTCTTAAACAATTTTTCTCATTCATCATCACAAAATAGTCACTTTTGAATCTTTCCTTTAAAATAGTTGAGATAAAAGCAGCGGTTACATCATCTCCCTCTTCTACCAGAACCAGAGCCGGTCTTAATTTGCTGCCGCTTAAATCGGTGAAAGGAAAGGGAACGAGTATAATATCGCCTTTTTTCATCGATACGTTTCCTTGATATCAGCCATGGTGTATAAATCTTCTTCATCCTCAAGAAATTTGAAACTTCCCGAATGGCTGCATAACTGTTGAATCCCTTCCCTTAAGATTGTCTCTTCATGCTTTTGATACAAAAACTCGATAAAGTCCGTTATCTCATTGATTTTATCATCCGGCAGCGCATCAAGGTAGTTAACCGTTTTTTGGATTAATTCTTGCCTGAGCATTTTATATTCTCCATACGGTAATATGGTATATCAAATGCTTCAAAAAAGCAACCCATCTCATTAAAATTCTCGTGTCTTCCATGTTTTTCCTCACCTTCTATCTTTTCTTCCGCTCTTCCTCGCTTCCTCGCTTCCGCTCTTCTATCTTTTCTTCATCATTCATCATTCCATTTTCCTTTCTCACCCTCTTACCTTCTCACCTTCTCACCTTCTTTTTTCCCTCCATTTATGGTATCATGGGCATGATCGAAGAACAATAGCATTGAAACGGCGAAAAGGCCAAAAGGATGTGAACATGCTGAATGAAGAGGATTTAGAAAATCTGGAGGAACTGGAAGTATCGATTGTGGAAAAATTGGAGGAATTACCTCTTGATAAAATCATGGGATCAATCAACGGTTATTCCTGCGATGAAGAGGGGAATATAATCGGCTTGAATTTGAGGGAAACTTGGATTGCAGATATTTCCTTTTTAAGGGATTTCCCCCAGTTAACTCATTTAAATTTAATAGGCAATCAAATCACCGATATTTCTGACCTACAGCCGCTTATCCAATTAACTTCGCTGAATTTACGCGAAAATCAAATCACTGATCTCTCGTCCCTCCAGACCCTAGCCCATTTATCTATACTAAATTTAAGCGAAAATCAAATCACAGATATATCTTCCTTACAGATGCTAACCAATTTAACTATACTCTATTTATGGGAAAATCAAATCACTGATCTTTCGCCCCTACAGCACTTAATCCAATTAACTCAATTGGTCTTATGCCGCAATCAAATCACCAATCTCTCGCCCCTCCTCCCATTATATAACCTAAAACGCCTGGATGTGCGGGACAATAAAATATCCTGGTTACCAGAACAATGTGCCATCCGGCATATGGGAATTAAATGGGATTATGATAATAGTGATGGCCTTTTTTTAGCTGGCAATCCCCTAGAAATACCCCCGGTGGAAATCGTTCAACAAGGCGATGCCGCAGTCCGGAATTACTTTAAAGAGATAAAAGAACGCGAGCCCATACTCCTCCTACATTCTAAGCTGCTACTGGTGGGCAGCGGCTCCGTAGGCAAAACCACCCTGGTGAAAAAATTGGAAAACAGGAAATTTAAAGTGCTCCCGGGCAAGGAACCCACGACCCACGGGATTAACATTGTCCCCTGGGAACTATCCTGCACCTTTGCCAATGGGGAATCTCACCCGGTCAAAATCCATTTTTGGGATTTCGGCGGCCAGGACATCCTCTACACCACCCACCAATTCTTTTTAACCAAACGCTCCCTTTATCTGTTCGTCTGGGAAGCCCGTCAGGAAGGCCAGGAAACCGCCAGCTTCGAATACTGGCTGAATATCATCAAATTGTTAAGCGCCGGCAGCCCGGTCATTATCGTCATGAACAAAGCCGATACCCGGACCCAATCCATCGATGAAGCTTCTTTCCGCACTAAATTCCCCTTTATCCGCGCTTTTTGCCAGGTAAGCTGCCTCACCGGCAAAGGGATCGCGGAACTGACCGAACTGATCCGCGCCGGTCTATCGGAAATGCCTCACCTGCAAGACCGCCTGCCCAAAACCTGGCTGCAAATCCGGCATGATTTAAAAAAGCTAGAAAGAGACTACATCTCCCTGGCGGAATACACGGCTATATGCGAAAAAAGAGACTTAACCCGGGAACGGGCCGAGTTTCTCAGCGATTACCTGCATGACCTGGGAGTAATATTGCATTTCCGCGGCGAGCCGTTATTGGCCGACACCGTGATCTTAAACCCGGAATGGGCCACGTCGGCGGTATATAAAATCATGGACACGCCGGCCATTATCGATAATAAAGGCCGCTTTCAATACGATGATTTAAAGAACTACTGGAATCCCCGCGTTTTCCCCACAGAAAAGCACCCGCAGTTGCTGCGGCTCATGGAAAAATTCGAGCTGTGTTTCCCGGTTTTGGGGTCCCCGCAACAAATCCACATCGTCCCGGAACTGCTGCCGGCCCAGCAGCCGGTCCTGGAATGGGAAAAATACCGGGGGCCGGACTGCCTGCGCTTCGAGTACCATTATGATTTTATGCCCCGCGGCATACTCAGCCGTTTTATTACCCGGCTGTACTCCTATATCCTCAAGGAACATTATTGGAAAACCGGGGTGGAACTGACCCTGGATAACACCTTTGCCCTGGTGCAAAGCGAACCCTTGAACCGGAAACTGACCGTGACCGTAACCGGCGCGGATAAAAACGAGATCCTGGCCATTGCCCGCCATCACCTGGAGGAAATCCATCGCTCCCTCAACATGGAGAAAGACGAACACTACCGGGAAATGATCCCCTGCGGCTGCGGCTTCTGCCGGGGCGCAGAGAAACCCTTCCTATTCCTGCACGAGGATTTAAAACGGTTTTTCGAAAGGGGAATACCGCAGATCCAATGCCATAAGAGCGGGGAGCAAATGCTAATTACCGTGCTGTTAAAAGGTTACGCGCCTCTGCAAAAAACCGATTTAAAGGAATTATTAGCCGCGTTAATTGCTTCGGCGGTCCGGCTCCAGGGCCGGGCAAAAGCAGTTAAAACCGATGAAGACAGCCGCAATACCTTTATCGCTGAGATACTTAGCGCCAGGGGGTATACGGTAAAAGATCAAACCCGTTGGGGCAGTTCAACCGCAGGGAAAAGACCGGGAGAATTGGATATCTTTATCGAAACCCCGGACGGGAATGCTGTATCCGTGATCGAAGCCTTTAATTTAACCGGTTTAAACCGCGGCGTCATTGCCGAGCATTTTCAAAAAATATTTCTTTACGACGCCCCCGGGCTGGAGGCCAATTACATCGTTGTTTATGTCGAAAGCGCGGATTTCGGGAAATTATGGCGGGACTATTTAAACTGCCTCCCCGAAGTGGAGGTGAAGTATAAACTCCAGGGCGCGCCCCTGGAACAGGAAACCCGGTATGCAGATATCAAGCTGGCCCGGACCGTTCATGATCGCCACAACCGCGAAACCTCCGTATATCATTTATTTGTGAACATGTTTCATGCATAACCGCTCTCCGTCTGCCGGAGTTTGCATTTACCGTAATACTTATGGTATTATTTAGCTTATCAAGCATTTGTAGATTTTTTAAAAGGATGACCGCAAATGGAACATACAAAAACAATGCAAAGCCGGCAAGAATATGAAAGGCTTTTTCAAGTCAAACTAATCGTTACCGGCGACAGGAAAGTGGGAAAGACCACCCTAATAAAGAAATTAATAGATACCGATTCCCTGTCCGGGGATGGGAAAAAAGAAAACCTCCCCGGTATAACGGTCGTTCCATGGGAATTAACCTGCCAATCGGCGGATGGCAGCCCACAACCCGCTCGTATTCATACCTGGGATTTCGGTGAAAACGAACTCGATTATCATACGTATCGCTTTTTCTTCAGCCCGCGGTCCCTTTATCTCCTGGTTTGGGAGCCTCAGCCGGAAGAACCCCCGCGGTTCGACTACTGGCTCGATTCCATTATACGGTTGAGCGACGGCTCCCCGGTACTGGTGGTAATGAATAAAGCCGAACTCCCTATCCCGGATATCTATAAAGATATCGATAAAGCGAAACTGAAAAAAAAATATAACAATATTGAAGATTTCCTCCAGGTAAGCTGCGCAAACGGGAAAGGGATACGGGAACTCATCGATAGTATTCGTACCAGTGTGGGCCGTATGACGCATGCGGGCATCGAACGTCCCGGTACCTGGGAACAAATTCGCCTTCGTTTAAAAAACGACAATAAACCTTACATGACCTTCAACCTTTTTGCCACGATGTGCAAGGAATACGGCCTTGATCAAAAGGAAGCGGAAGACCTGGGCTCGTACCTCCATGACGTGGGATTTATTCTCTTTTTTCGTGCGGATCGCTGCCTGGAAAATACCATAGTCACGGACTTTCAATGGCTGACGCAAGCAGTATATACTCTTACGGCAGCCCGGGAAATACGAGAAAATAAAGGCATCTTCCATTTGAACGATTTACCCCAGTACTGGGACCCGGCCCGGTATCCCCAGGAGAGTCATCTATTCCTGGTGAATTTAATGGAAAAATTCGAGCTCTGTTTTAAAATCAACGGCGCCAACCGGTATATCATTCCCCACATACTCCCGGCTGATCCACTCATTCCCGGCCTTAAAAAATATAAAGAAAAAGGAAACCTGGGATGGGAGTGCCATTATGACTATCTCCCCGGTACTATGACCGGCCGGGTGATTTCCCGGCTTTTTCATTTGCTAAACGACAATCGTTATTGGAAAAACGGCATGGAAGTGAAACACGAAGATGCCACTGCCCTGGTATCGCTGAGCCCCGAAAACAATAAAATAACGGTATCGGTACAGGGCAGGGGAAAAAGTGAACTGCTGGCCATTATCGAGAGTCACATCCGCCATATCCATACCGAGGCAAACCTGGGAAAGGGAAAGAACTGGGAGGAAATGGTCCCCTGCATTTGCAGCAAATGCGCCGGTTCCAGTCAACCCCATCTTTATGTCTATGACAGCCTGAAAAAATCCGCCGGTAAAGGCAATATCTTCATGACCTGCGAGAAAAGCCTGGAAAATGTAGAAATAAATTTACTCTTAAAAGGAATATCTTCCTTTCCCGATGCCCCAAGATCGGACCTTTTTTTTGAACCCCTTAAAGATACCGGTCTGGAGCCGGCAGCCGGAGAACAGTCAACCACTCATTTCTCTTCTCTTTCGATAAAAAAATATAAAATTTTCGAAGATTTCCATGTGGATCGATTAAACAAAATTAATATTTTTGCCGGGATCAATAATTCCGGGAAATCGTCGCTGCTCGAAGCCATTTACTTATTGACGGGCCTGAATAATATTTATGCCTTTTTTAAGACGTTGAAAATAAGGGGTAAATTTGCCGCCGGGATGGCCATGGACCCATACTGGGTAGACGACCAATCTAAAGATAATATCGACATCCGGGGCATATTTGCCGACCGGGAGACGTCGGTTAAAATTAGCAGGGAAGAGGAAATAAGCGATACCATAGATAAAAGCAGGTATCTCGGTACGATATTAATCGATGCCGGGTTTGGAAAGGAATGCTTCAGCAGCAGGACCCAATTGTTCCTGGATACAGCCCCTAAACCGTTTACCAGGCATTTTAAAATTTTATGCAATCCCGTATTTTCAAGTCCCGGTTTCCTCCATGACCGGGAGGAGCAGGAGCGCTTTTATAAAAAAAGTGTGGAGTACAAAACCATCGACAGGATAACCGGGTTCTTAAAAGAATATGTCGATGCCGACATAGAATGGATCCGGAATGTCGGCGGTGTGTTCAAGGTCGGCCATAAAGGTTTTCCCATGGCAAAGGACCTGGTATTATTCGGTGAAGGCATGCAGCGCATTTTTCAAATTGCCCTCCAATTTGCCACTGCCCAAAACGGCATACTTTTGATCGATGAAATGGAAAATGCCGTTCATTATAAGTTGCTGCTCCATTTCGCCCGGTTCATCCAGGAATTGGCGCTGGAGTTTAATACCCAGGTTTTCATTACCTCTCACAGCAAAGAATGTATCGATGCCTTTTTTAAAGATGACACCCGGCATAAAAACCTAACCGCTTACCATTTGTCCGAAAAAGACCGGCGCATCACATGCGAGTTCTTCAGTGGGGAAAGGTATGCCGGACTAATCGACTTAATGGATATCGATTTGCGGGGTGACCTATGAAAACGAAATTGGTGGTGGTTTTATGTGAAGGCGCCCATGATGTGGCTTTCCTGTCCCGGGTTTTAAAAACCGATCATTTTAGTATTTGTTCGACTAAAATAAAAGAAATGCCCCCGAAACTTGGAAGTATAATCAAGGGAAGGCTGGAAAAATTAAATATTAATGACCTGGCGTTTAATGACATAAGACCGGAGATCCCCTCGATAATTATGAATAAAGACAGTGAAGGCTTATATGTAATGATGCATGCGGTTGGTGGAAAGGATAATGTTGAAATGGCGAAAAAGATTATCGCCGGATACAATCTATTATTGCCGGAAACCGACCATAAAGCCGAAGCGAGATTGGTCGATTACCTGGCCTTTGTCCATATTATCGATGCCAATGGCGCAAAAAGCCATGAAAATGAAGAAATTTTTAAAAAAGTTTTTGCAAATCTATGCCGGGATATCCATAAAAGGAAAGTAGGCCATAATGAAATCGTAAGGTATCGTCCCGGCGCCGGGCTCGGTTGTTTTATCATTTCCGCCGATGGCCAAAAAGGAAAGCTGGAAGATATTATTATTCCTTTGATGGAAAAAGATAACGAGATCGTTTTTGCCGATGCCTGCCGATACTTTGAAAAACATTGTGAAAATAATAATAAAGTGCCTAAAGTCGATAAAGGAAAAGCCATTGTCGGTATTACAGGGCAATTGTGTAAACCTGGATGTTCGAATGTCGTGGTCATAAGGGAGTCCCCGTATTTAACCGACGATAAAATCAAAGCCGATGAAAAATGCCGGGAGATTATCCTGTTCTTTTCCCGGCTGCTGGCGCCCTGAGAATAGATGAATCAGATGAATCAGTGAATAATTGCCATTTACTTCCCGCTATGGTATCATTTAGTATTAATCCATATGGCAGGATTGAAAAAAATGGCGGAATTGAAAGAGTTAAATATTATAAAGCAATTGTCAGAGCATCTCAGGAAAGAACTCCAGCCGGTTCCACCGGATCAAATCATACCCGGTTTAATCAACGGTTTTGCCATAAATGAAAAAGACCATATCGTGGGATTAAACCTGGTTAATGCGCAAATTTCGGATATATCGTTTTTAAGTGGATTAAAGAATTTGACCCATCTGAACTTAGCCTGGAACCGAATCGCAGATATCTCACCTATCCATGGATTAACCACTTTGAAATGTTTGGATCTCTCCGGGAACCGTTTGACAGATTTATCGCCGCTCCATGGCTTAACCGGTTTAACCCGGTTGCTTCTAAACAGCAACCAGGTATCGGACCTATCGCCGCTCCATGTTTTAACCCATCTAACCCAATTGAGTTTATACAACAACCGGGTAACGGACACATCCCCACTTTTAACCCTGGTAAACCTGGAGCGATTGGATTTGACGTCCAATAATATAAGCAGGCTGCCCAACGAACTGGCAAATATGGGCGCGAAAATAAAATGGGGATATGAGCCTGCTGGGAAGGGTATTTTTTTAGAAGGTAATCCCCTGGAAGTCCCGCCGGTAGAAATCGTTCAACAAGGCTATGCCGCGGTCCGCAATTACTTCGCGGAGATTAAACGCGAAACCGTTCTCCTCCTGCATTCCAAAGTACTGTTGGTGGGCAGCGGCGCAGTGGGCAAAACCACCCTGGTGAAAAAATTGGAAAACAAGAAATTCAAAGTGATCCCGGGCCAGGAACCCACCACCCACGGCATTCACATCGTCCCCTGGGAACTGACCTGCACCTTTGCCAACAAGGAATCCCACCCGGTCAAAATTCATTTCTGGGATTTCGGCGGCCAGGATATCCTTTACACCACCCACCAATTCTTTTTAACCAAACGCTCCCTTTACCTCTTCGTCTGGGAAGCCCGGCAGGAAGGCCAGGAAACCGCCAGCTTCGAATACTGGCTCAATATCATCAAGCTATTAAGCGCCGGCAGCCCGGTCATTATGGTCATGAACAAAGCCGATATCCGGACCCAATTCATCGATGAAGCCTCTTTCCGCAAGAAATTCCCCAATATCCGGGCCTTTATCCAGGTAAGCTGCCTTACCGGCAAAGGTATAAAGGAACTGACCGAACTCATCCGCTCCTGCCTGTCGGAAATGCCACACCTGCAAGACCGCCTGCCCAAAACCTGGCTGCAAATCCGCGATGACTTAAAAAAACAAAGAAAAGACTACATCTCCCTGGCGGAATACCTGGCCATATGCGAAAAAAGAGAGTTAACCCGGGAAAGGGCCGAGTTTGTCAGCGATTACCTGCATGACCTGGGAGTAATATTGCATTTCCGCGGCGAACCGTTATTGGAAGATACCGTGATCTTGAACCCGGAATGGGCCACTACGGCGGTATATAAAATCATAGACAACCTAGCCATTATTGAAAATAAAGGCCGCTTTCAATACGATGACTTAAAGACTTACTGGGCCCCCCAAACATTCCCCACGGAAAAACACCCCCAATTGCTGCGGCTCATGGAAAAAATCGAGCTGTGTTTCCCGGTGTTGGGGGCCCCGCAAAAAATTTACATCGTCCCGGAACTTCTACCGTTTATGCAACCGATCCTGGAATTAAAAAAATACCGGGGGCCGGACAGTCTGCGCTTTGAGTACCATTACGAGTTTATGCCCCGCGGCATACTCAGCCGTTTCATCACCCGGCTTTACTCTTATATCCACAAGGAACATTATTGGAAAACCGGGGTGGAATTGGCCCTGGATAACACCTTTGCCCTGGTGCAAAGCGATCCCTTGAACCGGAAACTGACCGTGACCGTGACCGGTGAATATAAAAGCGAGCTCCTGGCCATAGCCCGGCATCACCTGGAGTGGATCCACCGCACCCTCAACATGGAGAAAAATGAACACTACCGGGAAATGATTCCCTGTCGCTGCGGCACCTGCCGGGAAGCTGCGAACCCCCACCTGTTCCGCTACGAGTTGTTGAAGCGATTTGCCGAAAAAGGTATTCTTTTTGCCCGTTGCGAAAATAGCATGGAAGAGATTTCAATAGCGGGGTTATTAAAAGGCTTTGCTCCTCTACTGTTGAAAATGGATTTAAAGAACTTTCTGTCCACGCTAATTAAAACATTGGCCAGTCTCCAGGGCATCGCTAAGTTCATCAAACCAACAGAAGACACCCGCAATAGTTTTATCGCGCAATTGCTAACCATCCGTGGATATCAAACACGTTGGGGGAATTCTTCGCCGGGAGACCTGGATTTCCTTATCGAAACCCCGGACGGGAATGCCGTATCCGTGATCGAAGCCTTTAATTTAACGGGTTTTAAGCGCGGCGTCATTGCCGACCATTTTCAAAAAATATTCCTTTACGACGCCCCCGGCCTGGAGACCAATTACATCGTTGTTTATGTAGAAAGCGCGGATTTCGGGACCTTATGGCGGGACTATTTAAGCTGCCTCCCCGAAGTGGAGGTGAAGTATAAACTCCAGGGCGCGCCCCAGGAAGAGAAAACCCCGTATGCAGATATCAAGCTGGCCCGGACCGTTCATGATCGTCACAACCGCGAAACGACCGTATACCATTTATTCGTGAACATGAAGAATTGAAGCCCGGATAAATCTTGCTTTTTCCCTCACTTGAAAATAAATTTCACGCAGACTTTGGATAGAGTGATTAGGGGACACTCAAATTTTTCCTTTCCATGTCCCCCCCCGGTAAAAATATTTCAATGGTCGCGGCGGATATTTTTCGTCCGGCGTCTCATTTTATGTAAAGGTTGAAAAAACCGGCGAACTTGCATATAATACTGCCATAAGGAGAAAAAATGGAAGATTTACTCCAATCCGACGCCGGGAACGCAACAAATGCCGCGGCTGAAGCGTTGAAAACCGCCGGGAATTGCAGACATTTTGCGATGTGCAAAATCGATTTCCTGGGCAGCGGGGTTTGCGCCCCGGGACTTGAAAAACACTATGTGAGCTTTTATCCTGAAGGCAGGATG
>Ga0315276_10006147_pt1 | contig 11105 bp, 8 predicted proteins | sample YL17G05_0_MG_FD_204542 | JGI IMG/M metagenome (GOLD analysis project Ga0315276, IMG submission 204542) | Sediment microbial communities from Yellowstone Lake, YNP, Wyoming, USA - YL17G05_0 | ecosystem: Environmental > Aquatic > Freshwater > Lake > Sediment | place: USA: Wyoming | collected... | reverse complement strand
TTCTTCCACGGCGGCCCGGTCGCCTGGTTCGCGGTGGTCTCCTATCTCTCGACCGTCACGCTCTGCCTCGGGCTCGCCGTGATGGTGATGAACCGCAGGGAGCTGTCCTATGCCTCCTCCGGCAACTGACGTGCCGGGCGGCGTTCCACCGCACCCCGCCGGATCGCCCCGGCGCGACCCGGTGCTGCTGCTGGCCGTCGCCGCTCTGCTGCTGGCGCTGCGCGTGGTCCTCGGCTTCCACGAGGCGCGCCCACCGGCGGCACCGACCACGGGCGCGCTCTCCGGCGCCGATGCCGTGCGGTGGCGCACGCTCGAGGCGGGACTCGTCGAGGCCCGCGCGACGAACCGGCCCATGCTCTACGACTTCACCGCCGACTGGTGCCCGCCGTGCCGGTCGCTGCAGCGCCAGGTCTTCGCGGACCCCGAGGCCGCGGCGGAGATCGAGAGCCGGTTCGTGCCGGTGCGCGTGCTCGACCGCCAGCGCGAGGAGGGCCGCAATGCGCGCTGGGTGGACTCGCTCCAGGCGCGCTACCGGGTGAACTCGTTCCCGACGCTGATCGTGACCGACGCGGACGGCCGCGAGTCCACGCGCATCGAGGGCTTCATGGGGCGCGATGCCACGTTCGGGCAGCTCCGCGGCACGGGCGTGAGCCTGCGCTGGGGCGTGACGCAGCCGGCGCCGACCGGCCGCCGCTGAAGTTCAGCGCGCGAGGTCGGCGAGCACAACGGGGCCGCCGCCGGGCGCGGCGGCGAAACGGCCGATGAGGCGGGCGAGTTCGTCCGGGCGGTCGAGCATCACGAAGTGCCCGCAATCGTCCACGCGAACCGCGCGCACCCGGGGCACGGCCCCGAATCCGAGCGCGGCCGCGGTTTCCACCCAGGGCTCGCCCTTCGGCCAGGAGCGTGGCGCGAGCACCACGAGCAACGGGCACTGCAGCCGGGCCATGCGGGCCGAGAGGTCGGCCGCGAACGCGACCCGGATCCACGGCTTCACGACCGCGGGGTCCAGCGCCGCCACCTCGCGGTAGAGCGCTTCGCCCTGCGCGGAGTCGCGCCCGAAGTCCGCGCAGGCCTGCCTCAGCGTGCCCGTGTAGTCGCGCTCGAGCGCGTCGAGCGCGGCCCGGCGTTCCGCCTTCTCGACCCGCGGGCGCAGCGCCGTCTCGATCAGCACCAGCGCACGCACGCGGCCCGGGTGGGCGCGGGCCTCGGCCGCGGCGACGAGCCCGCCGAGCGAGTGCCCCACGAGCACGACGGGCTCACGCGATGCTCGCGCGAGCGCCACGTCGAGCGCCAGCGTCGCGCGAGCGAGCGAGAACGGTTCGGGCATCGCGCTGCCACCCCGGGCCGGCAGGTCCACGAGCACGACCCGGTGCCGCCGGGCGAGGATCCGCGCGGTGGGCAGCCAGTGCGCCGCGCGGCTGCCGAGCCCGTGCACGAGGACAATCGCCGGACCGCGGCCGAACGCCGCCGTCAGCGGCACCGGTGGCGGCGAGAGGGTGCGGGCGTCGAGCAGGCCCAGCGCGAGCGCGGCAACGGCGAGGACGGTGGCTCGAAGGGACAAGCAGCTCCTGAGCGCTCCGGGGTTGATCGGTGCGCTCGGGAGTTATCGGCCCGCGGCGGACCAGGCTGAAGGCTGGCGGCGGGCTTCGACATCCAGTTCCGAGACGTCCGACGCCCCGGGGCGGCCCGCCTCGTCAGCCTGTGCAGGGCGCCGCTGCCCGGCAAGCAGAGGGGGGCCCTCACGCACCTGTTCCCCACGACGACGGCCGTCGCAGACGCGGACCTGTCGCACGGATGGCAACCCCCTGCATCGAGTCCTTGCCGGCCTGTCTGAAGATCATCTTGAGGATCTGGTCGTAGTTCGAGTCCAGCAGGCTCAGGAAGCCCTTGATCTCCTGGTCATCGACCTTGAGCGGTGACTTCAGCCCCGTCTCGATGACCACGCGGTTCCTGCCGATGAGCTTGCGGACCGTCGGCATCCAGACCGAGCGGTTGCCGCCCAGGTCGTGGACAAACACGATCGTGGGGCTCTTGCCCAGATCGAGGGTCTTGGGCGCGACGGGTGGAGCGGCCGCTCCCGGCGGGGCGGCGGACAGCAGGAGCGCGAACGCGATCAGCACGGCCGACAACAGGATGCAGGCAGTTCCCGGAGTCTTGGTCACGGGATCTCCATCGGTGCGTGACTGCCGGTCCATCGGCCGCCTCCCTGGCGCTCGTCCCGTGCGAAGTTCGGTGCAATGTAGCCCGCGAGACGGTCCTGGGCACCTGGCCCCGCGTACACCGGCCCCCGCGCGGGATCCGCGCGGCCGGAGACACGGGGTGGATTCAGAAGCCTTCAGGAGCCCTCTCTCTTGACGACTGCACATCCGTGCAGTAGCGTCCATCCCGCCAGGTCCGCCATGAGACAGGAACCCATCGACGAACCCGTCGCCGTGCGCGCCGACTTCCGGGGCGGCGCGGTCACGCCCATCGCCTTCCGCCTGCGTGGGCGGGAGCACCGCGTGGTGCGCGTGAATGCGCGCTGGGTGGACCGCGTGCCGCGACACCCGCACTTCTACTTCTCGGTCACGGCCGAGAGCGGCGACGTCTACCAGCTCCAGCTCCAGGCCGCCGACCTGGTCTGGTGGCTCGACTCGGTGACGCTGGAGGGATGATGGCGGTGACGCACGAACCCGTCATCCTTCACGTGGACATCGACGCCTTCTTCGCGTCGATCGAGCAGCGGCGCGACCCGCGACTGCGCGGCCGGCCGGTCATCGTGGGCGCGGGCGTGATCGCCTCGTGTTCCTACGAGGCGCGGCGCTTCGGCCTCAAGGCCGGCATGACGCTCGCGGAGGCGAAGCGCCTCTGCCCGCGGGCCGTCGTCATCGAGGGCCACGCGCAGGTCTACCGCTGTTTCGCCGAGGAGGTCTTCGCGCACTGCCGCGACGTCGCGCCCGCGGTCGAAACCTACCTCGACGAGGCCTACTGCGACCTGACCGGCACCGAGCAGCTGCACGGCGACCTGCTCGAGGCCGCGCGCCGGCTCAAGCGCGCGATCCACGGCGCTACCGGCCTCACCGTGACCTGCGGGCTCGGCCCCAACCGCATGCTGGCGAAGCTCGCGGGCAAGGCCGTGAAGCCCGACGGGCTCGCGCGCGTCACCGCCGCCGGGGCCGAGGCCTTCATGCGCGACCTGCCGGTCGAGAAGGTCACGGGCGTGGGCCGCGCGCACGCGAAGACGCTGCGCTCGATGAACGTTCGCACCGCGGGCGAGATGCGCGTGCTCCCGGTTGAGACGCTCGAGCGCCTGTTCGGCGCGGCCGGGCGGCTGCTCCACGAGCGCTGCCGCGGACGCGACACCCTCGTGGTGGGCGAGCGCGAGGCGCCGCTCTCGATCTCGCGCGAGACCTCGTTCCATCGCGACACCACCGATCCCCGGGAGATCGAGGGCATGCTCGAGTACCTCGCCGGGCGCGCCTGCCGCACCGCGCGCGAACTGGGCATCCGGCCGCGCACCGTCGCGGTGCGCCTGCGCCACGCCGATGGCGAGTCCGCAGAGAGCGCGCGATCGCTGCCGCAGCCCTCGGACGCCGACCCGGTCGTGCTGGCGCTGGCGCTCGACACGCTGGCGCGCCTGTTCACGCGGCGTGTGGCGCTCCACCAGGTCGGCCTCGCGCTCTCGAACTTTGCGCGCGCCGGCGGCGAGCAGGGCGCGCTCTTCGAGGAGCGCGAGGCCGGGCGGCGGGCCGCGCTTTGCCGCGCCTTCGACGGCGTGCGCAGCGCCTTCGGCCACGGCGTGCTCGTCTCGGGCCGCGCCCTCCACCTGAAGGGGCGGCTCGATGAGGACGAGCACGGCTTCGTGCTGCGCACACCCTCGCTCACGAAGTAGCGGAGGAAGCGCGCACATGGCGAACACCGACCGCACGAGCGCAGGACGACGACGATGCGCGGCGCGCCTTCGGAACCGCCGGACAGGCCCCGCCGCCGGTCGCGGAACACGTCCGGCGCGGCGTCTCGCTGCGCCGCACCGACCGGGTCGTCTGGCCGGGCTACTTCGAGTACTGCCTCTTCACCGCGCCCCAGGTGGTGGGGATCGCTGCGGTCACCGTGTCCGTACTGACGGCCGAGCCGGTGTAGATCCAACTGTTGCCCGTGCCACTGCCATCACTCGAGAGCCCCGCGACGTAGAACGCCACGCCGGACGTCGCCGAGCCTGGCGCGGTCCAGTCCACCTGCCACTCGACGGGCGAGGCCACGCCGGTCTTGACGCCGCTCGACGTTTGGTCCACGTACTTCCGCGTGGAGAACGAACCGGACCCGCTGACGAGCTTGGTCTCGGTCGCGTTGACGAGCGCGAAGGTGCCCGCGCCCCCTCCCGTCGCCTGGTCGGCCGACGTGAGCTGGAAACCCCAGACGGTGCTCGACCCGAACGTGTGCGTCGAGGCCAGGTGCACGGTGAGCCGGTAGGTCGTCCCCGCGCGGAAGAGCAGCGGCACTCCCAGCACGGCGATCGAGCCGCCGTCGGCGATCGCACCAGTGTGGCAGTCGGTGCAGAGCCCCTCGGCGGGGGCGCTGGCGACTTGGGGGGCCCCGGTCTTCGAGGCGGGGGCACCGATGGTCCTCGCGTACGCGATGGCCGCCCAGGCGATGACCACAGCGATCGCGACCAGGTAATACCAACGATGGGTCATCCGAGGCCTCCTTCACGGCCGCGTCAGGTGGGCACGGGCACCCCCCGCGCCCTGCGGTTTAGAGTCCGCTCGGGCCCCGAGGATTCGGAGCTTCTCCTGCATACCGCACACCCGTGGCCGGCCGCGCGGGGGCAGCGGAGCGGGCGCCACGCACACGCGCGCCCGCGGCTCCCCACCCCGCGCGGACCTGTCCGCGCCTGCGCACGGTGCGGGAGTCACCCGTGACGTTCGTCCCGCTCCGGGTCCGCTCGCACGGCTCGCTCCTCGACGGCACCGCGTCGCCGCGGGCACTGATCGAGCGTGCGCTGACGCTGGGCTACGATGCACTGGCACTCACGGACCGCGACAACCTCTACCTCGCCCTGGCGTTCTACCGCGCGGCTCGCGCCGAGGGCCTCACACCGCTGCTCGGCGCCGAGGTGACGCTGCGCGCCGCGGCGGACTCTTCCTTGCGCGCGGCAGAGACCGCTCCCCCGCGGCGGCGCCCGGGCGCCCTGCTCATCGCGCTCGACCGGCGCGGTTACGCCAGCCTCTGCGCCGTGATCACGGCACGGCAGCTCGACGCCGACTTCGATCTCGTCCCCGCGCTCGCGGAGCAACACGCCGGACTGCACGTCGTGGTCGAGTCGCCGGGCCTCGCCGCGGCGCTGCTGGCGGCCGGCGTACCGCCCGCCACCGGCGTGCGCCCCGGACCGGCGCGGCACCGCGCGGGCGGGCTATGGCTGGGCGTGCGCGGGATCGCCGCCGAGCGCGGACCCGCGACCGGGTGCCCCTTGCGCGAGCGCATCGCGACGGCCCGGCGGCTGCGCGTGCCGCTGGTCGCGACCGGCGACGTCGTGATGCTCGAGCCGCTAGACCGGGACGTGCATCGCATCGCCGTGACCGCGGCCGCCGGCGAACTGCTCGAGCGCATGCCACCCGCCGCCTTCGCCGCGCGTGAGGCCTGGCTCGCGGGCCCCGACGAATGGGCGCGGCGCGTACGGGCGACCTGTGCCGCCGCCAGCGTGCCCGAGGCGGCCGATGAGGCCCTCGCCAACAACGTCGTGCTCGCCGCCCGCTGCCACCTGGAGATCGAGTCGGGCGTGCCCATCTTCCCGAGGGCGCCGCTGCCCGGGGCACCCACTGAAGGCGGGTCCGGGTCGGAGTCCGGCTCCGGGCGGCTGCGGCGCCAGGCCGAGACCGGGCTCGCGCGACGCTACGGCCGCAACGGCGCCGGCGTCCGCCCGGCCCGTGCCCGGCTGGACGAGGAACTGGCGATCATCGAGCGGCTCGGCTTCACCGACTACTTCCTGGTGGTCGCCGAGATCGTGGCGTTCGCCCGTGCGCAAGGCATCCCAACCGTGGGCCGGGGCTCGGGCGCCTCCTCGATCGTGTCGTACGCCCTCGGCATCACGAACGTGGACCCGTTGCGTCACGGACTGTGCTTCGAGCGCTTCCTGCACCCGCAGCGTCGCGACTGCCCCGACCTGGACATCGACCTGTGCTGGCAGCGGCGCGACGAGGTCATCGCGCACGTCTATGAGACCCACGGCCGCGACCGCGTCGCCATGATCTCGACGCACGCCAGGCTCGGCGCGCGCTCGGCCTTCCGCGAGACCGCCAGGGCGCTGGGGGTGGCGAACGCGCGCGTGAACGCCCTGGCCAAGCGCATCCCGCACGGACTCGAAGCGCCGTACCTGGACCGGCTCCGCGCGCTGCCCGATGCGCGCGGCATCGACTGGCGCGAGTCACCGCTCGTCGAGGCGCTGCGCCTGGCGGAGCGCCTCGACGGCGCGCCGCGACACCTGTCGGTGCACTGCGGCGGCATCGTCATCGCCGACCGGCCGCTGACCTGGTACGTGCCGCTCGAACGCGCCGCGAAAAACGTGGTGGTGACGCAGTTCGAGATGCGCGCCATCGAGTGGATCGGGCTCGTCAAGCTGGACCTGCTCGGCAACCGCGCGCTCAGCACCATCAGCGAGTGCGTGGCCCTGGTGGATCACGGCCGGTCCCCGGGCGCGGCCCCCGCGGCGCTCGACCCCGGCCTGGTGCCCGAGGACGACCCCGCGACCGCCGCGCGCATCGCCGCGGGGGACACGCTCAACTGCTTCCAGCTCGAGTCGCCCGCGATGCGCCACCTGCTGCGCATGCTCGGGGCGCGCACGCTCGAGGAGACCATCGCGGCGGTGGCGCTGGTGCGGCCGGGCCCGGCCGAGTCCGGCATGAAGGAGGCGTTCTGCCGCCGTCACCGCGGACTCGAGCCGGACGCGTTCCACCACGCGGACCTCGTGCCCGTGCTGGGCGCCACCCACGGGGTGATGCTCTACGAGGAGGACGTGATGCGCGTGGCGGCCGCCCTCGCCGGCCTCTCGCTCGCCGAGGGCGACGACCTGCGCCGCGCGCTGGCCGCCGCGCGCGACGACGAGGAGCTCCGCTCGCTCGAGCGCGGCTTCGTCGCGACCTGCGCGCGCCGCGGCGTGGAGGCCCGCGCCGCGCGCGCCGTCTGGCGCGACCTCGCCCGCTTCGCGGCCTACGCCTTCTGCAAGGCGCACGCCGCCGGCTACGGCGCGCTGGGCTGGCAGAGCGCGTACTTCAAGACCAACTTCCCGACGGAGTGGGCCGTCGGGATCCTCAACCACCACGCGGGCATGTACGCGACCTGGGTCCACGTCGAGGACCTGCGGCGGCGCGGAGTGCAGTTCCTCGCGCCGTGCGTGAACCGCTCCGCGTGGGCGACGACGCTGGAGGACGATCGGGGGCAGGGTCCGGGACCGGGAGGGCTCCGCGGGCACGCTCGCCTCCGCGATCCCGCTCCGGCTCGCTCTTCCTCAGCGCGCTCCGCCATCCTGGCTGCATGCGCCTCCGGGCGGCCTCGCGGAACCCTCCCGGCCCCGGGCCCTGCTGTGCCACATTCCGGCGACGTCCACAACACCATCCCGACTCCGGTTCAGGCCGCGCCCGCGACCGTTCGCGTCGGCCTCGGACGCGTCTTCGGCCTCTTGGAGGCGACCGGCAGACGCATCGTGGCCGCGCGGGCGGAGCGACCGTTCCGCACGCTCGCCGACCTCGTGGACCGCGCGCGCCCCACGCTGCCGGAACTGGAGTCGCTCGTGCTCGCAGGGGCGCTCGACTTCACCGGGCGCACGCGACCCTCTCTGCTGCTCGAGGCGCGTGTCGGGGCCGCCTCCCTGCACCGGTCGCGAGCCGCGACGCGCGCGCCGGCCTTCGTCGCGCCTAATGGCACGGCGCTCGTCCCCGAGCCGGTCTGCCCCGTGGCCGCGCCCGAGCTGCCGGAGTTCGATCCCGCCGAGCGCGTGCGAGGCGAGCGCCACGCGACCGGACTTTGGTTCAGCGCGCACCCCCTGGACGTGTTCGTCGCCCCGCACGGCCGGGACGACGCGCCGGACACGGTGTCCTGCGCCGACATCCACACCCACGCAGGCCGGCGCATCGCGCTCGCGGGGCTGCCGTGCGCCTCTCGCCGGGTCGAGACGAAGTGCGGCGGCACCATGCTGTTCCTGACGCTCGCGGACCGGAGCGGACTCGCCGAGTGCATGTTCTTCCCCGCCGTCCTTCGCGCGCACGCGCAGGCCGTGCGCGCCCGGGTCGTGCGCCTCGAGGGCCGAGTGGACGAGACGCTGGACGCGGTCACGCTCGTGGTGGAGCGCGCCGCCGCGCTGGCGTAGGCCCGTGGGGAGATGCCGCGCATCCGCCGTGCTTTCGGGAGGAGACCGTGAGAGCCATCCTCATCCGCCCCGTCGGCGGCCCCGGGTTCTGCCAGCGCACCGCGCGCCGCGGAGCCGCGCGACGACCGGCAGGCTGCGGCTGATCCCGGGGCCGGGGCGGGCGGGGCGGGAGCGCGCCGGCGCTCCCGCTACCCGCCCCCCAACTCGTAGCGCAGCGCCTCGATCGGATCGAGCGACGCCGCGCGCCGCGCGGGCCAGACGCCGAAGACGATCCCCACCGCCGCCGAAAACGCGAAGGCGAGCAGCACCGAGGACGGCCCCACCGCCGTGTTCCAGCGGAACACCGTGCGCAGCAGGACCGCCCCGCCCGCGCCCAGCGTGACGCCGATGATGCCACCCAGCAGGCAGAGCACCACCGCCTCGATCAGGAACTGGAGCAGGATGTCGACCTGCGTCGCGCCGAGCGCCTTGCGCACGCCGATCTCACGCGTCCGCTCGGTCACCGAGACCAGCATGATGTTCATGATCCCGATGCCGCCGACCAGCAGGCTCACCGCGGCGATGCCCGCGAGCAGCAGCGTGAAGACCTTCGTCGTCTCGCCCAGCGTGTTGAGGAAGTCCGACTGGTTGCGGATGTTGAAGTCGTCCGACTGTCCCGAGCGCAGCCGGTGCTGGCGGCGCAGGATCTTCCGGATCTCGGCCATGGTGACCGGGACGTCCTTCTCGGTCGGGGCCAGCACGTTGATGCTGCGGATGCGGTTGCCGCCCAGCAGGCGGTAGCGACCGGTCTGGATCGGGACCAGCACCTGGTCGTCGGGGTTCGTGAAGCCGCCTCCCTGCCCCTTCGACGCCAGCACGCCGATCACCGTGAACTGCACCTTGTTGATGCGGATGTCAAGACCGACCAGCGCCTCCGGCGCGGCCACGCCGAGGTCCTCCACGACCTGGGAGCCGAGCACGGCCACACGCCGCTTCCCGGCGTCCTCGGCGTTCGAGAACATCCGGCCGGCGGCAAGCGTGAACTTCCGCACCTCGGGGTAGTTCGCGGTGGTGCCCGTGACCGTCGTGCTGGTGTTCTTGTCCCGGTACTGCACCTGCAGCGACCGCGCCATCTCCGGCTGCACGGCGGCGATCCAGGTGCCGCGGTCATCGAGCGCCTGCGCGTCGTCCAGCGTGAGCGCGGCGCGGTCCGATGACGACGCCACGCCGCCGGGGATGCGCGCCTGCCCGGGCATGACGGTGAGCAGCGTGGTGCCGAGCGCCGCGATGCGGTCGTTGACCGACTGCTGCGCACCGCGGCCCAGCGCGACCATCGCGATCACCGCGGCCACGCCGATCACGATGCCGAGCATGGTGAGGAACGAGCGAAGCTTGTTGGCCCCGAGCGCCTCCAGGGCCACGCCGACGGTCTCGCCCAGAACCATGTCAGTGCCCTCCGGACACCCCGTGGGCGCCGCCGGACAAGGCGCGGCCGCCCGTTGCGCCACCCACGCCCGGCATGCCGCTGCCCATGCGCTGCCGCAGCTGCTGCTGGTCGCTCTGACGCTTCGCCTGCACCTCGGCGACGCTCAGCAGCGCCACCTCCTCGCCCTCCTTCAGCCCACCCAGCACCTCGGAGTGGTCGTAGTCGCTGATCCCGAGCGTCACGACGCGCGGCTCCAGCCCGCGCGACGTCTTCACGAGCACGACCTGGGTCTGAGCGCGCGTCGAGCTGCCGCTCGCCATCGCGGCCGACGAGCCCGACCGGCCGTCCCCACCCGGAGCGCCGCCCCGCTCGGACATCGCGCCGCCGGCACGCCCGCCGGCCAGGCGCCGGGCGCCAGCCGCGCGCGGGCGCCACGCGCCGCGGCCGCCCGGACCGCCGCGCATCGAGAAGCCGCCGGACCCGCGTCGCTCCGCCAGCGCGGCCGCGACCTGCCTCTGGATCTGGGCGCGCAGCGAGTCGGCGTTCAGGCCGACCGTGGACGCCATCGCCGGCAGCTCCTTCGCCGTTCTCACCGCGTCGAGCGAAACCGCGAGCACCGCGGTTCGCTCCGAGATCGAGATCGTGACCTCACCGTTCATCCCGGGCAGCAGCAGCCCGTCCTCGTTCGCGATCGAAACCAGCACCGGGAACATGGTCACGGCCTGCTGGACCACGGCCTGCGGCTCGATCTTCAGGACCCTGCCCACGAACGTCCGGTTCGGGAACGCGTCCACGGTCACCGACGCGGTCATACCGGCCTTCACGTTGCCGATGTCCGTCTCACCCACGAGCGCCTGCATCTGCACACGGCTCAGGTCGGCCATCTTGAGCAGCGTGGTCCCCCCGCTGGCCGACGAGGTCGCCGAGGCGATGACCTGCCCCTTCGTCACGTCCTGTACGAGGATTGTGCCGTCCGATGGCGCACGCACGGTCGCGTCGTCGAGCGCCTGCCGGGCGGTCGAGAGCGCCGAGCGGGAACGCACCAGCGCGGACTGGGCGTTCGCGTGGGCCAGCGTGGCGCTCTCGTGCTGGTCGGTCGTGATCACCGCGCGTGCGTACAGTTCGTCGGCGCGCCTCGCCTGGGCGCGGGTGATGTCGAGGTTCGCCTGCGCCGCCCGCAGCGCCGCGTAGGCCTCGTCGTAGGAGTTCTGGACGTTCACGGTGTCGATCTGCGCGAGCAAGTCGCCGGCTTTCACCACGGAGCCGGTCTCCACCGGCATGCGCAGGATCTGCCCCGAGGCCTTCGACTTGATCTCCACGATCTCGACGGGCTCCACCGTGCCGGTGGCCTCTACGGACTGC
>Ga0315276_10006144_pt1 | contig 11106 bp, 7 predicted proteins | sample YL17G05_0_MG_FD_204542 | JGI IMG/M metagenome (GOLD analysis project Ga0315276, IMG submission 204542) | Sediment microbial communities from Yellowstone Lake, YNP, Wyoming, USA - YL17G05_0 | ecosystem: Environmental > Aquatic > Freshwater > Lake > Sediment | place: USA: Wyoming | collected... | reverse complement strand
ATTTGCTGATCGTATCGAGGTATCCAGTCCCGGCGGCTTGCCCAAAGGCATGCTCCTTGTTGACCTCGGCCACAAAAGTGTACGTCGCAATCCGTTGATCGCCGATCTGCTCCATCGCATAGCCTTCTTTGAGAAGGCCGGCACCGGTATCAAGCGCATGTGTGACGGGGCCCGCGATCAGGGATACCCCGTGCCTGAATTCTCAGTAGAGAATTTTTTTACTGCCCTTTTCAGACCGCTGCCCCAGGTTACCCCCCAAGCTACCCCCCAAGCTACCCCCCATGTTACCCCCCAAGCTATCCCCCAGGTAACAGCTCTACTTAAAGGGGCGCAAAATGGGGCGTCACGGGAAAGCTTGCAGAAAGTTTCAGGTATTAAGGATCGCAAACATTTCAAAGAGGCTTTCTTAAATCCTCTTGTTGCATCAGGCTGGTTATCGTTGACCATCCCCGACAAACCCCGAAGTCCGAATCAACGCTACTGTACTACAGAAGCAGGCTTTGCAGCGCTCAAAAATTTTGAAAAGGAGCCGCAACCATAACCCCACCCCGGCCATCTTCTCTTCGCGTATCTTCGCGTTCTTCGCGGCTAATAAAAACAGGCGGCGGGTCCAGGTTTCCGGGCACTTGCAAATCCATCGATTAATTTGTATAATCGGGAGATAGGTTATAAGCCAAAAAAATAAAGAATAACAGGAGCCAGAAATGCCCCAGGAAATGAACGTTACCAATCCTTACAGGGAAAGAAAGATGAGGTTCTTTCTCACATCAAGTGGGTAAGCCCATTTTTGTATAGCCCGGTTTTTACACATCGAATCCTTATGCCGCACCTTCCGGCATATAAATTAAGCCCGCCTCTCTACATTTATACCCAATTGAGCTTATATCGATCCTTTGGGGGTTGAAATCAATCCCCTAAAGGTATGATATCATCCTTTTTTGCTATCATCTCAACCCTTCGGGGGCTGATATCACTCCCCAAAGGTATGATATCACCCCCTTTTACTATTATCTCAAAGCTTCGGGGGTCGATATCACCCCTTAAGAGGTCAAAAAACAATCCTTCTGGGGGGTGATATCAAGCATCAAAGATTTGATATCAATGCTTTAGGGATTGAGTTCACCCCTTTGAGGGGTGATATCGATCCTTAAAGGATTAAAATTTCATCCCCTAAAGGGGTGATATCGATCCTTTAGGGGTTGATCTCACCCCTTCAGGGATTGGTATCACCTCTTAAAGGGGTGAAATAATAGTAAAAAGGGGTGGTCCCGGTGCTTAACGGATTCAATTAATATCCCGGGGGGTTGGTATAGGGTTCCAGGCATCGATGCACCGGCAAAAAAAGGCGTTACCAATTCAAAGTGAGAAAGAACCACAATTTTGATTTGATAAGGCTAAATAAGCGGCTCCATAGGCACCTGAAAATATACCCAATTTTCCGATTTCAATTTTTGTTTTATTTCCAAGAATTTTGAACGTTGATGACATAATGAACTCACGTATCGGTAAGAGTATAATATCACCGAGTAAAGTCATTCCACCTGTGAGAACAAATATATGAGGATTTAAGCAATTAACAAGAATTAACACCGCTTTGCATAAGTATTCTACTGAACAGAGAATGGCCTTTTTTGCTTCGGGGGAGTTTTCTTCATATAATTGTTTAAGGTCTTTTATTTGTAATGATTTGTCTTCGATCCCGGTGAGTTCGCGATAACGCTCAATAGTGGCTGAGGCTGAAGCAACTCGCCCTAAGCATCCTTTATTGCCACATAAGCAGGGAGGTTCTTCCGCTATCTGAATATGACCAAATTCCGCGCCATATCCGAATCCTCCTCTATAAATCTTTCCATTAATAATAAGTCCTCCCCCGATTCCCGTGCCTAGTGTAATTCCAGCGACAACTCCCTGCCTATCTCCAGCCCCCATCCACCATTCTCCTAAAATAGCCAGGTTAGCATCATTGTCAAGAAACACTGGTAGAGCAGTCGCTTTTTTAAGAAATTCCACCACTGGAACATTATTCCATCCCGGCAATACCGGAGATTCAATTATTTCACCTTTTATCGTATCTACAGGACCGCATGCGCCAATCCCAATCCCTACCAATTGCAAATTATCAGAACGAGAAGCATCTATCCCTTTTTCTATTAACTTTTTAATCCGATTTAAAGTCAGTTCTGGTCCGAGATCGGACTGGGAAGGTTCGATGTACTGGTGATAGACCTTACCTTTGTTATCGCTAATAATAGCTTTTAAATTAGTGGCGCCGAAATCAATTCCCATCACTACCTGAATTTTCTCCTGGTTAATCATAAATTATCTCCTATGGTTTATCACCACCACTGTTCGGAAAGGGGTTCTTCAATCAACAGTGGTTTTAAAAAACCGATTGCTTTTTTAATCCCATCGACAGGTCCCATTGTAGGGTCTTCATGTTCCACTGTTAAAACTCCATGATATCCTTGTACAGAAAGTTCTGTGATGATTTGTCGCCATTGAACATCCCCCCACCCCGGGATACGAAACCGAAACCCTCTACCAGGGCGATTCCAGGGCCCATTGGCCAATAAACCGGAGCGCTGTACATTGTGATGAACAATCTCGCCGTCTTTTAGATGCACATTAACAATACGGTTTGCAAGTTCTGCGATAAATACTACCGGATTTACTCCTGCCAGCATTAAATTCGCAGGGTCAAAGTTGAAATTCCAACTTTTAAAGTTTCCCAATAATTCAACTGAACGAAGAGCGGTTTCTGTATTATATACAATCTGTTTCGGATGGCACTCCATTCCAAATAATATCCCTAATTCATCAAACTGCTTTAATATCACGCTCCACCGTTCAACAAAAACCGATTCCATGGATTCCCAGGCATTGGAATCCGGCCATGGAAACCAACGGGAGTAATCTTCACAACCTGTAAACCCAGTAATCACAGGAATTTCTAAATTATTTGCCAGCCGGGCAGCCATCATCAAACGCTCTGTACCATATTTTATCTTTGCTTCAGGAGTGCCTTTGAAAATTACATCGGTATCTGAATGATGGGGGCCGAGGACCAGTTGACTATCCCAACTCATATTAATAGCACTGATTCGAAGTCCAAAGGATTTTATTAATTTCGATATTTTCAAACCTTCATTATCTTTAAGCATCATTTCAACATCGAAACGTCCGCCTTTATGTGTAGAGAGTTCTAAACAAGAATAACCAAGACCTGCAACCATCTCCAGGGCAGGCCCCAATTCCATATGATTACATACTGCAAAATATAATCCCAAGTCCATTGCCTATTCTCCTATTTCAGGATAAATAATAATAACCTCAATCTCATTTAATATCAAGGTAAATATTCGTTGTATTTATTAAGAACTCTACCAATCGCTCCAGGTTTCCCTTTTCAATAATAATACGAGTAAATGGATCAGAACGAGCAAAAGAGGTTAATGAAGGGCGGTTTAAATTCATAATTACTTCAAATGCCGAATCTCGACAGTCGCTGTAATAAACGATATCCTGTCGACAACGTGCATTCTCCGTGATGGGTTCAGGATTAACGAAATCCCTGTCAATGACAGCCCAATTTTCCCAAAACACATCATCTGCCACTCCTGGAAGACGGCCATTGTTTGGTAGTCCCACAATTAATCGCTCCCGCGCTCCCCCCTGTAAAGCACGTATCGTGGGTACTACTACCTCTGAATACCAGGGAAGTTTTCTTTTTTCAAGTAGTAAGCAATATTTTTCCTGCTCCTTCGATCGAATCGCATCCCTCATAAGTTCCACCAACTTTATTAATTGGCGAGATCTAACGCCAGGGTTTAATTGATGCTCATCTACCAGGGAAGATTGATTATCCATCCGCATACGCCATAATGTGGGCAAGGCTCCCCATTCGCTTTCCCATGATCTAAGCTCCGGGTGTTTTTCTAAAAGAGGACGAAGGTCCAAACCGGGAGGAGGTATTAGCCAACCTACATGAGTTATCCCAATAAAACCGAAATCGATAGAAGCTTCAGGTCTCTCAGCTAATTCAGCCATTTCATGAGCCAGTGTCTGGGGGTAATCGCAAAGACTTATGATCCGGTGACAACCACTTTTATACCAGGCCCTACTTATCAGGTCGGAAGGATTGGTCAGGTTTAACATCCACGCATCCGGGGCATATTGAAGAATTATTCGGGATACTTTCCGCACAAACGGCCAGGTGCGGATGAAGGCTCTCAATCCACCAGCCCCTAAACTTTCATCTCCAATCCCACCCATTTGGACAGGAAAAGTCTCATCATCCAGGCGTGCAGCCCACCCACCAATCCGAACCTGGTTCAAAATAATAGAGGCGCCATAAACAGCTTCCGCAACATCAACAGTTACCTGGATTTCAGGGGTATCTTCGATAAAACGACGGCTGAAAGCCATTACCTCATTGAGGTGAGAAAAGTCCGTCCCCAGAAGGCGGATTTGCCAGTTATTTATACAAGTATTCATGGCCAATTGTTGTATCAGGTAAGGGGTCCATACACTGCCTCCGCCAAGCACGGTAAGGACTCTTTTGCTTAACATTCTTTCCTCCCATAATAAACACAATGTAGTGGCTCCCCTTCCTTGAATCTGCTGTAACATGAAGGCTCGCAATCATAAATACAAGGAATAATCGTTTGACCTTCACCGGAAAATGTTTTCTTTGCCCAATCCGGATCTGCCAATAGAGGACGCCCCAAAATCACGCCATCCACGCCATATTCCATCACCACCTGTTCGGCTTGCCTGGGATAAAGGATTCTACCACCGGTTAATAATGGAATATGTAGGTATGGGCGTAATTTTTTGGAAAGATGTAAGGTGTATCCAGCCGGAACCGGTACTTTTTCTACCATTTCCGGCATTGAAGAAAACCCAGTTCGTAGATCGACGGCATCGAATTCAATTTCCTGGATCACGGAAGCAACAGCGGGCAAATCATCTTCTTCACGCAGGGAAATACGAAGAATCACGGGAAGCCTGGGACGTTTGTATTTAAGGCCGGCACAGATTTCTCCGAGTACTCGATACCGCCTTTCAATAGAACCTCCATAGGCGTCGATTCTCCTATTGGTAGTTGCATCGATAAAATGATGAAGGAGATATCCATGCGCTGCATGAATTACTACCGCATCAAAGCCGATATCTGCAGCCTGTTCACCGGCTTTGATAAAATTCCGGACAACATTTTTTATTTCCGTTATTTCCATTTCTTTTGAAACAGGGAAACCGGGGGTCGTGCCGGAAGGAGAAAGTGGCAGCGAATCCTTTACATATGCACGCGGACCTGCATGCCATAGTTGTGCGGCGACTACTGTACCAAAAGCATGCGATTGATGGATAATATCCCGTAAACCGGGACGACATTTATCACAGTCAAGGCGCAGGTTCAATCCGGTACCACCCTTTGTACTATCGACAGTCGCTGCCTCAAGAATAATCATTCCACATCCTCCTATGGCGCGCCTTACCAGGAAGTTTTTAAGAGCACACGTTACTCCTCCCGATACATCCACCAGGTTCGTGCTCATTGGAGCCATAACAATACGGTTCGGAATACACAATTCCGCAATATTCCATTTAAAATACAGTGGAGATATCATTGTTACAACAATAGACCAGGAACAGGTTCCAGGCATTCGATAAGAATATCCGATTCTGCTTCCGGCAAAATGGCAACACCGCCTTTGTCAACCGGTACCACCAACCGTATCAATCCTCCGCGTTGATTGGAAATATAATTCAGTTGAGATTTTATCTGTCGAGGGTCTATACTACCGGGCGTTAATGGAAGGCTAAAACTATTTAGCAGAGATAGAAAACGTTCAGCTCTTTCTTTTGAACAGAACCCGAATTTGAACGCATACCGTATTTCGGCGGCTAAACCGATTGAAACCGCCTCTCCATGAAGCGGCTTACGATGGCCCGGCATAACCGGAAGTAGTTCTATGGCATGCGCCATCGCATGGCCCAGGTTAAGCGATCGATCCAAAAATGTTTCGTATGGATCATCTGCAATTAATTCAAGCTTTCCCTGGAGGCAAGTTTTAATGAGTTCTAAAATTTGTTTATTATTACGGTTTAAAATTGATTTCGAGTGCTTTTCCAAAAATTCCAGGAATAATCCATTTTTTTGAATAATTGCAATTTTCACTGCTTCTGCCATGGCGCTTCTGAAGTGGATATCCGAGACCGTATTTAAAAAAGAGATATCGATAAACACTTGAAGCGGCTGGTGAAAGCCACCCAGAACGTTTTTTAAAATACCAAGATTACTTCCCACCTTTCCACCTATGGCTGCATCGATCTGCGCCATCAGGCTCGTTGGCAGGTTTACATAATCCATTCCCCGCATATAAAGCATAGCCAGCAGCCCTCCCAGGTCACAGCAGACACCACCCCCTATACAGATCAATAAATCCCTTCGATGAACACCATTTTGAAGAAGGGTCTCCACAAAATGGGGTAAGATACTGAATTCTTTCGAATTTTCACCGGGACTTAATAACAACAGTACCAGCGGACAGTCCAATAAAGACAGCGATGATCGTATTTTATCTCGGTAATGCGACCATACGTGTTCATCGGTTAATATGGCAATACGGTCCCAATGACTCTCGTTTCGACTTATTTTAAACCATTGCTGAAAGGCTTCATCCCATTTATCGACAATATGATAGTGGGTATTCGTTGATTTTGTCGTGGAAAATCGCGTATTAATTAAAATATCTTTTTTCATGAATTTGTGTTAAATAGATATTCCAGTTCTTTCAGGCTATTTACCTCAAGGTCCCAATACAAACTCTGATTTTTTATACTGGCATAGGAAGGCTGGCATCGATTGATTTTTATTGTAAATAATCCTAATTCCGCGGCGCCATCCAGTTCCTTATCATTGCCGTCCCCTACAAAAACACACTCATTAGCATTAAGTCCCAATTTCTCCAAAGAACGGTAATATATACGTGTATCGGGCTTCTGTACCCCTGCTTCACAGGAGAGAAGAAAATCATCTAAAGAATGTTCGATACCCAATGAGTGTTTCAAGCAATTCATTGCTACCGGGCCATTGGAAATAACCGCAAGAGAAAACCTTTTTTTCTTAAGCATTTCCAAAAGGCTGCTGGTTTCATCATATGGTTTAACGTTTTCCCGCCATATGGATTCTGCATTTTTAGCAAATTCGGTGCACATTCCTTCCGTCAATGGGACGCCGAGTTCATTGGCAACATATTGTATGCGTTGTTCGGTAGTAGCAAATAAACCGATTTGTGCTTTTATCCTCGATCTCCCCCATGCCCACTTGAGCCGGTCCACTGAAACTCCCAGGGATTCGGCAAATGTTCTCTCATTTTTTTCATATACTCCCTCTTCGAGATAGGCCAGGGTATCCATAAGATCAAACAAAATTCCTTTGATGTTAGCTGGTAGTTTCATTGTTATGGGCCCTCTTTCATCCATTTTTTTTTTTATGTCATTTGCCCGCAGGTTTCCAATCACCGAATAGATACTATATGCACGATGAAGTTGTCGAATAATAATCTCATTTTCCTGTGGATTTTCCGCCTCCATGATATTGGCAAATTCTTCATAGGCGACGGCTTCACCATAAAGAGATCCGGTTTCCTTTGCCACTTCTAAACTTTTTTCACACAGTTTTCTGGCCTCAATCAATCGTCCCTGCTTTCGGCGCAATATTGAAAAACAATAATTGGTATATCCAATACCTCTTTTGGAATTCACTTCCTTAAATTCCGACAATGCTTGATCCAATAACCCTTCAGCTTCTTCCAGATTGCCCTGTTTCAAATGGAGAAGGGCCAATTGGCGGTCGATTCGAGCTGCGTCTCGGGGGCGCTCAAGTTCTTTCACCTGGTTTTTTACAATCCCCAGGAGTTTTTTCGCTTCATCCAACCGTCCCATTCGGAGTGCTGTACAGGCAAGCCGACGCTCAACTCGAGTTATTAGATGAGGTACAGTTTCCTTATCGATGAGTCCTTTGGCTCGAAGAAATTCCTTTTCCGCCTCTCCAAATCTGCCCTGGTGATAAAGTGTACACCCAATTAAATGGTGACCGATAGCCACCAATTCCGGGTTATAAGGAACGACTTGTTTTGCAAGCTCCAATCCCTGTTGGTAATATTTCTCACCTTCTTTGTAAAAATTTCGATCCCCTTCAAGGTATCCCAGGAGCCAGGTTGTGGAAGCTTGTCCTTCTATGTTTTTATGTTTTTCATATTTTTCCCTCGCTCGATGAAAAAGTTCCGCTGCCTGTTCAAAATCTCCACGCCAATAATAGAAATGCCCCAGATTTTTTTCTACCCGGGCAGCTAATAAGCTATCAGTCTTGATGCACATTTCTTTAAGCTTTTCTGCACGTGGGTTATGGCTGGGATCAACCAATATGCTCGCCATTTGTCGACGGCGTGGTATATAACCATTTGGATCATCGAAATGGTCACCAATGGCCTCATCTAATAACGTCAGTAACAAATGAGGATCAAACTTACTGTTTGGCTCTAAAAGATTGTCTATCAACCCCAGGATGTTAGGCCACTCTTTATCGATTTCAGTTAGCTCATGGGGTTTTGGATTTCGACGTTCTTTAAGAAAATTCAAGTAGAACTCGCTAATCTTAGGAATTAAATGGGTACGTTGATTGCGTCTTCCTTCAAGGTGATTACGGCACCAGGTTCTAATCAATTCATGCACTGTAAAGTGACGGCGACTATGATGGAGATGAATAATAAATTGATCGTCCATATTTTCCAGGTCTTCCATCTTAACCTGGAGCACATCTCGCAATAAATCGATTTGAAGCGTACCGGTTTCCAAAAGTCCGATCACATCAATGACTTCTCGGCATTTTTCACTGAGACCCTCAAAAACCGAATTAAAGCGTATTGCAAGATCCCTATCGATATTGAATTCCTGGAATTGATTTATTAATTCATCCGGAGGGATTCCTCTCTTCCGTGCCTCGATAGCAAGATAAGTAATCATCATGGGGTGTCCCTTCACCCGTTTACAGAGCGTTTTTAAATTGGGATCATCAATATTAATATTTTTATAGTTCTCTTTGAAGAGTCTTAGACCATCCGAATCGGATAAGCCTTCTACCGTTATTCTCTCAAAATCTCTCCATACCTGATGACGGCTTGTTACAACAATGACGATGTTTGGAAGTTGTAAGCGGATTGTCTGAACAATATCCCGGCTTTCGACATCATCTGCATTGTCGATCGCTAACAGAACTCGGTTATTTGCTATAACCCTTCGGATTTGATTAATTTGAACTGAGATGTCCTCGGTCGCCAGCGATAATTTGAGGCAGTCAGCCAGGTATTGGATTAATTGCTTCATTCGTACTTCTTTGCTCCCCTGAACAATTCGGTGAGAACAGATATAGTTGTATAATGAAGGCTTTAATTTCGCAATTTCACTAATAGAGAAGGCCAGTATGGTTGTTTTTCCAACTCCGGCAATCCCGGTGATGGCCATAGAGGCGCAGCCCTTAATTGCATTAACAACGCTTTCTATTTCATCACTTCGGCCCACTGGATGCAATACAGGTGTGGAAATAAGGTGGCAAACACATAATTTAATATCATTATCATCATCGCGACGCACACGCCTTTCTCTATTTTTCAGGATATCCTTTATAACCGATTTGATGCCCTCCAACACATTAACCCATGCATCATCTTCCGATTTCCAGGTACTCACCGGTTTTGCATTTTTGGGTAACACTTGTAAAGCTAAAACCGGATCATCAACCAAATGAACCGGTCTAATAACCACCGAGATTACCCTGGCCTCTTCCGCCTCATGCTTTTTTAAGGCTATCATCTTTTCATTTTTGTAAATAAAATCTGACGCTAGAAAATCAGGGCTTATCAATAATACGATTATATCTGCATTCTCAAGATTTTTATTGATAGAATCTCTAAAATCTGTTCCAGGAGAAATTTTCTTGTCATACCAAATATTAATATTTCCCTCCCGTTCCAGGGGTTTCAAGTTTACTAACAGTCTCTCAAGATAAGATACATCTGTATGTGAGTAACTTATAAAAATATTTACTGCCCCATCGCTAAATTTCTTCTCTAAATTTAATCCCATTTCTTTTCCCCTTTTTTATCATTATAATAAATATAACCTTGGGTGGTGAGTAGAAATGCAGAAGAATAAGCCAGGAAAAATGACAGGTAAGAAAATCCTGAAAATCAGAAATTTTTCCGGCTTCATGTTCTTTTGTCTAAATCCCGAGTTAAGCTCCCGCCCTTAAGGGGCCTCTTAACTCCTACCCTTTTCGCCCTGCCAAACCGAGTTTTCGCAATACTTATCATCGTTATTAATGCACTGGAAAGATATTTCTAACACACCGGGGGAAAAATGTCAATTCCTTATGGGATTTTTTCTTGTTTGTCCCCTTTTTCTCCAATCAAAGAATCTGCAAAAAATTAACTGCGACAACCTTTGAACGACTGGTCTTAAGCGCCCTGGCCGAGGAACTTACCCACACCCAGGCGGACCATATGGGCGTGGATGGAATTTTCAATAAAATCCAGACCGTATCTTCCTCCTTTACCCGCAAGCAAATGATGGAGACGCTGGGAAAACTCGTTGCCAGGGAGATACTAACGGAAAAAGGAATGGTTTACAGTTTCCCGGTCCATTTACTGCGCAAGTGGATCGCGGCCCGGTATCCCTTACGGAAAGTAAGAGAAGAGATTTGAGGAGTGACATTCTTGACTGTTATGAAAATAGCCACCAAGGCACGCATGTGCGAAGGCACAAAGAATAATAAAGCACGAAGCACGAATATCGAAATTCGAAACAATTTCAAATGACCAAAATGTAAATGACCAAAACGAAAACCGCCACTTCTGGCGGCAACTTTTTTTGTTTTGAATTTTGAACTTTTGAATTTTGGATTTGTTTCGGATTTCTGATTTCGAATTTCGGATTTATTTTATAGTAGTCTTGTGTCTTGGCGGCAAAGTTTTCATGATCACCGGGCGACGGGTCACGATGAGCCGTCATGATTGGCTGCCCCTTATCCTTCCTGATCGTTTC
>Ga0315276_10006141_pt1 | contig 11110 bp, 4 predicted proteins | sample YL17G05_0_MG_FD_204542 | JGI IMG/M metagenome (GOLD analysis project Ga0315276, IMG submission 204542) | Sediment microbial communities from Yellowstone Lake, YNP, Wyoming, USA - YL17G05_0 | ecosystem: Environmental > Aquatic > Freshwater > Lake > Sediment | place: USA: Wyoming | collected... | reverse complement strand
AACGCGCGCCCACAGGTCCTTGGAAATCGCTTCGCGATTCCCACAGCAACCACCGCGCAACGACCCGCTTCCCCACGGAAAAAGACAACTCCATCAAGCTCTTGTCACCGCGCACGCACTGCTCGATACTGGCGCCCCGCTATCCGGAGTGGCCGCATTTGAAGTGTTCCTCCGTGGCCGCTTTTGGACGTTCGGTGAGACGCTCGCCAACGGTCATCGGCTCTGTCGCTCTCCGACGGCGACGAAGAGCCGACGCCGCACTACGCCGTGTGCAAACCGTTCGGTTTCAATGCGGATGGGGTTTTGGCGAGGGACAGGATGTAGTTTTGGCGAGGGACAGGAGTGTACGGCGCGGTTGTGGGGGGGGGTGCGGGTGGGTTGCGGGGGCGCAACGCACTGCGACCGAGTTTGCGCTCAAGCTGCCACCGTCCATCTCGAATCGATGCCGGTGTCAAAATCAAGAAAACGCTCGGGAGCCCTCCGGAGTGTTTCGACCCGTTTGCGTTCTGAATCGGGCCGGTGTCGTCATTGACGACGAGAGACCGGAAGAGCAGCGTGGAGCCAAGCGGGTGTCTACATGAAGACGCTGGTCGCCTGCGCACCGGGTCATGTTCTGTTTTTAGACGGTGTCACCGTAAGCAACCGTCACGAAGCAGTACATCTGCCTCCACATGAAGGGTCCGGGCGCGGTGAAGCGACGCAAAGGATCGCTGGCGCACTGCAGGGGCCGATGGTGCCGCCCGGTGCGTCCTTGTGCCTTCGTTCCCGTTCCGCCCGCGCTAGCCTGCTGACAGGGCCGCGCGTGTCTGTGACCGCCTGTCGGCGGTCCGCCGCCTCTCAGGCTCCCGAGAACCCGTTCCCAAGTAACACCGGGCGCGCATCATCCCCTGAGTCAAACCGCGCTCCCCAGCGTCTATCCCATCCTGTGGGTGTGTTCACCAGGCCCGGAGGTCTGTCATGAAACCCAGCCGACTTGCGATTGGGGTCACAAGCGTGTTGTTCGTGTTCATTGCTGCCGTCGGGCTCGACCCGTCCTGGGCTTCCGCCCGCGGGCTGGGCTTCGAGGAGCGCGTCAAGGCCCAGGAAGCCATCGAACGCGTCTACTACGCGCACCAGATCGGAGCGACGAAGCCGTTCGAGGCGGCTGTGCCGCGCGCGTTCATCGAGGCGAAGGTCCGCGACTACTTGAAGCGTTCGGCGGCGCTCGATCGCATCTGGAACACGCCCGTGACGGCCGAGATGCTGCGCGCGGAGATCGACCGGATGGCCCGCGAATCCCGGATGCCGGATAGACTGAACGAACTCTACGCAGCGGTTGGTCACGATTCGATCCTGATCCAGGAGTGCCTCGGGCGCCCAGCCGTGGTTGATCGCCTCACCGAGAGTTTCTTCGCCTTCGACGAGCGCATCCACGGCGCCGATCGTCGCGAGGCGCGGCAAATCCGGCACCGGCTGGTGAGCGGAGAGATGAGCCCGGACAAGGGAACCCCGCTCCGGTCGCTCGTGGAAATCGTCCGGACCGATGGAGACGCTCCGACGTCCGGCGCGCGACACGGAACCGTTCGCGTGGCGCCCGCCGAGTTCGTGAGACGTCGTGCGATGGCCCCCGAGCGGGTCGGGGAGATCGGACCCGTCGTCGAACGGCGAGACGCTTTCCTCGTGAGCGTCGTCCTCGATGAAAACGCGGCGAGCTTCCGCCTGGCCGTGTTCGAAGTGCGCAAGAGATCCTGGGAAGACTGGTGGCTCGAGACCGCCCCTGCATTCGATGAGACCGCCATCTCCGTCGTTGCGGCGGATCGGCCGCTTCCGAACCCCGCGGACGCGGCGATGACCGGCGGGCCTTCCGAGCCGGGCGCGCGCGCTTGCCGGCCCGACGACACCTGGGCGTCCCTGCTGCCCGATGGCGGTGGGATTCCCTCCGCACGCGTGGGGCCGACCTCCGTGTGGACGGGTCAACAGATGATCGTCTGGGGCGGGTACGACGGGTCAGCCAGCGTGGGTACGGGTGGGCGTTACGACCCCGCGGTCGATACGTGGAACGCGACCTCGCTGATCGGTGCGCCCTCCGGTCGCTGGCGTAACACCGCGGTTTGGACCGGCAGCCTCATGCTCGTGTGGGGAGGAAACGTGCTGTATGGAACGCCGTATCTGAATGACGGCGCACGCTACGATCCGGCCACCGACACATGGTCCCCGATGTCTATCGTCGGAGCGCCGTCGCCGCGCGAGGGCCACAGCGCAGTATGGACCGGGACGCGAATGATCGCCTGGGGCGGCTCGATGGCTGGCCTGCAGGACAGCACCGGCGGACAGTACGACCCCGTCACGGACACGTGGACCTCGACATCGACGCTGAACGCGCCGTCCCCACGCGACACGCACCAGGCCGTCTGGACTGGCAGCCTGATGGTCGTGTGGGGTGGACGAGAGCAGAACACGGGGGGTCGATACGACCCGTCGACGGACACGTGGATGCGGACGTCCACCGTGAACGCCCCGTCGCCACGTCAGGGATTTGGAGCGATTTGGACGGGCTCGGAGTTCATCGTCTGGGGCGGGATGGACCTCGAATACGCGCCGATCGACACCGGCAGCCGGTATGACCCGGTCGCCGACACGTGGACTCCTATCTCGACGCTGAACGCGCCGTCGCGCGAGTACGTCGGCAGTGCCGTTTGGACTGGGTCGGAAATGCTGCTGTGGGGTGGAGCCGATGCCGCGCATGCGTCGCTCAATACCGGCCATCGCTACGACCCGGTCACGGATCACTGGATGCCGATTTCGACCGTCAACGCTCCGACGCCTCGCTCGGGTCACGCGGCCGTGTGGACCGGCACACGCATGGTCGTTTGGGGTGGCGGTGATCCGTATACGCGCACAAACACCGGTGGCAGGTACGACCCAGGAAGCGATAGTTGGACTCCCACTTTCACGCCGGGCGCGCCCCCTCAGGAGCGTTCGAGCCACACCGCCGTCTGGACGGGCAGCGTGATGGTGGTCTGGGGCGGCGAAGTCTGGGGCTCCGCGAGGGTCGAAACCGGTAGCCGCTACGACCCGGCGCTGGGATCTTGGAGGCCGACGTCCGTCATCGGCGCGCCGTTGGCCCGCACGAAGCACACGGCGGTTTGGGCTGGGCGATGGATGGTCGTGTGGGGTGGGGAGAACACCGGCTACCTGGACACCGGCGGGCGCTACGACCCGTTCATCGACGTGTGGCTGCCGCTTTCGACGGACGGCGCTCCAACGCCTCGCCGAATGCACACGGCGGTCTGGACCGGCGGGTCGATGATCGTATGGGGCGGCGAGCGCGAAGGCGAACGCCTCGGCTCGGGTGGGAGGTACGACGCCGAGACCAATGCGTGGATCCCGGTCGCGATGGCCGGAGCGCCATCGGGACGTTCGTATCACACCGCAGTCTGGGACGGACACGAGATGATCGTGTGGGGCGGCGAAGGCGGCACCGATTCCGGTGGCCGCTACGATCCCGCAGCCGATAGCTGGTCCCCGATGTCCACGACCGATTCGCCGACATGCTCGCTTCATACGGCCGTGTGGACCGGCAGCCGCATGCTCGTCTGGCCGTGCGCGAGCGCCGGGGGCCGTTACGACCCCGCCGCCGATGCGTGGTCGCGCATGTCCGCCGTCGATGCGCCGGAGAATCGCGATCGCCACACCGCGGTTTGGACCGGTCACGAGATGGTGGTCTGGGGAGGGTTCTGGCTCTACAACACCGGCGGGCGCTACGACCCGGCCCTCGACGTGTGGCTACCCACGTCCACGGACGATGGCCCTCAGGCGCGCTACGACCACACGGCCATCTGGACCGGAAGCGACATGGTCGTCTGGGGCGGGCTCGGAGGCGACGGCGGACCGCTCGGCGACGGTAAGGCATACGCGCTCGGGCACGCGCGCGACGACGATCAGGACGGGTTCAGCGAATGCGACGGCGACTGCAACGATGCCAGTCCCGCCGCCCTCCCGGGCGCAAGCGAGATCTGCGATGGCCTGGACAACGACTGTGACGGCCTGGTGGACGAAGACCTTTGCGACGACGGGAACGCGTGCACCGTGGATCTTTGCGAGCCGGGACACGGATGCAGGCACACGGCGCTTTCGTGCGACGACGGCAACCCTTGCACGGCGGAGACTTGCGACCCCGCAGCCGGTTGTCGTCGACAGGTGCTTCCGTCCGGAACCGCATGCGGAAGCCCACTCGACACCGAGTGCGACGATCCCGACAGGTGCGACAGCGCCGGGTCGTGCGTGTCCAACCACACCGGGAACGGACTGTCTTGCGATGACGGAAACGCCTGCACGGCGGGCGGCGTTTGCGCCGACGGGCTCTGCGCGACGCCGGGATTCGTAGCTTCCATCTCGTCGGGCTGGAACCACGTGTGCGCCCTCCGGGAGGATAGACGTCTCGCCTGCTGGGGCTTGGACGACAACGGTCAAACCTCGGGGCCGAACGCGAGCGATGGCGTGTATCTCGGAGTTTCGGCCGCGCCGGCGCAGACGTGCGCCGTCCGACAGGGCGGACGCCTTGCGTGCTGGGGCGCCGACCAGTACGGCCAAGTTTCGGGTCCGAACGCGACCACGAGTTCGTTCGTGAGTGTGAGCGCAGGCGAATACCACACGTGCGGGTTGCGCGACGGAGGGTCGCTCCACTGCTGGGGACGCGACTACGAAGGTCAAGTCACCGGGCCGAATGCAAGCGCCGACACGTACGTTGCCGTTGGTGCCGGGGCGTCTCACACGTGCGGGCTGCGCGACGATGGGAGACTCGTCTGTTGGGGCGCCGGAGCCTACCAGCAGGTTTCGGGACCGAACTCCAGTCCGGATGCGTATCGGGCGGTCTTCGTGAGCGACGACGTCACGTGTGCCGTGAGGCTCGACAGGCGCCTGAGATGTTGGGGACACGATGACCACGGTCAGGTCTCAGGTCCCAATCGGGACGCAAGCTCCTACCTCGCGGTGAGCGTCGGCGGCATGCACTCCTGTGGCTTGCGAACCGACGGCGGGCTCTCGTGCTGGGGGAGCGACTGGTATGGATCGGTCTTAGGACCTGCGGGAAGCCAGGACACGTATCTCGCGTTGAGCGCGGGCAGCTCGTACACCTGCGCACTTCGCGCCGACGGGCGCCTGGAATGCTGGGGGGCGGGAGGATGGGACACGGTCACCGGACCGAACGCGAGTACCAACACGTACGGCGCGGGCCTGTGCGACGACGACAATGCCTGCACGGCGGGAACCTGCGATCCGGTCGCGGGCTGTTCTTACGCGCCGATATCCTGCGACGACGCTAATCCTTGCACCGACGATGGATGCGATCCGGTGGGCGCGTGCTCCCACGCTCCGGTCCCATCAGGCACCGAGTGTGGAAACCCGACCGACAGCGATTGCGATGACCCCGACGCTTGCGACGGAGCAGGCACGTGCGTCGTCAATCACGCCACGAACGGTGCGACCTGCGATGACGGAAATGCCTGCACGGGCCTGAGCGTCTGCCGAGGAGGCGCTTGTACTTCCGCGGACTTCCGCGGATCGATCAGCGCGGGTCGCACGCACTCCTGCGCGATGCAAAGCGGCGGGCGTCCGGCGTGCTGGGGTCAGGACTACTCCGGCTCGGTCTCGGGTCCGAACGAGAGCCATGCGAGTTACCTCACGATCGAAGCCGGCGACTACTACACCTGCGCGCTGCGGGCCGACGGCCGCTTGGCATGTTGGGGATCCGATGAGGGCGGTCGTGTCTCCGGACCCAACTCGAGCCTGGATACGTTCGTCGCCTTCGACGTGGGTGGATACCACACGTGCGGATTGAAACCGAACGGCCGAATTCTCTGCTGGGGGCACGACTACAGCGGCCAGGTGTCGGGTCCGAACGCGAGCCCTCATGCGTACTCGGCGATCAGCGTCGGCGGGTCTCACACGTGCGCGTTGCGGCAGGATGCGCGGCTCCTCTGTTGGGGACACGACGATTACGATCCATTGGTCGGCCCCAACGCCGACACCGGCCGATTCGTGGCGGTGAGCGCGAGTGATCACCACACGTGCGCCATTCGCGAGACCGGCAGGCTCGTCTGCTGGGGCAGCGACGGGAACGGCGAGGTCTCCGGGCCGAATAGCGGCGCCGAGCTTTTCGTCGCGCTCAGCACCGGCGACAGCCACACCTGCGGTTTGCTGACGGACGGCCGGCTGCGCTGTTGGGGCTACGACGGGAACGGACAGGTCGCTGGCCCGAACGCGAGCGCGATCCGCTTCGCGGGACTCGGCGCCGGTGGCAACCACACGTGCGCGATCGGCCGCGAAGGGCGGCTGCTTTGCTGGGGAGAGGACTCCTACGGCGAGATCGCGGGACCGAACAGCAGTGCCGTTACCTACGGCGTGCGGCTCTGTGACGACAACGACGCTTGTACGGTGCCCGCGTGCGATCCGGCAGCGGGTTGTTCGTACGCTCCGTTGTCCTGCGAGGACGACGACAGTCCCTGTACTTTGACCGCGTGCGCTCCCGAGACGGGATGCGTGCAGCTGCCGATTCCGGAGGGGACCGCTTGCCGTAGCCAGTCGGAAACGGCGTGCAGCGCCCCCGACTCCTGCGACGCGTCCGGTAACTGCTTACCGAATGATCGGCCCGACGGCACCGTCTGCGACGACGGCAACCTGTGCACCCTCGAGGACACCTGTTCGAACGGGATGTGCGGGATCGGCACGTTCGTTGGTTCGTTGAGCACGGGTTACTACCGTAGCTGCGCGGTGCGCGCCGACGGGCGATTGCACTGCTGGGGGTACGTCTGCCACTACCGCGGTTGCCGCGGCGACGACGTCGGCGGCCCGAACAGCAGCCCAGACCGCTACGTTGCGGTGAGCACGGGCGGGCCGACGTGCGCCCTGCGAGTGGACGGGCACATCCGTTGCTGGGGTGGGGTTTACGGAAACCCCGACGTCGATGGCCCGAACGCGAGCACCGACACGTACGAGGCGATGAGCGCAGGGTCGTCTCACACGTGCGCCGTGCGATCGGACGGCCGCCTCACCTGCTGGGGAAGCGACAGCGCCGGCCAGGTATCGGGACCGAACGCAAGCCCTGCGAGCTACTCGGCGGTCACCGCCGGAGCGGGAGCCACCTGCGCGCGGAGGGTAGACGGCCGTCTCGCCTGTTGGGGAAGCGACTCCGGCGGCATGGTCTCCGGACCGAATGCGAGCTCTGATTTCTTCTCCGCGGTGACGGCAGGTTCTTCCCATACCTGCGCTCTTCGGAGCGACGGACACTTGGCCTGTTGGGGAGCCGACCAGGACGGTAGCGTCTCGGGACCGAACGGAAGTGACGCCACCTACCGGGCGGTGAGTGCCGGGGTCCATACATGCGCTCTCAGGGACGACGGCCGCGTTGCCTGCTGGGGCATCGACGAATATGGCCAGACGTCGGGGCCCAATGCAAGCGTGGAGAGCTTCGTCGCCGTGTCCGCGAGCGACGGGTTCACCTGCGCGCTCAGGGCCGACCAGTCGTTGGCGTGCTGGGGACTGGACAACTACGGTCAGGTCTCGGGTCCGAACGCGAGCGGCAACCCGTACGGAGCGGGGACCTGCGACGACGACGACGCCTGCACATCAGGATCCTGCGATCCTGCGACGGGTTGTTCGTGGGCGCCCGTGACGTGCAGCGACGGCGACACGTGCACGGTGGACTCTTGTGATGCGGCCACAGGGTGCGTTCATACGCTCGTCGACTGCGATGACCAGAACGCGTGTACGTACGACATGTGCGATTTCGTGCTGGGCTGCGTCCACGTGCCGGTGAGTTGCGACGACGGCAACGAGTGCACGACGGACGCGTGCGTCGTCGGACAGTGCATTTTCGCCCTGCGGCCCGTAGGCGCCGCGTGCGGCAGCCCCGCGGCAACGGAGTGCACGAGCCCCGACACGTGCGATGACACAGGGCGTTGCCTTGCCAACCACGCACCCGAAGGGAAGGCGTGCGATGACGGGAACGCGTGCTCGACGTCAAGTGCGTGCGTGGGCGGAGCGTGCTACGTCGCGTCCTACTCGAACGCGGTGAGCGCGGGCGGCGACCACACGTGCGCGCTGCGAGGAGAAGGCCGGCTAGTGTGCTGGGGCAGAGAGAATGGGGGTTGCGTCGCCGGGCCTAACCACAGCACGGAGTCCTACACGACGGTGAGCGTGGCGGCCCTCCTTACCTGCGGGCTGCGCGGTGACGGCCAGCTCGACTGTTGGGGCGTCGAGATGGCGGGAAGCGTCTCCGGCCCGAACGCCAGCGAAGCGTCCTACACCGCGGTGAGCGCGGGCGTCTACCGAACGTGCGGGCTGCGCGATGACGGGCATCTCGACTGTTGGGGCGACGACGGGGCGGGTCAGGTCTCCGGCCCGAACGCAAGCGAAGCGTCCTATACCGCGGTGAGCGCGGGCGCTTCTCACACGTGCGCGCTGCGCGGGAACGGCCATCTCGACTGCTGGGGCTACGATTCATCGGGGGAGGTCTCCGGTCCAAACGCAAGCGAAGCGTCCTACACCGCGTTGAGCGCGGGGTTCGACCAAACGTGCGGGCTGCGCGGGGACGGCCATCTCGACTGCTGGGGAAGCGACTGGGCGGGTCAGGTCTCCGGGCCGAACGGGAGCCTCGAGACCTACACTTCTGTGAGCGTGGGCCTTTCCCAGACGTGCGCGCTGCGCGGCGACGGACGTCTTAACTGTTGGGGCGACGACGGGGTGGGTCAGGTCTCCGGGCCGAACGGGAGCCTCGAGACCTACAGCTCTGTGAGCGCGGGTGCCTATCAAACGTGCGCGCTGCGCGGCGACGGACGACTCACGTGCTGGGGCAGCGACGAATTTGGTCAAGTCTCCGGCCCGAACAGGAACACGGACGATCATGGGGAAAGCCTGTGCGGCGACGGCGACCCGTGCACGCTGGACGCCTGCGATTCGGCGGTCGGCTGCACTCACGCCGGTGACGATTCGGATTTCGATGGAGTCTGCAGCGCCCTGGACAACTGTCCCGCCATCGCCAATGCCGATCAAGCTGATCAGAATCAGGATGGCGTCGGCGACGCCTGCGCACCGGTGGCCGTGTGCACTTCCCTGACGGTTGCGGCGGATGCGCATTGCGTCGCCTCAGTCGGTGCCACGCAAGTCGGCGCCGGATCGTCCGATCCGGACGGGCGCCCGCTGAGCTTCAGCCTCACCCCCGCGGGCCCCTACGGGCTCGGAGAAACGTCCGTCGCGCTCACGGTGACGGACGAACAGGGCGCGTCGAGCACGTGTCAGACGGTTATGACCGTCGTTGACGTCACCCCGCCGACGCTCTCGGTGAGCCTGACGCCTGAGTTGCTGTGGCCCCCCAATCACCAGTTGCTCGACGTTGCGGCTCGGGTCACCGCGAGCGACAACTGCGGCCCGGTCTCGGTTGTGCTCACCTCGGTGGCGAGCAGCGAGTCGGACAACGGCGTAGGGGACGGGAACACGGTCGACGACATCCAGCAGGTCGAGCCCGGCACCGCGGACTACCACTTCAGGCTTCGCGCCGAGCGGGCGGCCGGCGGCCCCGGCAGGATCTACACTGCCGTGTACACGACGACGGACGGCGCGAACCACGCGACCGCCGCTTCCGGGGTTGCCGTTGTCCCGCACGACCGGGGCAGCGTGACGGACCCGGTCGATGTCCGGTTGGAGCAAAACGGAACCGGCACTGTGGTTCGGTGGAGCGTCGTTCCGGGAGCGGGATCCTACGACGTGATTCGCGGCCGACTGGGCGCGATCCGTGAAACGAGCGTGGTCATCGACCTCGGCACGGTCAACTGCATCGAGGCGAGCTCTTCGGACGAGAACACGCTCGGCCGGGAAGACCTCGAGAACCCGAACCCGGGCCACGGGTTCTTCTATCTCGTCCAATACGACGACGGAACCAGCAGTACCTATGGAGCGGAGAGCGCGACGAAGCCTCGGGCGCCGGGGCCTGGAGGGTGCGGGTAGCCCGCGGAGCGGCCAAGCGCAACATCCGGATCGAGGAGTCGGTTACCGAGGCCGCACCCGTATGGTCCAAAAACTGATATGGAACGACCCGTCAAGTCATGCTCCTAACGTGCGACTTCTCCCTCCGGTTCCGATTGGGGTGGAGCAGGCGACAGTCGAAGCGGCTGACTCGACGGTTGATCACTCTGATATTCGCGGATCGGCCCGGTGAAGGGCACGCCGTCATAATCGTGATCCGTCGGGAGCTGCCTCGGACTAGGATCGCGGGTCCGGCCAGAGGCCTGCCGCATAGTTTTGTCGAGGATCCTCCTTTCCGCGTGCCCCTCGACCGCCGCCTGTTCCACCCCGCAGTCATTTTCTCTTCGCCCCTACCTGAACGTCTTTTCTGAAGTTCTGTCTCACGCCGCCGGTCGCTTGCGACTCACCGCGGGCAACTGCTTTTCAACGTGCACCCCGATGGCCCAGATGAACCCCAAGAGCTCGCGAGCCACGGCGGTGACCACCTGCTGCTTCAGCTTTCCCTTTGCCGTGAGGAGACGGTAGCGTTTGTTAAGGCGATGCTGTGCTTTCCACGCGATTTCCTTCACCTCTTCGCTCAGTCCTTCCTGGCGGGTCTGCAGTGCGCCTTTCACCGAAGGCTGGTGGCGGTAGGCCCAGGCGGCCTCGCCGACGATCCGCCTCAGGTGGGCGTTGCCTGTCTTGGTGATCGCTCCTCGACGGATCTTTCCGCCGGTGGAGTGCTCGCTCGAGACCGCGCCGCTGTACCCCATGAGCTGACGAGGTCGGGCGAAGCGGGAGAGTTGGCCAACCTCGGCCACGATCGTCACCGCCGAAACCTTGGCAATCCCACGAAGGGCCTGCAAAGCCGCGATGACGGCGCGCATCGATGGCGGCACTGTTGTCACGGCTTCGTCGATGGCCAGTTCCAGTCGCTTGATCCTGTGCCTCGCCAATATTCAATCCGGCTTTCTCAGCGACGATTTTCGAGTGTTGCCTGCGTGATCCCGACGGTTCCACACGGTTGAAGAGCTGGGAAACCTCGCGTCGGGGGAGCGCACGGGTCCCGAATAGTCTCGTCGTGAGTGGTTCCGACACACCAATTCCTTCGATGGGACCGCGAACGTCGTCC
>Ga0315276_10006139_pt1 | contig 11112 bp, 8 predicted proteins | sample YL17G05_0_MG_FD_204542 | JGI IMG/M metagenome (GOLD analysis project Ga0315276, IMG submission 204542) | Sediment microbial communities from Yellowstone Lake, YNP, Wyoming, USA - YL17G05_0 | ecosystem: Environmental > Aquatic > Freshwater > Lake > Sediment | place: USA: Wyoming | collected... | reverse complement strand
CGGTTGTTGCTGGAACGCCGCCTGCCGCCTGACGTAGATGTGCTCAAAGTGGATGTACCATGTAACGCCACCCCGCAGACTCCCTGGAAAATCACCCGGGTCTCGCGCCTGCGCTATTATGAGCCGCTCCCGCCTGTGCGCGCCTCCTGGGATGTGCCAGGGAGAGTGGGCTATCGCATGGTCGTTGACCCCCACCAGGATTCAACGGATACCGATACCTACGCGCTGCGCGCCGAGCGGGTGGTTTCTGTTTCTCCGCTCAGCCTGGATCTGTCTTCACGGGTGGATCTGAATGAATTGGAGCAGGAACTGCGTAAGACGACGTAGGCCTTCAGGCCTTCTAGCCGAAACGCTTTTAGAAACGCGCCGGGCAACGATCCCGAAACTCCGGGTGGGTAACCTATAGTGTGATAAAATTATTCCAAATTTGGGGGCAACCAGATGCCAGCCGATTTTCCTTACCTGTTATGAAAATCAGCTTCAGGGCTTGTCACAAGACCTGACTGCCCAGGCGACAAACGGGGCTAGGCTGTGGCTTCGCCTGTTTATTCTGCTTTCAACGGGGCAGTGCTTTGCATTTTGCCCCAGAATATAACTACGAACCATATGGAGAAAAGAAATGAACGCTACAAATGATACCTTGATGAACATCCGAGACGACCTTGTCGTCTCGCTCGATTACACCCTAAAAGTGGACGGCACGGTTATCGATACGTCTGAAAACAGCGAGCCTATTCAATTTATCCAGGGGCAGGGTCATATCATCCCGGGCCTGAAGCGCCAGCTGTACGGTATGACCATCGGGGAAAGTAAGCTCTTAGTTATCCCCCCTGCCGAGGGCTATGGAGAAGTGGATGACAATGCCTACACCAACGTCCCACGCAGCCAGTTTCCTTCGGACATCCCACTGGAGATTGGGGTGGCCTTACAACTACGCGACCAGCGCGGCGAAATGCTGAATGCGACGATTGCAGAGATCAACCAGGAGACGGTGCGCCTGAACTTCAACCACCCGCTTGCCGGGAAAGAGCTCAATTTTTCAGTTAAAGTTGTAGATTTACGGGAAGCTACCAAGGAAGAAATGGATCATGGTCACGTCCACGATCCCGACGACGATGACGAAGATAGGGACGAAGAGGAAGACGAATAGCCCTTAAGAAAAAATACGGAAAGGCAGTTGGATTTACAACAACACCAGCCCGCGCTGAACTCCCATGCGGACGGCTTCGGTGCGGTTGGCAGCTCCCAACTTGCCGTAGATCGAAGCAACGTGGAACTTAACCGTGTGGTCGCTGATGCTCAGGGCGACTGCAATCTGCTTATTTGCCAAGCCCTGTGCCAGGAGCTGTAGCACCTGCAACTCACGCTCAGTCAGCGGTTCCGGCAGCGGTTCTGCGTCCGTGGTTTCACCAACCAGCAAGCGGGGCAGCCACGGCCCTAACAGCGCCGGCGTCCCTACCAGTAGGCCCTCATGGACCGCGCGCACTGCGGCAACCAGTTCTTCGACCGAAGAATCAACGGACAGGACGCCCCACGCGCGCCAGGGCAACCCGGCCAGGTTTGGAACAGCCTGCAACCTGTCGGCGAGCAGCAGAAGCGCCAGGTGACCCTCGCGGTGCAGCAAAGCCCGGCTCAACAAGCCCTTGTGAAAAGCCTCGACCGTCATCACCAGCACGTCCGCCTCGGGAGGGATAGCGCCCGGTTCTGACAAAGCGACGGCCTCCCAGATTACGTTAATGGCAGAAGCAGGGGGCGCTGAAACAGCGCCTCCTGCATTCGTCTCGGCTCTCCCAGCAGCCAGCATCGCCCGCAGCCCGGCTCTCACCGCGAAGACCGGAGCAACGATGACGACGTTGATCAAACCAGCTTCTCCGTCTCTACTCTAGACCGGCGCGCCGGCAAGGTTAGATCGCCAAGCACCCCTTCCACAAAGGAGTTGATCACCTGGGTGGGGATAGCTACCCCCAAGTCGCCTCCCACGATCATGGTATTGATCCCGATCACACCGCCGCCGGCATTGACTAAAGGCCCGCCAGAGTTGCCAGGCGCCAGGCTCACATCGCTGCGGATGATATCGACCGAGCCGCGCGGCCCGCGCGTCTGAGCCTGGCTCAGCCCGCTGACCACGCCAGCCGTAACGAACCCGAGCTGTCCCCAGGGATGACCGACCGCCAGGATAAGCTGCCCAACCCGCACGGCGCGCGAGTCGGCGATCTGCGCCGCCGGGCTATCCTGGTCGTCGATCTGCAACAAGGCCAGGTCGATTTCGGGATCCTGAGCAAGCAGGCGGGCGGGGAAATCACGCCCGTCGGCCAGGGTTACCTGCAGGTGAGCGCGGCCGAATAGCGAATGGTGTCCGGCGACATGCTGGTTGGTCACAATCAGGCCGTCCCTGCGCCAGATCACGCCTGCACCCACACCATGCTTACCGACTCGTACGACGACCAGGCTGCGCTGGACGCGCTCGACCAGGGCCGACATTTCATCCGCCAGGGCATCATTCAGCGTCGCTGCGAAATTCGTTTTGCGATCCATATTTTTCCTTATTTCCGTTCACCAATTTTAACCGTTATTGTGATGCGTTGGCCACCACGCAACACCTCTACCGGCGTCGGTTGGCCGACCAGCGCGCCGACCAGGCGAGCTAAAAGCTCATCCGGGTCGCTTACGGGCTGCCCGGCGATACCCACCAGGATGTCGCCGACCAGCAGGCCTGCCTGAGCGGCTGGACCGTCATCTTCGATCCCGACCAGCAACAGGCCAGTATTCTGGTCACGACCAAGAGCCTGTTTCTGGGTGGGGGGCAAATCCACCGGCTGGCTGCGAACTCCTAAATAGCCGCGCCGCACGGAACCGTGCTCGGCCAACGCAGCGGCGACCTGCCAGGCCAGTCCGGCCGGGATGGTCAGAGCCATGCCGCGCGCCAGCCCGGAGGTATTGACGCCCAGCACCCGCCCGGCTGCGTCGATCAGCGGCCCGCCAGAAAAGCCAGGGTAAGGGATAGCATCGGTGCGAATGTAATTTTCGAGCAAGCCGCCACGCCCGGTGCGCACTGGCCCGCCGATGGCGCTAACCACGCCCTGGCTGGCCTGGATGCCTTCTGGTGTTGGCCGGCCTAGCGCCAGCACGAGCTGCCCTACGCGCGCCGGCTGAGGGGCAGGCTCGGCTGGGGCCAGGGTGGCGCCTTTCACGCGCAGTAGCGCCAGGTCACTGCCAGAATCGCGCCCGGCGACCGAGGCTGTGAGCTGGCTTCCATCCGGGAGCATCACTCCCAGGTCATCATCCCGCTCGATGACGTGGTCGGCGGTCAGGAGCGTGTCCGCGCTGAGGGCAATGCCGCTGGCAGGCAAACGGCGGCGGGCATCCACCAGCAGGGTGGCCGCGCCGGCTTTGGCGACGGCTTCCGCCATGGCGTCCGAAAGGGCGATCAGGGGATTGTTATCGTTAGATTGAGACATACAGATTTTCTCCTTTAGAATTGGGGGGTAAGTTCAAAATGCGCCTGCGCGCAATTTGAATTTATATTTCATCCCCATCATATCTAAAAACCGACCTGGCCGCATCGCCCAAACGGCCAGGTGGGTACCCGGGTATTTGGGTAGGAGCGGGTTCGATCATCGGTGGTCAGCGTAGGGGCGGGTTTGGTAGTAGGGGTGGGTTTGGTAGTAGGGGCGGGTTTGGTAGTAGGGGCGGGTTTGGTATTTAGAATCTTCCTCAACCGCATATAAGCAAACCCGCCTCTACTCGTATGGAGCAAACCCGCCTCTACTCGTATGGAGCAAACCCGCCCCTACGTGACAAAGGTTAATCCGTCGGGGCCGCGCTCCACCCGGATCGTATCGCCTTCGTGGAAATCGCCAGAGAGAATGTGCAAAGCCAATGGATCCTGCAGCTCGCGCTGGATGGCGCGCTTGAGCGGACGCGCTCCAAAGTCGGGGTCATAGCCCTGCTCAGCCAGGAATAAACGCGCTTCATCGCTGACTTCCAGGTGGAAACCCCGCCCTTCCAATAGCTTCGCCACGCGCTTCAACTGCAGGCCGACGATTACGGCCAGGTGCTGGCGATCGAGCGGGTGAAAGACCACAATCTCATCGATCCGGTTGATGAATTCAGGCCGGAAATGAGCCTGCAAAGTGCTTGTGATCTCTTCCTGCGTAACCTGGCGACCTCCCTCCCACAATTGGTTACCCAGGTTGCTGGTCATGATCACCACCGTGTTGCGGAAATCCACCGTGCGCCCGTGACCGTCCGTCAGGCGGCCGTCATCCAGCAACTGCAAGAGCAGGTTGAAAACCTCCGAATGGGCTTTTTCGATCTCGTCGAACAGCACCACGCTGTAAGGCCGGCGGCGAACGGCCTCCGTTAGCTGACCACCCTCCTCGTAGCCTATGTAACCGGGCGGCGCGCCGACCAGCCGTGAGACGGTGTGCTTTTCCTGGTATTCGCTCATGTCAATGCGCACCATTGCGCGCTCGTCGTCAAACAGGAACTCGGCCAGGGCGCGCGCCAGCTCAGTCTTCCCGACGCCGGTGGGACCCAGGAAAAGGAAGGAACCAATCGGCCGGTTGGGATCCTGCAAGCCGGAGCGGGCCCGGCGCACGGCGTTGGAAACCACCCGCACGGCGTCATCCTGCCCCACCACGCGTTCATGCAGGCGATCTTCCATGTGGATCAGTTTCTGGGTCTCGCCTTCCATCAAGCGGGAGACAGGGATACCCGTCCAACGGGCAACGATCTGGGCGATCTCCTCGTCATCCACTTCTTCTTTGAGCAGGGGGCTATCCCCTTGCAGCTCTTTAATACGGCGCTCGCCTTCCGCCAGCTTACTTTCCAGCTCGCGCAGCGTACCATAGCGCAGGCGCGCGGCCTTCTCCAGGTCGTTCTGGCGCTCGGCGCGCTCGATCTCCAGGCGCGTCTGCTCGATCTGCTCTTTAACCGACTGCAGGTTGGAGATGGCGCTCTTTTCGGTCTGCCAGCGAGTGTGCAGCTGGTTGGCGCGTTCGCGCAGGTCAGCGACTTCTTTCTCGATCCGTTCCAGGCGCTCCTTAGAAGCCTTATCTTTCTCTTTGGAAAGGGCCTGTCGTTCAATCTCAAGCTGCATAATCTGACGGTCGACCGTATCCAGGGCCTGGGGCTTTGAATCGATCTCGGTGCGTAGGCGAGCGGCGGCTTCGTCGATCAGGTCGATGGCCTTGTCGGGCAGGTGGCGGTCGGTAATGTAGCGGTTGGAAAGCGTGGCTGCGGCGATGACCGCCGGGTCGGTGATGCGCACGCCGTGGTGCACCTCATAGCGCTCTTTCAGGCCGCGCAAGATGCTGATCGTCTCTTCCACGCTGGGCTCTTCAACCAGCACGGGCTGGAAGCGCCGCTCCAGGGCCGCGTCTTTCTCGACGTACTTGCGGTATTCGTCAATCGTAGTGGCGCCGATCAGGTGTAACTCGCCGCGCGCCAGCATGGGCTTGAGCATGTTGCTGGCGTCCATAGCGCCTTCCGCCGCCCCTGCCCCGACCACAGTGTGCATTTCATCTACGAACAGGATGATCTCACCGGACTTATCCGTGATCTCTTTCAAGACAGCTTTCAGCCGCTCTTCAAACTCGCCCCGGTACTTGGACCCGGCCACCAGGGCGCCCATATCGAGCTGAACCAGGCGCTTGTGCTTCAAGCCTTCTGGCACATCCCCATTGACGATACGCTGTGCTAACCCTTCCACGATGGCGGTCTTGCCCACGCCAGGTTCACCGATCAGGGCCGGGTTATTCTTCGTGCGGCGCGAAAGGATTTGCACCACGCGGCGGATCTCCTCATCCCGCCCGATAACGGGGTCGATCTTGCCCTGGCGGGCCATAGCAGTCAGGTCGCGCCCGTATTTCTCCAGGGGCTGGTAAGTGTCTTCAGGAGTCTGGGAAGTGACGCGCTGCGTGCCGCGCACGCTTGCCAAAGCCTTCAAGATGGCATCTTTGGTCAGGCCGAACTGGCTCAGCCGCTTGCCTTCATTGCTCTCGGTCAAGCCAAGCAAGATGTGCTCGGTGGAAACGTACTCGTCTTGCATACCTTTGGTGTAGCGCTCGGCTGCCGACAGCACATCTGCTGCCGGACGGGCCAATCCAACTTCACCTCCGTTCCCGTAAACCCTGGGGCGCTTCTCCAGTTCCTGGGTCACTTCTTCGCGCAGCGCGGCCACGCTGCCCGCTACCCTGGTGACCAAGGCCGGCACGACGCCGTCTTCCTGTCGTAAAAGAGCCAGCAACACATGGGTGGGTTCGATCGCCTGGTGGTTGTAGTCCTGGGCCAGGCGCTGAGCGCTCAAGATGGCTTCTTGTGATTTTTGCGTGTATTTTTCAAGATTCATAGCCCCTCACTCCTTTGCTGGTGAAAACACCTCTTCTTTTATTTTTATAGCAATTGTGACCATTTTAGAGCTCGAAAAACGGCCCAGAAGTTCAAAACCTCGCTTTTGTAAGCCGTACTTGCGGTTGAACAGCTGGTTCACCTGTTCCGCAGTGGAAGAATCCACCAGCCGGGCTTGGGCGTCTACCCAGTCGCCTTGCAGCTCGCCACGGTAGTCGCAGGGAGCCACCCGCACCAACCCGTTATTTCGGATGCGTTTCACCTTACCAGAGTCTGCGCCGGTCCGCACATACAACTCGCCGCCAAGCTCAACAAACCAGATCGGGGTTTTAACCGACTGCCCGTTCCTGCGCGTGGTTTCCAGGTTAATGAAATTTTGGTTGGTGAACTGATCGACTGATTGACCTTTCTCTTGAGCCATTTCTCTGTCCTCCAGTTATCCAATGTTTATCAAATATTTGCTCAGCAATAATTGCAAAAGGATGCACAAAAAGTATAAGCCAGGACCGTTGGAAAAACGTTAATAAAATATCAATGAAACGTAGGAAAATGGTGCTGTAACTTGAGTTCTCGCCGCCTAACACTTTAAAAACAGAGTGGTGAGATCAGGTCTTGTAGGTTGCATTGAACCGATTTGGTATCCATAATCGTTTTCAATTCTATGTTATTATGAAGTTACCATTTTGGGCTTTGTTTTTCAGTACTGTATCTTACACAAATAGTGTCTTAATTCGTTGGGCGGCCAAAATATGACCTTGCCAAATGGACATTTTGGAGTGTAAAGCTATTCTACTTGGGTTGCATAAAGACGAGGATATAAAGGAACTATGCCGCGACAGTATCGAAAAGATGCACTGATCATCTTTTGTCTCCTTGCTTTTGTCTATGCTTATTTTTATCAGGAAGGTGGTTACAATGGAGATTCCCGGTTTGGTCTGATATTTGCCATTGTTCAAGAAGGGCGTCTCACTATTGATACCTTCCAAAACCGAGAGGGCACTGCTACCGGTGACAAGTCCTTTTTCAACGGTCATTATTATTCAGATAAGGCCATAGGTCCATCCGTGGTGGGGGCTATCTTTTACGTGCCCTTTTATTGGATCCAGCAAATTTTCCATCGAATAAGTCAACCCAATGTGAAAATGATCTTGACCTTCCTGGTCATTGGACTTCCTGCGGCTATAGCTGGAAGCCTCATTTATATCCTGTGCTTATATTTGTCTAAGAGCCGTTTCCGGTCCTTTTTGGTTGTGCTGGCGATCACTTTGGGGACTTTGTACTTTCCTTACAGTATTATCTTCTTCAGTCACCAATTTTCTTCAGCCCTGCTCTTTAGTGCTTTCGTTATGATTTTCTTTCTAAAAGAGAGGTCTGAGTTATGGAAAAACTGGTACTTATTCCTGATCGGTTCACTCTTAGGTTGGGCGTTGATTAGCGAGTTTCCAACCGCCATTATTATCTTTGCCTTGCTATTCTATTACTTTTCCATCGTTTGGAGAAATCATACCTACCGCCATTTTCGTTCGGTAATCTTGCCGATGGTAGGTATGTCTATTCCAGTACTACTCCAGCTGCTATACAACAAGTTGTGTTTTGGTAATTTTCTTTCCTTTGGGTATACAAATCTCAATGACCCAAATTTTGGTTCAGCGATGAGACAAGGAGTGATGGGTATCCATTGGCCTAGCTTGAGTGTGCTTTACTATATGACGCTTCATCCAACCATGGGAATATTTTGGCAGTCGCCTGTATTGCTTTTTTCAATTATAGGAGCGGTTTTTATATTCCTTGAGCGGCGCTATCGAGATGAAGCGATCTTAGCATTGTGGGTTATTATTTCCTACCTTGTCATCATGTCGGGTTATTATTTTTGGTGGGGTGGTTGGGCTTTAGGTCCGCGCCACATCATCCCGATATTGCCTTTCTTCTGTGTTTTATTGATTTTTATTCCCAGGCGACTTATCTTGCCATTCGTGGCCCTGGGCCTGGTCTCGATCGGGCAGATGTTGATCGCAGCAGCTGGCGTTGTTATGGTTCCGGACAAGATGGTGATGAAAATCAGTAGGCTAGGCTTTTTCGAATATTCAAACATCTATAGCTATTGTTTGAAGCAGCTTGAAAAAGGCCACTTTGCCCGGAATCTGGGTCATCAATTTCTAGGCCTGAATTCTTGGAGCAGCCTCCTTCCCTTTTTGGTTATTATAGCGGGGGTCACAATTTTCTTTTTCTTGTATATTATGAAAACTTCCCATCGTCGAAACTTCGTTCCGTAATTTATTTATCTCCAGGCAAAGTCGCAGTTCTTTCCGCTAAAAAGAAACTGTATGGTGGTAAGTTTTAATTTCAAGGAATGACAAAACCAACCGTTTGCAAACTGATGATAGACTGAACCACAAGTGTGGATGCTACGAAAAAAAATAGAACTTTACTTTTTGCGATCTTTGCGATAAAGAATGCAACGGGAACTTGAAAAAGGACCGCCAGATAAATCCACAATCGCGTTATTTCACCTCTATTGATACCAAGCAATAACACAACGCAAAAAGTGGCCAGGAGACTCAAAATAAACACAATCTCTATCGACCAGCGAGTGATATTGAATTTTAAAGTTTTCCAATGACTGAAAATTAGTGACGTCAGGTAAACGAAAATAATCATGGTGGGGATGCCGGCAGCATAAAAGAATTCTTTTGGATTTTCTATAAGCCAAATCCAATAGCCACGATGAGCTCTTAAATTGAAATTTACCGCGTCCTTCATTATGTACTGGAAAGCTTGCAGCAGGTTAAAAGAAAAGAGTACGTAAAATAATAGATATACCCCAAGAAAGCCAAGTGTCGGAATAATCAATAAAGCCCAAAGATCCTTTTTAGAAATCCTGCTTTCTCCAATAGCATTAACCAGGATTCCAAAAAACATAATTCCTGTTACCAGCGGGGTGGGCTCAAAAAGGACAAGCAGGTATAAAGCACCTCCTAATAACCAAAGAAATAAAAATTGTTTCCTCTCGATATAAACCAGAAACAGGTAAAGACAAAGCAAAATAAACAGGGGCGTTACAGTATTAAGGATGGGGAAAAAGACAAGTTTACCAGGGATAAGCGCGTATAGTATAAAAGCATAGAACGCTACTAATCTGTCGTGAAATAATTTCATGCATATCCCATAGAGCAAAAGTCCTCCTAATGTTGATATCAAAATTACTAGATAGCCCATCATTTGAGGCGACGAAGTAAAAAACTCGAATAATTGAAACAGCAATATTTTTCCAGGCATATTTGATTTTGCATGAAGGGGAAAATTTTGTGCTAAATGAATATAACGCGATAATATTTCTACCGGCGAGTATTGCATAGCCGGTGTATAAAAAGAGTTGGCTATATCACTCAGCACAATTGTTCCTAGCGAAAGCCGATATACATTGTGAATCAGGATTTGATTCACAAATCCAATGAGAAAACATCCGAACAAAGTTACTTTTTCATAAGACAAAATCAGCTTGCTGCCAATAAATACTAATAGACCGAGTAATACGAAGACGACTAAGGGTATCCACTGTGGGATTGAAGTTATCGTCTTAAAATAAGGATAAGATTGATTCCCGGGGACAGAGCCAAAAACAAAGTTCTTCGAATAAATCAGATAGATCAGCAAAATATTTATCACAAAGAAAGTCAAGATGAGGGCCAAAGAATTCGAATTCGCCAGTTGTATTAGGGATGGTGAAGATTTAGTGTTCATAATTAACCCACTCCGTGATCAAAGATTGCATTCCGATTCTTATTCTATTCTGATCGGCGAGTGTCTGTGACCAGAATCAACCATTCAATACAATGCTTTCACAAAGGTACTAACCTGCATCCGATAACGACACCAGCTTTACCAATCCACTAAATCCCAATTGTAACGCCTGATTCTTTAAAAACTGTTGTAAACCCGGAACCCAAAAGTTTATACGATTCGTTCAGCTTTGTAGAACAAGCTGATGCCGCTGATTCCGCCGATCCATAACAGGATCACGCCGGGTAGCATCATCCGGCCAAGCCCGGTATCGACCCACCAGCTAATGTCGTGGGCTGGGTCATAGGAAGCGAGGTAATACACCCCGATAATCACCGCCAGATATAAGCACCCGCTCAACAGGATTAACCGGGGTGATTTGCTCCCACGGACAGGGACAAACAAGGACAGGGTTATCGCCAGGCCAATTCCAATCCCCCAAACCCCCCAATCCTTCATGGTCAATAGCGTCAAAAACGCCGAACGCACCACAAAGAGGGCTTCAGCCAGGTGTAGGCTCCCCTGCAGGATTTGCGTGCTTGCGGCTGCTGCCAGGCCTGCTTTTTCCGCCTGGCTTGCGTAAACCTGGGCTTTTATCCAAATCCAGAACAGCTCGTAGACGATCAACGGGGTGAGCAGAAACGCCAGCCAGGAGCGGTTCAGCGTTCCCCAGCGTTTTAGATAAACCATTCCAAGCATCAATCCAATCACCAGCAGGGAGATTGCCAGGCCTTCCGGTCTCGTCCAGCTGGCAGCGGCGAACATCAGCCCGCTCAACAACATTTTGCCAGGAGCATATGGATCTAACGACTCTTCAAGTCCCAGCGTCAGCAGGAGCACGCCTGCCACGATGTAAAAAGTAAGCGGCAGGTTTGCATAGGCAATTGTGGCGTACCTGAATACAAATGGCGTAGCTGCCACTAAACAAGCTGAAAGCCCGGCGACACTGCGCCTCACCTGTTTTTGCACCAGATACACGTA
>Ga0315276_10006138_pt1 | contig 11112 bp, 8 predicted proteins | sample YL17G05_0_MG_FD_204542 | JGI IMG/M metagenome (GOLD analysis project Ga0315276, IMG submission 204542) | Sediment microbial communities from Yellowstone Lake, YNP, Wyoming, USA - YL17G05_0 | ecosystem: Environmental > Aquatic > Freshwater > Lake > Sediment | place: USA: Wyoming | collected... | reverse complement strand
CGCACCGGCTCGATCCCGGCGTCCGCGATCTCGCGCAGCATCGCCTCGGTGAAGTGGAGGCCCGCCGTCGGCGCGGCGACCGATCCGCGCTCGCGGGCGAACACGGTCTGGTAACGCTCGCGATCCGAGTCCAGGTCCGGCCGCTTGATGTACGGCGGCAGAGGCACGTGACCGATGGCGTCGATGACGTCGGTCACCGGTCGCGGCTCGTCGGACCACAGGCGCACCAGCCGCCGCCCGAAGAACCGCTGCTCGAGCACCTCGCCGTGGAGCACGTGCCCGCCCCGTTCGAAGCGCACGCGCCGCCCGGGCTTCAGCCGCTGCCCGGGATGCACTAGCGCTTCCCAGCGGGCCTCGTCCACCTGCGACACGAGCAGGCACTGGACGGCGCCGCCGCCGGGCTCGCGCGTCCCCAGCAGGCGCGCGGGAAACACCTTCGTGTCGTTGAGGACGAGCACGTCGCCCGCGCGCAGCCAGCGCAACAGGTCGCAAACGTGCGCGTGCGTCACCGCGCCACTCGCCCGATCGAGCACGAGCAGCCGCGAGGTCCCCCGCTCGACAGGCGGGTCCTGCGCGATGAGCTCGGGCGGGAGATCGAATGCGAAGTCAGCGACTCTCATCTGGGGACGGGGCGCGTTTTTCGCAGTTCCACAGTCACAGACAGGCTACCGGCACCGGGGACGGGGCGCGTGTCCGAACGGCATCATCGGGATCGTGGTGCTTCTCAAACCGAGCGGTCGCCGAAAACCCGCCCCGTCCCCACTAGAGGAACGGCCTGACGATCAGATAGACCATCCAGATTGCCGAAAGCGCGACAAGCAGGACGACGCCGCCCACGACGACGAATGCGAGCAGGACGATGGCCCAGTCGCCGCTGGTCGGCTTGACGTTCGCCTGCTCATGCCGCTCGAGCAGCGCGAAATTCATGCTGTTCGACTGCCACGCGAAATCGAACAGGTCGCCGATGACGGGGACGGCACCGACTACCAGATCGATCAGAATGTTGAGCACCATCCGGATCAGGACCACCCTCGGCACGCCCAGGCGGAACGCCCGGAACAGCACCAGCGCCGAGAAGGACGCTGTGGCGAAATCGCCCAGCCCCGGCACAAGCCCCACGATGGGGTCCCAGCCGAAGCGCGCGCTGGTCCCCGGCACGCGGTAGGCGGAGTCCATGAATCGGCTCCACCGCCGGAGCTGGTCGATCTGCCGCGCGCGATCGATGGCCATGAATGGTGAGCCCTGCACGCCGGGGCTTCAGGCCCGGCTCAGCCCCGGCATCATCGGCTAGTACGCCCAGCGCACGAGCACGGACCCTACGGTGAACCCGGCGCCGACCGACGCCAGCAGCACGAGGTCGCCTTTCTTGATGCGGCCCTGCGTGATCGCGTCCTCGAGCGCCAGCGGGATCGTGGCGCCGGTCGTGTTGCCGTAGTCCTCGATGTTGATCATCACTTTGGACTCGGGCAGCCCGAGCCGATTTGCCGCCGACATGATGATGCGGCGGTTCGCCTGGTGCGACACGAACAGCGCCACATCGTCGGCCGTGTAGCCCGTCTTCTCGAGCACGCGGCGGGCGATTTCCTCGGTCTTGCGCACGGCGAACTTGAAGACGGCCCCGCCGTCCTGCTTCACGTAGTGCATGCGCTTCTCGACCGTCTCGTGCGACGCCGGGTTGAGGCTGCCGCCCGCCGGCATCTGCAGCGCGGGTCCGCCGCTGCCGTCGATCTCGTGCTCGAAGCCGATGATCTCGAGGCCCTCCTCGACGGCGGGTTCGACGATCACCGCGCCGGCCCCGTCGCCGAACAGCACGCAGGTGGTGCGATCGGTGTAGTCGATGATGCTCGACATCGTGTCGGCCCCGACCACCAGCGCGCGATTGTGTTTGCCGGTTGCCACCAACTGGCTGGCGACGCTCAACGAGAACGTGAAGCCAGAGCACGCGGCCGCCAGGTCGAAGCCCCAGCAGCGGGTGGCGCCGATCTTGTGCTGGATGAGGGCCGCCGTGCTCGGAAAGAACATGTCCGGCGTGGTCGTCCCGACGACGATGAGGTCGATGTCCGCCGGCGTGAGGCTGGCCTGCGCGATGGCCTTCAGCGCCGCCTCTTTGCCCATGTCCGACGTGGCAACGCCCTTGGCGACGATGTGCCGCGTCTTGATGCCCGTGCGCTGGAGGATCCACTCGTCGGTGGTCTCCACCATGGTGCTGAGCGTCTTGTTGTCGAGAATGTCCGGCGGCACATAGGTCGCCAGCGCGCTGATGCGTGTCTTGCGGAGCGTGTTCCCGTTCACCACAGTCGCGAATCCTTCCCTGGGGCCTCGAGGCCGAAATACTCGTACGCCCGAGCCGTCGCCACGCGCCCGCGAGGCGTCCGATCGATGAAGCCGATCTGGATAAGGAACGGCTCGTAGATGTCTTCGATGGCGTCCTTCTCCTCGCTGATGGCGGCGGCGATCGTGTTGACGCCCACCGGGCCGCCGCCGAACTTGTCGATGATGGTGCGCAGCAGCCGGCGGTCGATCTCGTCGAAGCCGTGCTCGTCCACTTCGAGCATCGCGAGCGCGGCGTGCGTCACCGTCGTCGTGATGTCGCCCTTCGCGCGCACCTGCGCGTAGTCGCGCACGCGCCGCAGCAACCGGTTGGCGATGCGCGGCGTGCCGCGCGACCGGCGCGAAATTTCCGCGGCCGCCTCGTCGCTGATCGCCACGCCCAGAATGCGCGCCGACCGCCGCACGATGACCTCGAGATTCTCGACCGTGTAAAAGTCGAGGCGGTGGACGATGCCGAAGCGGCTGCGCAGCGGCGACGTCAGCAGCCCCGCCCGCGTCGTCGCCCCGATCAGCGTGAACCTCTGGAGCGGCACCTTGACCGACCGCGCGGCCGGGCCCTGGCCGATCATGATGTCCAGTTCGTAGTCCTCGAGCGCCGGGTAGAGGATCTCCTCGATGGTCGCCGCCATCCGGTGGATCTCGTCGATGAAGAGGACCTCGCGCTCCTTGAGGTTCGTGAGCATGGCCGCGAGATCGCCGGGTTTCTCGAGCACCGGCCCCGAGGTCGAGCGGATGGGCACGCCCAGCTCGTTGCCGATGACGTAGGCGAGCGTGGTCTTGCCCAGGCCCGGGGGGCCATAGAGCAGCACGTGGTCGAGCGCCTCGCCCCGCTGGCGCGCTGCCGTGATCGACACGTGGAGGTTCTCGCGCACGCGGTCCTGGCCGATGTACTCGTCCAGCGTCCGCGGCCGGAGGCCCGTTTCGAACTGGACGTCCTCGTCCGCGCGCGTCGGCTGCACGATGCGCTTGTCGTCGTCGGTCATGTCTTCAGTCTCGGCATTGGGGTCAGAGCCCGATGCCTGTCCTTCGCCCGAGCATCGGGATCTGACCCCAATGCCCTACCGCGCCAGCTCGCGCAGCGCTTGCTTCAGCACGCGCTCGAACGTCTTCGGTTCGACCTTCTTGATGGCCGCGTCCACGGCTTTGTCGGCCAGCGGCCGATGATAGCCCAGGTTCAGCAGTGCCGAGAGGAGGTCGCCGCGCAGCCCGCCCGTCCCGTCCTCCCCCGCCTGCGCCGCCACCGCGGCCGCCAGCGCCGGCGGCAGCTTGTCCTTCAGCTCGAGGCCGATACGTTCCGCCGTCTTCTTCCCGACGCCGGGAATCGCCGTGAGCCGCGCGACGTCACCCACCTGCACCGCGCGCACCAGGTCGGCCACATCGATGCCCGAGAGCACGGCCAGCGCGAGCTTCGGACCGATGCCGCTGATGCCGATCAGCCGTTCGAAGATCTGCAGCTCGAGCACGGTCGCGAACCCGTAGAGGGCCAGCGAGTCCTCGCGCACGTGCGTGTGCACGCGCAGCGCCACGTCGGTCCCGGGCTCGCCCAGCGTGTAGAACGTCGACAGCGGCACCGCCACGTCGTAGCCCACGCCGCCCACGTCCACGATGATGCGGTTCGGCTGCTTCTCGCCCAGCCGACCGCGCAGGAACGCAATCATGGTCGATACTCGCGCCAGCTCTTCGGCGTCCGCGCCCCGCGCGCGCCTTTCGCCTCGAGCGCGGCCTGCGCCACCATCTCGCGCGCCCCGCCGCTGCCCGCGCTGTGCACGTGGCAGATGGCGATGGCCAGCGCGTCGGCCGCGTCGTGCGGCTCCGGGATCGCCTCGAGCCCGAGCAGCAGCCGCACCATCTCGCCGACCTGATGCTTCTCCGCGCGGCCGTAGCCGACCACCGCGAGCTTGATTTCCGCCGGCGCATACTCGAACACCGGGAAGCCGGCCTCGACGGCAGCCAGCAGCGCCACGCCGCGCGCGTGCCCGAGCTTCAGCGCGCTGCGGACATTCGCCGCGTAGAACACGCTCTCCACGACGACGCAGTCGGGCCGGTGCTCGGCGAGCAGGCGGCCGAGCGCCTCGTGGATGGTCAGCAGTTTTTCGGGGAACGTCGCGCGGGGCGAGGTGGCAATCGCCCCGCACGCAATCAGGCGGTGCCGGCTGCCGTCGGTCTCGATGCAGCCGTAGCCGGTGCGATCGGAGCCGGGATCGACACCGAACACTTTCACGCGAACGCCTCGAGCTCCTTCTCGCCGATGTCGGCGTTGGACCACACGTTCTGGACGTCGTCGTGATCCTCGAGGAAGTCCAGCAGCTTCAACATGCTCTGGGCCGGCCTGCCCTCGAGGGACACGTAGATGGTCGGCAGCATCGAGACCTGCGCCGTCACCATCTCGATGCCCAGCTTCTCGATGGCCTCCTTGACGGCCGGGAAGGCGTCTGGCGCACTCATCACTTCCCAGTTGTCGCCGTCGTCGACCAGATCGTCGGCGCCGGCATCCAGGGCCGCCGTCATCAGCGTGTCTTCGGCGGCCTTCGTCTTCTCGATGACGATATAGCCCTTCTTCTCGAACATGCGCCGGACGCTGTTGGTCTCGCCGAGGTTGCCGCCGTACTTGCCCAGCATGTGGCGAAGCTCGCCGACGGTGCGGTTCTTGTTGTCGGTCATCGCCTCGATGAGCAGCGCCACGCCGCCGGGCCCGTACCCCTCGTAGGTGATTTCCTCGTACACGACGCCTGGCTCTTCGCCCGTGCCGCGCTTGATGGCCCGCTTGATGTTGTCGGCAGGCATGTTGACCTGCTTCGCATCCGCGATGACGGTCCGCAGGCGGGGGTTGGTGTCCGGATCACCGCCGCCGTGGCGGGCGGCCACGCTCAGTTCTTTGATAATCCGGGTGAAGATACGTCCGCGCTTGGCGTCGGCCGCGCCCTTCTTGTGCTTGATGGTGTGCCACTTTGAATGGCCAGACATGTTCAGGACTCCAGCTGAGTACGGGGAAAAAACCGCAGAAAAGTGCCTCCAAATCCTAACATAGCGGCTTTCTGCACAACAAGTTAGCGGTGCTACACTGCGCCGCGTGCCCCGGGCGTGTCCGACTGGGGCCCGGGAGGGTGCCGATATGCGGCCTGCGGCGGGGGTGTGGCGGACTCTCGGGCTCGTGGTCGTGGCAGCCGCAACACTAGACAGCCAGGGGGTTTCGCTCCCCGACTGGGAGAATCCTCAGGTGGTCGGGATCAACCGCCAGGAACCCCACGCCACGCTGACCCCCTACCCCGACCGGGTCTCGGCGCTCACCCGCGACTCCACCCGGTCGCCGTTTCTCCGATCGCTGAATGGCCGCTGGAAGTTCCAGTGGTCACCCGCGCCGGACACGCGGCCGAGGACGTTCTACCAGGACGGGTTCGACGTGTCGGCGTGGGGCGAGATCGACGTCCCGGCCAACATGGAAATCCAGGGTTACGGCCGGCCCTACTACATCGACGAGAGCTGGGAGTTTCCTGCCGACCCGCCCCGGGTGCCGCGCGACGACAACCCGGTGGGCTCGTACCGCCGGGAGTTCGAGGTGCCGGCCCAGTGGGCCGGGCGGCGCGTCTTCCTGACGTTCGACGGCGTGTCGTCGGCGTTCTACGTGTGGGTGAACGGCCAACGCGTCGGGTTCAGCAAGGACAGCCGCACGCCGGCCGAGTTCGACATCACCGACGCGGTACGCCCCGGGCGCAACCACGTCGCCGTGGAGGTCTACCGCTACAGCGACGGCTACTACCTCGAATGCCAGGACATGTGGCGGCTGAGCGGCATCTTCCGCGACGTCACCCTGGTGTCGCGCGCGGCCACGCACATCCGCGACGTGGCGGTGACGGCGTCGCTCGACGACACGTATCGCGACGGGCTGCTGTCGGTGGCGATCGACCTGCGGCGCCAGGGCGAGGGTGCCCCGGCGGCGTACGCGGTGCTCGCGGAGTTGCAGGACCCGTCCGGCGCAGCCGTCTGGCCCGCACCGCGGCGGCTCGAGGTCGTCGTCTCCGGACGCGATCACCGGGAAGTACGCCTGCGCGAAACGCTGCCGGCGGTCGCGCGGTGGACGGCCGACACGCCGAATCTCTACACGCTGCAGTTGACGCTGACGGGGCCTGGCGCCGAGGTGCTGGAGAGTATGCCGCTGCGCATCGGATTCCGCCGCGTGGAGATCGCCGGCGGGCGCCTGCGCGTGAACGGCGTGCCCATCGTCATCCGCGGGGTGAACAGGCACGAGTGGGATCCGCGGCGCGGATGGGCCATCACCGAAGACTCGATGATGGCGGACCTCACGCTGCTGAAGCAGTTCAACATCAACGCCGTGCGCACGTCGCACTACCCCAACCAGGCGCGTTGGTACGGGCTGTGCGACGAGTTCGGCCTCTATGTGATCGACGAGGCCAACATCGAATCACACGGCATCAGCTTCGACGCCGACAAGACCCTCGGGAACAACCCGCTGTGGACGGCGGCGCATCTCGACCGCGTGCAGCGGATGGTGGAGCGCGACAAGAACCACCCGTCGATCATCGGGTGGTCGCTCGGGAACGAGGCCGGCGACGGTATGAACTTTCAGGCCGCGTATGCGTGGATCAAGAAGCGCGATCCATCCCGGCCCGTGCAGTACGAACCGGCGAAGCTGGCGCCGCACACAGATATCTACGCGCCGATGTACGCGCGGCCGTACATGCTCGCGACGTACGCGAAGCAGAATCCCGCGAAGCCGCTGATCCTTTGCGAGTACGCGCACTCCATGGGCAACAGCGGCGGTAATCTGCAGGAGTACTGGGACGTCATCGATCGGTACCCGTCGCTGCAAGGCGGGTTCATCTGGGACTGGCTCGACCAGGGGCTGGTGCAAAAAGACGCGGCCGGGGTCGAGCGGCTGATGTACGGGGCGGACTTCCTGCCGAAGGGTGTGACCTTCGATCCCGACTGCCAGGACGGACTGCTCGGCGCGTGGCGCGAACCGCATCCGCAGCTCTGGGAGGTGAAGAAGGTCTATCAGCCGATCACGGTGCGCGCGGGCGATCTCGCACGCGGCATCGTGAACATCGAGAACCGGCTGCAGTTCGTCGATGCGTCCGCCTACGAGGCACGCGCGAAGGTGACGGCAGACGGCGTCGTGATGTGGACCGCGCCGCTGGTGCTCCCCCGCGTCGGCCCAGGCGATCGCGTCGACGTGACGGTGCCGCTGCCGACGATCCCCCGGCAGCCAGGCATCGAGTACATCCTCACCGTCGAGTTCGTCACGCGCGAGGCAACGCCGCTCGTGCCGAAGGGCCACCTGGTCGCGTGGGATCAGTTCACGCTGCCGTGGGGCACGGACGTGCCGGCTGGCGCCTCGCAACCCGCCGCCAGCGCGCCCGCGTCGGCGGACCAGGCCGGAGTGCCGCGCGATGCCGCGGCGGCGGGGGCGCGAGATACCACAGCGGCGGCGCCGCGGCAGGCCGGCCAGGCGGGTGCGGTGACCATCGACGACCAGGCCTCGACGCTGCGCGTAAGCGGGCCGCGCTTCGCGATCACGTTCGACAAGACGACGGGCGCGATGACGTCGTGGGTGTTCGACGGGCAGTCGCTCATCGCCGCGCCGCCCGAGCCGTCGTTCTGGCGGCCGCCGACCGACAACGACTACGGCAACGGCCAGCAGATCCGGAGCGCCGTGTGGAGGGACGCTGGACGAACAGCCGGGCTCGACCGGTTTGACGTGCGGCGGATGCCCGACGGGAAGGCGCAGGTGACGGCAGCCTTCCGCGCTCCGGGGGCCAGGTACGCGGTCTCGCTGATGTACGCGATCGACGCGCGGGGCACGGTCACCGTGCTCCAGTCGTTCTCCCCGGGTTCCCAAGAGCTGCCCGAACTGCCGCGCTTTGGGACGATGTGGCGACTGCCCGCGCGGTTCGTGAACGCGTCGTGGTACGGCCGCGGCCCGCACGACAGCTACTGGGATCGCCGGACCGGCGCGGCGGTGGGCCGGTACGAGTCGCGCATCGCCGATCTGCCGCATCCCTATGCGCGGCCGCAGGAGACCGGCAACCGCGCTGACACGCGATGGATCGCGCTGACCGACGCCTCAGGCGCGGGCCTGCTCGTGAGAGGCGATCCCCTGATCGGATTCAGTGCCTCGCCGTACGCGCCGGAGGATCTCGACGGCGGCGCGCAGAAGACACAGCGCCACTGGTGGGAACTCCGGCCGCGCAATTTCGTGACCCTGAACATCGATGGCTGGCAGATGGGCGTGGGCGGCGACACCAGCTGGGGGGCGCTGGCGCATCGCGAGTACGTGCTCTGGCCGACGTCGCGCTCGTTCATCTGCACGCTCGTGCCGTTCAGCGCGCGCGAGGGCATTGAGGCTGCGGCCCGCTCTGCGGCGCTAGCCGGGGGACGCTTGACCAGGACGCGGGACGTGCTGACGGCCGACGGGCTCGGGCTCGCGTCGTTTGCGGCCGAGAACCGCGTCGCCCATCTCGCGCGTGGCGCATCTGTCCGCTCGTCGGTGCCGATGACGTCCACCTACTCGGCCGCCGGACTCGAGGGCATCGTCGACGGCTATCGCGGATCGATCGACTATCGCGGCGGCGACTGGCAGGGTTTCGAGGGGAAGGACATCGAACTCGTGGTCGATCTCGGCGATGCGAAGGTCATCAAGGAGATCAACGCCGGGTTCCTGCAGAACCTCGGGCCGCGCATCTTCCTGCCGACGCGGGTGGTCTTCGATGTGTCCCAGGATGGCGAGCAGTTCACGCACATGTCCATCGTGCCGCACAGCGTGGCGATCGATGCGGCGGCGCCCGTGCGGCATGCCTTCCTGACTCAGCCGTCCGGCGTGCTCGCACGCTACGTGCGGCTCCGCATCAGCGCGATCGGCGTGTGCCCGCCCGGCCACGAGCAGGCTGGCGCGCCGGCGTGGGTGTATCTCGATGAAGTGATCGTGCGATGAATCCCGGATGTAGGCCGGCCCTTGAGGGCCGGCGTCTGGTCAGTTCCCGCGCGGCACGACGAATCGCGCGAGCGTCGTCGATGCGCCCGTTTCCCCGTCGAGGATGACGAGGTCGATGTCCCCGCCGGCCGCCTGCTGCAGGGCTGGCGAGGTGATCACGAGCTCGTGCGGGCCCGTCTGATAGACCCCTGCTTCGAGCAGCGCGTCGATCCGGTTGTTGCGGACCAGCGCGGCCTTGTAGAGCCCGCTCGCCGGGAAGTTGCCCTCGAAGTAGATCGTGCCGCCGGACTCGGCGCGTTTCACGCCGCGAATCAGCAACGAGCAATCCGCCGTGCCCGTCGGTTGGGCCGCGCCTGCCGCCAGGGCCGCGCCTGCCGGCGAGGTGGCCTCGGCGTTGTCGAACACCACACAGGTCCGGAGCGTGGCGAAGGGTGCGCCCGACGCCGACGGCCTCAGGACGACCTCGACGAGATAGGCCCCCGGCAGGGTGCCCTCGCCGAAGCACAGCGAATCGTCGAGCGGCATCCATTGGAGGGGCGCAAGTGCGTCGAGCAGCGGGCCGGCCGGCTGTTCGCGGGTGGCCCCGCGCGTGGTCGTGCGTTCCTTGCCGTCGCTGTCCTTCACCGTCACGGCTTCGGTGTAGCGGTAGGTGACGCGAGTCGTGATCGGGCCGGACACGGCGTCGAGGCTGAGCAGGTCGAGGCGGACGCAGTCGCCCGGGCGCAAGACCGAGCCGTTCGTGCGCAGCGCCAGGACCGACGCGTGCCACTGCGCCTGCGCAGACTGGCCGGCGGCGAGTGCGCTGAAAATGGCGGCCGCAAGGCCCGCGGACAGTCGGCGTCCCGTCATGTCACCCTCCCGCGCGCATGAGTGCAAGTCCGGCGCCAGGTGGGAGGTGCCACATTCAGGCCTGTTCGGGATCGCGCGCCCGCTTGCGTGTCCTCACTTGGGTCCAGCCGATAAATGGGGACAGGTACAATTTCTCATTCAGTCTCATTTACCTCAGGCTGGAATCCCGCGTCGGAAGGGTGCCTGGGTTGATATGGTGCCTGGCACCTTTTCTGGACTCAGGAGCGTGTCGCCAGGATGAGCCAGACGTCGGCCCGGGCGTCCCAGGGACTGCCATCGTAGTCACCCAGGACCGCCGAGATGCGGAAACCGCGTTGCTCGAGCCGAGCCGTCAGGTCCTCGACCGAGAGCGTCCGGAACGCCAGGGAGAACTGATGCGTGCGCGACGTGCGCCCGCGGCGCTCGATGAACTCCTGATCGAAATGGGTCAGGCCCCTGGCGGGATCCTGCCGGACAGTCTCGACCAGCGTGATGCGCGTCTGGCTGCGCCCGGCCTGGCCGCGCAGTTTGAGCCGGCGCGCGTACTCCGGCCACGAGGGCAGGTCCGAGACCAGGTCGATGCCGAAGGTCCCGCCCTTCTTGAGGACGCGATGGACAGCCGTCAATGTGCCGTCGAGCGTCTCGTCGTCGAGCAGCGACTGGAGGATGCCGTAGGGTGCGGCCACCAGGCTGAAGTGCCCTTTGCGAAACGGCAGGAACCGGACATCGCCCCGCACCAGGTGCAGCGCCCCGGCGATCTTCGACCGCCGAGCCTTCTTCCGGGCGCGGGCGAGCATCGTCTCGGACCGGTCGATGCCAACCAGCGTTGCCCCGTCCTTCGCGACTGGCAGCGCCACCCGGCCAGTGCCGCAGCCGAGTTCGAGGATGGGGCCTTTCGTCCGCGCAGCCATTCGCTGCCAGAACCGGATATCCCGCCGCCCCATCGTCTGGGCATTCTCCCAGTCGTAGAACCGCGCGTAGTCGTCCCAACCCCGCCAGCCTTC
>Ga0315276_10006135_pt1 | contig 11117 bp, 7 predicted proteins | sample YL17G05_0_MG_FD_204542 | JGI IMG/M metagenome (GOLD analysis project Ga0315276, IMG submission 204542) | Sediment microbial communities from Yellowstone Lake, YNP, Wyoming, USA - YL17G05_0 | ecosystem: Environmental > Aquatic > Freshwater > Lake > Sediment | place: USA: Wyoming | collected... | reverse complement strand
TTACCATCAAAAGCCGTAGGCTCTTACTCTACGTTTTCACCTTTTTCCACCTTTCGGCAGATAGTTATTTTCTGTGGCACTGTCTGTTTCCCGCCTAAGCGGGAACCCGGCTCTTCACCGGTGCATTGCTCTGTGCTGTCCGGACTTTCCTACCTGAAATAAATCAAGTTGATAGTCTGGCTTGTAGCGAAAGGCAAAGATAAATTTTAAAAATGATTATCAACCTCTATTAAATTTTTAGTGACGCAATAATAACCTGATTGCCGGCAGATAAATTAAAATGACGGATATTGAAATACTTTTCGTTTTATAATACTTCAATAACAAATGGAATTGTTACAGTTAAAGTAAAAGTTGATGATGACGCCGGAACATGCTCTCTACCCCATTTAATCCAATATTTACTATTTTTTATATTCGCATCCATAAATTCATAATTAATCGGGTTAATACAGAAAAATTATAATGGTACATATCAACAGGCATTGTTTTATTAACTCCTCACCATAAAACAGTAAACATCAAATTGGGAATTACATGCCCGTTTTGAACGTGACCAGCTTCTTTTTCAAACAAATGTTTTATCTGTCTGATTGCATTTATTGCGGGATTTTAAATATGGAACAAATCTGGCTGTAAGACATAGCTCTTACCTGATCAGCGGTATAGTTTGTTCCACCAACGCCTGCTGATCTTCCACCAGATACGCCCCCTGGGATAACCACATAGCGAAAAGAGTGATTGAATAAATTTAATTCATCGGTAGTCCAGGGAAAATTTGACTGATAACTATGAACAATAGAACCGGGCTTACTTAAAATAAATTTAAAATGATCATCATCAAGTACATCATGGTATGGTAACCCAACAACCTGAGTGCCAGTAAGAATATTTGAAGTTGCGGAACCTCTCATGTAACCAAGTACTACACCATTATCCATAATTGTCTGTGTAACTGAAGGTGCTGCTCTAATAAAAGTGTCAATTGAAAACCCATTATCAGGTCCGGGTATGGCAAGAGTTTTCCAGGTTCCTGAATACCATGCCGAATAAGTTACATTGGCAGTACCTGCAGGACCTTGCGGACCGACAGGACCAGTTGGACCAGTTCCTCCGGTAGCCCCAATTGCGCCAGCCGGCCCCTGTGGGCCTTCTTTCGTGCAATTAACTACTATAAAAGTGATGGCCAAAAGAAATAACGATAGAAGTGTGAACTTTCTCATAAAGTTTAATTTGGTTATTAATAAATTTTTGTTTTAAAACTAAAATGATTTTTCATTTCTACCAATTGTTTTTAGTCCTTTCGGTGTCTTCTCTGCCATCTGAAACTTTAAGATTCGGATCCATACTATATCAGATGAAGCGATTACTACTTAAAAAATATCTCCGTTACCCCATAACCAAAACCCGGCTATTCGAAACTTCTACTGATCCCACCTCCGTCTGGACAAAGTGTTTTGCATCATTAATATATCGCTTCCGGCGATTAATATTGAAAAAATATCTCTGATATTTAAGATATTTACAGCTAAATATTCCTCTTGTCAACAGCCAATGAACTAAAACGAACACTCACCCCCGTCATGCTCTGGGGGCTTGGGGTGGGCTATGTTATCTCTGGTATGTATTTCGGATGGAACCTTGGACTGGAAAAAGGAGGAACATTGGGACTCGCCATTGCTACTTTTTTTATAATCATCCTGTATATCACTTTTACGTTTAGCTATACAGAGTTAGCCTGTGCCATACCCAAAGCAGGCGGAGGATTTGATTATGCTACCCGCGCCCTGGGGAAAGAATGGGGATTCATAGCCGGGATGGCGCAGAATATAGAATTCATTTTTGCACCACCGGCCATTGCTTTTGCTATCGGCGCATATTTCAATCTATTCTTTCCACAGATACCGATTCTGGCGATAGCTATTTTCAGTTATGTTGTTTTTACCGCATTGAATATTTATGGCGTAAAAGCAGCGGCTATGTTTGAATTGATAATAACTATACTCGCAGTGGGGGAATTGCTATTGTTTGCCGGTATCAGCTTGCCGCATCTTCAACTAAATAATTTGCAGCATAATGCTTTTCCTCATGGCTGGCAAGGCGTTTTTGCAGCTATACCTTTTGCCATCTGGTTTTTCCTGGCTATAGAAGGTGTGGCCAATGTAGCAGAAGAAGCCATCCATCCAAGGCGAACGATGTTACTGGGTTTTGGTTCAGCCATTCTTACATTGGTTATTCTATGTGTACTCACCTTTGCAAGTTCTGCTGGCGTGGCAGGATGGGAAGCTATTGTTTACAAAAGTGATGGTACTACTTCCGACTCGCCACTTCCCCTTGCGTTGAGTCATATAGTTGGCACCAATAACCTGCTTTACCATTTATTGATTACCGTAGGTTTATTTGGACTGGTTGCTTCTTTTCATGGTATCATACTGGCGGCCGGAAGATCAAGCTTTGAATTTGGAAGGGTAAAGTTTGCACCGGCCTTTTTAGGAAAGATCCATCCGCGGTTTCAAACACCATCGAATGCATTATTAGCGAATATGGCTATCGGCATCATTGCTTTACTAACAGGAAAAACATCGGAGATCATCACAATTTCCGTTTTCGGCGCATTGACGTTATATATTATATCTATGATCGCACTGCTGCGGCTAAGGAAAACAGAACCGCAGTTGGAACGGCCGTTTAGAGTTCCAATGTATCCTGCTTTCCCGGTGACAGCATTGACCATTGCAGTAGTCTCCTTTGTCGCTATGACGATCTATAACGGGAAGCTGGCCTTGGTTTATTTTTTATTGCTGGGTATATGTTTTGTCGCTTTTAAATTATTAAAAATAAATGGCAGTAATTAATAGAAACTTTTATAAAGTATTGGCTATCGTTTCGACGCAAAGGCGCTACGAAGAAAGCTTTTGATATTAAAGAGCTTTGTCCCGCCATCGGCGGGGTGATATTATTTTTTTGACTTTTGGGATTGCTTGTAGTAATTTTTACCGATTAATGTAACCATATGACCAGCAAAGAAATTCTCCAGTATGTAAAAGACCATCCTTCAGGAAAGGTCAAAATCGCATTTACAGATATTGACGGAATATTAAGAGGAAAATATATTTCATCAGAAAAATTTCTTTCTGTGATAGAGAATGGCATGGGGGTCTGCAATGTGATATTTGGCTGGGACGCAGGAGATGTTGTGTATGACAATGTAGAATATACAGGATGGCATACGGGCTATCCGGATAGCCCGGCTGTAGTAGATATTTCTACATTCAGAAAAATTCCCTGGGAAAATGATGTGCCCTTCTTTCTTGGCGAATTAACAGATCAGAAAGGAAATCCATCGCCTGTATGTCCAAGACAATTACTGAAAAAAATATTGAAGGAAGCAAATAAGCAGGGCTACTCCCCCATCTTTTCACAGGAGTTTGAATGGTACAATTTTGCAGAAACCCCCCAGACTGCAAATGATAAACATTTTAAAAATCTTACGCCACTGACACCGGGAATGTTTGGCTATTCCATTCTGCGCAATTCATTAGAGAATCCCTTCTCCGCTGATCTTTTTGAATGGTTGAGAAAATTTAATGTTCCGATTGAAGGTATCCATACAGAGACAGGCCCCGGCACGTATGAAGCAGCTATATCTCATGCAGGTATTGCAGAAGCAGCCGACAGAGCCGTGATATTTAAAACAGCAGTTAAAGAGATAGCGTACAAACATGGCATCATCGCCAGCTTCATGGCTAAAATCAAGGAAGACCTTCCGGGTTGCGGGGGACATGTGCACCAGAGTTTATGGGATAAGGCAGGAAAGAAAAATCTTTTTTATGATGAAAAAGATAAAAATAATATGAGCGACCTGATGAAAAATTATGTGACCGGGCAATTATATTGTTTGCCGCATATACTGCCCATGTTTGCCCCCACTATCAATAGTTATAAAAGATTGGTAGAAGGCGCCTGGGCACCAACAACACTTACCTGGGGAATGGATAACAGAACTGTTGCATTGCGTATTTTATCTGGCAGCAGCAAATCATGCCATCTGGAAACAAGAGTGATCGGGTCGGATGTAAATCCATACCTGGCGATGACAGCCTGCCTCGCTGCCGGTTTATATGGAATAAAAAATAAACTGAAATTAAAACAACCTGCCACTGTGGGTAATGGCTACAGGGATTATTCAAATGGTATCCTGCCTTCTACTTTGATAGAAGCAACACAACAAATGAAAGGATCAAAAGTGGCAATAGAATTATTCGGTTCAGCATTTGTTAATCATTTTACACAAACAAGAGAATGGGAATGGCGGCAACATTTGAAGGCTGTGACCGATTGGGAATATAAAAGATATTTTGAGCTCATATAAATGTGCAGATATGTGAATTTTCACAACTCCGGTTAATACTGCGATAATCCGCAAATCCGCACATGGCTAATTTTCAAATCAGATTTATGACTTTCGATAAAGTTTACCAATATAATTTTCCAACCATCATCCGTTTTGGAGCAGGTTCCAGTAAAGAGCTCGGCGATTATCTGTTAAAAAATAGTTTATCCAAACCATTGATCGTTACTGATCCTGCAGTATCGCAATTAGATTTCTTTAAAAAGATCATAGATGATCTGAAAAAGAAAAATATTTCGCCTGAAGTTTTTTCTGACATACATAAAAACCCGGTTAAGTCGGATGTATATAAAGGCACGGAAGTGTATGACAATACAAAAAGAGATTCCATCATAGGCATTGGTGGCGGTGCAGCGATGGATGTAGCAAGGGCAATTGTGTTAAGAATAAATCACCGGGAAGACCTTTTTAAATACGATGACCTTATTGGGGGTGATATTTATGTAACGAATGATGTTCCTCATTTTATCACTATTCCAACCACTGCCGGCACAGGAAGCGAAGTTGGACGAAGCGCCATTATCTCAGATGATGAAACACATCAAAAGAAAATTCTTTTTTCACCAAAGCTGTTAGCTAAAATTGTTTTTGCAGATCCCCTATTAACGATGGAATTACCCCCATTCATTACTGCAGCTACAGGTATGGATGCACTGACACATAATATGGAAGCCTGGCTGGCAAAAATGTCGCACCCGTTATGTGAAGGAATTGCATTAGAAGGTATTTACTTAATCAACCAATCGTTGGAGAAAGCAGTAAATAAACCCGATCTTGAGTCAAGAAGTAAAATGCTGATCGCTTCGTTGATGGGAGCGGTTGCTTTTCAAAAAGGGTTGGGAGTGGTGCATTCTTTAGCACATCCGTTATCTTCCTTATTAGATACACATCATGGTTTGGCCAATGCGGTCAATATCCCTTATGGCATGGAATTTAATATTGAAGGATTTGAAGAAAAATTCAGACGGATAGCAAGAACCCTGGAATTAAAAGAAGAAACCGGAGAGGCAGTTATAAAATATTTATTTGATTTGAATTCAAAAGTGAACATACCACATAAACTCCGGGACATTGGTGTAAAACAGGAACATATTGAAACCCTGGCCGATCTTGCCATTACTGATTTTGCACATCCGAATAATCCAAAACCGGTAAGCCGGGAAAATTTTAAAGACCTTTACAGTAAAGCATTGTAACCCCCAGCCACCCGGCCAACGGGTTGTAACCAGCATATAAAAAAGCAATGAGATGAGAAAAAAGATCGGAATAAGTTTTACCACAACTAATTTCCAACCGTATTGGGATTGGATTACTATACAAGATATGCAGGATGATCTTGAACTGATCGAACTATCGTTTGAAAAAAATAATACTGAAGATATCTATAAATGTAATGGTTTTCTTCTTACCGGCGGTGTAGATGTTCATCCTTCCTTCTATAATGGTGAGGCAGGATATAAAAACAGTCCCGATTCACATCAACCAGACAGGGATCATTTCGAAGAAAAGATTTACCGGTATTCTCAAATAAATAATTTACCCCTGCTCGGAATATGCAGGGGGATGCAGTTGGTAAATGTATTGCAGGGCGGCAAACTGATACAGGATCTTGATAACGGTAATGAGAGACACCGCAAAGAAGAAGCAGATAAAGAACATACTGTTGTTACCAGCAACGATTCATTACTATATAAAATCGCTGGTTCTCTTTCAGGTAGTGTAAACAGTGCTCATCACCAGGCTATTGATCCCAATGCACTTGGTGAAAATCTTAAAATAAATGCTTATGATAACGATAATGAAAAAATAATAGAGGGACTGGAATTCAATGACAAGTCCAATAAGGCCTTTATGCTTTGCGTGCAATGGCACCCGGAAAGAATGAAAGCCAAAGAGGGAAATCCATTTTCAGAAAATCTTAAAAAACAATTTCTTTCCGCTACCAGGGAAACAAATATGAAAAAACTTTCTATTACTAACCCAGCCACCGAAGAAATAATTGCAGCTTTGAATGAAGACACAAAAGAAAGTCTATCAAAAAAAATTGAATCTTTGAAAGCAGCACAACCTGCCTGGAGCAAACTGCCATTAGACAACAGGGTGCAAATACTTAAAAAGTTCTCTGCTCTTTTAGAAGAAAATACCGAAAGGCTTTCTTTAATGCTCACTTCAGAAGTTGGGAAACCCTTGCAGCAATCACGTAATGAACTTAACGGTGCGGTAGCAAGGATACAATGGTTGACCGGCAATGCGGAGAAATATTTATCGGACGAGATCATGAGCAGTGGGAATGGTATGGAAGAAAGAATTTCCTATGAGCCGCTCGGTATTATTTGCAATATCTCCGCCTGGAACTATCCTTTCCTCGTTGGTGTCAATGTTTTTGTACCGGCATTGCTGGGGGGTAATGCAGTGATGTATAAACCTTCAGAATATGCTACATTGACGGGATTAGAAATAGAAAAATTGTTGAAACAAGCCGGCGTTCCTTCAACTATTTTTCAAATAGCTATAGGTGCAGGAAATGTTGGTGAAATTCTATTGGAACTTCCTTTTAATGGTTATTTCTTTACCGGCTCATACAAAACCGGCAAATACATTTATGAGAAAGTTGCGCCGAAAATGGTTCCCTGTCAATGTGAACTGGGCGGCAAAGATCCATTGTATGTTGCCGATGATATAAAAGATGTTAAAGCCGTGGCTGCCGGTACTGCCGACGGCGCATTTTATAATAACGGTCAAAGTTGTTGCGCCGTAGAAAGAATTTATGTACAGGAAAAAGTATATGACCAATATATAGATGAATTTGTGAAAGAAGTAAAGTCATGGAAAATCGGTCAGCCAACGGAAGAAGGGATTTATTTCGGGCCATTAACCAGGAAAGAACAATTGGTGATATTGGAAAACCAGGTAACAGATGCGCTAAGTAAAGGAGCAACTATTTTAACTGGTGGAAAAAAAGTAAACACAAAGGGTTATTTCTTTGAACCTACAGTGCTGGTTAAAGTGAACCACGGAATGAATGTAATGAAAGATGAATCATTCGGGCCGGTTATCGGTATTATGAAAGTAAAAGATGATGATGAAGCGATACAACTGATGCAGGATACTGAATATGGATTAACTGCTTCAGTTTACAGCGCTGATAAAAAAAGAGCAGAGAATATTTTACAACAAATAAATGCCGGTACCGGTTATTGGAACTGCTGCGACAGGGTAAGTGCAGCATTACCCTGGGGTGGCCGTCAGCATTCTGGCTTTGGAATTACTCTTTCCCATGCAGGCCTGAGGGCCTTTGTAAGACCTAAGGGATATCATTTGCGGGGTTAAATCAGCAGCATATATATTTTTGTATCCTTTTCATTTAAATTCGGGAAATACACTTTGCCATCAATTAAGTAAATACAAAAGTTTAAGGGGCAGGTTTTTAATACTGAAAAAATATTTCCGTAGCACCGTATCCAAAACGGGGATCGTATTGGTTCACAAAAGACTTTACTTCTTTCTTTAACCGGAGAATATCATGAATTTCATCTCTCAACCGCCCCTCACCTACTCCATGAATAACTATTAAGGAAGATTGAATATGAGTAACAGCCAGGTCATAATACTTTTCAAATGTTTTTAACTGGAGACTCATGATCTCATAATTGCTCAGATGTTTCCAATCATCACTCAGCTTCTCAATATGCAGGTCAATAACACTGCGTGACGGGGCCTGGTGTTCCCTTGCTTTTTTGGCATCATATATTTTGTAGCCCTTGTTAACAAGAACTCCCGTTTCAAATTCATGTTTAACCGTTTTATCCGGATAAAATTCAAACAGCCGGTAAGAAAAAGTGGCTTCATTCTTCTTTTTTATTTCTTCAATCTTTGAAAAAAGTTGTTTGGCCTTAAGTTTGAGGGATGACTCAAAATATTCCGCCTTCCTTTTATCAGGCTGCAGCAACGAAAATACGAAAGAAAAAACCGGGCTATCATTCATATCTGCAAAGACAAGATCATGCAGATAAAAATCTTCGAAAGGGTTTATATCGTTATTTAATTCAAAGGCTGACCTGCCCAAAAAATATTGTTTGTATTTAAAATGATAAGCAATGTTTGTGCGGTTCACCAGGTGTAGCTTTAATTCTTCCACTACTTCATCACCAAATTCATCCAGCACCATTACCGGCAGAAAGGTAAGCCAGATACCATCAACTATTTTTTGTGCTGCCGTTGGTTTCTCTTTTCTTACATCATCCACATATTGTTTCTCCTTTTTTACCGGAAATAATTTTTTCTCACTAAATCGTTTGAAATAAGGAAAATCAACCTGGTCCATATACACCGGGAACTTAACCCCTTCTACATCTACCAGCATCATTTTATCACTGATAATGCTGATCACCTCTGCTTCTTCATTGGAGTGAAGTAACAATATAATATCACCAACCTGGTATTTCATGCTCTATCCCAAAAAGGAGTATTTTAGATTTAGTCAAATGACTATTTTCCAAAGTTATTAAAGTTCCTGTAAACAGACCGGCATTACACCGACGTTGATTAGTCCCGATAACTTTCAGAAAGCAAAAGTTGTTAACATAATCTATTTGTAGCAAAAAATTATTTCTGCTATGGAATGAAAGAAACAAACTAAGTCACCCCGGGGGATAGGGGGCCACTCTTCGCCATCCTGCTGTTATGACGGCTGTAGAGGAAATAGATAACGAGCCCGATGATCAGCCAGATTACAAATCGCAGCCAGTTAGTAATGCCCAATTCTGTCATTAAATAAAAGCAGGAGATCAATCCAAATACCGGAATAAGCGAATAGCTTTTGAGGTAGCTGTTGATGGTAATATACACGGTTAATAAAAAGAATATAAAGTAGGGAATACGTTGCTGAAACACATGTGCAGCTGAATACTCCGGATGGTCAGGGTCGATCAATCCAAAAAAGTTTTTGAAAAATCCGGGAAACTGAAGCTGTATAAAAATGATGACGGTAATAAATAATACCGGCATAATAAATTTACCGTTGATATAAGGAACCTGGAATTTACCGGCTTCTTTTGCTTTTCGTGGAAGCACAAGAATTCCTCCGCATACTAATACGAAAGCAAACAAAGTTCCTATACTGCAAAGATCTGTTACCAGAGCAGAATCAAGAAATAATGCAGGAATACCTACCACCAACCCGGTAAGGATGGTGGAAAAAGACGGTGTTTTAAATTTTGGATGGATCCTAGAAAACTTCGGTGGCAATAAACCGTCGCGGCTCATGCTCATCCATATCCGTGGCTGACCGATCTGAAAAACAAGGAGCACCGATGAAGTAGCCACGACTGCGCTTAATGCAATAATACCACCCAGCATATTCAGGCCCCTGGCATTAAATGCGTTTGCCAGAAAATCACTCGTGTTAAGTTTACTGTAGTTTACCATTCCTGTAAGCACCAGTGCAATGAGTATATATAAAATAGTACAAATGATGAGAGAATAGAACATACCCCTTGGCAAATCCCGTTGCGGATTCTTACATTCCTCTGCCGTAGTGGAAATAGCATCAAAACCTATATAAGCAAAGAAGACTGCTGAAACACCTTTCATTACACCTGAAAAATGATTAGGCATAAACGGATGCCAGTTGATGGGGTTGACATAATAAAATCCTATAGCAATTACCGCCAGTATAACGATCAGCTTAAAGGCTACCATAAGATTACCAATTGTTCGCGATTCTTTAATTCCCCTGTAAACAAGCCAGGTGATCAGGGCTGTTATGAGCAATGCCGGAAGATTAAGAATGATGGGTACTGATCCGATGTGGGGAGCGTTTAGCCAGGTATTATGAAGATTTGAATAATCAGCAGCACCGGCATCATGTTTTGATAAAAGCTCAAGATACCTGGTACTTCCATTTTTTGCTTCCAAAAAACTGGTAGAAAGGAAGTCAGGAATATTCAGTCCCATATTATGCAGAAAACTTGAAAGATTTCCTGACCATGAAATGGCCACTGTAACATTGCCTACAGCATATTCCATGATCAGATCCCAGCCGATTATCCAGGCAATGAGTTCCCCAAATGCAACATAAGAGTACGTATAGGCGCTTCCTGAAACAGGAATACGTGAAGCAAATTCTGCATAGCATAATGCTGAAAATGCACAGGCAACAGCAGTGATTATAAAAAGAATGATAACTCCGGGGCCACCATCGTAACAAGCCCTGCCAACCGTACTAAAAATACCTGCGCCGATAATAGCTGCAATACCCAAAGCTGTAAGATCACGAACACCCAATACTCTTTTCAAACCCGAAGAATGTTCTCCATCACTAAAACCTTCCTGCACATCCTTTAAAACAATATCTGTATTTTTTTTACGAAATAGTTGATTTGCCATGAGCCCTTGGTTTTGGTACTTCAAAATAGGGAAAAAAGTTCATAGTTCATGGTTTATAGTTTAAAGGCAGGTTTTAACAGTTAGTGATTTCTTCATAGACTATTGCATTCAAAATCAAATACAAAGATTACCGGTTAGGATTTTAAAGAAATGTTCAAACTTATATTACATATCGTTTATGACTATCAACAGTTAATGATCTCTTTTTACAAGAAATAGAGCCAGCTCTTTCAGTGGCAGTTTTCTTTTGGAGAGTACAGCAATATCTTCGAGGTGTGCAAATGCTTCATCCACAAATTTATTCTTTAATTGCAAAGCC
>Ga0315276_10006133_pt1 | contig 11117 bp, 15 predicted proteins | sample YL17G05_0_MG_FD_204542 | JGI IMG/M metagenome (GOLD analysis project Ga0315276, IMG submission 204542) | Sediment microbial communities from Yellowstone Lake, YNP, Wyoming, USA - YL17G05_0 | ecosystem: Environmental > Aquatic > Freshwater > Lake > Sediment | place: USA: Wyoming | collected... | reverse complement strand
ATTGGCCCCGTCATGGGTGCCGGCGCCGGCGACGTCAAGACACTTGCCGCTGTTCTTAGAAACGATATGTACCGTGCGGCCGGAAACAGGAGCTGGCATGTTGCCGTAGGACCCGGAACTTGCCGTTTTTCCTTGGAACTCGATCTTCTCAACCGTCTCGGTATCGACGGTCTGTTGTTTGCCGTCCTTGAAGAAAATAACTATATTGTCTCCCGCCAGAGCAACTGCCGGCCCGAACATCAGGAAGAACATCACCGTCGTTGAAATGGAAATACATTTTTTCATAATTACTTCTCCTTTCGTGGAATGGGGTGATTTTCTTTCATTTCCGTGAAATTTGCCATGCCCCGCCTGGGGGCGGGGCACCCGCGAATGGATGAAAATGGTCTATTTTCTAACGAAACAGTATTCTAACGTTTTACTGAATTCGCAAAATTGAAAATTGATTGATTTAAAGCAAAAGCCGTTCCAACATGCCCTCCATTCGTTTAATTCGTTCCCAATATGAATACTCCCCCACTCTCGTTGATGGAGAAAACTTAAATGAAATCAATTGATTTTGAAACAGAAGGGCCAGTTTCCGGCTTTGATGTAACGTCTGTCAGGGAAGGCATTATGAGGCCTTGGGTAGACTGCCGGAATATTGACGCCTCTATTGTTCTGGATTTACTGGATTCACCCTATGATTCCATCAAAATTCCCAGTAGTTATCATTTGTTCTGGTAAATTGTATTGGACTTGTTAGGCAATAGGACGGGGTCAATATTCTGCAAAGGATGTCAAAGAACCTATCTTCCCAAGGACCTCCAATCCATCAGGTTCTGAAAGACCCAATTGACGGTAAATCCGGGGAAAAAAGGAGGGTTCATTGAAAGGCTATTTGCGAAGAGACAAAGGATGGGAATGATGGGAGGTGAGAGATATCTTTACCCGAAGGGTCATGAATTGATCTCCGTGATCACCGGGATTAGCTGATATATAAATCCCTGAAAGAAAGGAGGCGAAACCAATGCACCATCCGAGTCTATGCTGGATGACAGTATCGGGGATGTGATTGACCAGGTTATTAAGTTAACTTAATAATAGTTTCGATATACTTCTGAATTAAAACAATGGCGTTTCCCTTGGTGGCATGGTTTTCGGAAGTTTTTCAAATAATTGCTTTGCTAAATTGATGTAATACTTTATATCATCGTAATATTCCTGTAACCTATTGTTTTCCATTAAGCTTTCATTAATGTTTACTTTGAAAATATCTCTGCCATCATCAATTCCGAAATAAATAATTCCCTGATTAAATGAAAGATAAATATTTGCTTTTGATTGATTTTTTGTGGAGAGCAAAAATTCCTGCAAATCATAATTCAAAATATATTGTGCACCGCCCGGGTCTTTTGAATAAACGGCAAATTCTTTTTCAAATGCCGCATTGTCTATTTTTACTAACGTATCACGAACTAAATTCATTTTCTGAAATATTCTGCCAAATTCACCGAATGCTTTTTCCATATGGTCGGGAACAAGTTCCATTTTTATATCGACTTTTTGTTGCGGGTTAAATGCAAAAAACATCCCGCTAAAAACCACTCTGGTGTTTTTACCTGATTTTTGTGAAACCGTAATTTCTGAAAATTCAAAAGGTGTATCGTCAATTTTTCCTGAAATATAATCTTCTCCATCCATGCTGGAATAACTCTTAATGAAATTTGCTTTGGAAAAAGTACCTGAATCAATTTGTCTGTCGGGCTCGTAATTGTATGATTTATCAATGTCTTTTAATATTTTTTGCACTACATTGGTTTTAAAATGCTTTATATATACACTTCTTACGCTTGACCACCAAATGCCATATCCGATTAATGCCCCAACTATACCACCAAATGCAATAAAAAATGATCCTGTCACAATTGCAATTATTATTACAAAAGCCACGGTACTTAAACCTGCAATTAAAATTATTGTGGTTTTCTTTTTTTCTTCTGCTTTCCGTTCTATTCTGAAAGCTTCCAATTCATTAATATTAAGCGATCTGGCCATTTTTTCATCTTCAAATGATTTCATTTGTTTAGTTATTAGTAAGTAGTCTGTAATTATTGATAAGAACTCGCTTTTTGGGTAGGGTGAGTATACTGGGAAAGCAATTGTGTGTCAAGGGAAATTGCGCACAATGGGTTTGTTTGGGGCTGTTTCAGCGGGGATTCGGGGGATTTCGGGGCAGAGGGGCGAGGGGGCGCCTTCAACGATTTGACGAGGACCGTCAGCCATTTTGAGGCTTATCGGGGGACACCGGTTCCTCCCGCCCCGTACTCCTGATCGTTACGTAGGACCTAATCCTCCCGATGTTGCCACGAGCCTTGAGAATATGGCACAACTCTATAGGATAACTGGCCGGGTGGAGACCGCAGAGAAACTTGAGAAACGAGCCACTGTGATCCGGTCAATCGAGTGATGAAATCAAACTTGAAATAAAAAAAGGCCCCCCGACATGGTGAGTCGTTTTTTGCGGGGGGTAAGGTGCCTTGCGCGCCCCCCTTTTTTTTGCTACATTACGAGGAGATATTAAATGTATACGGAGGCAGCCATGAAACAACTACTGATGTTCATCTTCACCCTGACGCTCTTCCCCGCTCTGGTGTCGGCTACTGAACCTGATCTCTCAACCCCTGCTCTCGCACCGGTCAGAGAGTATCTTGCCAAGAACAATCTGAAAATCACCCAGAAACCTGAAGATGTCATTATTTCAGGCTACGTGCTGGTGCTGGGAGTGGGTACGGGGCCAAATGAACGGATGGCACGGTTTGCGGCCGACGCTGTTGCATTGCGTAACCTGGCTTCAGTTATGGCCGACCTGCCGCTTTCCGGAAACCGGGTGATCAAGACCGTCGAAGAGAGTAATGATGCTGTTATTACAACTATTTCCGGCTATCTGAAAGGAGGTGACATCCTTTTCAATATATTTAATGCCGAGCAGAAAACCTGCTACCTCTTGAGGCAGCGGAAGATCCGGGGAGCCAAGGAACTGACCGGCGCCCTCTACGATCTGGTTAACAAGGATCCAGCTGCACGCAAAACCCTTCTCTCAGAACTACCCCTTTTTTCTGTTAAACCCCCAGAGACAACCAGCACTCATGATGCGTTGATCATCGACCTTACAACGCTTGCGTTCAAACCTGCGCTCTTTAACCGTTTAGTTTCAGAAATGGGAGAACTGGTTTTCGATCCGACCAAGGCAGACAAGGCAATCATTCAAGACCATGCACCGGTTCTGTTCGCCGATTCAGAGGCTGGTGCACGGAAGGCACTGGCTGACCGAGGAGCCCAAAAACCTCTGTTGATCAAGGCAAAAGGGATTTCACAGGGTACCGACATTGTTCTGGCCGATACTGATGCACGAATCGCAGTTCATAACAACAGCACAACCGGGGTGTTTACATCAATCAGGGTGGCGGTGATCATAAAGCCATAGATATCATGTTTGAAGAAAGACAGCAGAACTTCAGAAGCCCGAAACCATCTGTTTTAGAGGCTCTTATGTCGATGCGGACGGCCAGTTCAGTGGCATTGGGGACGTTGTGTCCTGGGTTGCATAACACTTGACAGTCCCCAAGACATCGGATAGAGTCACCCCATGCCGCGTCAAGCCCGCTTGGACGTTCCCGGCGGCACGCCCGGAGAAGCGGCCAGAAGGAAGAATCCGACGAACGCATCCTGGGGAGCGGAGATTTTGTCAACGCCATTCTCAAGGAAGCCGAAGAGAAAACAAGGCGGCAGCTAAAGCTCCGACGGACCGACAAGACCCTGACCAAGATTATTGAAGAAGAGTGCAAGAAAGGACGAAGCAGCGCGAACGAGCTCAAAGGGGGCAGCCGCCGGAGGAAGGTGAGTACGGTTCGTGCCAGGATAGCGAAACGGGGCGTGGATGAATTGGGATTATCTATGGCCGAGATCGCGCGGCACGTTGGAGTGACCACGTCCAGCATCGCCAAGGCGGTTGCACGATTGGAAGAAGAAGAGTGATTGTAACAGAGTTTATAAAGACACCTAGGACACAACGTCCCCTAGATGCCCGCTTGCTTCCCACCCTCCTTTCCAATATACTTCCCTTATCCAGCTTTATAATCCATCCACAAGGATGGCCCCAGATGGCTAAAAAACCCATGATCAAATCTCAGATCGTGTCCCATTTCGCAAGTAAATTTGTTCTTTCCAAGAAGGCCGCTTCAGCAATCATTGACGAAGTGGCAGCTCTCGCTGTATCCGAAACAAAGAAAGCTGGTTCCTTCACCCTTCCAGGGATCGGGAAACTGGTCCTGGTCAAAAGGAAAGCTCGCATGGGTCGTAATCCGGCAACTGGTGCAACGATTAAGATTCCCGCCAAGACCGTGGTGAAGATGAGGATCGCTAAGGCGGCTAAAGAGGCGATCGTACCGGCGAAGAAGTAAGGAGATAACTTATGAAAAACGTTGAAATGTCTCTTGAAGGGAACATCCTAACAATTAAAGTCGATCTATCGAAGGAATTTGGTCCATCTGCTTCTGGTAAGACAATCATTATTTCCTCAACTGAGGGTAATGTAGTCATTCCGGGGCATGAGGAGGCTAAGGTCGGGTTGAACGTTTATCGTAAGAAGTGAAATCGACTTTTTAATGGAGCTGAAACATCAAAGCCAGACTGCTCCTATAAGCACGAAACAAGAGGAGGATATTTTTGTGCCAGAAGGAAAAGTGAAGTGGTTCAACGAGAAGAAGGGCTTTGGTTTTATCGAGCAGGATAATGGACCAGATCTTTTTGTCCATCACACCGCCATAACCGGTGAAGGTTTCAAGACCCTATCGGAAGGCCAGAAGGTGCGCTTTGAGGTCGAAGAGACATCCAAAGGCCCAAAAGCCAAGAACGTTCAGATTATTTAAGTAAAAATTAGGGGACTTTCATCTCCTATTTATGGAATGCCAATGTACCTACCGCCGTAGTTTTGGAAAAATCCGTTATTTTCTCCCCCCACCTGGAGGAGTTCCCTTGATATACCCTTTGGGCGTCCAGGTTGGACCATAAAGTCTATCCCCTTGCCTATACCCTTCCAAATGATAAGTAGGATCATAGGTTTTGTCGTAAAGTTTGCCCTCTTCAATCCGGCCTTTTAATTGCCAATTATTGTCATAAATTTTACCGTCCTGAAAATAGCCTTTCAGCTGCCAGTTTTTGTCGTAGATTCGGCCATCCTCGACTCGGTATTTGAGGTTCCAATTTTGATGGAATCGTAAAAAGTCGTCACTCCGGTGGAAACCGGAGTCCAGAGAATTTTTAAGTGTTTGAAATAACTGGATTCCGGCTTTCGCCGGAATGACGGAAATACGTCTTTTCAGACTTTTTACGAGATCATCAATTTTGACCGAAGACGATTTCTTCCGCTGAAGTAATCACAGGGAGCAAGAGCGCCAGTATCAAGATGATGGTTTTCATTTCCTCCCCCTTCCTGGATCAGGAGAATGGGCCTTTTATAGATTATAACGCACATGGGCGGGAAATCGATGACAGGTGCGGAGAAAAAGATTGGTCAAGGTGAAGGGAGGAATGAATGTTAGATAATTTAAAATATTTCCATACCTTCCTATTCTCTAAAGGGAAATCTAAGTATAGGCCTCTAAGGGAAGGGGAACTTTATTCTTCCCCCTCCCTTAAACCTAACCCATTATTTTTTGAAAATGGCCTTGGGGATCATAGCATGGATCCCTTTGTTGCCATCTACAATCTGGGTGACTCTTAGGTCTACGGCCAGGCTGGACAGGGCATAAGCGTCATCGAGAGTCAAACCTTTGGTTTTAGAGATAAACTGGATGGCATCCCGGAGAGCGATTTTGACTGCTTCATTCAGATCTTTATGATATCCAGTAGCAATCCAGTGGGTTGGGGTTTCCACCATGGGACGTTCAAGCTTCATATCCTTGCGCACTACAAACTGGAGCACAGCCTCATCCATGGCTGTTTCAATGGCGGTCACATTAACCTCCCCGTCCCCCTGAACTGCGTGGGCATCCCCCGTGGAAAAGAGGGCTCCGGGCGCATTGACCGGCAGATAAAGAGTTGTTCCTGCTACCACCTCCTTATTGTCCATGTTCCCGCCAAAATAATCCGGAATAGCAGCCGGTCGCTTTTCGCCAGGTTTTGGCGCCACCCCCATCACTCCCAAAAAAGGCCTGAGGGGAATGATAATTCCAGGAGCAAAGGTGGTTTCCATCTTCTGCAAGTCGAGCTGCAGAGTCTTGAATTGGCCGGTGGGAAAATCTTCGGGTAATCCCCCGAGATTCATCTTCCCCGGCATGTGATAATTCACTCCACAGTTGGCGGGTACCAGCTTTTGGATTCTGATTTCCAGAACATCGCCCGGTTCAGCCCCTTTGACAAAGATCGGTCCGGTCAGAGTATGGGGACCTACTTTGCGGTCCACATAGCTCTGTCTTTTAGCGAACAATTCTTCCATGGTCATCCCGCACCGAAGCTGACCATCCATGAGCATCATGGTGCTCAAGCTCACAGTATCCCCCGAATTAATCGTCAGCACAGGTGGGATGGTTGCGTCAAAAAAACCGGTATGAACCGTCTGCGGGGTTCCCTTTAAAGAGTGAGTCTTTCCACCTTGGGACATCGCCGCACAGCCCCCTAAAAGAAACAGGGATAGCAACATTAACAAACCGATCAACCGCGATGTTCTCATAAAGCCTCCTTCTTATTTTAGAGAGTGAAAGGCAGGCGCTTGAAAAAGGCCTACCCGAAACCCTTACTTAATAGCTATGGGGTTGAAGGGCGAGCTGGTCCCGCCTTTGATTTTTAAAGGAGCGGCCACATAAAAGAACTCGTAGACCCTGTCTTTGTCGCAATCTTCAGCCAGGGCTTCGAGCGAATAGATCTCATTGATGAAGATTCCCAGGTTCCGCATCAAGTATTTATGGAATGGAATCATGCTTCCTTTTTCTTCAGCGGAGGTGGAAATGGTTTGCTCCATAGCAATACTGTCGGCGGCAATCATGGAAACCCCTGTGTCCTGGAACCATTTGAGAAATTCCAGGCTGTATTCAATGCCAGGCTCGTTGAATACCGGAGCCTTTTTCAATTCGGGATATTTACTCAGGGCAGGGATCCATCCAGTGCGGAATATGACAATATCCCCTGTCTGGAAATCTACTGCCTGTTTCTTCGCGCAAGCCTTAAAATCATCCAAGGTTATCGGCTCCCCTGGCTTTAAATATTCAACCCCTTTGAAACGGGCGATATCCAGCAATACCCCTCTCCCCACGACTCCGCGCTCAGCCACCTTATAAATGCCGGCTTTGGCCACTGCCCCGATAGTAACTTTTTCATCGTATCCGTTCCAAACCTGGTTTCCGTGCCATGTATGCACCAGAGAATCCATGTGGGTGGTGCCGTGCGTGAAGAGGGCTATCCAATCATCGGCGCTCTTATATCCGCCTATTGCCGGTTTCCGGCCCACGAGATATCCGGAGGCATCCTTAACGTTGTAACGGATGGAGGGTGATCTGCCCGGCCATAAGGGTTCATTCCAATCCTGTGTCAGAGGACACTGAAGGGTGAAGACCTTTCCGGTTTTGATCAGTCTGGAGGCTGCCACGATTTTATCCGGCGTTAAATAATTGAGTGAGCCAACTTCATCATCCGGTCCCCATTTTCCCCAATTACTGATCTTGTCAGCCCTCTCGTCGTCGACCGCCCAAGCAGCGATGGGAACTAAGCAAAAGCTGACCAATAGGAAACAGAAAATGCTTTTTTTTGAACTGTTCATGAACTGCTCCTTTCAAATGTGATTGATAAGCTGGACCAAATTTTTGCTTTCTCCATTTTCCCTTATATGACCAGGCATCACCTCCTTTATTGATTCTCCTGCAAAACCCTACTTGTCTGCCTTGGATATGATCCCTTTCGGATCCAGTAAATTTATGAGAGCCTCTTGGGTATAGACGTTGCTCATCAGGAGATCTTCAAAGCTGACCGTTTCTTTTGCATCGAGTTTTTCGGCCATTTGCAAAACCTCTGTTCTGCTTGAGCCTTTTTCCGGTAATTGGTCCCATGTTCATTTAATTTAATTGTTGATTTAATGAGCTAATGCCTTTTTTATTAGTCAAGCGAGCTGAAAACCTGATGTTGCGTGCATCTACTTTTTCAGTCTATGCTCCAAATTTCTCCAGGCGTTCAAATACTGTGTAAAGTCACGTCCCTCACTGACGTAAGCATTATTTGCAATCAATATTTGGTCTCTCTTTGGGAGACCACGTGTTTCCCAACATTTTAATTTTTCAGTTACCCATAGGTAGGATTGCACCCTGTCTTTGGTGCCGTGGATTCTGGAAAGGCGTCGGTCAAGCTCCTGGGGGGGTATCAAAATGAATTGAGTTTTTTGGGGGTCAAAAGCTTGGAGGACGAACACCCAAAGATTTGCTTTGCTCGCTCGAATCTTCTTCCGGCTGTGGGTCCACCAGCCACAAGCCAGTAGCCCCTCTTGAAACATGGACTCCATATGAGTGACAAGGAAATCACGGGAGAACTTTACCTGCAGGGAGACTAAACATCTGTTTTGGGAATTCGTGACCAAGAGGTCAATACCTTTATCTTTTGCCGGTAGCCAAATATTTATACCCTTAATTTGCTGCTCTATTTTTGACCCAACCAAAAATTCCCCTGCGTGAATTGTGAAGAGGGTTTTCATTTTTAACTCCTCTCTGGCAGGATTGTATCGAATTGAAGAATGTAAGTCAAGGTATTCCCTGAACCGGGATTTCCCTATAATTTTCCAGAGAAATTCAAAATCTCCAAGAATCCCTTACCCTTCCTGACACCCGAAAACTCATCCCACCAAAACCCAACTCGCATCTCGGACGCAATCCGGCGACCGGGGCGGAGATCAAGATATCGGCTAAGAGGGTAGTTAAGATGTGGGAATGAAAGCGGCTGGGGAAGGCGGGAGGAAGCAGCGGCCGGAGAGAGCTTGTTCAGAGCGGATTCGAGAAGCACTCAATCTGGGAGAGAGTTACCCCCCCAATAAGACCGGCTTTGCGAGATCGAATATTGGAAACACCGAGCTGAACATCAGAAGTCGCCCATTATGGGTACCCTCTCCTGCCACGGTTCGGAATTGACGATCTTGGGGGGCTCGGCAGCTTGGCCGGAGATTGAATTTGAGAAGAATGAAGGAGGGGGTACTGTCTGGAATGGATGGTGAGCTTGGTCAGGTTGGATCCTGGGGAGGTTTTAGAATGGGGAGTACCTTGGATAAAGGAAGAGGTGGTAAGAAGCACAAAGAAAAAAATGGGGAGAGCATGGGGAGAGGAAAGAAAAAAGGCGGATTGTAATGAAATAATTAAAAATTTATATTGAGAGTAACTATTTGATTTTGTTGTGGTGCCTGGGACCGGAATCGAACCGGTATGGTGCTAAGCACCGAGGGATTTTAAGTCCCTTGCGTCTACCAATTCCGCCACCCAGGCGCATGAGGGGGCTGAATTCTGCCTTTCTATTATATTGCCCCGCAGATTTTTTTCAAGGAATTTTTGGTGGTTTCGGAAAATTTCGTGAATTCTGGATTCCCGCCTACGCGGGAATGACGACTTTTAACGAGGTCATCATTTTGGCCGTAAAATTTTTTCTTGGAAAAGGGGGGGTTCTCTGATATTTTAGTTATAGGGGAAAACACGAAAAGGCGAGGGCCCAATGGAAACGCAAGCCGGAGACGCCGTTCAGCAACCTGAAGAAACAAAGAATTCTCCCACGGAACAAAGCCTTCCACCGGAGGAGCCCATCATCTTGAAAAAACTTTTTCCCCGTGCCAAGCAGGACCTTGACGCTCTCTTCCCGGAACCGGGCATGAAAAAGCTTCTCAAAGATTTGGTCCGGACCCGGCAGAAGAACGCCCGCTTTTTAAAAAGGGTCAACCTGGGCGAGGTCGAAAAAGAAGAAGAGGATGAACCCGCGGAAACTCCCTGACCTGCTTGGGAGCCAAGCCTAGGACGGACCCAAGGCGAAAGGATGGTCGCATCAATGGCCGGTGTTACCCTGTCCCTAATCGTCGGTTTTTCTCTGGCGTGTTCAGCGGTGTGGTTGGTCTCCCGGATCAATAACCGTTACACTCAACGGGAAAAAGACCTCTCCCGCGTCCTCGCCAAACGTGGAAAAAAGGAGGGGTTTTTCACGGGTATTTTGGCTGCCGACCGGGACCGGGAGGCCGTGGAAGAACCCCGGAGAAGAAGACCTCGGGTCCGATATGAATTAAAAAGGATAGCTGGTAGGGAACATCCCCTTGCTGGAGGCGGCACCCGGATTTGAACCGGGGAATCGCGGTTTTGCAGACCGCTGCCTTACCACTTGGCTATGCCGCCCCGGAACTGGAGCGGGAAACGGGATTTGAACCCGCGACTTCAACCTTGGCAAGGTTGCACTCTACCGCTGAGTTATTCCCGCTCAATCTTTTTGGAGAGCAAAGATATTTTAAAAAAAAGCGACCTTCCTTGTCAAGGGGAAAACCAACCAAGAAACTAACCCAGAGCCGACCCATAAACAGGTTATAGGTTATGGGGAATAGGTTTAAGATTTTCCCTCTTCCGCTGTTTTCCGGTGCTCCCTGTAGAATTTGATGAAATAATCGACTCCGGACCAGATGGTGATGGCCAGGGCCACCCAGAGGATGAGCATTCCCAAGGAATGGAAGTTGATTCCCAGATACTCATAGTGGAGCATCAAGCCAATCAAAGCGATGGTCTGGAAGACCATCTTGGCCTTTCCCCATCCGCTGGCGGCAATGGCCAAACCTTCGAGAGAGGCAATTCCCCTCAGGCCTGTGACCGCTACTTCCCGTCCCACAATTAAGACGACCACCCAAGCGGGGACCCGATCCAAAGGGATCAGCATGATGAAAGCGGAATTGATTAAGAGTTTGTCCGCAAGCGGGTCCAGCAATTTTCCCACGGCAGTCTCACTATTTTGCTGCCGGGCGATGTAGCCGTCCAACAGGTCGGTCAGGGAGGCGGCGCCGAAGAAAAGGGCGGCCAGGAAACTCGCCAGTGGGCCGGGGAAGAAAAGAAACAATACCACAAAAGGAATGGCGGCGATACGGA
>Ga0315276_10006132_pt1 | contig 11118 bp, 8 predicted proteins | sample YL17G05_0_MG_FD_204542 | JGI IMG/M metagenome (GOLD analysis project Ga0315276, IMG submission 204542) | Sediment microbial communities from Yellowstone Lake, YNP, Wyoming, USA - YL17G05_0 | ecosystem: Environmental > Aquatic > Freshwater > Lake > Sediment | place: USA: Wyoming | collected... | reverse complement strand
GCTAGTCACGAGGTCGCTTCCCCAGATCCTGGTTCTGTGCTAGAATGAGCTTATAGAGGAGCGGATGCCTCGCGTCCGGTTATCGCCCCGACATTACTGCTAACCGGCCGGACCCCGCGCCGGTGCAAGGAGGGGCCGTGCGCAGCGTTTACGTGGTCTTGGGCGGCATCAGCAGATTGGCCAAGACTCGCCCGGCCAAGACCTTCCCCACCCTCGTGAGCGAGGCTTACGATATCGCGACCGCTGACATGGGTATCGAGCACCCTCAAAGGAATCGACTCACGCCATGAACGATAGACTAGAGACACTTCTTCGCGATGTGACCGCTTTGTCCCCATCCGACCAGGAATTGGTCCGCGCTTATGTCGAATTCTTGCGTTGGCGCTCGGGGCCCGGCTCCGTTGCTGCCACGCCCACAGTGACCCGACCGTGGCAGTTCAATTTCCTGGAGCATTTCGCGGGCGCCGACGTGCGCGCCATCCCGGCCCGGTCCAGTAGTGGCGTTGGCCGGGATCTGAGTGGCATGGAGGTCAAGACAGCCGAGGCTACCGTAGACGGCGAGCGGCGCCCGGCGCTGTGGCAACACCCACCTGTAAACGGTGAGGCAGTCGTGGAGTTCCATGTGCCGGTACCCACTGGGCTGCGCGATTTGCGCCTGCGCTTCGCTATCGGAATACGGGACGGCGCCCAGGCGCAGGACCGGCTGATGGCGTTCCGGGTGAGACTAGACGGCTGGCAGGTGTGGAGCCGGGCAGCCTGGCCGGTGACCTGGGAGCAAATCGAGGTCCCGCTGCCGTTCCAGACGGGCAATGTGCTGCGCCTGGCGTTCGTTACCGATGGGCTTGGGGACCACCAGTGGGCATGGTCCGTCTGGGGAGAGCCGGTGCTGGTCGGACAGGGCGCGTGAGGCGCGGCATCCCGATAGCGCTTGCTCGCAGACATGACAGACATGTCGCTCGTCGCCACACGCAAACTCATGGGCCGGAACACCGTGAAGCATACCGTGGCAGTATCGAACATCAGGAGTGCAAGAGGAGGTGTTCGCATGACGCCCACCAGCCCCCATCACCCGTTGGTCCAGTTGGCCTGGGCCGCGATCGAAGCCTTCCTCCGCGAGGGGCGGCGCTTGAGACCGGATGAAGCGCCGGCGCCGATCCGCGGGGGACCGGCAGGGGTATTCGTGACACTTCATACGTGCAGCACACACGATCTGCGCGGCTGTATCGGGACTATCGAGCCAAACGAAGCAAGCCTGGTTCAGGAGACGATCAACAACGCGATCGCGGCGGCGACGCGGGATCCGCGCTTTTCGGCCGTCCAGCCTCGCGAGCTGGCAGATCTGGAGATCGACGTGAGCGTGCTTTATCCGCCCGAGCCGATCGAACGTATCGACCAACTCGACCCTGCCCACTACGGGGTTATCGTCCAGCGTGGCTATCGTCGAGGGCTGCTCCTGCCGGACATCGAGGGTATTGATGATGCTAAGACGCAGGTCGATTATGCCCGGCGCAAGGCGGGGATCGGCTCGAACGAACCCGTGCAGTTGTTAAGGTTCAGGGTAGAGAAGCACACGTAAGAGTGGAGGAACGATCATGAACGTCACACTGCTGCGCGCGCCGGGGGCGCCGGTCATGCGCGTTGGCCATCGCGGGGCCAAGGGCCACGCGCCTGAGAACACGATGGCTTCCTTCAATTGCGGGGTTGCGTTGGGAGCCAGCGTCGTAGAGACGGACGTACACCTCAGCCGAGACGGTGAGGTGGTAGTGATCCACGATCACACGGTAGATCGCACCACAGACGGTCACGGTTATGTCAAAGATATGACGGTCGCCGAGCTCAAGAGCCTGGACGCCGGCGCCTGGTTCGATCCCAAGTTTGCGGGCGAGCGCATCCTCACGCTGGCTGAGCTGCTGGCGTGGGGCAAAGATCGGGTGCCGATCGCCATCGAGATCAAGAACGGCCCGTTGTATTATCCCGGCATTGCTGAGCGGACGATCCGGCTGCTGCGCGCGCACGGCATGGAACACCAGGCGATCCTGATCAGTTTCGACCACCTCGTGCTGCGCGAGGCCAAGATGATAGCGCCGGAGGTGGCGACCGGCATACTCTACGCCGCCCGTCTCGTCGATCCCGTGGGGGCAGCCCGGCTGGCGGGTGCGAATGCGCTGCATCCCGCCTGGGCCTTCGTAACGCCGGATCTGGTAGAAAACGCCCATGCGGCCGGACTGGCTGTCAGCCCCTGGTGCCCTAACGACGTGCAGTCTCTGCGCTGGTTGGACAATATGGGAGTAGATAGCATCGGGACCGACTATCCCGATCTGTTCGAACAGGTGTAAGCCGTCGAGATGCGGTGGAGTTTCTTAAGGCGCGCATGGCGTTGGTTGGGACGGACGGACGTGGCCGCCGTCCTGATGGTCCTCGTGCTTCTGATAGTCGCCTTTGGCTCTTGGTTCCCTCAGTTGACGCAGGACCTCCCCGGAGATAGCGAACGCCTGGCTCGCTGGGAAACCGACGTAGTCAGCCGGTACGGCGCACTCGCCGGGGCCCTGGAGCGAGCCGGTGCTTTTCGGATCTACCGTTCTCCCCTATTCCTTGCGCTCCTGGCATTTATGGGATTTGCCACGCTCGCCTGCACGCTTCAGCGCTGGCAGGCCAAGTGGACCCAGGCGTTCCACCTGCCAGGGCAACTCCCGGAGGCTACTCTGGCGACTGCTCCTTTCACTGCTGCCCTGGTCCTGGCACCCGAGCCAGACCTGCCTGCGAGGCTGCGTGGCAGCCTTGAGGACCACGGCTTTCGAGTGCGATCTGTGAGGGGAGAGAGCAACGTCACTCTCCGAGCCGGTCGCCATCGTCTGGCCTCCCTGGCAACCCTTGTTGACCACTTCGCGCTGCTGCTCATTCTCCTCGGAGTGGTCTCGAGCGGCCTTTTCGGCTGGCGTGAGGATCTGACGATCGCGCCACGTGCGACCGCCGAGATCGGCCATGGCAGCCACCTTACGCTGCACAACGGAGGTTTCAACATCGAGCGCTACCCGGATGGCAGCGTTGCGGCTTACGAAGCCGACGTGGTCCTTGTCGACGGTCAGCAGGAGGTACGGCGCCGGGTCGGGGTTAATGAACCTGTGGCCTATCGAGGCGTCAGCATGTACCTCCAGAGCTACAGGGAGAGCGAAAGCGGCTATAGCGTCACTTTCCTCGCGGTGCACGATCCGGGGTACGGGCTGGTCATTGCCGCAGGCGTTCTTCTGCTATTGGGGATGGCCGTGAGCTTCGGCCTGCCATACAGCGCTATCTTTGCCCGGGTTACAGCAGATGGCTCCGTGCACGTGGCTGGCTGGGCAGAGCGGCGCGCCTACAATTTCGGTCGCGAATTCGCCGCGCTTGTCGAGGAGTTTCGTCAGGTGTAGTATGACCGTGCTGGTCTACGGCGCGCTGTGGCTCGCCCTTGCCCTCTATGCCGTCACCATGGCACGTCCAGCGTATTGGACGGGCCGGGCCGCAACCGGTGTCGTCGTTCTGAGTCTATGTGCCCTGACTGTGTTGTTGGGCCAGCGCGGTCTGACAGCCGGCCACTGGCCACTAACTACCCGTTACGAGTTTGCGTTGTGTTTCGTATGGTCCATCCTCGGCATGTATCTTATTGTGGAGGTTACCTGGCACGAGCGGGTAGGCGGGCTATACGTCATGCTTGTTGCGCTGCTTGTGGCTACCTATGCCCTCCTTCGGCCTCTCGATGAACAGGTAGTTCGTCCGCTGCTCCCGGCCCTCCGCTCGGGCTGGCTGCAGGTACACGTGCTCAGCGCCGTTGTAGGATATGGGGCGCTCGGCGTGGCGGCCGGGCTGGCGGCGATGCAGCTTGTGCGGCCGGCCTTGGGCGGTCAACCAGGCCCCCCGAGCGGTGAAAGCGGCGAAGGCGCGATGGAACGTGCGGTGAGGTTGGGGCTCCCTTGGCTGACTTTGAGCATCCTGGCGGGGGCAATCTGGGCTCAAAACGCCTGGGGCCGCTACTGGGGGTGGGACCCTAAGGAGTCCTGGGCACTCGTTACTTGGCTCTGGTTTCTCATGGTGCTGCACGTCCCTCGAGGCGGGGTGCGTGGTTGGGACGGACGTCGACTTGCCTGGCTGGTCCTGGCCGGTTTCGGCATCGTCTGCTTCGCGTTCGCTGGGCTGCCCTGGCTGGTTCGCACGGTGAGGCTGGAGAGCTTGCACGCTTTTTGACACCCCGGGGTTGGGCCATGCGTACGATGACGCGACGACGGTTCTTATTGGGCGCTGGCGGCTTGGCGGTTTGCGGACTCGGCACTGCCGCCGGGCTGAGCGGGCGCGGTTGGTGGGAGCGCCCACCGGGCGACACGGCGAGCGTACTTCCTGTAGGGCCACCTACGCCCTGGTCTATTGAGGCCCGGTATTATGCTTCCTTCGTCCGCGATGGTTCTCTCGACTGCACCGGATGCCACCAAACCCCCGAAGAATCGCTGCCTGTCTCGTATTGTCACACCACTCACAGCGGCGCCTACGTACGCTGCACCCTCTGCCCGCATGCCTGCATCATAGCTGACGGACAGCGCGGCCTTTGCCGGGTGCGAGAGAACCGACAGGGCCGGCTCTACTCGATCGCGTACGGGAACCCCTGCGCCGTGCACATCGATCCCATCGAAAAGAAGCCCTTCTATCACTTCCTGCCCACCGCCGCAGCGTACTCGCTCGCCACTGCCGGCTGCAACCTTCGCTGTCTTTACTGCCAGAACTGGAGCATTTCCCAGGTGGCCCCGGAACAGACAGAGAATTTCGACTTGCCGCCTGAAGCTGTGGTCCGCAACGCCAAGACCTACAATGCCCCGGTGATTGCCTACACATATTCTGAGCCGACCGTCTTCTTCGATTACCTGGTGGCCATCGCCAGACTGGGCCGTCAGGCAGGGTTGCGAAGTGCTGTCGTTTCCTCTGGCTTCATCAACCCCGAACCGCTGCGGGAGCTATGCCGGACCGTAGACGCCATCAAGATCGATTTAAAGGGATACGACGAGGCGTTCTACAGAAAGATTTGCAGCGCCGAGTTGAAGCCGGTCCTGCGGGCGATCGAGACGATTCACGAAATGGGCGTGCACCTTGAGATCGTCAACCTGGTTGTGCCTACGCTGAACGACAACCTCGATCAGTTGCGAGCTCTATCACGCTGGGTCGCACGGGTGCTCGACCCTGACATTCCACTGCATTTCACCCGTTTCTACCCTCAGTACAAGCTGGATAACCTCCCGCCCACGCCGGTCGAAACCCTGGAACGCGCGCGGCAGATCGCCATGGAAGAAGGACTGCGTTTTGCGTACGTTGGCAATGTGCCGGGCCACCCTGGCGACAACACGTACTGCCCGGTTTGCGGCCGGCCGGTCATAGTGCGGCAGGGGTTCTCCGTGGCGGAGTACCATCTGGCGAATGGGGCTTGCGCCTACTGCGGCACAGCCATCCCGGGTGTCTGGTGGCCTGGCGCCTTGCCGGGCCGGCCATCCGGGGCGCCGCCCGGCAAAACTGACTCTTGAGGAGCGAGCTGCAATGACCTGTCGGTCCCGCAAGCTCAACTCGATTGCGTTGCTGTTGGCGCTGGCGTTGGTCGCCTGCTCGGCCCCCAGGGCCGGCTCAGGTCCCGCTCTTTCCTTGACCGAAGCACAACCTCCTGGAACGCCGGGGCCGGTCACCCAGGCCGTCGTCCCGACGCCGCTAACGCCAAACTACTCCCAGTCACCGGCTATCTCCGGTCCCGAAAACTGGACCCGTCTTTCCGCGTTCGCCGGAACATGGTACCCGGCTGGCCGCGATGCACTAGGACAGCAGGTAGACGCGCTGTTGGCCCAGATCGAGCCCGTAGATGGCGCTCCGATCGGGCTGATCGCACCCCACGCCGGTTATGCTTATTCGGGTGCCATAGCAGCCGCGAGCTTCAAACAGCTGGCAGCGGGACGCTATGACGTGGCCGTAATCATCGCCGCGGACCACCAGGAGCCCCTGTCCAAGCCAATATCCGTATGGGCCGAAGGCGCGTTCGAGACCCCGCTGGGTCGCGTTCCTGTCGATATTGAGATGGCCCACGCTCTGATGGCAGCAGATCCTCGTATCAAGTTCGACCCCGCCGCTCATGCCGGTGAGCATCCCATTGAAATCGAGCTGCCTTTCATCCAGCGGGTGTGCCCCGGCTGCCGGATTGTCCCCATCCTGATGGGCACGGACGACGACGAGACCATCCAGGCCCTGGTGGATGCCCTTCTGGAGGTGCTGCCTGGCCGGCGTGCGGTGGTGATAGCAAGCTCCGATCTGTCTCACTACCCAGCGTACGACGATGCAGAGACTGTGGACAGCGCGACCCTGGGCGCCATCGAAACTGGGGACGGCGCGGCGGTGCGCTCAGCCATCGCCAAGTCTATGGCATCGGGTGTGCCACACCTGGCCACCTGCGCCTGCGGCGAAGCGCCGATCGTGGTTATGCTGCGCGTCGCGCAAGGGCTAGGCGCCGATACAGTTACCGTGCTGCGGTATGCCAATTCAGGCGATGCGCCGGAGGGCGATAAGGACCAGGTCGTGGGCTACGGCGCCGTCATGCTTTCGCGCTACCAACCGCCAAACCTCAGCTCGCAGCAGCAGCAGGCGCTGCTAGCCCTGGCGCGCGCGGCTATCGTGGAGCAGTTGAAGACGGGCCGCATTCCCGATAGCAAGCCCGACGACCCGGCGCTCAGGCGCCAGTCGGCGGCCTTTGTGACGCTCAAGCTGCGAGGTGAGCTGCGCGGTTGCATCGGCCACATTTGGGCAGAGAAACCGCTCTACAGGTTGGTGGAAGAGATGGCTATTGCCGCGGCGGTCGCAGACCCTCGCTTTCCAGCACTCAAGACGGAGGAGCTGGAGCAAGTTAGCATCGAGGTTTCCGTCCTGTCGCCCATGCACCGTGTCACTGACCCGGATCAGGTGAGGGTCGGCGCCGACGGGCTGTGGATCCTCAAGTCAGGGCACGACGGCTTGTTGCTGCCACAAGTGGCGCTAGAGGCAGGACTAACCCGGGAGCGATTCCTGGATGCGGTCTGCCAGAAGGCGAGCCTTTGGACAGGATGTTGGCGTGAGGGGGCCCAATTGTACACGTTTACCGCCCAGGTGTTCGGAGAGGAGAGTAAGTAGCTCACGAACAAGAGACAAGTGTCGCTGTTAACGCTCCTGCTCTGCGCCACCGGCGTCACGGCCATCGTCGGGCAGGTGCTACTGATGCGGGAGCTCGTCGCCACCTTCTATGGCAACGAGCTCCTCCTCGGCTTGGTCCTGGCGGCCTGGCTCGCGTGGGGAGCGATCGGAGCACTGACAGCAACTCGGCAGCGGCGCAGCGGCGCAGGGACGTTGGGAGTATGTCTGCTGGCTGTGGCACTGTTGTTGCCCGCTCAACTGGCGATGGTCCGGGGCTCACGAGCGTTGCTCGGCGTTCCGGCCGGCGCGTCCGTGGATTTCGGCACCCTAGTGGGGGTAGTGGTGCTGATCCTGGCCCCGCTGTGCATGCTGCTCGGGGCATTGTTTGCGCTCGGGGCGCGGCTGCTCGTCGATGGTGGCGGTTCAGCAGGTCAGGCCTACATCTGGGAAAGCGCGGGCGCTTTCGCGGGTGGAGTACTCTTCACTTTCATTCTGGTGCGTTGGCTCGACCCCTTCCAAATTGCCTTCCTTGTCGCTTCCCTCGATGTCGCCCTCGCTCTGCAATTCTGGAGGCCCGCCATTCCAACCGCCAGGTGGTCCCTAGCAGTGCTTCTGCTCATAGGGGCCATCGCCCTTCCTCTTGGCCACACCGTTCACAGCAGCACACTTCGCTGGCAGTGGTCTGACCTGGTCTTTGCGGCCGACTCGCCCTATGGGCGGTTGACCATCCAGGCGCGCGGCGCGCAACGCATATTCTACACGGACGGCACGCTGGCCTTCGAAACGCAGGGGACATTCCCCGAGGAGGTCGCACATTTTCCGCTCCTCACACATCCCGACCCGCAGAGTGTGCTGCTGCTTGGCGGCGGGGTTGCCGGCGACTTGCGCGAGGTCCTTAAACACCCGGTGACAGATGTGACCTATGTCGAACTCGATCCCTTGTTGATCCGGGCGGCACAAACCTACCTTCCTCGCGAGGACGCCGCTGCCCTGAGCGACCGACGAGTGAAGCTGGTGCTGGCGGACGGACGGCTTTACGTGAAGAGCGCTCCAGATGCCTTCGACGTCGTTATCCTGGATCTGCCCGAGCCCTCCTCGGGAGCGTTGAACCGTTTCTACACCAGGGAGTTCTTCGCCGAAGTGAGCGCCATCCTTCGCCCAGGCGGAATCCTGGCGCTGACCCTGCCTTCTGCCGAGAATTACTGGAGCCCGGAGCTGAGGCGGCGCAACACGAGCGTGAATGACACATTGCACACTTCCTTCAGACAGGTGGTCGTGCTCCCTGGCGAGCGCAACCTGTTCCTCGCGTCCGAAACGCCCATGGAAACCGACCCGTCCGTTCTGGCCGAACGATTGGCCGAACGCGGCATCCGCACGCAATGGGTAACACCGGCCTATATCGAGTATCAATACGGTACGGATCGAATTGTGGCTCTGCGACAGGCTATCGCGAGCGCCACAGGGGTCCGAGTGAACCGTGACCTGTACCCCATCTGCTACTACTACAACCTGGTGTTGTGGCTCTCGATGTTCTATCCCCAGCTGCGCGCGGCCTTTGAGAGCGCCGGCTACGTCACCCTGTGGTGGGTTGCTTTGCCTCTGGCCGCAATTACGCTTCTTTTACGCCTCAAACGGGGATGGGCGGTGCCTGCAGCAGTCGGCGCCGTTGGACTGGCCGAGATGGTGTTGGAAATCCTCATCTTGATGGGCTTCCAAGCGCTGCACGGCTATGTCTATGCTGAAATTGGCCTGATAGTGGCTGCCTTTATGGGAGGACTGGCGATTGGGGCCTGGACCGGCACGCGGCGGCTCGCGCGGCCGGTCTCAGGGCCAAGAGCCGCCAGGCGGTTGCTGCTCGGGGCGCTGATGGGCCTCACTCTTGGAAGCGCCGTCATACTGCTGCTGTTTTCGCTGCCTGTCCCGGTGCCCGCGGCCGTCTTCCCCCTGCTCGGGCTGCTGCTGGCCTTCGCCGGCGGCATGGCCTTTCCCGCGGCCGTCGCCATGATGCCAGGCTGGCCTGGGACGGCGACCGGCTCGCTCTACGGCGCGGACCTGGCCGGCGGATGCGCGGGCGCGTTACTGGGCGCACTGCTGTTCGTGCCAATTCTAGGTATTCCCCAGACGTGCGCGGCCGTCGCGCTGATCGGGCTGGCGGGGCTGGTCGCGCTCGCGTAGCAATAGCCTAGACCGCGGTATCAGCTGCGAACGTCAGCCCTGTGGGGTCCGTGTCCACCGCGATGCGGCTGCCCTTGGGGGGCGCGGCGTTGAGCAGCCAATCCGCGAGGGGTTCACGGAGGTATTTCTGGATGAGGCGGCGCAGAGGGCGCGCGCCCCATTCGGGGTGATCGTTCTGAGCGAGGAGCCAGGCGCGCGCTCCCTCGCTGACGCTCAATGAGACCCCTTGGGCATCGAGCAGCTTGGTTTCTTTCCGCAGCATCAGGTCGAGGATCTGGCGCAGCTGCTCCGGCGTCAGCGGCAGGAAGAGAATGATTTCGTCCAGGCGATTGAGGAACTCCGGGCGAAAGGAAGAGTGCACGGTGCTCATCACTTGCTCTCGCATCAGGTCAGTCATCACAGCCTTGTCCAGGTATTCCGAGCCCATGTTGCTGGTCAGGATGATCACTGCCTCGCTGAAAGAGGTCACCCGGCCTTTGGCGTCGGTCAGCCGACCCTCCTCCATAATCTGTAATAGTACGTCCAGCACGCGGGGGTGGGCCTTCTCCACCTCATCGAACAGGACCACCGTGCTTGGACGCTGGCGCACCTTCTCGGTGAGCTGGCCGCCCCCCTCGTATCCCACATAGCCTGGCGGCGCACCGATCAGGCGGTTGACTGTGTGATCCTGTTGATACTCGCTCATATCCAGCACGACCATGGCGTTCTCATCGCCGAACATGAAGTCGGCGAGCGCCTTGGCCAACTCGGTCTTGCCTACGCCGGTGGGACCGAGGAAAAGGAAGGAGCCGATGGGCCGGCCAGGGTCCTTAAGGCCGACGCGGGCGATTTTCACCGCCCGGCTGATCGCCAGTACCGCCTCCTCCTGTCCGATGATGCGCTGGTGAAGCGCTTCCACCATATGAGCGTAACGGGTACGCTCATCAACCCCCAGTTTACTCACCGGAATGCCCGTCATGGCGCTGACCGCCACTGCCACATCATCCTCGTCGAGGATAGAGTCGGGCTTGAGGTCGGGGCGAAATGCGGATTGTGACTGGCCTGCCAGCTTGAGCAGTGCGCAGGCCCGGTGAAGCGCGCCAAGGGCCGACGCCGGCAGAGCAGCTCCCGCGACGTATCGCTTTGCCATCGTGGCGGCGGCCGGAAGGGCGCTGTCAGCGATCTGGACACCATAATCGTGCTCCAAGACGGGCTTGTGGACTCGAAGAATAGCCGTAGTTTCGTCGAAGGTGGGTTCGGGCACTCGCAGCCGGTGGCTGTACTGGCTAACTGTAGTATCGCCCGCCAGCCGGTCGTTCCAGGCAGCATCGGTCGTTGTCCCGATGACGACCGGGATTGCTTCAAGGAAGGCACGCTGGAGGGCCCGCGTGCCACTGGGCAGCTCCGGTGAAGCGAGGGCGCTTCCGAAGAAGCGCTCGAGATTCGGGACAAACAGAATACCATTCCGCGCCTGGCGCCACCCGGCATCCACGGCTTTGCCGGCATCGGCCAGGAGCGCTGCCTCCGAAAGTTGGACCAGAGTTGCCAGGTCCGGCGGCCCTTTGCCTTCTGCCATCAACAGCGCCAGGGCGTGCACCAGTGAACGCCGGCCCACGCCCGCATCCCCCACCAGGATTATGTGCCTGTGGTTTGTCAGGGCGAGCAGGCTCAGCAGATCGCGCATCAAGTCCGCCCGCATGTAGACCGGCCCGGCCTCGCCCGCCTTCGCCTGCGCAACTCGATCCTGGCTGGACAGCCGTTTTGTCTGTGCCAGGGCCACCAGGCGGTTTGTGAGTGTCTCGGACG
>Ga0315276_10006131_pt1 | contig 11118 bp, 10 predicted proteins | sample YL17G05_0_MG_FD_204542 | JGI IMG/M metagenome (GOLD analysis project Ga0315276, IMG submission 204542) | Sediment microbial communities from Yellowstone Lake, YNP, Wyoming, USA - YL17G05_0 | ecosystem: Environmental > Aquatic > Freshwater > Lake > Sediment | place: USA: Wyoming | collected... | reverse complement strand
GACCCGGGCCCGCAGGCCTGCTGGAGGCGGCACCCGGATTCGAACCGGGGAATAAGCGCTTTGCAGGCGCTCGCCTTACCACTTGGCTATGCCGCCTCGGGGGCAGTGAAGGTAGCATCCCACTCGCGGCCGCGGCAAGCCGCCCGGCTCCGGGGGCGGCGTCGCACCGGCTCGCAACCTCAGCCGGCTCGACGAGGCCGCTCGGCGCTTTCCTACCTGGCGTTCTCGAACACCCCGGTCCGCAAATCGCCGATGACCACGCCTTCGAGGCGGCGCTCCGAATCCACCCGCCGCAACGCATCCGCGAGCCGCCGTGCCTCGGCCAGCGCCTGCGGCGTCGCCACCTGGTTCACGAACACGATGACTTCGGCATCGCGGGCGATCCGCGCAAGGTAGCCGTCGCGGCGCAGCACGATGCTCGCTACGTCCTCCGCCGTCACGACGGCTCCCGCCGGCCGGCCCAGCCGCTCGCACAACAGAGCGGCCCGGTGCACGTGCTCGTCGTCCATCGGCGCACCGAGACAGTCCGCGCCGACCACCGCGATAACCAGGTCGGCCCGCGGCGAGACCACGGGCTCGTGGCCCGCGTGCGCCTTGAGCGGGCGCCCGGCAGCGCCGTCGGCCTCGACCAGCACGTGGTCGGCGACGCGAGCGTCCACGAGCGCGTCGAGCACTGCGATCGGGAGCCCGCCGACCTTCCGCCCGCCGGCCGGGTCCGGAGCCACCGCGGTGACGTGCCGGTGCGTCGCGAACTCGCTCCGCAGGCGCCCGGCCAGCCATGCGGGTTCAGTGCCGAGCACCACGCATTCGGACTCCCCGGGCTCCGGGTGGAGGATGCGCGTGGTCGTCGTCGTGAGCACGGTGCGCCCCTCGGCCGCGAGCGCTCGCGCGGCGGCGAACATCAGCGTGGTCTTGCCGCCACCGCCGATCAGGTGGACGTAGCGCCGCTCGCGCAGTCCGAAGGCGTCAAGGATCACGCTGGATCCGCCGGCCGGCGTGAGCCACCACGATCTCGAGCACGCTGCCGCTGATGATGCGCGCCTTGTCGGACAGCGTGTAGCACATCGAGGCGTCGCCGCGGGGGTCCACGTCCGCCACCTTGAAGCCCGCGCTCACGGACAGGCCGGGCCACAGCAGACCGCGCAGCACACCCGCGATCTGGGCTTTCATCTCCACCCCCGCCACGCTCCCGAGGACGTCGCCGGCCGCGACCCGCTCGCCGATCCTGCGGGAGCTCGTGAAGACGCCGCTCGCCGGGGCCCGGACGACGCGCTCGTGCGTGTAGCCGCCGATCTCGCCCGGCTCGCCCGTATCGGGCGAGGAGGGCCCGCTCGCGATGATCCGGCCCAGGTCGTGCCCGCGCCGGGTCTCGACCACGTAGTGCACGTCCCGGCCCGCCTCGAGCCCCGGTCCCAGGCCGATCACCAGCCCCGCATCGCTGTACCGGTTGTCCAGGTTCGTCTTGAGGATGCGCGCGTCCACGATCACATCGGGGCGCCAGAGGGCGACGAGCCGGCTCTCGGGATCCACGCAAACGGGGATGTCGTCCCAGGTGTGGTCCGGAAGCCCCCCGATGTCCTCGCGACGATGCAGCGTCCCCCGCACGCCCTCGATCTCGATCTCGCGCTCGTAGATCGCGGAGCAGAAGGACACCGTGCGGCGGATGGCGGTCGGCCGCTCGAGATCGGTCATCGCCACGCGGTAGCCGCAGCGGAACAGGCGGTGCGCCGTGGCCGAGGCCTGCTCGCCCGCGCCCTTGACCATCACCCGCTCCCGGGGGCCACTCACGCGCCGCTCCCTCCCGGCGCCAGGTCCGCGGGCAGGTCCACGTCGAAGAGCACGGCCTCGTCCCCGGTCTCGAACTCCCCGACCCACTCCGGATGCGCGCGGATGATCTCCCGCGCACCGACGTCCCCGGCGATCGCGAGGAGTGGCTCGCGCAACTCGCGACTCATCATCACCGGGTGGCCCCGACGCCCGCGGTGGACGGGGACCACGATCTGCTTCCCGGCCGCGCGGTAGTGAGTGGTCAGGGCCGCGATCAGTCCCGGCGTGATCCCGGGCATGTCGGCGAGGGCGACGAGGTAGGCGTCGGCGTCCTCGGGCGCCACCCGCACGCCCGCTCGCAGCGAGGAGCCCATGCCCTCCTCGTGATCCGGATTGACGATGAATCGGCAGCGCGGCCGCTCCGGCGGGGCGGCGAAGCCGGGTGGCACCACCACGATGGTCTCGGCAATCGCGGGCGAAGCGGTCAGAGCGTCCAGCGCGTGCTCGAAGAGCGGCCGGCCGCGCCAGGGCGCGAGCAGCTTCTGCCCCCCGAACCGTCTGGAGGATCCCGCGGCCAGCAGGATGGCGACGACGCGCATCGGACTACCGGTGGGCCCCGGTGCCCCTCAGCTCGGGCGCGGTTCGCCGATACTCGGCGAAGGACTCCGAGAGCCGCTGTGCGGCAGCCATGATCGCCTCCGGGCTCGTCCCGTCGGCGAAGGGCAGCACGCGGCCGCCCTGCTTGAGCAGCCGCCCGCGCGAGACCACGGTGTCCACCTCGCTGCCGTCCGCGGCCCAGATGAGGTTCTCCATCAGGTTGTCCAGGCGCGTCGGCGTCAGGTTGGGCCGCTCGAGCGTGACCAGGATCCAGTCCGCGCGGCGTCCCGGCGCCAGCTCGCCCTGCTCCTGCCGCAGCATCCGCGCGGGCACGCTGGTGATCATCTCGAGCAGCTGCTGCGAGCGCAGCAGCGTGGCGTCCTGGAGCCGCGCCCTCTGGTACTGCGCGGCCAGCCGCGCGGCGGCCAGGATGTTCTGGTTATCGGCCGAGCCCGAGCCGTCGGTCGAGATCGCCACCGGCACGCCCGCGGCGAGCATCTCGATCACCGGCGGCATGCCCGAGCCGAGGATGGTGTTCGCCAGCGGGTTGTGCACGATCTTCGTGCCGGTGCGGGCGAGGATCCCGATGTCGCGCGGCCCGCAGTTGACCTGGTGCGCCAGCATCGTGTCCTGATCGAGGATGCCGATGGACTCGGCGAACTCGACCTCGCTCAGGCCCGGCTCGACCTCGGCGCTGAACCAGCGCGTGGTGCGCGGCTCCTCGGCGCTGTGGATGTGGAACAGCGTGCCGTGCTCGCGCGCCCAGCGCTTGAGCGGCACCAGCATCTCGCGGCTGTTCGAGAAGAACTGGTCGGGCCCCGGGCAGAAGCTGGTGCGGGCGAGGTCCGGCATCGCGAGGGCGTCGTCGAGGCGCGCGAGCGCCTGCTCCGGCCGGTCCAGCGCCTCCCTGACGTAGTTCCGGTCCTGGCCGCCGATCGCCACGATCATGGTCGTGCCCGCGGCTTCGTTCGCCTGCGCCAGCTCGCCGACGTGGAACTTGTTGAAGTTGCAGTGGTGGACCAGGCTGGTCGTGATGCCGTAGTGGATGTCGCAGAGCCGGGCCAGCCGGTAGGTGACGAGGTGCGGAGACGCCCCCAGCTCGCGGTAGAGCCGCTCGTGCTGCGTGTTCATGAAGCCCGTGAACGGGTTCACCGCGTGGTCGAGCCAGTCGGTGAGCGGCTCGTCCTTGGCGATGCCGATGAGCGGCTGCTCATGGTCGTGCCCGTGCGCCTTGACGAACGCCGGCATCAGCACCGCGCGCAGCCGCGGCGCCTCCGCGCCAGGCGGCGGATCGCCCAGGACGTGCAGCGCCGCGCCGTAGGCCCCGCGGATGCGCGCGCCGATCGCGGGCGTGTAGCAGCCAACCTCGCGGATCGTCTCGCCCTCGCTCAGCAGGTAGCCGTCCTGGATGCGCTCGCCGCGGTCGGGTGCGGCCAGCGGCAGGAGGAACTCCGCGCGGCAGAGGGTGAAGCGCGGCGCGCTCATCGCTTCGCGTCCCCGTCCAGCCGGCCCAGCGCGCGCAGGAGCCTCTCGGCGCTGAACGGCCAGCTGCGCATCCACACGCCGGTCGCGTCGTGGATCGCCGCCGCGATCGCGGGCGCCGCCCCGTTGCAGGCGATCTCCGACACCGACTTGCTGCCGTACGGCCCGAAGGGATCGGTGGTCTCGACCAGCACCGCCCGGAAGTCGTCGGGCAGGTCGTGGATCATCGGGACCTTGTACTCGAGCAGGTTCGCGTTGCGGCACCGCCCCCGCCCGTCCAGCAACATCTCCTCGAACAGGGAGTGCCCGATGGTCTTGAGCACGCCGCCGTACATCTGCCCGAGCGCGAGCTCGGGGTTGATGGGCGTGCCGCAGTCCTGCAGCGCGTGGTACTTCTGCACTTTGACCGCCCCGGTGCGCACGTTCACCGCCACCTGGCAGAAGTGCGCCCCGTAGGGGAACGCCGCCTTGTCGGTCGTGTAGCAGGCGGAACTGGTGAGCTGGCCCGTGCCCGTGCCCGAGACCGTGAAGCGCGAGATCTCGGCGAAGGAGACCGGGCGCGAGCCGCCCGACACCGTGGACGGGTACGCCAGCGACAGGCCCTCGACCGGTTCGTCCAGCATCCGCGCGGCCGTCTCGAGCAGCTTCTGCTTCATCCCCTGGGCGGCGTTCAGCGCCGCGTTCCCCGAGAAGAACGTCCCGCTCGAGGCGTACGCGCCGTCGTCGTAGGGCGTCACGTCCGTGTCGGCCACGATCAGGGAGACGTCCCCGACCCCGGTGCGCAGGCACTCGGCCACGAGCTTGACGACGAGCGTGTCGAGGCCGGTCCCCATGTCGGTCCCGCCGCTCAGCAGCATGAACGTGCCGTCGTTGAGCAGGGCGACGGTGGCATTCGCCGAGTCGATGCCCGGCAGCCCCGAGCCTTGCTGGATGATCGCCACGCCCTTGCCGATCCGCACGTCGGGGTCGTCGCTCGCCGGCTCCGAGCCCCACTCGATCATGGCCGAGCCCTGCGTCAGCGCCGGACCGAGGCCGCAGCTCGAGACCTGCTGCGGCGTGCCCTCGCGCCCCTCGCCGAGACAGCGAAGGATCTCGAGCATCGTGCCCTCGCGCACCCGATTCGCCTCGAGGAAGGCGAGGTGGTCCATGCCGAGCTCCGTCGCCAGCTCCGCACAGGCCAACTGCAGCGCGTACGACCCCTGCGGCGCTCCGTAGCCCTGGTAGGCGCCAGCGGGCGGGATGTTCGAGTAGTAGGTCGTGACCGTGAACTCGACGTGCTCGCAGAGCAGCAGGGGCAGGCTCTTCGAGCAGGCGTTCATCGGCACCGTCAGGCAGTGCGCCCCGTACGGGCCGGTGTTGGCGCGCACGTCCATCCGGACCGCAGTCAGCCTCCCGTCCCGCTTTGCGCCCAGCGTGACCTTGATCTTCATGGGGTGGCGCGTGCGCGAGGCGATGAACTCCTCCTCGCGCGTGAAGCGGTAGAGCACCGGCCGGCCCGTCACCCAGGTGGCGTACGCGGCGACCTCCTCGAGCACCATGTCCTGCTTCGCGCCGAAGCCCCCGCCCACGCGCTCCTTGATCACGCGCACCTGGTTCTCGCTGATGCCCAGGATCCGCGAGACGATGCGGCGCACGTGCCAGGGCACCTGCGTGGAGGCGTGGATGATCAGGCGCTCGTCCTCGATCCGCGTGAAGACCACGTGCGGCTCGAGCGGAGCCTGCTGGACCTGCGAGGTCTCGTACTCGCGCTCGATCACGACCTCGGCCTCGGCGAGCCCTCGGGCGATGGCGCCGATGCCGCCCCGCACGCTGGCGGCGATGTTCCTCCGCGGGTCGGCGTGGATGGGGAACTGGTAGATGATCCGGCCGTCGCGGGGATCCGCCCCCCGGTTGTCGAGGTCCTCCGGCGCGCCGGTGACGTACTCGATCGTGCCGTTGTGCAGCACGGGCGCACCCGGCGCCGCGGCTGCTTCGATCGAGAGCACCGGCTCGAGCACCTCGTACTCGACCTTGATCCTGCGCAGGGCCGCGCGTGCGATCTCGGCGGTCTCGGCCACGACCGCGGCCACGCGGTCGCCGACGTGGAGCAGTTTCTCGCCGAACATCTTCCGATCGTACGGGGACGGCTCCGGGAACCCCTGCCCCGCCGTGTTGTAGTAGACGTCCGGACAGTTCTTGTGGGTCATGACGAGCACGACCCCCGGCATCGCCTCGGCCCGGCTCGTGTCGATGCTCTTGATGTACGCGTGGGCGTGGGGCGAGCCCAGCAGCTTGAGATGGCAGGACCCGGGCAGGACCATGTCCTCGACGTAGGCCTTCTCGCCCCGCACCAGCCGCGGGCCGTCCACCTTCCTGCTCACCTTGCCGACCAGTCGCAGGTCGTCGCGGAACTCCTGCCCCTTGGCCGCCGCGTGCGCCGGGTCCTTGCGGCGCTTCGCCGCCAGCTCGACCGCGGCGAAGTACTGCTCGTAGCCGGTGCAGCGACAGAAGACCCCCGAGAGGGCGTCGCGGACCTGCTCGCGCGTCGGCTGCTCGTGGCGCGAAAGCAGGGCTTCCGTGGCGAGCAGCATCGCCGGTGTGCAGTAGCCGCACTGGACCACGCCCGCATCGAGGAAGGCCGTCTGGATCGCCGAGAGCTCCCGGTGCTTCGCCAGGTGCTCGACAGTGCGGATCTCCCTGCCGTCCACCTGGGGCGCCAGCAGCAGGCAGGAGTTGACCGTCCGTCCGTCGAGGAGGATCGAGCACGCGCCGCAACTGCCCTGGCCGTCGCAGCCGTTGCGCACCGAGAGGAGGTGCTCGCGCCGCAGCAGGTCGCGCACGCGCTGGCCCGGCTCGACCTCGAACTCACGGAGCGTCCCGTTGAGCTTGACCGAGATCTTCATGACCGGCCCCGCTTCTGCCCGAGGGCGTCCCGCAGCGCCAGGGCCACGACCACCCCGGCCTGGTGCTTGCGGAAGGCGGCGCTGCCCGTAAGGTCGGCGGCGGGCCGGACCACCCGGCTGACCAGCGCCTGCAGCTCGTCCAGCGCGGGCAGGGGCTTTCCGTCCAGCGCCTCCTCGACCGCGGTCAGCCTCACGACGTGGCCTGCCACGCCGCTCAGCGCGATGATCGGGCGCTTCACGGAGTCCCGGACGACCGTCATGGAGACCGCCGCGCTGGCCACCGAGCGCGCGTTGGCGGAGGCCCGGAGGTTGCGGCAGGCGGCCACCCGGGCCGGGGCGGGCCGCGGGACGACGATTTTCGTGACGAGGCCCGCGACCGGCTTCTCGACGTACTCCGCGACGGGGATCGTCTTCGCGGCGCCGGGGCGCGACAGGCCGATCTTCGCCTCCAGCGCCACCAGCATGGGGATCACGTCGCTGTACGGCAGGTCGCCGGCGACATGCCCCCCGAGAGTCGCCGCCTCGCGGATGTTCCGGCTCACGATCTGGGAGAGCGCCGCCTTCAGCGCCGCCGGGATCCTGCGGTCCTCGATCAGCCGCTGGAACGTGCAGCGGGCCCCGATGACCACGGCGCCCTTCGTCCCTTCGATGCGATCGAGTCCCAGGCCCGCGAGGCTGATGAGGTGCCCGGGGCGCAGGGCGCAGGTGCTCGAGCAGAGGGGGCCGATGGCCACGGCACCCTGCCTCCGTTCGGTTCGATCGAGGCCCGGGCCCGCGTGGCCGGTGCGGCGCTCGGGGCACAGGGTGCAGGCGTACGAGTTGACGTAGGTCCCGCCTGCGAGGAAGACCGCCCGGCCCTGGAAACGCCTCTTCAGGGCGAGGGCTTCGCGGATCGTGGCCGGCCGGTGGAACTGCTCGATCATGCTCGGTTCCTCTCAGAATCAGGGGCGCGGTGGGCGACCGAGCATTCTAAGAGGAGTACCGGGAAAAGGGAATGCGGAGGCCGTGGGCGGTCGCCGCGGCCCGATCGGGGGCTCAGGGCCCCCTGCCGGGCTCAGCCGCGCGGGCGCTGCGAGGGCGGTCTGCTCCGCGCGAGGCGAGCGCCTACGCGTCCGTCACCGTGGTGATGGCGAACTGCGGCGGAGCCTCCATGTGCTTCTTGACCGCGCACTGTTCGGCCGAGCGGATCAGCGCCGCGTGGTACTTCTCGGGGAACTCGGGCGGCACGTGGATGTCCAACTCCACCTTGTCGACCATGCCCGTGGCCCGGTCCACGCCCAGTCGCTGGGTGAGCCGGAGGCCTTCGGTCGGCAGGCCGCGCTGGCGGCAGAAGCCCAGCACGTAGATGCCCGCGCAGGTGCCGAGCGAGGCGAGGAAGGTTGCGAAGGGCGTGGGCGCCGAGCCCTCGCCCCCGCCCTGGGGCGGTTGGTCCGTCTTCACGGTGAAGGAGCCGAACTGGGCGTCCACGCGGGTGCCGCCGGGGAAGCTGATCACCATCTCCATGGGGAGGTTCCTTTCGAACGGTCGGGTGCAGGACGGTCGAGTCTCGACCGTGAGAGGCACGGGAGGCGTGGGTGGATTCGCGGGCGGGCGGGGCCGGGGCGCGGCCCGAGGGGCCCGGGTCCGGTCCCGACGGACCTGACGCGAAACATGGTAGGATTGTGGCGGTCCCAGAGCACTCCAGACCAGCATCCAGGCACCTCCCCCGGTGCGAAGGGGACACTATGTCCGGTTCGATCCGCCTGCGGCACGCCTCCACCGTGATCCTCACCGCCGCCCTCTGCGCGGTCCTGCCCTCGACCGGCTGGACCTGGGGCCAGGTGGGCCACCACTACATCGCGCAGAACTACTCTCAGCACCTGCCCGCCTACATCGACGGCCTGCGCGCCTACGACAGCGCCGTGGACCTGCACGTGACCGACCCCGACTCGCGCAAGGGCTCCACGCCCGGCGAGGCCGAGCGGCACTACATCGACATCGACTACTACCCCGAATTCCTGGCCGGCACCCTGCCGCGCAACCGGGCCGCTCTCGAGGCGCTATACAGCCCCGCCACCGTGATCGACAACGGGGTGCTGCCGTGGGCGATCGCGGAGGTCGTGACCACGCTCACGCAGCAGTTCCAGGCGCAGCAGTGGAGCGCCGCCTCGCTGACCATCGCCGATCTCTGCCACTACGTGGGCGACGCCAACCAGCCGCTGCACTGCACCCTGAACTACAACGGCCAGCTCACCGGCAACACCGGGATCCACTCGCGCCACGAGAGCAACATGATCTCCACCTACCTCGGCCAGCTCAGCACCCCCGCGATGACCGTCGCGTACTACGCCAGCCCCCAGGACGCCATCTTCGACGTCATCGCCGCCTCGTGGGCCGGGGTGGCTCCCATCCTCGCGGCCGACAACATCGCCAAGGCGGCGTCGGGTGGGTCGTACAACTCGACCTACTACGCCTCGCTATGGAACAGCACCCGCACGCTGACCGAGGCGCGGCTCGACACGGCGACCGTGATGACCGCCTCGTACGTCTACACGGCCTGGATGAACGCCGGCAGGCCGGCCGTGCCCGGCTCCACCGCGGACGTGCCGCCCGTGGTGGCCGACGCGGGCCTCCGCCTGGTCGCCGGTCCCTCGCCGTTCCGCGACGTGCTGACCGTGCGCTTCGCCGGGGGCGGCCCGCTGAGCGTGGACGTGTTCGACGTGCGCGGCGCCCGCGTGGCGCGGCTGGCGGACGGCGTCACGGGCGAGGGCAGCGTCACCTGGCGGCCCGGTTCCTCGGGCGCGCCGGTCGGGCCCGGGCTCTACTTCGTGCGCCTCAGCGGCCCGGGGCTGAACCTGGTGCGGCGGGTGACGCTGGTGCAGTGAGACCAGTCAAGCCACTGGCCTCGGGGCGGCCACCTCCACTGCGGGGTGGCCGCTCGGTGCTTGGGCCCGAGGGCCGGAGAAGACCGGACGCTTCAACGACGGGGCACGCCGGTCTCCGCGGGTTGCACCGGCGTCCCGGCTAGCAGCCTTCCTTCTTCTTCTTCTTCGCGGCCGGTCCCGCGGGCGCACCCGCGGCCGGCGCCCTGGGCAGCGCGATCCTCGCACTCGCCGCCGGAGCGGCCGGCAACGCCATCAGGGCGCCGGAGTCGGCCGCGGCCACGGCCGCGCGCGGGCCACCACCGAAGAAGCGCGCCACCTGTGCCGCGCGCTCGAACACCGCGTTCTCCTGCGGCGTCGCGGCGGCAGGCATCACCGGGTAGAGCACCTCGTCCTTCCACGCCTCGAGACCGCCGAGCAGGATGTAGGCGCCCGGGTAGTCCTTCGCCTTGAGCAGGAACCAGGCCTGCGCGGAGTGGATGCCGCCCTCGGAGTAGAGCACGATCCTCTCGTCGCGCCCGAGCCCGTACTCGGGCAGGCTGGCGACCGGGACGTTCTCGGCGGTCGGAACGTGGTAGGCCGCGTATTCGGCCTCGGAACGCAGGTCCACCAGGCGGTAGTCGGTCCGGCCCTGGATGATCCAGTCGGCCAGTTCCCGCGGTGTGACGTGATCCACCTCGCTGCCCACGATGGTCGCCAGCTCCTGCGTGTCGATCCGCACGGTGCTGCCGCGGTACGGGTTGCCGGCGATCGCGACCACGCCCAGCAGCAGCGCGGCCGCGGCCAGCGCGCGGTTCCGGGTCCAGTGCATGCGCGCCATGGTCAGCGCTCCGCCGCGGGCGGGGCGAAGCGGCGCTCCACCCACTCGGCGCCCATGAAGCCACCCACCGCCATCACCACCACGAGGAACACCACCAGCCCGTAGGGCAGGTGGAACGCCTGCGGCAGCGTGAGCCTGCCGAAGTCGCCCGACTCGTAGAAGCCCTTCAGCAGCGGGAACGCCTCGCCGAACGCGAACATGCCGGCCATCGCGCCGAGGACGAAGACCATGCCGTCGATGCGACCGGTCACCGCGGCCACCAGCGAGGTGCCCGGGCAGTAGCCGCCGATCACGAAGCCGAACCCGAGCAGCAACCCGCCCGCGATCTGCGGCCAGAGATTGGTGGTGACCAGGTCCACGAGCGACAGGTCCATGATCCCCAGCCATGACAGGTAGAACACGCCCAGCATCGCCGTGACGATGGCGGTGAACATGACCTTGAAGACCGCGAGGTCGTCGAGGTAGAACTGCGCCGTCAGCTTGCGCGCGCTGCCGAAGCCGCTGCGCTCGAGGAAGAAGCCGAACCCGATCCCGATGACGAACGCGACCACCAGCGAGGCCTCGTCACCGAAGGCTCCGAACCTGTAGAAGGGCGCGTTCATCGCCACTGCCTCCTCATCAGCCCCGCCAGCGCGTAGGCGCCCGCGAACACCATCATCATGAACGCCCACGACCCGGCGTTGAGCACCGCGCCGCCGCTCAGCGCCTG
>Ga0315276_10006129_pt1 | contig 11119 bp, 5 predicted proteins | sample YL17G05_0_MG_FD_204542 | JGI IMG/M metagenome (GOLD analysis project Ga0315276, IMG submission 204542) | Sediment microbial communities from Yellowstone Lake, YNP, Wyoming, USA - YL17G05_0 | ecosystem: Environmental > Aquatic > Freshwater > Lake > Sediment | place: USA: Wyoming | collected... | reverse complement strand
CTTCTTGAACTCGGCGCAGGGTTCCATCCTGATTTATCGGGCATTGAGAATATTATGTTAAACGGGATACTGAGCGGGAATACAAGGGCAGATATGATGAAGAAGATGGAGCAGATTATAGAATTCTCCGAACTCGCTGACTTTATTTATCAGCCGCTCAGAACCTATTCTTCAGGCATGCATGCACGGCTCGGTTTTTCTGTGGCGGTGCACATAGATCCTGAAATCCTGCTTGTGGACGAGGCGCTTGCAGTCGGGGATTTGGACTTCAAGGGAAAATGCAACAGAAAGATGAAAGAGTTCACGGAATCGGGAGCAACGATTATCATCGTAAGCCATGATATGCCTGCAATAGCAGAACTTTGCAACAGAGTAGCATGGATAGATAGCGGCACTATTATGAAAATCGGCGAGCCCAGAGAAGTGATAAAGGCATATTTGCATCATCTGGGTCTGGAAGTTGATTTTGATGAAAAAAAGAAGCTTGTGAATGAAACTGAAGGTGGATCCATATCCGATGCTGAAGGAATGCTGTATGATTCAGTGGATAGAGAAGAGCCTGTATCCGAACTTCCAGACTCTCCTCTGGTGGACATGCATTCAAATTTTCCCGTCAAACCTCTCTCATGGTGGGATTCACCCATCATTATGCATCGGTGTGAAACCTTTATTACCGGTAATCCTGGAATAAGCTTCTATAATTATCTGAAAAAAGAATATTCCATCGCCGGCCTACAGAAAGGCTTGAGTATATGTAACAAATTAAAGGGAATAGAACATAACTTCAGACAGTATAATACATGCACGTCATTCGACATTATTGATGTTCCCGATGCGCTTGACTACCTCCCGCAAGAAATCAGGGAACTCAAGCTCAATCATTATGATTTATTGCTTTGTGTTGACGTCTTGGGCCACATCGGAGACCTTGGTGCTTTTTTAAAAGATGCAAAGGCAATTCTGAAAGACGATGGTTTTATCATCGCATTGGAATATATCGGGCCGGCATACTTTCAATGGACAGAGCAAGAAATCGGCGTTGCCGATATGCTCTATAAAGCTTTTAACAACCATTCTGACCTGTCAGCCAACTCTGATCAGCAGTCTGCGAATATCTCCGTCCTGTCAAATGAGAGAAATAGAGCAACAGCTGTGAGTTCAGAGACCGTCATCCCCATGCTTCAGAAGCGGTTCGATATTGTTGCCGTCAGATATTTCGGAGGACCATTGTATGATCTTATCCTCAATAGAATACTGCACCGGTTAGACCAGGCAAATGAAAAAGATGTGATGCTCATAAAAACTATCATGCAATGCGAACAGATTCTCATCAAGAATGGTATCCTTAAAAATCAGTATGCGATGATCATCGGGGAAAAGAGAAAATCTCATGGAGAGTAGGGAAAATCATCTTGTATCCGTAATTGTCAGGACGAAAGACAGGCCCGGTCTTTTAAAAACGGCACTGAAGAGCGTCGCATACCAGGACTACAGACCTATTGAAGTTATCCTCATAAATGATGGTGGCTGTGCTCTTGATATCAATACTGTCAGAACTATTCTAAACAACTGCTCTCTCAATTATATCCACTTTGAAAAAAGCAAGGGAAGGGCTGCTGCAGGAAATCAAGGGATTTTCAGTGCAGAAGGTCATTTCATCAGTTTCCTTGACGATGATGATGAGTTTAGTCCGGACCATCTCTCAACACTTGTTGCTTCCCTTGAGGAAAGTCAGAATAGGGTTGCGTATGCAGATTCAGAGCTTGTTGTTAAAGAGATCGATGCAGAAACAGGGAATATGGAGATCAGGGAAAGGAAAGTGTTTTCATCCTATGATTTTTCCTATGTTGATCTGATGGTTGCTAACTATATTCCTCTTATATCTCTTCTCTTTTCCGGTGAAGTTCTCAAACAGTCGGGCGGCTTTGACGAAAGTTTCAACCTTTACGAAGACTGGGATCTCCTGTTAAGAATAGGCGAAAACTTTCCATTTCATCATATTAAAAAAGTTACCTCCATGTATAACCAGTGGAATAAAGGCAGTCAAATTGCACAAGCAGCAGAGCCGGAGATCATTCATAATGCTTTTGCCCGGATTTTTAGTAAACACCAGAATAAAATAACGCCGGAGGTCATCCTCAACTTAGATAAGAAGCAGGAAGTGCTTACAAAAGAATTAAAGGATTTTATCAAGAAGTACACAGCGTTGGAATCCGAACTTTATCAGAGATATGCTGAACTCCGCCAGAAGGATGCCGAGCTTGAGCAGAAGCATGCGGAGATTCATCAAAAGCATGCGGAGCTTCGTCAGAGAGAAATCGAACTTCACCAGAAAGAGACCGAACTTTATCAAACAGCATCACAGCTTTCTGAAAAAGCATTGGAAGTGGAAAGATTGAGAAATGAAAATATGCATATCAGAAGTGCAATAGATACGATACAATCGACGCTTGGATGGCATTTATTAACCAAGGTCAGAGATATCCGTGATAAGCTGCTTCCTCCGGAAACAGCAAGGGGAAAAATCTATCAGAAGGTAATCAGCCGCTTAAAGGGTGCAGGGCCTGAGAGCTGATATGGAAACAGAATTCACCGTTAAAGGAAATGAATCTGGTGCATATGATGTATGGATTCATGATAATGAGCCGGGCGAGGCCGACCTCCTCAAACAGCGGGAGGAAGCACAGGCTTTTCTTTACAGACCTCTGATAAGCATTATCGTCCCTGTTTATGAAACAGATGAGGATATGCTCATCAGGATGATAGAATCTGTCCGTGCACAGACATATGAAAACTGGCAATTGTGTATTGCTGACGGGAATTCGAGCAAAGCCTACATCCGTGAAAAACTGCAGGACTATTCAAACAGGGACGAGAGAATAAAAGTTACGTTTCTGAAAGAGAATCAACATATTGCAGGGAACTCAAATCAAGCCCTCTCTCTTGCAGAGGGAGCATTTACCGGCTTCCTCGACCATGATGATGAACTTGCCCCCTTTGCCCTTTTTGAGATAGTAAGGTTTCTGAATGAGAACCCATCGATAGATTTTATCTATTCAGATGAAGATAAAATTGATTCTGAGGGAAGAAGAGGTTTGCCTTTTTTAAAACCCGGCTGGTCTCCTGACCTCCTCTTGTCTGTCAATTACATCTGCCACTTCGCTGTACTTCGTAATACGCTCGTCAGAGAGCTTGGTGGATTCCGCGGCGGTTATGACGGTGCACAGGATTATGATCTGTTCCTGAGGGCGAGTAAGATTACCTCCAGGATTGCACATATCCCGAAGATACTCTATCACTGGAGAGACCATGAGCGTTCTACAGCAACGGATGTTTCGCGAAAAGAGTACGCAGACAAATCCGGCAGAGCTGCCCTGACAGATTTTCTCAAGTCCAGTCGCATAGATGCAAATGTGCTGCCCGGCATCGTGAAAACGAATTATCTTGTAAGATACTCAATTATTGGCAGGCCGCTGGTTTCCGTCATCATACCATTCAAGGATAAGGTTGACCTCTTGCAGAAATGCATAGACAGTATTCTGAAAAAGACAACCTACGAGGAATACGAACTTCTCCTCGTGTCGAACAGGAGCAATGAAGAAGAAACATTCCGTTACCTTGACGCTATCGGTAAGAATGAAAAGATAAAGGTTCTCACTTTTGATGAGGAATTCAATTACTCGAAGATAAATAATTATGCCGCCCAATTTTCAAGGGGTGAATTTCTCCTTTTCCTCAACAATGATACCGAAGTGATAGAAGGTGGCTGGCTCACTTTTCTGCTTGAACATGTACAGAGGAAAGAGATTGGTGCGGTGGGATGCAAACTTCTCTTCCCTGACAACACGATCCAGCATGCAGGGGTCATCGTGGGAATTACGAGTTTTGCAGGTCATGTGTTTGCCGGGTTGCCTGAACATACATACAATTACTTCGGTTCAACCGACTTCGTGAGAAACTACCTCGCTGTTACCGGAGCCTGTTTGATGGTAAGAAGAGAAGTATTTGATGAGGTAGGCGGTTTTCATGAATCATTTATTGTCTGCGGCAGCGATGTTGATTTCTGCCTGAGAATACATAATAGAGGATACAGAAATCTTTACACTCCCTATGCTGTCCTCTATCATCATGAGGCAGCTTCACGGGGTTCGTGTATCCCCCTGATTGATTTCCAGCTCTCTCTCGAAAGCTATGAGAAGTTTTTGTTTATACGGGACCCCTATTATAATCCGAACCTGACTTTTTTGAAGACGGACTGTACCCTGAAAACGAAGGGAGAGAGAAATACTTTTGAGGGCATCAGAGAGGATGCCATAAAATGGGCACGAACATGTGAAGTTACGATGAAAGAAGAAAAACAATCAAAGACGAGCGGGACGATCGCCATGATTGAAGCCTTTGATTATTCAATCAGCGATGTGGACTCGAACAGACAACTTATGGCTGGGTTTGAAAAGAACCGCCCGGTCATCAATAGCATAAATTGGTTTATCCCATATTTCCATCATATCTATTACGGAGGGATATATACGATATTGAGATTTGCTGAATATTTTTTCAGGAAAGGCATCAAGAGCAGATTTGTCCTCTATGATAGTCCTTTGATACTTGAGTCTGATGTGACAGCAAAGATACAATCAGCCTTTCCTCAGATGCGAGACCTCGAAGTCTTCATCCGGAGAGGACCTGATATGCATGTGATACCGTATTCAGACATATCCATAGCAACTCTCTGGACATCAGCATATCGTCTTCTCAAGTTCAGCAATACCCGTGGAAAGTTCTATTTCATTCAGGACTATGAGCCGCTCTTTTATGCGGCCGGTGCATCCTACGCATTGGCAGAGGCAACATACCGGTTCGGTTTTTACGGGATTGTTAACTCACCGGGCCTGTACGATTTCATTACAAACAAGTACGACATCCATGCAGAATACTTTGTGCCGGCTATTGACCACGAAATATTCTTTCCCGCAGAAAATTCCCTTCACGAAAAAGAGAGAAAATTAAAACTCTTCTTTTACGGAAGACCACAGCATGACAGAAACGCTTTTGATCTGGCAATCGCAACGGCAAAAAAGGTAAAAGCAACCATGGGGAGCAGGATAGAAATCGTATCTGCAGGAAGCGATTGGAATGCCGCTGATTATGATGTGCAGGGGATCGTTCAGAATCTCGGCCTGATCAGTTACCGGGAAACCGCAGAACTCTATCGCACCTGTGATTTCGGCCTGATCCTCATGTTTACAAAACATACATCCTATCTGCCCCTTGAGCTGATGGCAAGCGGCTCCATCGTGATCACAAATTATAATCAAGCGAACACCTGGCTCCTGAAAGACGGTTTAAACTGTATTATTGGAGAACCATCACCGACCTATATCACGGAGAAGCTTATTCATCTCATTGAACACCCGGAACTCCAGAAGACGATCAGGGAAAACGCTCTGAAAACAACAGAATCAATGGACTGGGAACGGGAGATGGAAAAGATATACCGGTTTATCATTGGACAGAATTAGCCGTATGACTTTGAATCTATATGGTAAAATATGCAAGATTACCAAGGAAAAGTCATCATTGAATAGATATTTATCAGAAAATCTCCACTTACCCCTCTTTACCAAAGAGGGGTTTATGCCTCCCTTTGGTAAAGGGAGGTTAGGAGGGATTTTATAAAAATAATGGTGTCATTATTATGAGAGTGCTAATAATACTTAATCTGGTGTGAATACATGAAAACGATTGCATTTTATCTTCCCCAATTTCATCCTATTCCCGAAAACGACAAGTGGTGGGGCAAAGGTTTTACCGACTGGACGAACGTAACCAGGGCAAACCCTCTTTTCAATGGACATTTTCAGCCCCGCCTTCCTGCCGATCTCGGTTATTATGATCTCCGTCTGGCAGACGTTCGCAGGGAACAGGCGAACTTAGCGAAAGAGAACGGATTGCATGGGTTCTGTTATCACTATTACTGGTTCAATGGGAAAAAATTACTTGATCTCCCCTTAACAATGCTCCTTGAAAGCAAAGAGCCGGATTTCCCTTTCTGCATCTGTTATGCGAATGAAAACTGGACCAGGCGCTGGGATGGTCAGGAAAACGAGATCCTGATAAAACAGGAACACAGCGTCGAGAACGACAGGCATTTTATCAGGGATCTCATCTCTGTTTTTCAGGACAAACGATATATTCAGGTCCACAAAAAACCATTATTACTGGTATACAGGTCAAGCCTTTTCCCAGATCCTTTGCAGACGACGAATGTCTGGAGAGAAGAAGCAAGAAAAGCTGGGTTTGAAGACCTCTATCTCTGTAAATGCCAGACGTTTGGTGATTTTGAGAATCCGGGCAAAACCGGCTTTGACGCCACTGTGGAGTTCCCGCCTCATTGTTTAGAAATTGCTTACAGTTATGCCTATCAGGACATGGTTACTTCCGTGCAGCCTTCATTTACGGGGTATGTATTCGATTATTTTGATACTGCCGCAGCGATGATGAACCGTAAATGGCCCGAACATACATTGTTTAAAACGGTGATGTTGGCGTGGGACAATACCGCAAGGCGGGGATTAAGTGCGAATATTTTTCATAATTTTTCTGTTGACTATTACGAGCGATGGCTTGCAAAGGTTATCAAGAGGACAATTCAGAAATATCCCGATGAAGAACAGCTGGTTTTCATCAACGCATGGAATGAATGGGCAGAGGGAACGTATCTTGAGCCCGATCAGAAATATGGACTGGAATATCTTGAGGCAACCAAGAGGGCCATTGCAGCGGGCCAAAGCTGGGGAACAATATTGGCAGATCTTGAGGAGTTCAGTAAACATGCAAACATTGATCCTAAGGTGCTGAAAAAAGGTATTTTGACCTATGACGAAAATAAAGATAATGTTGAGGTTTCACTGCTCAAAACGATACAGGAAAAAGATGCCCGAATAAGAGCTCTTGAGGCACAATTGGGCGTTCCCCGACCACATAGCCTTTCTTTCAAATACCGGGAACTCAGAGATAAGCTTTTCCCCCACGGAACGAAGAGAAGAGAGATAGCTAAGAGTATCAAATACAAATTGCTTATTTAATGTCCGTTGAAAATTTGTTAGTCATCTCAAACACTGAGCCAACTCTCAAGTTACTAAGGAGTTTATAAGTAAAACCCCTTTGTTGTCATTCCACGGCTTGACCGGGGAATCCAGAACGGCCATGGATGCCCGCTTACGAACTGCGGGCATGACGGACAAACATATTATATGAGGCCTTACTAATGACCGCATTAGTATCTACTGCCTGAAGGATATCATAACCATCATGAATCAAAAAAGGAGATCATCAGCCAATTTTGAACTTCAGTTTGGCTGGCGGTTACATATTTTGATATTCATATCTGCCTTTTCAATCATTGTGCTTCGACGGCCCGACGCAATCTTAAATCCTCAATTCTGGGCCGAGGATGGTGCTTTGTGGTATGCAAATGCATACAACGACGGGATTCGTTCTGTATTGATACCTCAAAATGGATATTTGCAAACCATTTCGAGAATAGTTGCTGCTATTGCTCAGTTTCTCCCTTTTGAATGGGCTCCTCTTATCTTCAATGGAGTTGCTATCTTTATCCAAATTTTACCGGTAATTTTCTTGCTTTCATCACGTTTTTCTGCATTGATTCCAAATCGTTACAACAGGATATTTTTGTCAATACTCTATCTTGCTCTGCCCAATTCATGGGAGATTCACGCAAACTTGACGAATGCTCAATGGCATCTGGCTCTCTTAGCTTTTATGGTGATAGTCGCGGAGCCGAATAACCGTCCTGTGTGGCGTTGTTTTGATACAGGTGTTGTTCTTTTATCAGGCTTAAGTGGACCATTTTCGATATTATTAGTCCCAATTGCAGCGATAAGGATCTGGCTTGATCGGGAGAGATGGTTAATTGTCCTTTTTTTATTGGTGAGTGCAAGTGCACTTGTTCAGACTTTGTGCCTCTTGCTTGCTTGGCAAACACGTTCGCAGATGTTTCTTGGAGCAACACCGGAGCTTCTTGTCAGAATTCTTTCAGGTCAAGTCTTTTTAGGTGCATTGATTGGTCAGGGGGGTTATTCATGGGTGGTCTCGTCTTCTGAATGGCGGTTTATACCAGCATTATTTATAGCTTTGATAGGCCTGATGGTGATGATCTATGCCTTACTTAAAGGGCCTGTTGAGTTGCGTTTTTTCATCATCTTCGCCTTGTTGACATTTAGCACAGCGTTAATCTCACCACAAGCAAGTGCCACGAATCCTCAATGGCAGGTTCTGACGCTGCCTGGAGTTGGAGGGCGCTACTGGTTTATACCAATGCTTGCCTTTATTTCCGTATTAATTTGGATGCTTAGAAAATCAAGTTCACCAAAGTTAAGACTGCTTGCTATGATGGCACTTGCGGTCATGCTTATTGGTATTATTATGGATTGGCAGCAACCTCCCTATGTTGATTTGAACTTTAAAGAGCATGCTCATCGGTTCGAGGGCTCCCCAATAGGAACGGAAATCGTTATTCCTGTCAATCCCCCTGGTTGGTACATGTCCCTTACCAAAAATTAGATTTCATCGAACAAAATATAGATTAATTCATTTCGATTTGGTCATTTCATTGTCGGCTCAATCATTCATCTGCTATACTTTTACTTGAAGAACTCGCAGAGATCTCCTATTGATTCAAGTATGATAAAAAAACATCTCTTAGCCCTTATTTTCTTCAGCACATCCATATTCCTTGCCTATTCAAATTCACTGAATGGCACCTGGGCGATGGATGACGTTGTCACCGGCAAACCGGTTGCCCTTGCGGATATAAAAGACTTCATTGGGTTCAGAAAAGTTGCTTATATAACGTTCTTTCTGAATCAGTTAATAGCTCCTTTCAGTCCTTTGAATTTCAGACTGCTGAATATTCTCATTCATATTCTGAATACTGCCTTGGTCTACATCATTGCATTCAGGACAATCTCCCTCTGTCTCCCCTTAGTTAGAGGGAATACCCCCCTCCGTCCCCCCTTGGGAAGGGGGGAATTAAAGGGGGGTGAAAATCTTGCCTTTTATGCCGCACTTTTCAGCGGTATTCTTTTCGGACTGCATCCAATCAACATCAATGCTGTCGCGTATATTGTCCAGAGGATGGCATCACTGGCAACTCTCTTTGTTCTCCTTGCTCTTCTCTCCTATATTGCTGCCGCACAAACAGCAGATAGAAGGAAAGCACTCCTCCTGTATATCTCCAGCGGATTACTGGTCGTTCTGGGGATTTTCTCGAAAGAGAATGCAGTAATGGCAATCCCGCTCATACTTATCTATGATTACGTCTTTCTTTCCCATTTCCAATGGAATCTTTTCAGAAAGAGAATGCTTCTTGTCTTTGGGATAGGAATTCTCTCTGTTGGTCTGGCCTTTTCTCTCCTGAAAATGCATTTTGCGCTTTTTGATGTGGTGAAGTTATTTTTCAGTCCCAATCAGCCCCTGACTGGAAGGGCGTGGATGGCAACTGATGTCTACTGGACTCCCCTTCAGCATATTTTTACAGAGTTCCGTGTTGTTTCAAGATACCTGCTTCTCATTGTATTCCCGCTTCCTGACCTGCTTATTTTCGACTGGTGGAGTTTTCCCATATCCGGGGGGATTACACATCCTATCACGACCATTCTTTCAGTACTCTTTATCCTGTCGCTGATCATTTTTTCGATATGGAAATTGAAACGCTACCCGATGCTGTGTTTTGGTATCCTCTGGTATCTCTGTGCCATATCCCTGGAAAGTTTTTTCGCCCTTGGTTCTGATCTTTATTTCGAGCACAGAAACTATCTCCCTGTTTCGGGTCTGTTCATTGGTTTAGCCGGGCAGATGATGATCTCTTTCTGGTCTAAGATGAACAGAAATATCATATTTTCTCTCATTGTCATCATTGCAATACTATCCGGGTCGCTCACCTTCTCAAGGAACTATGTCTGGAAAGATTCTCTCACCCTATGGGGAGATACATTATCAAAAGCCCCGTCGAATATCCGGGCAATGCTGGCTTTAGGAAATGCCCATTTAAAATTATCGGATATGGATAATGCGGAAAGATATTTTAAAGATGTTGTCCGGATAAGCAGCAAAGAGCAAAAAGTCCAGTATCTTGATGATTCGATATACAGCCTTGGAATGCTCTTTCTCTTTGGGGGCAAATTAGATGAGGCAAAAGCTCTGATAGGAAGATATGAGGTGTCTCTTGAATCTTACCGGATCCAAATCCTGAAAGGATTCTATAAGGCATCAACAAACGATATCGAGGGAGCCCTCGGAGTATACGAGGAGATCATACCAAAGACTAAAGGGAGAGATTTGGTTGTCGTATACAACCTTATGGGAGATGCATATCGCAGAAAGGGATTGTTGGATCAGGCGATAAAGCAGTACTCCAAATCAATAACACTTGACCCGACTTTCTCTTCTGCCTATTATGGCATGGGCTTGACATATATGAGCAAAAGGGATATCGAGCATGCCTATGAATATTTTAGGAAAGCTCTGGCCGCCGATCCGGATAATGTTCTTGCCCTTGCAGACATGGCAGACGTACTTCTGATCAGAAAGGCAAATCCCGAGGAGGCGCTTCGCTATGCCCGGCGGGCTGTTTCAAAGTCCCCACCCTTTTACCAGCCCTATCTTTCTCTGGGCAATGTCCTTATTGTCCTTCAAAAGGATAAAGAGGCGGACGAATTCTACAAAAAAGCTCTCGAACACGGGGTCACAGCATATATGGTTCCCCTTAGCAAGGCAAGGGCATACTATTTGAGAGGTGATACAGAAAAAGCAAAGGAACAGGTTTCAGAACTTAGAAAATTCAAAGACCTCCCCGAACAGATCAAAAATCTCATCGCACAAGAGCAATTGTGATGTATCCGCTGTTCAATCTTTTGCGGCAGACGTTTCCTCCTGAGTAAGTTTGGAGACCCGGTATTCCAGGAGCGCCATCTTCTGACTTAATTCCTTGTTTTTGCTTTTGAGATCTGATACGACAAGCGAGAAATAGAGCATGGCGAAAACGAGCAGGAAAAAAATCAGCATAAATACCAGAGCAGGAGGGTAACTGATTCCT
>Ga0315276_10006127_pt1 | contig 11120 bp, 18 predicted proteins | sample YL17G05_0_MG_FD_204542 | JGI IMG/M metagenome (GOLD analysis project Ga0315276, IMG submission 204542) | Sediment microbial communities from Yellowstone Lake, YNP, Wyoming, USA - YL17G05_0 | ecosystem: Environmental > Aquatic > Freshwater > Lake > Sediment | place: USA: Wyoming | collected... | reverse complement strand
GGCCGACCGCTACACACTCCCCCTATCGACCACCCCCCAAATATACATAAATGCCCATACCCCAACAATGCCACGTCCCACCCCCTAAATAATTCCCGACAAATCAAGTCCTAAATCACAACCGGTTGTATTTCCCACCCCATACCATCAAAAACCCACTTTCTGAAAATATTAAATAATAACTCGGATACCGGAGGTCCACAATCTTTCCAAATTTTATGGCAAATCCGGCGAGGTAACTTGGAGTCCCGCCCGCCGAGGGCGGGGGGGTCTGGTCAAAATTCGGAGCGCGTTCATTGTTTTTTGTGTGCGCGTCTGCCTGCCTTGCTTTGTTGCCTGCCTATGCGCTTGCCTTGTTATTGCCCTATTCTATGCGTGTTATGCCCTTATTGCCTATGTCAACGCTGTCGCAATGCGACACGCATCACGCCAGTATCGCTTCTCCCGTCGCTTGCCCTGCTTATCGGAACGTCGGCTCTGCCTGGCGTCGCTTCTCTCCAGCCGTTTCCATCGAGTTACCTTTCCCGCTTTCCCGTCGTCAATGGCGTTATGGGTCTGGTGTTGCTGATGGTCTGGAACATCGGTTGCCAGTCCGGCAGTCCGTCGTCGGGACGTTCGCCCCCCCCTTCCGCCGGCTTCGCCGGTCGAACACCACCAACAACAAACACCATCACCATCATCACCTACGTTACAACGCTGTAATTGGGCGTTAATAGTAGGTAAAGAGGCAGGTTTTAGGGCTGGAAAAATAATTTTCAAAAAAAAGATAAAAGGTATTGACACCTGTTTGACGTATGGTATAATGGGTATCCACAGCGACAAGTGAATAACGACGAATAAGGGAACAAACAATGGACATACAGAAATACGACTGGGCTTGCTCAACACTACTCAACGACGAGGTAGCGAGCGATGCTGAGATGCGTGCCTATTTCATCGAGGGCGGAATGTCTCCGGCTGAAGCAGACCATTACATTGCACAACGTGCGGCTTGCCTGAAGGACTGGCAAACCACAATCGAGCCATACGAAGGAGTTTAGTTATGAGCAATATGTTTGTAGCAGAAATAGGCAGGTTTACGGTCGAATGGCGAAAGGATACCAATGCGTATCACGTCGTCGAGGATACCGGCGTATTCACCAAAAGACAACAGCCATACGAATCGGGCTTTCAATACGTTGACAGAGGATACGCAAAGGGACACAAAACCAAAGCAGGCGCAATCGCTTACGCTAAACACTTATTTGAAACTGAAGGAGAATAGCAATGTTCCCAACACAAGAACAACTGGACATCATCGAGAAGGAAGTGAACCGCAAAACACCCTCACAACTGGCGGAGTATTTGGGCGAGGATTATATGAGGGAGACAGTCAAAGACCACATCTTATCGCAGGGTAATTCGACTAAGGCACTTAACGAATTGCTTGCGGTGGGCAAATTCTACGTATCAAAGGACACAATCTACCTGTGGCGAGTAGTGTTCGAGACCGAGGACGGCAGGCAATTCAGCGAGGACGCAGTGGGCATTGAGATACCGGAGAGCGCAGCTCTCCAAATAGATGAGGAATTAAAAGACCAAAACGTCAAAGTCAACTGGCCAAATTAAAAACCCCAAACTGAAAGGAGAGGACAATGAACACAGCAACGAAACCGGCCTTCAGCTTCACGCTTACAGAGCGCAACGGAGAGCAGGAATACTCCCACGACTACCTTGTGTATGCCAACACGCAAAAAGAGGCAGACGAAATGGCAACAGAACACGCACGCAACTGGTATGACAACACGAACGAATTAGACCCCTACGACAAAGACAACGACTGTTTTTGGTTCTTGGGCGGTTGCATCGCTGTAACCATATCGCCCTGCAGTGAAACAGACGCCGAGCAATTCGCCATCGCATTAGCAGACCGCTACACGCTTGGCAGTCCAGAGCCAACAGCACAAGAGGGAACTGTAGTTGAAATCGCGCCGAGCCGTGTTAGGAAATCAAAATACGGCTGCGTTAACTGCCTATGGAACAGTTGCGAGTGCGACGGCACAAGTGCTACACGCTACAAACCGGCAGACGATACGAAGCTACCAGATAACGAGGAAGCATCGTATCCGACATGCGGAAATTACGTTTATAACGACTAACCTTATTAACCCAAACTGAGAGGAGAAACAAAAAATGGCACACTGGATAGTAATAGCAATCGACGACAGCATCTACTCTCACGACATCGAGGACAACGTGAACGATAATGCACACTTAATCAACAGCGACGTGGAGGCAGACACGGCATCCGAGGCCTGTGAGAAGGCGCGCGAGGATATGGTTGGCGAATACAGAGAGTTAATTGCTTATCGTCTCGACGACGACCAAAAATCCATCCTCTCGACAGCCGAGCGACTTGACATCGCAACAAATCTGTTACACGAAGACGACTTCTCTGAATACGCCACACAATGCAAGGCGTTAGAGGAGAATCGACGGCAAAAATCACCGGCGACGAGTATCATCGCAGTTATGGCCGAGCCGGACATAACGAAAGATATGCGAATCACATCAATTGAACAACTCAAGGCAATGGCTGGTGTCCGCTGTGGGCAGGAATGTTACATCCTACTGCAAGGCGGATTGAGGAGCAGTAAGCACATCTATTACGTCGCCGACGAAAAGCTGTTTTACATTACAAACTTTATCGACGGAAGCGACCAAACACTAACCGAGACGGAGATTCTTGACCCTGCTTTCGGGAACATCGGCGAGGCAATGAACAAGGGCAGCTTGATAGCTTATTAATGCAAATCGAAAGGAAAACGCGATGCAACTATACGAACAGTATCGACCAAAGCAATGGAATGAGGTGTTAGGACAGGATAAGGCACTGGCGCAGATTGAGAAGCTGCGCCAACGTGGATTCGGCGGCAGGGCTTACTGGATTTCAGGCCAGTCAGGGACAGGCAAGACGACTATCGCCTTGCTACTGGCCGGAGAGATAGCCGAGCCGTTGTGTATCGAGGAGATTGACGCGACCGGAATGACACCAGCCAAATTGTGCGAGATTGAAGACAAGATGCAATTCTTTGGATGGGGTAGCGGCGGTAGGGCTTTCATCGTAAACGAGGCACACGGCCTCCGTAAAGACACGATACGGCAGCTATTAGTCCTGCTGGAGCGATTACCGAACCACGTGGTTATGATATTCACCACGACCAGCGAGGGAGACGAAAAACTGTTCGAGGAACAGATTGACGCACATCCGCTATTGAGCAGGTGTCAGGAAATAACGCTATCGCGCCGAGACCTGGCCCAGGCGTTTGCAGCCCGCGCAAAGCAAATAGCACTGGCCGAGGGGCTTGATGGTCCGGACGACAGCGAATACCTCAAGCTGGTGCGCAACTGCAAGAACAATATGCGAGCCGTCTTGCAGGCAATCGAGGCAGGAGTGATGCACAATGGCTAAGAAAATCCAAATATCAATTCCAGACAAGTTCTTCAGGCCCGAAATCGAGCAATTTGTTGTGCGGATGGGCTTCGAGTTATCGGCGACCGGATGCGGTTCAACTGAATACGATATGGTCCACAACTTAAAAGCCGTAAAAGCCAGATTGGTCAACAGGTTCGGCGAGGACATATTCAGCAAGTTAAGCGTGGAGGCGATATGAGTACCGCAGGCGCAATCGCAATCGACATAAACGAAGTATTCGAGCCAGAGCAAGTGGCCGAGTTTCTCAAGCTATCGCCCTCAGAGCAAATGGACGTAATGCAAGAGTGCGTCGAATACGAATTCGCCAGATACTTCGCCGAGGAAGCCGCGAAACCAAAACAAGAACACAGTGGGCAATTACTATTATTTTGAAAGGAGTCAAAAATGGAAAAGTGGGAGTTATTAGCGTACATAGTCGGCTACTGCATGGCCGGAAACTTAACACTATTGACCATACTTTATGTATCCCCGATAATCGTAGGGATGATAAGAAGAAAGAAGGCGAAATGAATAAAGCAATCGTATATGCGAGATTCTCGCCGCGGCCAAATTCTGCCGAGTGCGACTCCATCGAAAAACAACAGTGGGATATAAGACGCTTTGCCAAGAAGCACGACTACGAAATTGTTGCTGAATACAGCGACGCAGCGATGTCCGGTGCGGATGCTGACAGACCTGGCCTGTGGGATGCAATTTACGCATTGAAGCGGGGAATGACGCTACTGATACGCACCTACGACAGATTGGCACGCGACTCGTATTTGAGTTTGATGATACAGCGCGATGTCAAAGAGAAGGGCTGCTCGATTTTGGCGATTGAACAGGCGGACGTGAGTAAAGACAACCCAGAATCAGATTTGGTGCGCACTATCCTTAACGCTTTATCGGAGTATCAGAGGCAGATTACCAGAGCGAGGACCCGCGCAGCAATGCGCCGTCTCCAAGCAGAAGGCCGCCGCATGAGCCACCGCGTTCCCTACGGCTGGCGCCGCGACCCCAACGACGATACTCGACTTGTAATCGACGACTACGAACAAACGGTAATCAAGAGGATACTCGAACTCAAGACACGCGGTGAAACCCTCAGAGGTATATGCAGCAACCTAACCGCGGAGGGTTTCAAGGCGCGTATGTGCGAAAAGAAATTCAATGGCAGGGATGTGACCGTGAAGGGAAGTTGGCATCACCAACTCATACAGGCGGTCCTGACCAGGGCAAGCCGTCAGCCATAGTCAAATTACAAAGAACTTCTAATGCGAATTCTTTCGTCTTGAATTTGGCGAGCCGTCGCCATCTGCGAGTGCCCTTAGTGACGATGTAGTAATTTTCGCCGTGACGCCATACAGGTGAAGCGACGTAATACGTCTTTCATACGTCCCAAATACGTCTTTTCTTGTGGGTTTTATCTCTGGCCGGTGTCGGTTTGGAGTCCGGTCACAGGGGGTATCCTGTTTTTAAGCCCGTAAAAGCGGTTAAAAGTGGGGCAGGATAAGTGTATATTTCAGAGAGAACTTTTCCTAAACCGAAGGTCGTCAGTTCGAATCTGGCCGGGCGCATTGAGTGGTTCTGTTGAGAAATGGCGAGCTTCTTCTGTGAGTCATCGGGGTAAATTAACGCCGCAGGAATTGGCCGCGTAGTAAAGCAGCGAAGGTATAAGCCCGTTTATTTTTTAATTACTGGTTCCGGCGTCGCCGACTTTTTCAAGCACAGCAACCCCGGTTTCAGGTGCGTCGCCGGGCAGCTCGCTAAGCGTCCAGTATAAGTTGAGGACTCTCATCGCTTCAACAAACTTTTTGTAGTCCACGGGCTTTACTATGTAACCGGCCACGCTAAATTTGAAGGTTTCCACTTTATCGCGGTCTTCTTTAGATGTCGTCAGCACAACCACGGGTATCTGTCTCAACTCATTGTCGGCCTTTGCCACCCTGAGAAACTCTATGCCGTTCATTTTCGGCATATTCAGGTCGAGCAGAATGACACAGGGCTTTTTGTCGGTATGCGTTTTCAGGTATTCTATCGCTTCTTCGCCGTTGACTACTCGGACCAGTTCGTTGGTGACCTTAAGCTCAGTAAACGCACGTTTGACGGTCATAGCGTCCACACTATCGTCTTCAGCGAGCAGTATCGGCCTCAGATTTCGCATTTTTGCCTCCCACACATAATTCTTCTGTCGCGCATAAAACCTAGTGGTACTATCGGCACAAGCTACGGCTGATTTCAGAAGAAAACCGCTATTTTTAAGGCAGGACAAAACTTTTTTTGAGAGCCGAGCCGTATATGTTCAGCATAAAAAATGTCCAGCGAGAACAGCTCCGCTCAATTATGGGACCCAGCAATTCCGCTTGTCAGGAGCAGACAACATTTTCAAGCTTAACGTCTTTCTCCTCAAGGTCACCGCCCGGGAGTTCGCTGAGCGTCCAGTAAAGGTCAAGGATTCTCATTGCCTCAACGAATCCCTTGTAATCGACGGGCTTGACTATGTAGCCGGCAGCGCTGCAATTGAAGCATTCAAATCTATCCTGGTCGGCTTTGGAGGTGGTGAGCACAACCACGGGGATGCACTTCAATCTGTCATCGGCTTTTGCGATTTTGAGGAATTCAACGCCATTCATCTTGGGCATATTCAGGTCCAGAAGGATTACGCACGGCTCGGCGTTGGCGCTATCCTGCAGGTAGTCCAGCGCCTGTTCGCCGTTGGTCACGCGAACGAGAAGATTACTGACATTAAGGTCCTTCAACGCTCTTTTCACCGTCATAGCATCAACGGTGTCATCCTCCACAAGGAGAATCGGCTTAAAACTGCGCATCTTGTTCAACCCCTAATAAAAAGCCCCGGTAAAGCTCTTCCCGTGTGCCAGTTAATCAAGGCACATAAAAGGGCTCCGCAAACACTATCGACGTAACAAATAGGGAGTTTGATAAGGAAAACCCTCTTTCGGGCACGGAATACTACCTATATATCGCAAATATTTTGGTATGGTCTCACTGACAAAAGTTGTCACAGAGGCGCCCATATCGCCATTGATGCCTGTTTATGGGACCTTCAAATCAGAAACAAAGCCGGCTTTCGCTGTGAGGTTAAGTGCGCCACAGGACGACTCTGCTAAAGACAGAGAAACAAATCGGCAACAAGCAAATTAGAGAGCCATTGGTTTACACAGATTTTTATCGCTGACGGCAACCCTGCCACATATTTTACATACGAATTTGGCGTTTTTTACAAGGGCTTTGTATTCCCTTGGGTTGCTTAGTTGATAGCCGAGGTTGTTCAAATAACAAAGGTGTTTGTTGTGGCCGACGTGCGGCAGACTTGACTTTGCCATTGCTTTTATCTCCGTAAAAAATCAGCGCCTTAATCCATTATTCTTTGGGTTTATGAAGTATAGCAAACGTTAGCACAATAAAAAGCATAATCGCTGAAACATACTGGACGAGCCGCGGCATCATCCAGCCATGATGAGCAGTATGAGCAAATGTAACGCCGGTGATAATATAATCGAGAACTATGCCGCTTAGCAATGCGCATCCGGCAACGGCGGCGAGGTAAGTAAGTGCGGTGGCCCTGCCCATAATTTTCCAGATGGTAACAATGGACGCGGCATTGGTAGCGGGACCTGTCATAAGGAAAACCAAAGCGGCGCCCGGCGCCACACCCTTCAACATCAATGCGGCCGCAATCGGGACCGAAGCGGTTGCGCAAACATACATCGGTATTCCCAAAAGCATCATTACGAGCATCGGGAAAATGCCGGTTCCGAGTTTGTCCGCAAAAAAGCCGTCAGGTATAAGGGCTGAAATAAAAGCGGCAACAACCAGGCCGAGCAGCATCGCCCTGCCGATATCGCGGGGCAGCGTGATAAAGCCATATTTGAACATTCGCGCAACAGGATTACTTTTGTGCTCGCCGGAACAACATTCGTCCGTACAATTTTGATTTTGTTGTAAGCCATTTTCGAGAGAGTCACCGAAGAGATTGACCATCACGCCGCCGACTATGCCGGTAACAAACGCCGCTATCGGTCTGAATATAGCGAAGACCGGACCAAGCAAGGCATACGTGACAAAAATGCTGTCAACGCCTGTCTGCGGAGTCGAGAGCAAAAATGACACAGCCGCCCCCCTGCTTGCGCCGTGCTTGCGAAGTGACATTGTAACGGGGATGACGCTGCACGAGCACAAAGGCAGAGGCACACCGAAAAGCGACGCTTTTATAACAGGCCAAAGCCCCCTGCCGCCGAGATGTTTTTCAACAAGCTGCTTAGAAACAAGGACACTGAGCAATCCCGCCATAAAAAAACCGAACAACAGATATGGCGACATCTCAAGAACTGTATTCCAGAAGCCAATAGCTATGGATTTAGCGAACTCTGTCATATATCTACTCCGGCTCAGGCCGGTCAATTAACCAATATTTGTTCAACCTTGCTTACACCGCCGTTAAGGCCTATCGTTACATCCTCGAACGTCATCTTTACTCCGGCTTTGGCTAATGCCTCCTGTGCGATTCGAGTCAGGCCATGACAACAAGGCACTTCCATATGTACTACGCTGAGCGACTTGGGTTTGTTGACCCGCAAAATATCAGCAAGCTTTTCGACGTAAAAACGGGCATCGTCAAGTTTGGGACATCCTATTACAATACTGTGGCCTATAAGAAACCTGCTGTGGAAATCACCCATCGCAAAAGGGACACAGTCCGCGACGAGCAACAGGCGTGCGTCCGCGAAATATGGTGCGTGCGGAGAGACAAGTTTAAGCTGAACGGGCCACTGTGTCAGTTGCGATGAGACATCACCTGTAGCAGAATCGGATTTTTCGGCGGTGTTTCGCAGTTGCGCGGGCGCCATACCGGGACACATAAACGGAGTCGGCTGCGGTTGTTTTATTTGCCGCAGATGCTCTTTTGTCGCTTCCTCATCAAATGCTTTGGCTTCCCGCTGTTCAATAGTGAGCGCGTCTTGCGGGCAGTGCCCTATGCAGGCGCCAAGGCCGTCGCAATAGGTCTCGCTGACCAATTTTGCTTTGCCGTTGATTATCTTGATGGCATCTTCCGCGCAGGCCTTGGCACACAAGCCGCAGCCGTTGCATTTTTCTTCGTCTATAACAATTATATTTCGCAAGGCCATAATGCCTCCTTTATTTGGCTGCCAGTATTGCCGTCAAATCTTCGTCCACAGAACCAACCGGGGCGATATTGAACTTTTCAACCAGGACATTAAGGGCGGCCGGGCTGACAAACGCGGGCAGCGACGGGCCGAGCTTGATATTCTTTATGCCCAGATGCAGCAGCGTCAGGAGGATTACAACCGCCTTTTGCTCATACCAGGACAAGACAAACGACAATGGCAGATCGTTTACGCCGCATTTGAAGGCCCCTGCCAGGGCTACGGCTATCTGAATCGCGGAGTAGGCGTCATTGCACTGGCCGCAGTCGAGCAGGCGCGGTATGCCGTCGATATCGCCGAAATCAAGTTTGTTGAACCGATACTTGCCGCAGGCCAAAGTAAGGATAACGCAATCACAGGGGACCTTCTGGGCAAATTCAGTGAAATAGTTTCTTCCCGGCTTTGCGCCATCGCATCCGCCGATGAGGAAGAAGTGCCTGATTTTGCCTGCCTTTACCGCGTCGATGACCTTGCCTGCGACGCTCATAACCGTATTTCGGGCGAAGCCGATGGTTATGGATTTTGCTGGAGCGTCCTCGGTAAATCCAGGTGCAGCCAAAGCGGCTTTGATGACAGGGGTAAAATCTCCGTTTGAGATATGTGTTACATCTGCCCAGCCGACGACGCCGGAGGTAAAAATGCGCGATTTATAGCTGTCTTTTGGTTTTTGAATACAGTTGGTGGTCATCAGGATTGCGCCGGGGAAGGCGTCGAATTCGTTTCGCTGGTCCTGCCAGGCGCCGCCGTAATTACCAACGAGATGCTTGTATTTTTTCAGGCCCGGATAAGCGTTGCAGGGCAGCATCTCGCCATGCGTGTAAATGTTGATGCCTTTGCCCTGGGTTTGTTTGAGCAGTTCTTCGAGGTCTTTGAGGTCGTGGCCTGAGACGACGATGCACTTGCCTTTGACCGGGGTAATGCGGACCTGTGTCGGCTCCGGGTGGCCATAAGTGCCTGTGTTGCCCGCGTCGAGCAATTCCATCGCCTTGAGATTAATTTCCCCCACTGCAAGAGCGGTTTGAAGAAGCTCGCCAATATCGGTCGGCTTCTGAGTAAGCCGGTCGAGTGTTTTATGAATGAATGCGTAAACCGCGTCATCTTCTTTTCCGAGAATCTGGGCATGGTAGGCATACGCGGCAAGCCCCTTGAGTCCATAAACAATCAACTCCTGCAAGCCGGCGACATCGGGACCGAGCTTGTTGATTTTTTCCTGAACGCCGACAAGAGCACCGGTTTCAATCAGCAAATTCAAATCATCGAAATTAGCCCACCACTGGACTTCGCAGGGCAACTGTTCTGCTTTTTTGCCGGAGCGTTTACAGGCACCTTCATAAAGCGATTTAACCCTTTCTTTTATCGAGGCCGCTTCTCTCAGCAGTGCCTGAAAACGGGCGGGGTCAAAATCGACGTTTGTGAGCGTGCTGAATAACGCCTTGACGGTGAAAACGTTTACGGTTTTATCAACGTTGCCCAATTGTCTTGCGCGATTGGCATAGCATGAAAGGTTCTTTATCGCATAAACCAAAAGGTCCTGCAGGGCAGCCGTGGTCGGTTCTTTGCCGCAAACTCCCAAAATGGTGCATCCTGCGCCTTTCGCTGTCTGTTCACACTGATAACAAAACATACTCATAAAATATCCCCTTAAAACTCACTTCGGTTTATTTTTGCTGTTTATTACCTCATCATGCCCGAATCATTATGAGAAGCATCTTGAATTTTCCCTCGGCTGCAACGGCGTGAGGTATATTCGCGGGCATAATAATCAGCTCGCCTGCGGAAACGGCTATCTGTTTGCCTCCGATGGTTAATAACGCCCTGCCATCAAGCACCTGCACAACAGCGTCATACGGCGCGGTATGTTCGCTCAGTCCCTGCCCCTCATCAAAGGCGAACAGCGTAAGCGTTCCGACGGGCTTATCGATTATGGTTTTACTTACTACCGAGTCGTCGGCGTAATCAATGAGTTTCGCCAAAACCGCGGGTTTTGCCAGACAGGTTTCCAGAACAGTCGAATTACGTTTCTTCTCGTTCATTTTTCGCTCCTGCCGCGTTTGCTTTTTGCCGGTTTTTTACTGCCGTTTGTATCCGCTAACTGCCTTAAAGTAAGGCCGTCAAGAAACTCATTGATTTTACCCTGAAGGCGAGTTAATTCCGGGCTGATATTGCAGCGACGCGAGAGACGGCAAAGTTTGCAATTGTTGAGCCGGACAGGTCCCTGAATGGTTTCGACCACCTGGCGAACGGTTATTTTTGACGGATTTTTGCAAAGCATAAACCCGCCCGATGGTCCCATTTCGCTTTTAACAATCCCGGCGTTATGCAGACGCTGCATCAGCTTACAGGCAAGCTGATATGGTATTTGCTGGTTATCGGCAAGCTCCTTTGTGGAGACCGGCTCACCATTGAACCTGCCGGCCAGCTCCACAGCAGCCCTTAACGCATAATCCGTATTTCGCCTGATAATATCCATACTTTTCTTA
>Ga0315276_10006124_pt1 | contig 11122 bp, 9 predicted proteins | sample YL17G05_0_MG_FD_204542 | JGI IMG/M metagenome (GOLD analysis project Ga0315276, IMG submission 204542) | Sediment microbial communities from Yellowstone Lake, YNP, Wyoming, USA - YL17G05_0 | ecosystem: Environmental > Aquatic > Freshwater > Lake > Sediment | place: USA: Wyoming | collected... | reverse complement strand
TCGAAAGCGAAACGGTGGGAGAGCGAGGACAGATGTTGACGATTTCGACGCACCTATCGGGAATAGGTAAGGAGAAATCGGCGAAATAGGGACCGCTCTCCCACCGTTGCAGCCGAATCATCCTAAGTCCGACAGGCTCCTAGCAGGCGACTTCCGGTGCGGTCCGCACTTTCCGGCGAATGGCGGCGATCGGCTTTACGTCGTCGCGGCCGGCCGCGACCTCAGTTCGACTGCCGTTCCCGGACGAGCTTCTGCGCCTCGGCAACCTGCTGCGGCGTCATCTTGAGCGCCACGGCGTCACGGTCCCGGGTTGCCTTGGCGCGCTCCTCGGCTTCCGCCGCGGGGAAGCTCGACAACGCCAGGTCGAACCACTTGTACGCCTGCACGTAGTCCTTCGCCACGCCCCGACCCTCGGTGTACATCAGGCCGACGCTGTACCGGCCGGCGGCAACGCCGTGCTCCGCGGCCCGGCGATACCACCGGCCGGCGGCGGCATAATCCCGCGGCACGCCGTAGCCATTGGCATACATGATGCCGAGGCTGTATTCGGCTTCGCCTTCATCCTGGTCCGCGGCCCTGCGGAACCACTTCGCGGCCTCGGCGTAGTCCTGTGGGACGCCCTGGCCCTTGAAGTACATCAGGCCGAGCTTGTACTGGCCGCTGCGGTCGTTCTGGTCGGCGGCTTTGCGAAACCAGGCGACGGCCTCGACGTGGTTGCGGGGAATGCCGCGGCCGGTCTCGTACAGCGCGCCGAGGCTGCTCTGGGCCTCCGCGAGTCCCTGGTCGGCGGCCTTGCGGAACCAGGCGGCGGCCTCGGCATCGTTGCGGAGCGTGCCGCGGCCGTCTCTGCAAGCCACACCGAGGTCGTACTGCGCGAAGGCCTGTCCCTGTTCGGCCGCCTTGCGTGCCCACTGCACGGACTCGGCCTGGTCCTCCTTCACGCCCTGGCCCTTGCCGTACATGACGGCGAGGTGGTACTGGGCTTCGCGGTCGCCTCCGTTGGCGAGCGGCAGGAGCAGACGCTGGGCCGTCGCGTAGTCGCGGGCCTTGTACGCTGCCATCGCGGACTCGTTGGGCCCGGCAAGCGACGTCCCGGCGAGCGTCGTCGCCAGCAGGAACGCCATGAGGGCTGCGCGGTGGGGGGCGGGCCGTTGCATGGCGCAAGTATCCATCATTTTTCCGGGACGCGCAGCCCGGCGCGGGCTGCAGGCCACCTTTCGGGTCGGGGAACGTGCCTGCCGGCGCCGTTCGATGCGGCTCCTTGCCTCGCTCAGCCGAGGCAAGGGGCGATGGATGCCGCGATAACTGGCACAATTGCGCATGGTGGCCACGCCGGGTCACCGCAGCGCAAGTGAGCGGAAGCGTGAGCAAGGATCGCGGAGCCCGGACCGGTCGCCATGCAGAATCGACGCGCTGCATCCCCGACACTGCCTGCCCGAACTGACATGGTCACCCCCGACGGTCTCTCCGCCCTGCTGGCGCGCGTCGAGGGCATCCTCGAGCGTGTCGAGGCCGTGCTGCCGCCGGCGCCGGCGGCGCCCGACTGGAAGGCAATCGCCTACCGCTGGCGCAAGCGCGGCGGCCGCGGCTATCTGCAGGCGATCCGCCACCCGCACGCGATCGGTCTCGATCATCTCGTCGCGATCGAGGCGCAGAAGCGCGCGATCGACGGCAACACGCGCCAGTTCGTCGCCGGCCTGCCCGCCAACAACGTGTTGCTGACCGGCTCGCGCGGCACCGGCAAGTCGTCGCTGGTCAAGGCGATGTTGGTGAAGTACGCAGCGAAAGGCCTGCGCCTCATCGAGGTCGACAAGAGCGACCTCGTCGACCTGCCCGACATCGCCGACATGATCGAGGGGCGCGGCGAGCGCTTCATCGTGTTCTGCGACGACCTCACGTTCGATGCCGGCGAGCCGGGCTACAAGGCGCTCAAGGTGATGCTCGACGGCACCGTCGCCGTGGCGGCGCCGAACATGCTGATCTACGCGACGTCCAACCGCCGGCACCTGCTGCCCGAGTATTTCAGCGAGAACCTCGAGACCAAGCACGTCGGCGAAGAAGTCCATCCCGGCGAATCGGTCGAGGAGAAGATCTCGCTGTCCGAGCGCTTCGGCCTGTGGATCTCGTTCTACCCGTTCAGCCAGGAGGACTACCTGGCGGCGGTCGCCGGCTGGCTCGGCACGTTCGGCATCGGCGCGCCGCAATCGGCCCGCGAGACGGAGGCCCGGACGCGCGAGGCGCTGCAGTTCGCGCTGCAGCGCGGCTCGCGCAGTGGCCGCATCGCGTGGCAGTTCGCGAAGAACCACGCGGGTGCCGCCGCGCTGAAACGCCGCCGCGGCACCGGGTGAGCGCAGGCATCGTCCGCGTCGCGGCCGCGGTCATCCTGCGGCCGGACGGGCAGGTGCTCCTGGCGCAACGTCCCGCGGGCAAGGCCTATGCGGGCTACTGGGAATTCCCCGGCGGCAAGCTCGAGCCCGGCGAATCGCCGCGCGCGGCACTCGATCGCGAGCTCCACGAGGAGCTGGGATTGCGCGTGCGCCGCGCCGGGCCGTGGCTCGTCCAGCACTTCGTCTACCCGCACGCGTACGTCGAGCTCAACTTCTTCCGCGTCTACGCGTGGGAGGGCGAGCCGGTCGGCCACGACGGGCAGGCGTTTTCGTGGCAGACCCCTGGCCGCTTCGACGTCGCGCCGCTGCTGCCGGCGAACACGACGGTCCTGCGCGCGCTGGTGCTGCCCGCCGTCTACGGCATCACGATGGCGGGCGACCTGGGCGAGGAAGCGTTCCTCGCCCGCGCGCGCGCCGCGCTCGACGGCGGCCTGCGGCTGATCCAGCTGCGGGAGAAGGATTGGCCTGCCGCGCGGCAGCATGCGCTGGCCGACGCGCTGCTGGCGCTGGCGGCGCGCACCGGCGCGCAGGTCCTCCTCAACGGCGACGCGGAGCGCGCGCGCGCCTGGGGCTGCGCCGGCGTGCACTGGACGGGGGCTGTGCTCGCCGCGGCAACCGAGCGTCCCGCCGGCATGCTCTGCGCGGCGTCGTGCCACACCCGCGAGGACGTCGACAAGGCCTCGACGCTCGCGATCGACTTCGCGGTCCTCGGGCCGGTGCTGCCCACGCCGACGCACCCGGATGCGCCGGCCCTGGGCTGGGACGGATTTGCGCGGTGCGTGGCGACGACGGCGATCCCGGTGTTTGCGCTGGGCGGACTCTCGCGCAACGATCTCGCCGCCGCGATCATGCGGGGCGCGCACGGTGTCGCGATGCGGCGCGGGGCCTGGGTCTGAGCGGAGGCCTCGCGGGCTGCCGCGCCGTCCGCGAATCGCGGCGCGCCGGGCCGGGTGTTTCAGTCCGGCTTGCCTTCGCTGCCGCTGCGCGTCGCGCCGGCCGGGCTGGCGGTGCTCGACTCGTCGGACTCCGTGGGATCGACCACCGGCACCCGGTAGGCTTCCGCCGCCCACGCGCCGAGGTCGGTCGTCTTGCAGCGCTGCGAGCAGAACGGCCGCCAGCGCGACGCCGCGGCCCATTCGACCGGGCGGCCGCACCGGGGGCAGCTGACGAAGCGGGGCGCCGCCAACGTCACCACCGGCTGCAGTTTGGACCACGCGGGCTTCGATCAAGCACGTGACGCCTCGTTGTTGACATCGCTGCGCGGACCGGCACGCGGCCGATGCGGGCGGACTCGGGACCTCGCGGCGGGATCACATTCTAGCCCCCCGCGGCGAGCCGTTGGTGCGGCGCCGACCCTTCCGTTAGACTGTAGGCGTCGCAACGCACAAGGCGGATTCCCATACGCATTGCCGTTCTCGAGGACGAGGCCACCCAGGAGAGGGGCAACTCGCGGGTTTTGCCCACTACCTCTTCCACACCAGTACCTGGGCGCGAAGCAACTGCTACCTCCCAGACCTCTTCACCGCTCCTTCAGCCAGAGGCAAGGGAGTTGGTCGTGCGCGCATCGAGGCAATCGCTGCCGAGGCACGAACACGCGGCGCCAGGCGCTGCTACTCGCTCACGCAGGAGCACAACGCCGCAGCTCGCGCTCTGTACGACCAGGTCGCCAAGTATGCGGGCTTCATGCGCTATGACTGCCCGATCCAGCAGCCACGCCAACCCTTCAATCGAGCGGACCCACAGCGGCATGCCGCGCTCGATCCTCATTGGTTCTGGACCCAGCGCGTCCCGCCGCTGCGGTTCGCTCATGTCAAACGCTGGCCATCACAAGGACACCGCTCATGGCGATCACACCCCTTCCCCCAGGCTTTCCCGTCACGAACGAGACGGTGCAGGAGTTTTTTGACTGGCTGTTCGCCCCCTGGGTCAAGGAACTCGGGCTCCGGGATTTCCACGTTTCGGCCGGGCGAGTCGTCGCCCGCTTGCCGCAAAGCAAGAAGCTCCAGCTCGTCAGCGGCGCGGTATGCGGGCAGGTCATCATGTCCGCGGTTGACACGGTTGCCTCGCTGGCCATGGCAACAACCGACAGGATGCCCAAGGCTACCGTCTACCAGCACACGCACTTCCTGCGGCCAGCCATGGCGGATGACATGCGGATCGAGGCAAACGTACTGCGGTTCGGCAATGCGTCGGCATTTGCGGAAACGAAGGTCACCTTCGTCACGTCCGGCGATCTGGTCGCGCATGCAACCCTCGAGTTTGCGTTCCAGGCTGCGACGGATGCCTGATCCGGCGCTCGATCGGACGTCCCGCGAGCGGGCCGAACGCGGGAGATCCGCGCTCAGTTGTCCGCAAGCAGCACGAGTTCGTTCAGCAGCGTCCTTGCTTCCGTCAGATCGGGCAGATCAAAGCCTTCGGTGAACCAGCCGTAGACCGGCGCGAGCATGTCGTGCGCGTCGCGCGGTTTGCCCTGGTCGCGCCAGAGCCGCGCGAGATCTCGCGCCGCCCGGAGCTCGAGCATGCGTGCATCCTGCCTGCGGGCAATGTCCATCGCGGCCAGGAAGTGAGGCTCCGGATCACCCCTTCTCGATCGCACCGTGAGCGTGCCCTTCATCCGGTCGATTTCGGCCGCGAGGTGCCGCTCACCGGTTTCGTCCATCACGGCCGAGGCTTCGGAGAGTGCAGATTCCGCCGCATCCCAGTCGTTCGACAGCATCAGCGTTTGTGCGTAGAGACCGAGAAAGTTTGGCAGCTGCACCCGTCCCCCAAGGCCCTTGTAGCCCGCCAGACTGTCGCGCATCTCGACGATCGTCTGCGCGCCCGGGTCAAGCGCGGCCCGGGCGGCTCCACGACAAATGTGACAGACGAAACTCGTCATGGCGAATCCATGTTCATCGGATATTCGGGCGGCCTGATCGGCAGCCTGGTAAGCCGCCGGCCAGTCGCGACAGGCCGCCGAGACATTGAAGCACCACACCAGGCACCTTGCCGTGGTGAACGGATGGTTGAGTCGCTCCAGGCGGGCGACCAGGCCTTCCAGATGTTTGCGCGCCGTCGCCGGATAGCCGAGCGTCCACAGGGTCCAGCCGAAGTAGGGATGTACGCCGGCACTCATGTCGATCCCATAGCGCAGCCGCGTCGGGTCGCTCGGAAATCGCTTGTAGAATTCGGCTGCCTTCTCGAAGTGGGACACGGCGTCCTGCAGCCTCCCCAGCGACATGAGGCTGAGGCCAATCGGGAAGTGCGCGACCATGCGCGCTTCTGGATCGTCCGACCCCCGCATCCGTTCCTCCAGTTCTTCGCCCAAGGTCAATGCGGTGGAGTGAATGGCCCGCGTGTGGTTGAACGCCCAGGATTGGAACAGCACCACCGCAAATTCCGCGGTCGTGCCGATTTGCCGGCACAAGTTCACGACCCGCGCCGTACCGGTCCCCACGTCTTCCGCGCTATAGCCGTACAGCGCCATCAGGGACTGGTTGAGCGTGGAGCGAAGATTGAGCTCGAGACGCAGCTTGCCCGGCGATTCGGGCAGGTCGTCGAGGAGCTTGATGCCCGCCTTGAGGTGATTGACGGCCTCCTTGTTGGCCGAGCGGGCCGCGGCCCGCCCGCCGGCCTTGAGCCAATACGGGATGGCATCGACGGATTGCCCGGCGGTCGCGAGGTGGTAGGCAATGAGCTCCGGCTCGGTTTCGACCGTCTTCGGGAAACGCTCCTCGAGAACGTGCGCTATGCGGGCGTGCAACTCCTGCCGCCGGCCACGCAGCATCGCCCCGTAGGCGGCGTCCTGAATCAGCGCGTGCTTGAAGAGCAGCGTGGTCTCGGGCGGCGTGCCGCTTTGGAAGATCAGGCCGGCGCCCGCGAGCTGGGCGATGGCTTCACCGAGCTTCCGATGCGGCCAGCAGGCGACGGCCGCCAGGAGGTCGGAGCTGAATTCTCGTCCGATGGCAGACCCGATCTGGGCGATCTCCTTGCCCAAGGGCAGACGATCGAGGCGCGCCATGAGCGAGGCGTAGAGTGTGGCAGGCACGACGCTGGCTGCGGACGAAATGCGCAACAGGCGGTCCGTCGCGTCGGTCCCGCCGGCTTCCATGACCGCCTTGGTAATCTCCTCCAGGAAAAGCGGCACGCCGTCCGAACGGTCAACGACTTCGTCGATGATGGCGGCAGGCAGCGATGCGTCGCCCAGGATGCGCCGCGCGAGCGCCGCACCCTCGCGGTGCGCGAGACGGCTTAACGTCAGCATTGTTACCTGCGGTTGCCCTGCCCACGGCGGCAGGAATTCGGGCCGGAACGTGACGACAAACAGCACCGGGAGCGCGCGGATGGCGGCGACGAACCGATTGATGAGATCGAGACTGGTCTGGTCGGCCCAGTGTGCGTCTTCGAAGATGATCAATGCCGGCGCCGCGGCGGCCAGGCGGACCAAGCGCTTCGTCATCGCCTCGAGCGTCCTCTCCCTGTGTCTTTGCGGCGTCAGCCCGAGCTTCGGGTAGCGGTCGGCGTACGGCAGCGACAGCAGGTCGGCGATCAGGCCGAGCTCTTCGCCGGCGGTCGTGGTCGATCCCCAAACGATCTCCAGCTTGTCGAGCTTCGCTTGCGTCGAGTCGCTGCGTTCGAAGCCGGCTGCGCGTTCGAACTGGCGGATGAAAGGGTAGAGCGCGCTGGCCGTATGGTGTGGGCTGCAGAAATACCGCAGCCGCGTGTGCGGTTCCCGCGCCAGCTTGTCCAGCAGCGCCGCCGTCAAGCGCGATTTGCCGATGCCCGGCTCGCCGGCCAGCAGCACGATCTGGCCGTCTCCTTGCTTGGCGCGGGCCCAGCGGCGCTCGATCAGCCCGATTTCCTCATCGCGGCCGACCAGCGGCGTCAGCTCGACGTTGCTGTGCAGGGCCTCGAACCGGCTCTCGGCGGCGCTGGCGCGCAGCACCGCGTAGGCGTGAACCGGCTCGGCCAGGCCCTTGACCTCGACCGGCCCGAGATCGCGCAGCTCGAAGAGGTCTCCGAGCAGACTTCGGGTCGCGGGCCCGATCACGACGCTGTTGGGTGCAGCCAGGCCTTGCAATCGTGCCGCCAGGTTGGGCGATTCGCCGACGATGCCGCGCTCCTGCGCGTCGCCGGAGCCGACGAGATCCCCTACGACCGTCAAGCCCGTGCCAATACCGACGCGGACCTGCAACCGCTCCTTCGCCGGGAGCATCGGAACCGCCTCGACGAGGGCGAGACCAGCGCGCACCGCCCGCTCGGCGTCGTCCTCGTGTGCCCGCGGCCAACCAAAATAGGCGAGCACCCCGTCACCCATGTATCTTGCGAGATAGCCATCCCACCGCGCGATGGTCTCGGCGCAGCAGTTCCGGTAGGCGTGCAGCAGCTCGCTCATGTCCTCAGGATCGAGCCGCGCCGACAATTTGGTCGAGCCGACGAGATCGCAGAACAGCACCGTGGTCTGGCGACGCTCCCCCTGCGCCGAGGGCGGGGCGGTTTGATCAGCGGATCGAGTGTCGCCGGCGGGAGCGGCCGTGGCTGGTCCGGTGGAGACCGTCCCAACACGCAGCGCGGCGATCGCGTCGAGCAGCTTGCGGCGGTGACCGACCGAGGTGACACCGAGCTGCTCGAGGTCATCGCCAGTCAGGGACGGGAGGACCGCGGCATCGATGTCGTTGTCGCTGAATGCGCCGACGTACCGCTCCAGGCCCAGGTCCTGCAGCCAAACGGCGATATCCATCGCTGCTTCCTCCCCGCCAGCCTCGGCGGCCGCGTAGCCGATGGCGTTACGCCCAAGTCTAGCGCAGTTCGGCGTGAAGGCGCTCGCTCACCCCCGCGATGCGTTCAGCCGAGTAATGAATGGCGTTGCGGGAGGCCACGCATGCAACGATTCGATGCAACCGCCTACTGGATGACCTCGTCCGCCCGAGCCAGCATCGATGGCGGGATCGCGACCCCAAGCGCCTTCGCCGTCTTCAGATTGATCACGAACTCGACCGCGGCGGCCTGCTCCATCGGTGTTTCCGCCGGTTTCGCGCCATTCAGAATCATCGCCAACTGCTCGGCGGCGCGGCGATAAGTGACCGCGAAGTTGACCCCGTACGACAGCAGCCCGCCGTTCTCCGCCCACAGACGGTTGTTGAACATCGAGGGAAGGCGATGCCTCAGCGCCAGCGCTGGAATCGTCTTGCGCGCGGATACAAAGAGGCCCGATGCGAGCGTCAACAGCGCATCCGGCTTGGCATGGCCGAATTCTGCAAATGCTTGCTCGTAGCCATACGGCGCGCGTTTGAATTCGTGCACCACGAGCGTCAGACCCAGGCGCGCGGCCGCCGCTTGCGTCAGCGCGAGCTGGTCGGTGGAGACGACATCCGACAACACCGCGATCTTGCGGGCCCCCGGCAAGAAATTCTTCAGCAGCTCCATCCGCTTCGCCGGCAGTTCGGACTGGAGGTGGGACACGCCGGTGATCCGGCCACCCGGCCGCGCGAGGCTGGCGACATGCCCCGTCGCGACGGGATCATAGTCGGTAGCCACGACGACAATCGGCGTGTCATGCGTCACCTTCTTGATTGCGAGCAGATTTGCTTCGGTGCCCGGCGCGAAGATGGCGTCGCAGTCTTGCCGTGCGAGATCGGCGGCAAGCGGTCCGAGCCGTTCGATTTTCCCCTCCGCCGAGCGGTACTCGATCACCAGATTGCGCCCCTCCACAAATCCGAGGTCGCGCAACCGCTGCACCAATGTGGCGTTGTAGCTTTCCGTCTTCGGCGCCAGCGAGGAAAGCCAGCAAACGCGATAGTTTCGGCTGGGCTGTTGCGCCAGTGCGCCCAGGGGCCAGGCAAGCACGCCGCCAAGTCCCCTGAGCAGTACTCTTCTATTCATTCGATCACCACGTCAACGCGGTTCCGTGATGATAGTACGGACCGGTGCCATCGGGCCTGTCATCACCCCGCATGAAGCGATCCCGCAGCGCGTAGCCGGCCTCGACGTCGCCGCAGGAGCACGCGAGCAGTGGACGATCTCGGGCGCTGCGGGACTTCTCCAGCGTGTTTACATGGGAGAGGGCGGGGAAGAAGCGGGTAGTACTCGACTGCAACAGACAAGGTCAGAGATTGCAGAACACCAGCTCGAACTCGACGTCGTGGTCGTAGACGGTGCCGCGGTCCATGCTGGAGACGCCGATGAAGCGGATGTTGAGCGCGTACTTGTTGGCGCTGATTTCCGGCACGCAGGGCAGGTCGCGATGCACGGTGAGGCGCAGCAGCTGGGCGACCTTCGCCGTCGCCAGCATCAGCTGGAACACGCCGCGGAAGGCCGTGTGCCGGCCTGCGCGGCCGTTGTCGCGCAGCAGGCGCAGGATGATCGTGAGACCGCTGTGGATCGGCAGCAGCGGCGCGATCCAGCCCTTGAGGTCGTTCTGCCGCGCGCCCGGATCGGCGTTGAGCCAGTAGTGATACGCGGGAAGGTCGAACTCGGACACGCCCCCCGGAATCGCCGCGCGCTGCTTGATCGTCATCAGCCACTCGTTGTCGCGCAGGTGCAGGCCCGCCTTGCCCGCCTGCGCGAGCAGGGAGGCGCTGACCTCGTCGATTTCGGCGAGCAGCGGCAGGAGCACGCGGGGTTCGATCGCGGGATTGCTGCGCAGCGGCGCCAGCAGCTGCCGCTGCCGCTCGAGTTCCTGCAGGATGTCGGTCTTCAGATCGGCGCGGCTCGCAACGTCGGTGATCTCGAACAGCGCGAGCAGCGCGGCGTGATGGTCGGGCGCGCCGTTCTTCGCGGCGAAGTACTGCGCCCGCGCGAAGAGATCCTCGAGCCGCATCAGCGTGCGGATGCGCTCGTTCAGCGGATGCTCGTAGCGGATCACGGCGGTTTGGCCCGCGGGGTGGATCGATTCAGTACAGCATTCTGCCCGAACTGTAGGCGGGTTATAAGCAATTCCTGTCCATTGCCGATGCCTTGCTTCCCCGGGATTCGCGTTCGCTCAACCCGGGCCACCTGTCTACCCATCAGCGACCGCCACTTCGGTGGCAAGGGCGCGGTAGCGCCGATCGAGGTGCGCGACCTGTTGTGCGAGGGCATCTCTCCGGCCGGCATTGTCGATCGTGTCGTCGGCGCGTGCCAGGCGCTCGGCGCGCGGCATTTGCGTGGCCATGATGGCCCGGACGGCCGCCGCGGTCAGGCCGCTGCGCGCCATCACCCGATCCACCTGCACGTCCTCCGGACAGTCGACGACGAGAACGCGCCGCACGAGGCCAGAATGTCCGCCGCGCTCGAACAGGAGCGGCACCACCAGCAGGCCGTAGGCGCCGCGCCACTGCCCGACCTCGCGGGCTGCGGCGGCGCGGATGAGCGGGTGCAGGATGGCTTCGAGCCCGGCCCGCGCGGCAGCGTCGCTGAACACGCGTTCGCGCAGCTTTCCGCGGTCGAGCATGCCGTCGGACTGGAAATAGTCCGGTCCGAACGCTTCCAGCAACGCGGCGTGGCCCGGTTGCCCCGGCATCGTCAGCGCGTGCGCGAGCCGGTCGGTGTCGGTCACCTCGACGCCGAGGGCGGCGAAGGCGTCGGCCACCGCCGACTTGCCGCTGCCGATGCCGCCGGTCAGGCCGATCACGAGGCCCATGTCGGCGCCCTTCGTGCGAGGCGAGCGTCGGGGGCCCAGTGCCCGCCCGGCCGCCCGAAGGGCACTGAGCGCCCCCTCGGGGGGAGGCGAGCGGAGCGAGCTTCGGGGGCCCAGTGCCCGCCCGGCCGCCCGAAGG
>Ga0315276_10006120_pt1 | contig 11129 bp, 8 predicted proteins | sample YL17G05_0_MG_FD_204542 | JGI IMG/M metagenome (GOLD analysis project Ga0315276, IMG submission 204542) | Sediment microbial communities from Yellowstone Lake, YNP, Wyoming, USA - YL17G05_0 | ecosystem: Environmental > Aquatic > Freshwater > Lake > Sediment | place: USA: Wyoming | collected... | reverse complement strand
GGGTTCGGTGCGTGCTGCCCAGGTGCTGCTCGCCGGCAACACCTACCTCGACGTCTTGACGCCGGGCCTGGCGCCGAGCATTGCCCGGCGCATCATGCCGGTAGGCACCTACATCGTCGCCTCCGAGCCCCTGCCCAACGGGCTGGCGGCGTCGCTGATTCCGTCGCGCTCGGCGGTCTGCGACACCAACTTCGTTCTCGACTATTTCCGAACCACGGCCGACCAGCGGCTGCTCTACGGCGGCCGCGTCAGCTACAGCAGCGCAACGCCCTTGAACCTGGGCCCGAGCATGCAGCGCCGCATGGCGCGTACGTTCCCGCAGTTGAAGCAGACGAAGATCGAATACACCTGGGGCGGTTTCGTGGATATTTCAATGAAACGCGCGCCCGACTTCGGCCGCCTGCCCAGCGAGCACGGCAAAGCGCCCCATTCCAACGTCTACTATGTGCAGGGGTTTTCGGGCCATGGCGTCGCGCTCACCGGATTGGCGGGGCGGCTCGTGGCGGAGGCGATTGCCGGGGATGCCCAACGCTTCGATGTTTTTGCAAGAATTCGTCAAGGCGTGTTTCCCGGGGGTCGCTGGCTGCGCACGCCGGCACTCGTCGCCGGCATGGCCTACTATCGCTTGAGGGATTTATTGTGAAGCCGTTTGTCCTGGTGCCTGCATGCAACCGAATGGTCGGCGACCATGCGTTTCACATTGCCGGCAAGAAGTACCTCGATGCGGTGCGGCTCGCCGGTTGCCAAGGGTTTGTCGTGCCGTCGCTTGACGCCGCGGATGTCGACGACGTTCTCGACGCCGCCGACGGCGTATTCCTCACCGGCTCGCCCTCCAACGTGCACCCCGTGAACTTCGGCGAAGCGGTGCACAACCCGGACCTGCCGCTGGACGTGGCTCGCGACGACTGGACCTTGGTTCTGATCCCGAAGCTGCTGGAGCGCGGCATACCCCTGTTCGCCGTCTGCCGCGGCTTTCAGGAAACCAACGTCGCGCTCGGCGGCAGCCTGCATCAGGCGGTACAGGAGGTGCCGGGGTACAGCGACCACCGCGCAGCGAAGGGCGCGCCGGCGCAAGTGCAATACGCCCCGGCGCATCCGGTGCAGATCGTCCCCGGTGGCACTCTGGAGGGGATCCTGGGCAACGGTTCGATTCAGGTCAACTCGGTGCATGGCCAGGGCGCAAACCGCCTGGCCGACGGTTTGCGGGTCGAGGCACGAGCGCCCGACGGCCTGGTCGAAGCTTTCTCCGTGACCGGTGCCAAGGGTTTCAACCTGTGCGTCCAGTGGCACCCCGAATGGCAGGCCGCGAGCAACCCGGTGTCGATGAAATTGTTGAAGGCTTTCGGCGCTGCGTGCGAGGCTTACCGCAGCCAACGCGCCGACCGCCACCGCGCGCGTCACCCAGAGCCGGACCGATAGGCCTGGCGGCCGCGTCGGCCGCTGCATGAATCTATCGAAACCCGACCCTCCAAGACAGGTGACCCATGCTCGACAAAAGCAATTTCACATTCAGCGATCTGGAAAACTGGCTCAACGAAAGGCGCGTCACGGAGATCGAGTGCCTGGTGCCCGATCTCACCGGCGTCGCCCGCGGCAAGATTCTGCCTCGCGAGAAATTCACCGAAGACCGCGGCATGCGTCTGCCCGAGGCGATTGTCGCGATCGGCGTGACCGGTGAGTTTCCGCAGGAAGGGCCGTATTACGACGTGATCCACGCCACCGATCGCGACATGCACCTGCGGCCGGACCCGAGCACGGTGCGCATCGTGCCCTGGGCCGTGGACCCGACGGCGCAAGTGATCCACGACTGTTTCGACCGCGACGGCAACATCATCGCCTTCGCGCCGCGCAGCGTGTTGCGCCACGTCTGCGACCTCTACGCCGCGGAGGGCTGGGCGCCGATCGTCGCACCCGAACTCGAGTTCTATCTGATCGAGCGAAATTCGGATGCGAACACGCCGCTGCGCCCGCCGAAAGGCCGCAGCGGCCGCGCCGAAACCTCACGCCAGGCGTATTCGATCGACGCCGTGAACGAGTTCGATCCGCTGTTCGAGGACATCTTCGACTACTGCGACAAGATGGAGCTCAACGTCGACACGCTGATCCACGAAGTCGGCGCCGGGCAGATGGAAATCAACTTCTTTCATGACCATCCGCTGGGTCTGGCTGACGAAGTGTTCTTCTTCAAGCGCACGATCCGCGAAGCCGCGTTGCGGCATGAGATGTTCGCAACCTTCATGGCCAAGCCGATGGCGAATGAACCCGGCAGCGCAATGCACGTGCACCAGAGCATCGTGAAGAAGGATTCGGGGCTGAACCTGTTCAGCAACGCCGACGGTTCAGCGTCGAAGGAGTTCTACTGGTACATCGGCGGCCTGCAGAAGTACACCCCCGCGGCGATGGCGTTGTTCGCACCGTACGTCAACTCCTACCGGCGCCTGGTGCGCTCGAACTCGGCACCGATCAACATCCAGTGGGGCACCGACAACCGCACCGTGGGCATCCGCTCGCCGGTGGCCACGCCGCAGGCGCGAAGGATCGAAAACCGCGTGATCGGTGCCGACGCGAATCCCTACGTGGCGCTGGCGGCGACGCTGGCCTGCGGCTACCTCGGCATCAAGAACCGGATCGAGCCCGCTGCGGAGTGCAAGGGCGACGCCTATCTGTCGGAGTTTCAGTTGCCGCGCGCGTTGAGCGAGGCCTTGGGCTGGCTCGCCGACGAGAAGGACCTGCACGACGTGCTGGGCAAGCAGTTCATCACCGTCTATTCGGAGGTGAAGGAGATTGAACACGACGAGTTCATGAAGGTGATCTCGCCGTGGGAGCGTGAACACTTGTTGCTGCACGTCTGAACCTCCGGGAGCACGAATGACCGCCGTCACCCCCACCAGCGCGCGCCTCACGCGTGAATGGCAAGCCGCCGACACGGCGCATTACCTGCATCCGTTCACCGACTTCAAGGCACTCTCGGGCAAAGGCTCGCGCATCATGGTGCGTGCCGACAACGTTTACCTGTGGGACAGCGAAGGCAACAAGATCTTCGACGCGATGTCGGGCCTTTGGTGCGTCAACGTCGGTTATGGGCGCACCGAGTTGATCGATGCCGCGACGCGCCAGCTGAAGGAACTGCCTTTTTACAACAGCTTCTTCCAGACCGCGACGCCCCCCGCGATTGAACTCGCCGAGCTGCTGGCGCAAGTCAGCCCACCGCAGTTCCAGCACGTGTTCTTCTCCGGCTCAGGCTCGGAGGGCAACGACACCGTCGTGCGCATGGTGCGGCGCTACTGGGACCTGCTCGGCCAGCCCCAGCGCAAAGTCATCATCAGTCGCAAGAACGCGTATCACGGCTCGACGATGGCCGGCGCGTCGCTCGGCGGCATGAGCGGCATGCACGAACAGGGTGGCCTGCCGATTCCCGACATCGTGCACATCGAGCAGCCGTTCTGGTTCGAGCTCGGGCGCGAAGCCGGATTGAGCAGAGATCAGTTCGGCCTGTTGGCCGCGGGCTGGCTGGAGGCGAAGATTGTGCAGATCGGCGCTGACAAAGTGGCCGCCTTCATCGGTGAGCCGATCCAGGGGGCGGGCGGTGTGATCGTGCCGCCCGACACCTATTGGCCCGAGATTCAGCGCATCTGCGACAAATACGGAGTGCTGGTCGTCAGCGACGAAGTGATTTGCGGTTTCGGCCGTACCGGGCAATGGTTCGGCTGCGAGCGCTTTGGCTTCCGCCCCGACCTGATGACGTTTGCCAAGGGCGTGACCTCGGGCTACATCCCGCTGGGCGGCGTGATGGTGGGGCAGCGCATTGCGAACGTGTTGATCGAACAAGGCGGCGAGTTCAACCACGGCTACACCTATTCGGGACACCCGGTGGCTTGCGCCGTGGCGCTGGCAAACATCCGCCTGATTCAATCGGAACGCCTGGTGGAGAAAGTGCGCGACGATACCGGACCGTACCTTGCGCAGCACTACGCCGCGCTCGCCGAACATCCCCTCGTGGGCGAGGCGCAGACCTGCGGCCTGATGGGCGCGTTGCAGTTGGTCAAGAGCAAGGCGACGGGCCAGGCCTTCGATGCCAAACTCGAAGTCGGCATGCTCTGCCGTGGCCACTGTTTCGGCAACAACCTCATCATGCGCGCCGTGGGCGACCGCATGATCATTGCCCCGCCGCTGGTCGTGACACGCGCGCAGATCGACGAGATGGTGGCGCTGATTCGGCGTTGCCTCGACCTGACGCTGGCCGATGTGAAGGCGCGCGGCTGGGTCTGAGCCCGCGCGTGCAAGCCCGGAAGGGCTTGCACGGCTGGCGAAGGACCGGGCGCCATACGAGCGACCGGGCTGAGCCCGCGCGTGCAAGCCCGGAAGGGCTTGCACGGCTGGCGAAGGACCGGGCGCCATACGAGCGACCGGGCTGAGCCCGCGCACGCAAGCTCTCAAGGCGCTGCGCTGCTTGCCATGACGCGCCGGGTGGCTGCCCGCGCCTGGTCGTGACCTTCATCGACCGAAACCGGGGTTTGCCTGTAGTGCAGGCGCGCCTTGGGTGGATAGACTCAATCCTTTGCCACAATCGTCTGCCCTGACACGCGCGTGCATTCCATGATGCATCGCCCACCAGCCCTGAAGGAATCGCTCATGAAACGCCTGTTCCGCTCCTGGCCTGCCGTCTCGACCGCTGTTGCCGCCGCATGTCTGGGCTGGGCAGGGCTGGTGTCGGCCCAGGAAGAAGAAAAAGTGCTGAACGTCTACAACTGGTCCGACTACATCGCCGACGACACGATCAAGAATTTCGAGAAAGAGACCGGCATCAAGGTCCGCTACGACAACTTCGACAACAACGAAATCGTGCACGCCAAGTTGGTGGCCGGCAAGACCGGCTACGACGTCGTCGTGCCGTCGTCGTATTGGGCGAAGATCCAGGCCGACGGCGGCTTGCTGATGAAGATCGACAAATCGCGTTTGTCGAACTACAAGAACCTGGATCCTTCGCTGCAGGAGCAACTCGCGAAGCTCGACCCGGGCAATCAATACCAGGTCAACTGGCTGTGGGGCTTCACCACCGTCGGCATCAACGTCGACATGGTGAAGGCCGCGCTGGGCAGCACGCCGATGCCCGACAACGTGTGGGACCTGGTGTTCAAGCCCGAGTACATCTCCAAGATGAAGAGCTGCGGCGTCAGCTTCCTCGACTCGGCCACTGAGGTCATCCCGGCTGCGTTGCACTACCTTGGCAAGCCTGCCTATTCCAAGAGCCAGGCCGATTACGCCGGCGTGGCCCCGTTGCTGAAGTCGATTCGCCCGTACGTGACCCTGTTCAGCTCGTCAGGCTACATCAACGACATGGCCAACGGCTCGATCTGCCTCACGCTCGGCTGGTCAGGTGATATCAATATCGCGCGTCAGCGTGCCATCGAAGGCAAGACCGGCCAGCGACTCGAGGCACTGATCCCGCGCACCGGCGGCGTCCTGTTTTTCGACGTGATGGTGATCCCGATCGACGCGCCGCATCCCGGCAACGCCCACAGGTTCATCGACTACATCCTGCGCCCCGAAGTGCACGCGGGCCTCACGAACAAGGTGTTCTACGCAAATCCGAACAAGGAGTCGAAGAAGTTCATCAAGCCCGAAGTGGCGGGCAACCCGACGGTATTTCCCAGCGACGCCGACATGAAGAAGATGCAAGCCCCCGACGCATTGTCGAACGACATTCGGCGCACGATGACGCGGCTGTATACGAGCTTCAAGACCGGTCTGTGACATGACCCAGGGCGCGCCCGCGTTCCTGCAGATCCAGGACGTCGTCAAAGACTTCGGCGGCGGCGCCGTCGCGGTCAACCACGTCAGCCTGGAGATCGTGAAGGGCGAGATTTTCGCGCTGCTCGGGCCGTCGGGCTGCGGCAAGACGACGCTGCTGCGCATGCTCGCGGGATTCGAGACCCTGACTTCGGGACGAATCCTGTTGAGCGGGCAAGACCTGGCGCAGATGCCGCCCTACGAATGCCCGATCAACATGATGTTCCAGAGTTACGCGCTGTTCCCGCACCTCACGGTGTGGGAGAACATCGCATTCGGGCTGAAGCGCGAAGGCATGTCAAAAGACCGGATCGTCGAACGCGTCGACGCCATGCTCAAACTGGTGCAGCTGGGCAAGTTCGCGCAGCGCAAGCCGCACCAGTTGTCGGGCGGCCAACAGCAGCGCGTCGCGCTCGCACGAAGCCTGGCCAAACGCCCGCAATTGTTGCTGCTCGACGAGCCGCTGGGTGCACTCGACAAGAAGCTGCGCGAAGAAACCCAGATCGAACTCGTCAACATCATCGAAGAAGTCGGCGTGACATGCGTCATGGTCACGCACGACCAGGAAGAGGCGATGACGATGTCGTCGCGCATCGCGATCATGAGCGAGGGCAAGGTGCTTCAAGTGGGTGCGCCGAGCGAAATCTACGAAACACCGGCATCACGATTCGTCGCTGACTTCATCGGCAACGTCAACTTGATGGATGGCACGCTCGCCGAAGACGAACCCGATCATTGCGTGATCGACTGCGTGGACGTGCGCCACCTTGTCGGGCATGGCGTCACGGGGATCGCCGGCATGTCGTTGTCGGTCGCGGTTCGGCCGGAGAAGATCCACTTGACGCGGCACGAGCCGGCGCCCGAGACCACCGGTGGGCCCTGCAACCGAGTGCGTGGGCGGATCAAGAACCTCGCCTACTTCGGCAGCTTCACGCTCTACCACCTCGAGTTGCCCAGCGGGCGATTGCTCAAAGTGAGCCAAAACAATACGCAGCGCCACCGCGACGACGAGCTGACCTGGGGCGACGACGCATGGGCGCATTGGTCACGCCAGTCGCAAGTGGTGCTCACGCAGTAGACCCATGATGCGCCCGCTGCAAACGTGCTGGAACTGGCTGCGCCGCGGCCGTACCGCGGTGATCGGCTTGCCCTACCTGTGGTTGCTCGCATTTTTCCTGCTGCCGTTCCTGATCGTGCTCAAGATCTCGGTGTCCGAAAGCGAGGGAGTCGGATTCAAGGACGTTCTCGTCGTGAAGCAAGGGCTGCTGCAACTCAGCGTCAAGTTTTCGAACTACGTTTTCCTGACCCAGGACGACCTCTACTTCAAGACCTTCGTCTCGAGCATCAAGTACGCCGCGGTCACAACGCTGCTGTGCCTGGCCATCGGCTACCCCTTTGCCTATTTCATGGCACGCGCCAAAGCCACGCTCCAGCCTGCGCTGTTGATGCTCGTGATGCTGCCGTTCTGGACTTCGTTCCTGCTGCGCGTCTACGCGTGGAAGGGGCTGTTGACCGAACACGGCTGGGTCGCCGAGTTGCTCACGGCATTGCGCATCGACCACCTGTTGCTCAGTGCCGAACTGATCCCGGCGTTGGGCAGATACATGAACTCGCCGTTTTCGCTCGTGCTCGGCATGGTCTACACCTACCTGCCATTCATGATCCTTCCGCTGTACGGGAATCTGGCAAAGATGGACCTGAGGCTGCTCGAAGCAGCATCAGACCTCGGCGCGACGCCGTGGGTCGGATTCTGGACGATCACGGTACCCCTGTCCAAGGCCGGCATCATCGCGGGCTCGATGCTCGTCTTCATTCCCTGCGTCGGCGAGTTCGTGATTCCCGAACTGCTCGGTGGGCCGCAGACCTTGATGATCGGCCGCGTGCTGTGGGACGAGTTCTTCAGCAACAACGATTGGCCGATGGCGTCGACCGTCGCCATCGTCATGATCCTGCTCATCATCGTCCCGCTTGCGATCTTCAACCGCTACCAGGCGCAAGCGCAGGAGGCGCGGCGATGAGCGGCGCAAAGACCTGGTTCGGCCCGGGTTTTGCGCGAGGCTTCGGCAAGGCGTGGCTGGCTGCGGGGTACGTGTTTCTCTACCTGCCGATCATCGCGCTTGTGATCTACTCGTTCAACGATTCACGGATTCCGAACCGCTGGTCCGGGTTCACATTCAAGTGGTACGTCGCGTTGACCACCGACCGCGAAATGCTGGCGGGTTTGTGGTTGAGCCTGCGCATTGCGTTCTTTACCGCCTGCGCGTCGGTCATCCTGGGCACGCTGGCCGCGTTTGCCCTCGTCAAGTACAAGCGCTTCACCGGCCGCACCCTGTTCAGCGGCTTCGTCAGCGCGCCGCTCGTGATGCCCGAAGTCATCATCGGCCTGTCGCTGTTGTTGATGCTGGTTTCGGTACAACGGGCCATCGGTTTCCCCGAGCGCGGCATGCTGACGATCTGGTTGGGCCACCTGCTGTTGGGCATGGCCTACGCCACGGTGGTCGTACAAGCGCGCCTGCTCGATCTGAACCCGCAACTCGAAGAAGCCGCAATGGACCTCGGCGCCCGGCCGTGGCAGGTGTTCGCGCTGGTGACGCTGCCGATGATCTCGCAATCGCTGCTTTCGGCCTGGTTGCTGACGTTCACGCTGTCGCTCGACGATGTCGTGCTTTCGGCGTTCTTGTCCGGGCCGGGTGCGACGACAATGCCGCTCGTCATCTTTTCGCGCGCACGCCTGGGTTTGAACCCGAGTGTGAACGCCGTGGCCACGCTGATCGTGCTGATCGTCTCGATCGGCGTCGTGGTTGCGAGCCTGGCGATCGCGCGCGCCGAACGCAGGCGGGCGTTGGACATCGCAGCTGCCGCGCGCGCCTGACTTGGCAGCGATCCCCATCCGTGATTGACCTCAACAGGAGACAACGATGAAGCCCAGCCCTCTCACCGCCATCACTCAAGCCGCGGTGCTTGCGTTCGGCGCTGCCGTTGCCGGTGGCGCTTCGGCCCAGAGCACGGCCGATCTGATGAAGGAAATCCAGGCCTTGAAGGCGCGCGTGGCCGAACTCGAAGGCAAGCAGGCCAAACCGGGTGCGGCAGCATCGTCTGCACATTGGGGAATGACGCCTGAGCAGGCGGCGGAATTCAACCGCATCGCGGTCAAGACCGAAGCGATGGAAGACGCACGTGACGCGTCGGGGTTGAAGCTGTTGAAAATCTCCGGCTACATGGACCCGGCGTTCATCTACAACAAGCGCCAGGATCGCGCCGGTTTCCAGTTTCTCAACGCCGTGAGCGACGACGGCTACAACTACGACAACTCCTACTTCGGCGCCGCGGTGATCGACTTCCAGAAGGAGACCGACAACGGATCGCGCTGGCGCTTGACGCTGTCGTCGAATCGCGGCGTCGGCGCCGTGATCGACGGCCAATCGCCGGTGCACGAAGCGAGCGTATCGATTCCGCTGACCGATCTGCAGACGCGATTCATCGCCGGCCAGATCCCCGATTGGTCAGGCTACGAGTACCTGCAGCCAACCCTCAACAAACTCATCACGCACAACATGCTGTTCGACTTCACGCTGCCCGCGGCCTACACCGGCGCCGGCATGGAAGTCACGAGCGGCAAGTGGATCGTCAAGGGCGTGTTGGCCAACATGAACTCGACCCGCCGCACCTCGGGCAACACTGCGCCGGTTGTCAGCTATCGGGTCGACTATTCGCGCGGCGAGTTTCAGGGCTTCGGATTCGCCGGCGTGCACGGAAAGGCGGCGAATCTCACCGAGAACGTGACTCAAACCAGCAACATCGATGTCGTGGACCTCTCGGGCAACGTCATTGGCAGCACCCCGGTGACCGAAGTCGTCGCACAGCCCGATTCACGCGTCGATTTGTTCGAGGTCGACGGCTACTTCATCCGCGGCGACTGGACCGTGCAGGGTCAGTTGAGTGTGGGCAAACAAAAGGCCGCCTCCGTGACCCCCGGTCCCAGTGGCGAGTTGCGCGATGCAAGCTGGTACGGCGGGTCCGGGCTGGTGGCCTACAAGTTCACGCCTCGATTCGAGGGCACTGCGCGCTTCGACTACCTCTACAACAGAAAGAACGGTGGCGGTCTGCTCGGCTACACCGCCAGCGATGATCGCAACGGTATCGGCCCAGACCCCGCGGGTGACCCTGACGTCGGCGCGAATCGAACCGCTCTGACCTTTGGCGCGAGCTGGTTGCTCAACCTGAACACCACCTTCAAGGCCGAGTACCGCATCGACCGCGCCGACCTGCCGGTGTTCATCGACGTGAAGAGCGGCACCTATTCCAAGTCGAACCAGTTGTTCGGCGCTTCCGTGCTTGTCGCCTTCTGATGCCATGCAATCCAAGTTGAACCTCCCTGCCCCCGACTGGCACAGCGCGGCGAAGAGCCTGCGCATCGACGGCCGCGCCGTGATCGCCGGCCAGCGCCGCGCCGCGCAGTCGGGGCAAAGCTTCGACAGCGTGTCACCCATTGACGGGCGCAACCTGGCGCCGGTGGCGCGGGGCCAGGCCGCCGACATCGACGCGGCGGTGGCCTCGTGCCGCCAGGCTTTCGACGATGGGCGCTGGGCGCATCAGGCCCCGGCCGCGCGCAAGAAGGTTCTGCTGCGCTTCGCCCAGAACATCCTCGCGGCCAGAGACGAACTCGCCCTGCTCGAGACGCTGGACATGGGCAAGCCGATCCGCTACAGCCTGAGCGTGGACGTTGCGGCCACGGCGCGCTGCATCGCGTGGTACGCCGAAGCCGTGGACAAGGTTTACGATGAGATCGCGCCGACGTCGCGCAGTGCCTTGGCCCTGATCCAACGCGAACCGATGGGCGTGATCGGTGCCATCGTGCCGTGGAACTACCCGATGATCATGGCGGCATGGAAACTCGGGCCCGCATTGGCCGCGGGCAACAGCGTGATGCTCAAGCCCAGCGAAAAATCGCCGCTGACTGCCTTGCGCCTGGCCGAATTGGCGCTCGACGCCGGCCTGCCCGAAGGCGTGTTCAACGTCGTGCCAGGTTACGGCCATGAAGCCGGCGAGGCGCTTGCGCTGCACCTGGATGTCGACGCGATCGGCTTCACCGGCAGCACGCGGGTGGGCCGCAAGATGCTCGAATACGCGGGGCGAAGCAACCTGAAGCGCGTCTACAACGAGCTCGGCGGCAAGTCGGCATTTGTCGTCTTCAGCGATTTCGCCGACGTCAAGCGCGCCGCGGTGAATGTCGCGGGCAGCATGTTCTTCAACCAGGGCGAGAGTTGCAACGCACCGTCGCGCGTGTTCGTGCAGCGCGATATTGCCGACGATTTCGTGAAACTCGTGACCGCTGAAGC
>Ga0315276_10006119_pt1 | contig 11130 bp, 9 predicted proteins | sample YL17G05_0_MG_FD_204542 | JGI IMG/M metagenome (GOLD analysis project Ga0315276, IMG submission 204542) | Sediment microbial communities from Yellowstone Lake, YNP, Wyoming, USA - YL17G05_0 | ecosystem: Environmental > Aquatic > Freshwater > Lake > Sediment | place: USA: Wyoming | collected... | reverse complement strand
TACTTTCCCGAGTGGTGAAGGCGTCTCGAAGACGCGTCCCGGTATGCGTAACTCCTTCGGGTTGAAGCCCTCGCGCTCCTTGAACCGGTTCTTCTCCCTAAGTATCTGCATTCCTATGGCTTCTAGGGCCTCGGGCTGTAATTTGTGCCCGGCTGTCGTCAGCGTATTGGCGACCGTGTCCTTGTCGTATATGCCTCTTGCGAAGAAGCAGATGACGAGGCTGCTGAGCACTTGGCGCCACGCCTCCTCCTTGAGCAACTTTGCAGCGGCAGTCTTCGGGTCGGGGAGTTTATCTTTGAGGGCTGCTTGGTCGATGCTGTAGCCAGCGGCGTCGAGGTGGCTGTGACGGGCTCCGGTGAGGTAGCCTACGTAGCCGACTGGGCCGGTGTGGTAGCCGGGTATCTCGTTGCCGCCGAAGGCGAGGGCATACTCCTCACCGCCGTAGCGCTTCGAGGCGAAGTCCACCCCCTTCGCGAGGGCGGAATAGAACTCGTTTGGCTGCTTCACGATGTATTCGACAGCCTTTGCGTACGGTGGCTCGTCCCCCCATTTGAGGCTGAGGCCGAGCGTCTCGTCCGGTCCTATGATCCCTTTCTCCATCGCCTCGGTGGCCCATGAGAGGACAACACCCGTGCTCATGGCGTCGAGCCCCCATATCTCGACTTCGTCGATGAGGTGGAGCATCGCCTTCTCGTCGAAAATACCTACCATGGAGCCGAGTGCGTAGATGAGCTCGTAGTCGTAGGGGATCATGGTCGTCTTGTAGAAGTAGGGCTCGTTGGCGTATGGTTCGCGGAGGGCTGCTATGTGTATGCAAGCGACTGGGCAGTGGGCGCAAGCGACGCGTCTGCCTAGGTAATTCTCGGCGAGCTTCTCCCCCGAGATGTGCTCCGCCTCTGGCGACGTTGTCGCCTTTAGATTCATAGTGGGTAGTCCCTTCTGAAGGTTGAGGGGCATTATGTTCGATGCGGTGCCTATGTCGTGGTACTTTTTCATTACTGGTGAGGAGACGGCACGCTTGTAGATGTCGTCGTACGTCTCCCTGTAGAGCTTTCTGTCGCTGACCTCGATGCCGTGGTCGCCGGAGACGGTGACTGCTTTGAGCTTCTTGCTGCCGAATACTGCGCCGAGTCCGAGGCGGCCGAAGTGGCGGTAGGTCTCAGTGATGACGGATGCGTACCTGACGAGGTGCTCGCCGGCTCCGCCGATCCTCATGATGGTGCGAGTTCCTGCGCCGGTCTCTAGCTCTCGGATGATCCTTCCCGTGGTGACGCTGCTGGCGATTCCCCAGATGCCGGAGGCGTCCCTGAACTGGACTCCTTTGCCGTCGATTGAGAGGTAGATGGGGGACTCACTCGCGCCCCTGATTACCAGGGCACCGTACCCTGCGGACCTGATTGCGACTGCACTGCGTCCGCCGGCGTGGCTCTCACCGAGGTTTCCGGTGAGTGGCGATTTGAACATTGCCACCGTCTTCGATGCAAGCGGGTACAAGCCGACGAGCGGACCAACGGCGAAGATTATGGGGTTATCCGGCCCCAATGGGTCCGCCCCCTTTGGGCAGTATTCACTTAGAAGATTGATGGCTACACCAGAGCCACCGATATAGTATTGGAAAAGGTCAGCGCGGTCCTCTACGGAGAAGCGGCGTGAAGTTAGGTCCGCTATGAGGACGCGGGTCGGGAGTCTCATTTCGGCTCGGCCTCCTTTATCGCCAGCACTTCGTGCGGACAGTAGTTGACGCAGTAGCCGCAGTGAACGCAGATATCAGGCTTGTTCGCCTCGTTGTCCCAGAATATGGCGTGCATCGGGCACGCGTCCACGCACCTGTGGCAGCCTATGCACTTGCTTGCCTTGAGGATAACGCCTCCCCCCTTGCGGGGCCCCAGTGCGTCGACGGGGCATACCTTCATGCAGGGCGGGTCCGGGCAAGCCCTGCAAGCCACAACAACGAATCCCCTTTCGAAGCCCCCTGCGGAGCGTACCCGAATCGCTGACTTCGCTAGCCCCCCTTCTCCGAACCGCCTGTTGCAGGCAAACATGCAGAGTTGGCAGCCGACGCACCTGTCGGCGTCCACAACTGTGAGCCTGGTCATTGATTAAATGACGAATGCGTGCTTACTCATTTATGTTGTGCATGTGTTAGTAGGCACACAGATCTATTCCTTGATGCCGCAGAAGCTGTGCAGGACGAGTTCCTGAACCTTAGCCGCATCCATCACAGTATCTAGGTCGACCCATTCCACTGCTGCGTGTGCTCCCTCGCCGGATGGGCCGTAGGCTACGGCTGGTATGCCCTTTTCCCACATGATTTGTGTATCCATCCACCCGGAGCCGCCAATGAAGGCGGGGGTTAGGTTTATCGCCTCCTTGCTGCAGGCGACGATGGTTTTGCAGATATCTTCGGTCTCCGGGACGTCCATGGGGCCGCGGTAGAAGGTGATCTCGTAGCTCGCCTTGAACTGGGGGTCCTTCTCGGCGATACCCTTGAGAAGCGTCTCCATCTCGACCTCAACGTCCTTCTTCACCTCCCCTGGAATGGTTCGCCGCTCGATCGATAGGAGGCATTTGTCGGGGTATGTGCTGAGCTCTAGGCCGCCCTTGATAGTGCCGGCGTGTAAGCTGGCGGGGCCAAGGACATGGTGCTTCTTCTTCTGCAGCTTGACTCCGATCGCATCCAGTCCTGTAAGCACGTTGCCCATTTTCGCGATGGCGTCCACGCCCGTCTCCCACAAGCTGCCGTGGGCGGCGAGTCCCTTCGTCTCGATGTCAATCCATGCGAAGCCCTTGTGGCACCGCTCGATCTGGAGGGCACTCGGCTCCCCGATGATCACCGCATCCACACGCGTCTTCTCCATCAGCTTCTCCGTGCCGATGCTCGCGTACTCCTCGTCGCAGACACCAGCGACGACGACGTCTCCCTTGAGTTGGGTGCCCGAGTCGACGACCGCCTTCAGCGCTGCGAGGCTTGAGACGAGGCCGCCCTTCATGTCGAAAGTTCCGCGACCGTACATTCTACCCTCTTTAATCACCGGCTTGAGGGGGTCGATGGTCATGTAGTCGTACCCGACGGTGTCGATGTGGCCGTTGAGCATAAGGCTCCTGCCGCCGCCTGTTCCTTTGAGGGTGCCCACGGCGTTGGCTCTCTTCGCCTCTATCTTGTCTACCTTCGCCTTGATGCCGAGGCCCTTAAGCCAGTTGGCGAGATACTCTGCGATCTCCTCCTCACCCTTCGCTCCGGGGACGAGCGTGGGATTGACCGAGTCGATCTTCACAAGTTCCTTCAGCAGCTCCGTGGCTGCCTTCTCATCAACGCTTGACTTGAACATGGGTAGAAGAATCCGCTGTCTGGTTAAAAGAGTGGGGGCGGAAGCCTAGCGGGCTGGTGGCCTGACCCAGCCGCCGTAGATGGGGTGGCGGCTGCAGATGACTTCGAGGAATGCGGGGTGCCCCTTCTTGTTCTCTTTAAGCGCGACCTTGAGGGCCGATGCCACGTCGTCGGGGTTTTCTACCCTCTCTGCGTGCATGCCGAGGGCCTCCGCCATCTTCGCCGTCTGATAGACGTCGGCTTTCGTCACTTCGCAGGCGTACGGGGTGTGTCCTCCTCCCCAGAAGCCGGGACCGTAGCCACTGAAGCCGCCGTTATTTATGTGCACGATTGTTATGCCCATCTTGTGGCGTACAAGCGCCTCGTAGTCGCCCATCTGGTAGCTTACTCCAGCGTCGCCGGTAACGCTCACCACTTGCCTCTTCGGGTAGGCGAGCTTCGCGCCCATCGCAGCGGCGAGGCCGAAACCGAGTGTCGAGACATTACCCCAAGCCATGAAGCCGTGCTCGATCACACAATCGTAGATAGTCGTCAGCTGGTCACGGGTGTTCCCCGACTCGTGGGTAACGACGCTATTAATCGGATCGAGGGCAGCTATGATCTCCGCGTAGACCCTGTAGGGGTTTATCGGCTTCTCGTTTGACTCCATGAGGGGTCGGTACTTCTTCATCTTCTCCTGCTTGGCATCGGCAACCTCAGCCTCCACGCCCTTCCTCGGCTTTGCCTTCTGCCTCTCAGCCTCGGCGATCATCTGCGTGAGCACAAGTTTGGAGTCACCAACAATAGCGAGATCGATCCTCGTCGCCCTATTGAGGTCCTGCTCGTCGATGGTACATTGAATAATTATCTTGTCCTTCGTGGGGACTTCGTGGCCGAAGCTTGTCGTTCCGAGGCTCGCACCGATAGCGAGGATGAGGTCTGATCCATTGAGCCACCTCTCAGCAGGCACGTCGCGTACACCTAAACTCAGTGGGTGGTTCTCGGGGAAGCAGCTCTTCCCCATAAGAGTTGTGAGCACAGGAGTCCCAGTTAGCTCCGCGAACTGCTTCAACTCTGCGCATGCGTCACCGAAGAAGATGCCCTGACCTGCATAAATCATGGGCATCTTGGCTTTTAGTAGCGTGCGGACCGCCTTCTCGACATCGGCTGGGTCACCTGCCGGCTTCCACCCCTTCACAGGCGTGTAGGGGTGTTCGGCGAGGTCAAAGTCCTCGAGGCCGCGGGGCAGCTGGAGCATGACGGGGCTCGGGCGACCGCTGCGAAGCTGCGTATATGCTCGGCGGACGAATTCTGGGACGCGTCTCCCCTGGTTTATGTAGCCGCTCCACTTCGTGATGCCGTGAAACCCGTCCTCGATGTTGAAGCGTTCACGAGCAGCGGCCTCGTTTGGAACCCCGTCTGTCAGGAAGAGGACGGGGGATGAGTCCTCGTACGCCTGCGCGAGTGCGCCATAAGCCATCTCCGTCCCCGCCGCGTTCAACCCGCCCATCACCGCGGAGACGCCTATCTTCTTCCCATTCGTCGCTCTGCTGTATGCGTCGGCAACTGCGACAGCGAATCTCTCCGTCCGCACCATGATGAGAGGCATACCCTCCTCACCGCATGCGTTGACGAAGATGTTAGTCGGGAAAGTGCAGATCCACTCAGTCCCCTCCTCGCGGAGAAGCTTGACCAATCCATTAACAGCCTTGACCAAAACAGAACACTGGCTCAGATATGGTTTTGGAGGGGTAAAAAATGCGCGGCTACATCTGGCGCAGCCGCTTAATGCGCTCCTCGAGTGGGGGATGAGTGGCGAATAGGTTGTCGAGTGCACTCTTGTTCGGGTCGCTTATGAAGAGCGGGCTGACCGCCTCATCGACCTTCATCTTGCCCGGGTTGTTGTTCTTTATCTTTTCAAGGGCGGATGCAAGCCCCTCTGGATAGCGCGTCAACTCTGCGCCACTGGCATCGGCCATGTACTCCCTCCGCCTGTTTATGGCGAACTGTATGAGAGCGACGGCGATTGGAGCGAGGATGGCCAAGACGAGGCCGAGCACTAGAACGACGACCTCGATGCCCGAACCTCCGCGGTCCCTATTGCGGCTCCGCCCCCTTGGCGCGTACCACGCCCACCTCAGGATGATGTGGCTGAGTATAGAGACGAGACCAACAAGGACTGCGATGTAGGTCATGAACTCGACGTCCCGATTTCGGACGTGGCTTAACTCGTGTGCGACAACGCCCTCCAATTCCTCCCTGTTGAGCTTCTCGAGTGCCCCGGTCGTCACCGCGATGCTTGCATGCTGCGGGTCCTTTCCGGTAGCGAACGCGTTGATCTCTGGGTCGTCGAGGACGTAGACCTTAGGTGTAGGGACCCCAGCCGCGATTGATAGTCCCTCGGCAACGTTGTTAAGGTAAATGAATTCGTTACCCGTGGCGGGACGTGCGTGCGTAGATGAGAGAACAATCTGGTCACCGTACTGGTAACTGCCCCAAGTGTAGACGAAGATGAGAATGAGGCTGAAGGGGAGGACGAATAGGAGAGCATCAGGTGCAAAAATGTAGGCCATGGAGTAGACGAGCCCGAAGAGAACCAGCGACACCACTATCGCCAAGAGGAGGCTGTCCCTCTTGTTTCTCCTCTGCTCATCGTAGAAGGTTCGACGCGGCTCCATTAGAACTGTACCTTCGGTGCCTGCCTCTCGCCCTCAGGTATGTTGAGGAACTCGTGCTTGCTACGGCCACCCGCGAACCATATGCCAGGGATCGTTGTGATGAGGTTATTGAAGTTCAGCACACTCGTGTTGAAGAACTGGCGTGCATATGCGATCTTGTCCTCTATGCCCTGTAGCTGCTCCTGTAGTAACCTGAAGTTCTCATTTGCCTTGAGCTGAGGGTATGCCTCGGCTACCGCGAAGAGTTGGCGGAGTGTAGAGGTCAGCATATTGCTAGAATCCATTCTATCCTGGGGTGAGCCACTGATCATGCCTGCACGAGCCTGGGCGACCTTTTCAAAGATCTCTCGCTCATGTGTTGCATATCCCTTGACGGTCTCAACGAGGTTCGGGATCAGATCATACCTCTTTTTCAGTTGGACGTCGATCTGGCTCCAAGCCTCTTCGATCTGGTTCTCGTACATCCTAATCCTATTAAAGTACGAGAAGTAGAGCCCTATCAGGGCGACAATTACGACCACCCCGATTATCCCTATCGTGAGTATCTCCATTTTTTACTTCCCAATGAAGATGAGAAACCTGACCCTAAAAAGTTATTGAATATAATCTAAATAGATTCGAAAATTATTAAGCGGCAACCTTAATGCTCTTCTTACCTGGCAGGGTCTCCTCCCCGTAAAGGTAGGTGAGGGCGGCGACTAGGAATATTAAGCCACTCATGACGTAGAATGGCGCAGATAGACCGAAGCCATCGGCTACTGCACCGAGGAAGATTGGGCCAATGAGACTACCGACGTCTCCGAAGAAGCGAAAGATGCCCATGCTTGTGCCGCGAGGCTCGCCAATGGTGGCATCTGTCGCCATAGCAAGGGGAGCCTGCTGCATCCCACTTGTACCGATCCCCATAATGAAGGAGACTCCGCAAAGCATGACAAAGGAGGAGAACTGGGGAAAGAGAAACATTGATACACCTGAAATAATGAGGCCGAAGACAACAATCGGCTTTCTGCCTAGGAGATCGAGGCCGTAGCCTATGGGTATCGTGAGGATGAGGTTAGCTAGGGTTGCGATGCTGAGAATTACGCCTATCTCAGCGGGACCCAGTCCAGCTACCTTAGCGGAGTAAAATGGTAGGATGTCCTGCCTGATGCCTGAGACGATGAAGAATGCGGTGGCACTTGTGATCGAGGCAAAAATGAAGCCCTTATTCTTTATGAGTCTGAGTGTAAGATCTTTGGGGAAGGCGAGTTCGCCGCTGTGGGCTTTTCCGCTTTCCGTTTCCTTAATGAATAAGTATGTGAGGACGAGGCTTACAACGCCTGTCGCGGCATAGAAGTAGAAGTTGGCCTGAGCGCCGTACCAGGTCGCAATGAAGCCGCCGATTGTCGGCCCCGCCGCCTGTCCTATAGTTTGGAAGCTCTGGAAGTATCCGAGGACGCGTCCTCTCTCTTCTGGTTTTAGTATGTCGGCGAGGAGCGTTGTCCGGCTCGTCATCCACATACTTGCACCCATGCCCTGGATGAAGCGGAAGAAGAGGAATAGCCAGAAGTTGGTTGCCATGCCGTTAAGGAATGCGCAGATGGCGATCAGCGCTGTCCCGAAGATCATTAGGGGTCTACGGCCCAGCTTGTCTGCAAGCAGTCCGGCGGGAAAATCCATTACGAGGCGCCCCAAGCTGTAGACAGTGATCGCCATTCCAGCGAGGAATATGCTTACTCCAAAGGACTGCGCGTATATTGTTAAAACGGGGGAGACGATCCCCATGCCCACGAAAATGAAGAAGGATGGGACATAGATGGAGAGGATGTCGTTTGTTCTTGAACGCTCTACCAAATAAACCTCATCCTATTAGCATAGAGCTTAAAACTGGCTTTTTAAAATAGACGGATGGAAACGCCGCGACGAAGTAGCTGAGATACATGTTTTTGCAATTTAATTCTCAGGAGCTTATTGGCATAGTGATTAACGAAGATTTCCCTACGAAGCCCGCGTAGTATTCATTAATTTTAAGGTAGGGGTTGCTCAATCCCAAGTCGTTTCATGGTTCTGAGGGCGCGCAGCGTAATCCACTTCGAGGGCTTCCCCTTCTCCTCAATGTCGGCCCACATCTTTCCGTTGAAGGAGTTATCGAGGAGCCATCGTCCATTTGGCAGCCTCGCTTTGAGAACGAGGTCCACAGCAGGTTGCATCCGTTTATCGTGTACACCTAGGCGCGTCAATGTGTCGAGAACTTCGAGGGCGTCTGACTGGTAAAATAGGGGGAAACCGAATCTTTTCCACCCTGCTTTGTCTTTACGCGTCCCGTCTTGGTTCTTCAGATAGCTGAAAACACCGTTCTCAAGTGTGTTTTCTACCTCGCGGTCTATTATTGATACAATTTCATTGCTTCGCTTCTGTTGGGGAATTCTAGATAGGGCGCGGAGCATCTTTGTTGCGCCCATATAGCAGTTCTTTGGGAAGACCGCCGCGGGGTTGATAGGGTAGCTTCTACACTTCCACCCTGCTTCTTCATTATTATGATAATTGACTGTGAAGTCGATGAGGCGCTGGGTCCGAGGGTCGTCAAGGTATCCGAAGTGGAGGAGGTAGTAGAGGATGTTTCCATCGATGCAGCATCCGTCCTTTATTGTACTTGCTTTGCCCTTCGCAGTGGCTGGAAGGTCAATGAGAAAATGTCCCGAGTCACGCTGGAACAAAAAAATATGTTCAATTCCCCTCTCTATGGCAAGTGTCTTTATTACGCCGAGCTCTGCGAGGATGAGAAGGGAGTGCGTCGTTGCCGTATACTTTGGGAGGTACATGTCACGCTCACCCTCCCACCAGCCACCCTGCTGCTGCTTCGAGAGGATCGCCTCAATAACTGGGGAGCACATGATCTTTCTTTGCGCCTCCAGCACATCAAGGTCATCGCATCCCCTCCCCTCTAGGTCCTGAAGAGCCCAGAACCTCACACTGGGATCAACAGCCTCAAAAAGCCAAGCTTTTGAGTCCACATTTATTCCCTATAACTAGAATCTGTGCTTGAAGGTTAAGAATTTAGTGAGAAATACATCAAGGGTTAAGCTAATGCTTCAGCAGGAAGTGTACGATTTTCTTGCTCTTCTTTGCGTCGTCGAGGCGCAGCTCCGCGAGGTACCCAATCTCACTCGTGCTCCTCACGTGTGTACCGAAGCAGAATGTCGATGCGTAAGAGCCGATGTCCACGATTCGCAGGCGGTTTACGCTCAGAGGTATCTTCTGTAGGAAACTGATCTTACGAGGATCACTCGAGGCGTCTATCTTATGCCGTTCCTCATAGTATACACGAACGGGTACATCTTCCTCGACTATTTCATCGAAGCGCAATCCTACCTTACTGATCTGCTCCTTTGTAAGTTCAGAGGGTTGGAACTCAAGTTTTTCGAGGTCGCTGAAGACTTTAGGTGGCTCCCCCAGCGCTTCAATAAGGCCTGTGATGAGATGCTCAGCCGAGTGGCGCCTCATATTCCAGCTCCGCGTCGACCAGTCGATTACACCATGGACGGCTGCGCCGATGGGGATGTTGACGTCAATATAGTGGAATATCTCTAATCCCCTTTTTGCTACTTTCAAAACTCGGGTCTCTCCCCCCATATGCTTGAGAAATCCAATGTCGGTCGGCTGTCCACCTGAGTCGGGATAGAACGCGGTCCTGTCAAGGACTACGAATTTGGGGCCAGCCTTGACGACGATGGCGTCGAACTCGATCAAGTGGCTGTCATCTGCGTATAGGGGGACGCTGTTGGTACTCACGTCAACGATAGCTGTCGAACCCTTGAATCAGCTTTACTGCCGAATAGGCCCGGCTTACTTAATATCTAATGGCCGAAGATGACGAGATCAGAGTTAGAGAATCCGCGGTCTAGCACATCATGGACAGCTGCGCGCACATGTGATGCAGTTGTTTCCTGCGCTTGTGATCTTGCAGATAGAAAAACTCTAAGGCGGTTAAACTGGTAGGAATTTTTGGATGCGTTGTCCTTCGAGAACCTCACCGACGTATAAAGCGCCGTGGCTGTCCTTCCAGACGCAGTGGGGGGCGACGAACTGGCCGGGTTTAAAGCTCTCTTCGCCGCCAATTCTCGCTAGGACCTCACCTCTCTTGTTCAGAATGCTCACCCTGTGGGTTAACTCGGCTATGTAGATCCTACCGCGTTTGTCGAAGTAGATGTCGCATGGGCGAAGTAAGTTGCTCCATTCCTCGATATATTCACCTTCGGGGGTGAATATCTGGACTCTGTTGTTTTGGCGGTCCGCCACATATACCTTCTTGCCATCCACCCAGACGCCATGCGGGAGGTTGAACTGCCCCAGCCCAGTGCCTGGTTCCCCCCAGCTCTGTATCAGCTCACCGTCAGAGGTGAAACGGTGGACACTGCTATTTCCGTAACCGTCGCTGACATAAAGGTCTCCGTTTGGGGCTTGCGCGAGGTCGGTGGGCTTATTGAAGGGCTTCCCCAGGGGAGCTGGCTTGTCCTCAGTACCTAACGTTAAGAGGAGCTCACCATCTTTCGCGAATTTCCGGACGGTGTGATCGCCGTTGTCTACGCAGTAGAAGTTATCCTCGGAGTCTATGTAAGCACCGTGTGCGTTCGAGAAGACGCCTTCGCCCCAGCTCTCAATGAACTCGCCCTCGCGGCTGAAGACTATGATTGGATGTGCACCGCGGCACAAGACGAGGACTCTGTCTTTGGAGTCGACGGCGACGCCGGCTACCTGTGTGAATACCCAGCCCTTTGGGAGCTTAGCCCAGTCCTCGACCACCTCATATTCAAGTCCTTGCTTTATCATGGATCAGGGGAATGGAGCTACGTATATTTGGTAGTATCCCCCGTCTAGAAAGTCGCAATCAGTTCTACAGTAATCATGAAAGAGCCGCATTCATTCTGATCAAGGAGATCTTTGAGAGCTGAGATCTGAGTTTGTTGAAGACCTGTGCGCCTGAAAAAGCTTATCTTGCCTATAAAAAATAACCAATTTAACGAGTGATTGTATATTCGACTTCTAGTTGGGATACCATAAGAAACCTTTTATATAATTACATATTCAATTATATCGATATAATTGAGTGTAAATAATGTGGGAAAAGTCACATGTGCCTGCTCTGGAGACAACAAATTAGAAACG
>Ga0315276_10006116_pt1 | contig 11131 bp, 3 predicted proteins | sample YL17G05_0_MG_FD_204542 | JGI IMG/M metagenome (GOLD analysis project Ga0315276, IMG submission 204542) | Sediment microbial communities from Yellowstone Lake, YNP, Wyoming, USA - YL17G05_0 | ecosystem: Environmental > Aquatic > Freshwater > Lake > Sediment | place: USA: Wyoming | collected... | reverse complement strand
ATCTTCCGAGGAGTCGAAGCGCCAGATGAGCCGGGCCAGTACGGGCTCTACCTCGAGCTCAGCTTCGACGTCCTCACCCCGGACGGCCCCGTCCGTGTCACCGGCCGGGCGAGTCGGCCGGTGCGGTACACCCGGTCCACCAAGGTGCGCCAGTGGTACGAAGCCATCGACGGCCGCCTGCTGGAGAAGGGCGACGTCATGAGCTTCAGCAAGCTCATCGGCAAGCCGTGCCGGCTCGTGCTCGAGGTGAAGGACACGGAGAGGGGCTCCTTCAACCGGATCGTGAACGTGCTCCCGGCCAAGGCCCCGCGGCGGCCCGCGGCACCCGTTGCCGACGCGGATGACGACCTCCCGCCGTACCCCGACGAAGAGGACGGCGAATAGCGCCATGACCATCGACGAGCTCGCCACGCTGCTGGCGAAACCGAAGCGCACGTCGCGCGGCGGGCTCGTCGCCCTCTGTCCCGCGCATGAGGATCGCGAACGGTCCCTATCCGTGGACGCCGGACGGGATGGCCGAATCCTGGTCAGGTGTTTCGCGGCCTGCACCGCGCCGGAGATCGCGGCGGCTCTCGGCCTGGAGATGCACGACCTCTTCGCCGACGACGACGGCGTCGAGGCGATCCTGCCAGCCCGCGAGCGGCTCGGCCAGACCCGATACGAGATCCGAGGCGTCGACGGCACCCTCCGCGCCATCCACGTCCGCATCCCCTTGGGTGGTGGCCGCAAGCGGTACATCTGGAAGCGGCCGGACGGCGCGGACGGACTCGACGGCCTCGCCGTGGAGGACCTACCCCTCTACAACGCACATCGGCTCGGCGAGTGGCCGGAAGACGCGATGGTCCTCGCTGTCGAGGGAGAGAAGGCAGCGGACTCCCTGACCGCCGCGGGCTTCTGCGCGGTCGGGACCGTGACCGGGGCGGCGGGGACACCGTCGCGTGAGGTGCTCGCCGCCTTGGCGGGCCGAGCCGTGGTGTTGTGGCCCGACAACGACGGTCCCGGGCGGGCGCATATGGAACGCATCGCCGCGATCCTCGACGACGTCGCGGCGGTCGGCATCGTGGACTGGCCCGACGCCCCACCGAAGGGTGATGCTGCAGACTTCCTGGCGACGCACAGTGCGGCGGATGTAGCCAATCTCATCGCGGCGGCGCACGGTTGGCAGGCAGATGAGCCGCTCGCGGCCGGTACATCGGCCAAGCCTGTCATGCCCAGTCTGGCCACCGACCGGTCTGCACCCACGAGCGACTGGGATACTCCGATCACCTTGAGCCATTCCACCGAGCTTCCCGGCTTCCCGGTCGCGAGTTTGCCGGAATGGGATCGAGCCTTCGTGGAGGCGGAAGCCGAAGCGACCCAGACGCCAGTGGATATGGCCGCCGTCTTCTCCCTCGCTGCGATCGCGACGATCGCCGCGAGCCACGTCGAGGTCGAGCCGGTCGATGGCTGGCGGGAGCCCGTCAACCTGTTCATGGCCTGCGCGATGGAGCCCGGCTCCCGCAAGTCCGTCGTCCACAGCGACTCGACGGCGCCGATCCTCGAGTACGAGCGCCTTCTACTCGAGCAGACCGCCTTCTCAATCTCCGAGGCGGCCTCCATTCGCCGGATCGCCAAAGCGCATCTCGCGGCTGTCGAGAAGCAGGCGGCGTCCGCGAAGGACAACCTTCAACGAATGGCGCTTGAGGAAGAGGCGCGTGTCGCCGCGAACGCGCTCGAGCGCTTGGACGAACCGACGCCGCCGCGCCTGTTCACCGACGACGCGACCCCCGAGGCGCTGGCGACGCTGCTTCACGAGAACAACGGCCGGATGGCAGTCCTGTCGGCGGAGGGTGGCATCTACGACTTGATGGCCGGGCGGTACAGCAACGGCAGCCCGAACCTCGATGTCTACCTGAAGGGCCACGCCGGCGACCCCCTGCGGGTCGACCGTCGCGGGCGCAAGCCCGAGTTCGTGGACCGCCCAGCGCTCACGGTCGGGGTCGCGGTGCAGCCGTTCACGTTGGTCAAGGCCGCGAGGGTTGCCGACTTCAGCGGGCGCGGGCTCTTCGACCGGTTTTTGTATGCGATGCCGGCAGGGAACGTCGGCTACCGGAAGACCACTGCGGCGCCGGTCCCGGCCGACGTCCGGGCCGCCTACAACACCAACCTTAGGGCCCTCGCCTCCACCCTCGAGCACGGCCTCACCACCCTCCGGCTCACCGACGAGGCGAGCGCCGCCCTGACCGGCTGGCGCGAGGAGCTCGAGCCGCGCCGGCGTCCGGATGGCGATCTCGGCAGCGTCCAGGGCTGGTCATCGAAGCTCGACGGCGCCACGGTCCGGATCGCCGGGCTCCTCCACCTCGCCGACACCTACACGACGGGGTTCGAGAAGCCGATCACCGGCCCGACGATGGTGGCCGCCATCAACATCGGCCGCTACTTCATCAGCCACGCCATCGCGGTGTTCGACCTGATGGGCGCCGATCCCCACCTCGGCGGCGCCCGACGGATCCTGGACTGGCTGGCGAAAGGGAACCGGACGATGTTCACCAAGCGTGAGTGCCACCTCACGCTTCGATCGCACTTCAAGCGCGCCGCCGAGCTCGACCCGGCCTTGACGCTTCTGGCCGACCACGGCTGGATCCGTCTCTTGTCGGGCAAGCATCGGCCAGGGCGACCGTCCAGCGTCTTCGAGGTCAACCCGGCGCTGCTCTCGCAGAACCCACAGAACGCGCGGAAGTCAGCGTCATGAGGGTTTGTGCGCGTTCTGCGGGTATTGGGAACGGGCCATGGGTTGCGTGGTTCTCAGCCAACATGAAGGGTCACGTCGATGTTTGACCCGGACAAGCCTGCGCCCGCGATGGCGGATGGCGAAGCCCCGCGACCGACTCAGTGGCGTTGCAGCCGTTGCTGTGACTCGTTCCTGGGCGCGCCGGAGTCCTCGCTGGATGCCCGCTGGGCCTTCGCCAGGTGCAGAACGTGTGGCAAGCGGGTCGTGATGGTCGGCGGGACCGTCGGCGCTCCTCATGGCAAGCTGAACGGATGACCGCCCACAGACGACGCGCTGTTACGCCACGAACTGGGACTTGACCCGCCACGGCAGCGGCTACTCGACGGCCCCGTCGCTGGCGACACGACCACGGCCAGTACGGCAAGCTGAACTGTGATGGAGCGGGCCTGGGCGAGTCCGCTCGACCCTGCGGGCGCAAGCGGTCGGGCGTTCGCCGGTGGGACGCGACCCGGCGCCACGACAACCACTCGGGAGGGGGCCGGGGCACCACGATGGCGGACCCTGGTGCCCTCACGTCAGCGCGCTGACGGCCTCACGGGCGGGTGATCGGAGACCTCCGAAACGACTGACCGGCTTGCAGCGTGATCCGCGGTCATCGGTGTCCAATGGGACGCGAAGGCTGTCGTCGCCGCTCACGACGACCGTTCCTCCCCCACTTCGCATCGTCGAACCGGAGGGTGCGCGCGTTCTCCTTGACCGTGCGGCCGGCGCCCTCGGGGAAGCCACGTCCGTCCGACGAGATCATGAGCATCGAGTGGGCCGACTCTCAGCTGTGCCCGGCGGCTGCCGCGTCCAGAAGGTACTCCACGCCCCAGTCCTTCACGTTGCGGGTGACGCGACCCTCGGCAAGCAACCCCGGTGGGTCGCGCAGGATTTCCATCGCCTTCGGCTGGCCGTCGGGACCACGCTGAACCACGAGGAAGGCGTAGGACTCGCGAAGATCCTCGCGCTCGGAGACTTCCCACTCGTGCGTGCTCACGATGAACGAGCGGCCGGTCGAGCTCTTGACCTCAAGGAACAGCACCTCCGCCGGCTGCCCGATCGTTCCCGGGAGATAGCCGATGAGGTCGAACCCGAAGTCGTCGCTGGCCTTGGACACGTGGACGAAGCGGATGAGCGAATCGACGGCTTCGTCGTCCTCGACCGCATCGAGCGATTCCTTCGCGCGCGCCGACAAGCCGTCGACGACGTCGCTCTCGAAATGCTCCCTGAGCCTCGCATCCATCGCTCGGACCGCCGCTTGGCGCTCAGACGGTGGCATGTCGAGCAGGGCCTGGATCACTGCACCGAGAGCCCACGACTCAGCGGCCGCGCCCAACTTGCCAGTGTCGGCCCGACCGCGGGTGCCTGGCCGAACATGCTGGCGCTTGGTGGACCCGTGTGGGACGACCTGCCGAGCCGTCGTGGAGACCGGGGTCGGCGCAATGCCCGTCGACCGCAACGCCGCGCCCGCGCGCCGCACTCGGTCGACCTCGTCGCGGACGACGAACGCGAGAACTGTGCGCACGTGCTCCAGGTGTGTCGGATCGGCGACATGCTGCGCGGCGAAGGTCATCACCTCATCGGCGCTCGGCACTCCGATCGCACGGTGCGAGCGCACGAACTCCGCCAACGCCTGACCGAGTACCGCCGACCGCGGCATCGCCACACCCAGGAGATCTGCGATGTCGCCCGGGGTGTCGATGCCTGCGAACTCGCGGTCAACGGTGGCCGCCTCCGCACGGATCTCGTAGCCGGGTGATCCGGGCAAGACACGGCCGGCGACGATGACTGGCCTGAGAACCCGCCGCCAGGCCACCGCCTGATCTCCGAGAAGAACGTTCTGGCCTTCAAGCCCGTGGCGGGCATGCCATCGCTCGAGGAGCTGCCCGGCGTCCAGTGCCACGAGACGGGCGAGGTACTGTCCCACATCGGCGCGCACAAGCTCGGCCGGATCGATCGGACCAAGATCGAACCGCTCGAGATCGTCGATCACCGGCCGGAGGAAGACGCCCGGCTGGGCAGTGACGACCCAGTCAAGCTCAGCCGGCAGTCGCCAGTTCGGAGGGCGGTTCGCGGCCTCCGGATCCTTCTTCTCCTCGAGGACGGCGATGACTTCGGAGGCATGTGCCCGTCTCCAAGAGTCGAGGCGACGCTCGGGTCCGCGAACGTCGAGACCGCGATCGCCCAGCCGCCGCAGAGCGCGGTCGAACGCCTCGATGTCGACCTCGTGGGTCTCCAGTCGGGCGAGCACGCCGCCCGGTTCGATGTCCGCTCGGGCCCCATCTGTCCCTGGCCGTCGCAACAGAAGTGCGCCAAGAGACTGCGGGGTCTCAAGGAGGTCCGCCGCGGCAAGTGCCTCACGAAGGTAATTACGCCACGCGAGGTCGGCCGCGTCCACCTCGAGGTCCACACCCAGCAGGGGCAGCAACGCACGCCACCACCGCTCCTCCTCGCCACGGACGACCCGGCTGGTGGACTCGACGAGGTCAGCGACCTCCTTCACCTGGTCGTCTCCGATCCCAAGCTCCAGGAGGAAGCCGGCGATCTCCGCTTCCGTGTCCTGCTCGACGAGGAGCCGGAAGACAGTCGCGTACGCGTCGTTCTCGAGGATGGCGGCCAGGTGCGGCCCGACGAGTCGCCGGAAACGGTCCTCCCACCGATCTCCGGGGAGGTCGTGATAGAGGATGGGCGACGTCGTCCGTGCTCCCTCGACGAAGAGATCCTCGTTCCGCCCGGCGCCGATCGTGGCCGACGCATCGAGATCGATGACCCGGACGTTGAGCTCGAGGTCATCGACCCGACGGACTTCGAGCGCGGCGAGGCGCTGCGCTCGCTGCCGGAAACGCTGGCTATCGAGTTCGAGCGTCTGTCCGCCAAGCGGGTAGAAGCAGACGATGGCGAGCATCTCGACCGCTCGGTCGTGGATGAAGGGGTGGACTCGGTCCGTGACGGCACGGCCGCGGTCGTCGCCCGATCGCCTGATGTCGAGCTCGAAGCGCGGAACACCGAGCGCCGCGGCGATCCGACCTTGGTCCGCCTTCACGGCGAGGAACGGCACTCGCCCGACGAAGTGCTTCTTGTACGCCGTGAACTCACCGTCGTCGTGACGCGCCTGGTCCGGGGGGACGAAACGGAGGAGGGCGCCTTCGGTTACGAGCACGCCGGTGTCCGAGATGCTCCCACCGAGTCGCTCCGCCACCATCATGCGTATGCCGTCGGTGCCCAACTGGCGGACGCGATCCGGCCCCAGCTGGCGGACGAGGTCGGCCTGGAGTTGCCGGAGCCTCTCGTAGAGCCGACGATGAAGGCTCACGAATGCTCGGCCCTCGTCTATCCCGTGTCGAGGAACGCTGCCGACGAGCTCAGTCTGATGGGCATTGAGCGACCGGAGCAGTCGGCCGACGCGCATGAACGTGGCCGTGTCGATCGTGGAGATCCCGGCGAACCCGGCCAACCTCGCCGGGAACTCGGTCGGGACGAGCGGCACGAAACGAAGACTGCTCAAGTGCATCCGCGACGGGTCCGGGACATCGTCGTCGGTCCATGCGTCGAGCGGCCGCGCCGGATCGACCTCTCCTGCGCCCACCGTCACCGGTACCCAGTGGTCGAAGTCGACCTGGTGACGGAGGAGAGATGGACGCGGGCGCTCCTGCAGGTTGTCGTAACGAGTTCGGTGCGTCTGGCACCCCGGGCAGAAGAGGAACGTCTTCGTGCACGAGTTGTACAAGTCGACTCCGCGCCCGAGGCTCCGTGCGAGCTCGACCGACGCTGTCATCGGCCACCGGAGTCGATAGTCCTCCCCGACGTGGACACGGCGGTGGTGGTAGGCAGCGAAGTCGCCGGTGCGTTCGAGCTGCCGACGGTGCGCTTCACGTGCGGTCGAGCCCGCCCAGGGATCAAGCGCATCGTCGGCCCGCACCGAAAGGTCGTTGATGCTATCGACGGGCGGGATCTCCCACACCCCCACCCGAAGCAGGAACGCATGGATCAAGTCGAGGTGGCGGTCCCGTGCGCGCTGAGGATCAAGGTCCGCGATCCCGACCTCACCGGCGTCATCCGTCGTCATGGGGAAGGCGTCGATCAGCACTTCGGGCGGTCCGAGGAAGACACTGGCATCCGGACCGATCGCCTCCAGATCGCGATACGCCTCGGCCCGCGCTTCGTCGGCCCCGCCCCCGCGGCGATCCGCCCGCTCCGTCGCCCACGTGGCCCAGTCGTGGCCAAAGGCCAGCTGATCGGCCGCGCGCCACTCGTCACCTTCGCGTGCCGGGACCACAAGCCGGGCTAGTCCGCGGGCCCGCCGCAGTTCGTCACGCTCGTTGTCGCTGCGCAGGCCAGGACGGCTCCAGAACCACCGGCCGGGTGGGTCGAAGACGCCCGCAACCTCGGCCACTTTCGACACCGCATACGACGAGGACGAGTCCCGCAGGAGCAGCCGCCACGCGAAGCGCGTGACCGCTCTGGCCCCGTCACCCGTGCGCTCGCTCGCGGCGAGCGCGTCGAGGACCGTCTCGGTTCGGTACTCGCGAACGCCGAGTGGCTGAGCCGCCGAGAGAAGGCGGTCATCAAGCAATCCGTCGGCGAGGAAGTCGAGACCAAGAGCGCTCGGCGGCGCCACGAGCGCCGCGGGTGACTGACCGAGACGAGCGAGGATCCAGGTCGACCCTCGCTCTCCGGAGCGTCCGGGCCCCGTTGGCGGCCGAAGACGCCTGTAGGGCGGATCCTCGTCAAGCACGGGGATGAACCTCGCCGCGGGCTCATCGGCCAGGGCTTGGACGACCCCGGCGGTCTCGGGTCGGACGGTCCTGGTCAGATCGAGGACGTTCACGATCGCGACGAAGCCCTGGTCCATTGCGTCGGCCTGCGGCCCCCAGACAGGCAGGTTCCCGGGAGTCAGCAACTCGCGAAGGTCGCTCTCACCGATTCCAGGACGACCCGCGCCGCGCGCGCGCTGCACGCGACCCGCCAGGAACGCGATCCCGTCGGGACCCACCCCCGGATCCGGGTACCTGAGGCCGGTTCGCCGGTAGAGATAGGTCGACGGGAAGGCGACGGGGAGCAGATCGGCGAGCCGCCCGTCGGGCTCGGCCAGCAGATCGACCGGCCGGGCATGGCTCGACAGTTCGGCGAGCGGCACGGCGGGCACCCATTCGACCAGATCGAGATCGGCGAGCAGTTTGTCGCGGAAGTCGGCGGCCAGCTCGTCGCCGGGCTGACCGCCACCAGCGAGGAGAGTGGCGAAGCGCGCGGAGTCAAGCTTGCCAGCGGCGTGGTCTGCGGTGAGCGACACGAACGCGTCGCAGGCGAGCTCCCGCAGGCCGTCGAGGAGGAGCCGATTCCGCACGTCAGCGCCGAAGGTCGTCGCGAACCTTTCACGGTCCGCCTTGACCTCGAAGTACGCGTGCAGCAGGAACGGCAAGTGTGTGGCGATCCGCGTCGGGAAGAAGAGATGGAAGTCCTCGCCGGCATCGCCCGGCCACACGACCGGTGTGACGATCCGGGGCATCCCTTCATCCCCGGGAAGCACCCGTATGCCGACGGTGATGTCCCCCTCGAGGCCCGGAAGGCCCGCCAATCTTCGCTCGAACAGGATCCATCGAGAACTCTCGGCGCCGTTGCGACGGACCACGACCATGCGGCGCCGCCCGCCGCCGTCGAACGATGCGACACCGAGGTCTTCCTGTGTGATCACCGTTGTGTCGCCTGAGATCTCGTCTTCGAGAAGCACCGTTCCGAAGGCACTGAGCAGCAGCACCATCTGATCGCTGAGCGCCCTCATCGCGGCGCGGACGATCTCGATGAAGACCTCTCGGTTGACGTTGAGGTCGGCGACGAACCGTTCTTCGAACGGGAGGCGCACGACCGTGTCGAACGGACGTCCGTCGAAGACGTCGGCTCCGCGGAGGCGTTCTCCCTCGTCCTCGACCCAAATCGGGAACCGAAGGACCGGGATGCGCTCCTCCGAGACGGCCCCGTCGGAGCCGGGTGCCTGTGCGACGAGCTCGGCCCAGTTGAGGCTGTGCTTGCGCACGAGGGCGCGCGCTTCGTGCGGGTCGAAGCGAACCCGGAGCCCGTATCGCCCATCCTCGTAGCAAGAGTAGATCTCAGGGGTGAGCGAGAGATCGAGAACCGACTTGAACCCGATGCCCTTGTGCCCGATCGCCTCCCCGTGCGGCTTCGTGCCCAGGCCGAGCTTCCCGATCGAGTGCAGGAGCACATGCGGCTTCAGCGGCTCGCCGTTGTTGCAGACGACGAGCGCTGGCTCGCGAGTGAGGCGGACACGCACAACTCCCGTGCGCGCCCCACGGTCGGTCTTCCGCAGGGCGTCGCGAGCGTTCTGGAGGAGTTCGATGAGGAACCGGCCGTGGTATTCGTCGGTGACGATCCGCTCGGCACTCCAGTTCGAGAGCGTGTCCGTGACCTGGTCGATCTCGGTGTGTGCCGCGCGCTTCGTGACGGTCTTGATGACGAGCTCGCGCGGGGTCGGATCGCTCATGTTGTCGGTCAACCCAGCCCCAGCACCTTCATCGCGGCCGTCTTCGGGTCCCCGTAGAAGACCGGGTCCACGAACTCGACGACGTCGGCGGGTACGTCCAGGAAGTTGCGCTTGTTCTCGATCGGGATCAGCGCACGCTTGGCGCCGTTATCCCTGGCGACCTGCAAGGGCTCCACGAGCGAGCGCATCGGCTTGATGTTGCCCTGGACGCTCATGTCGCCGAGCACGAGCAGCGCCGGCGCCACCGGCGCCTTGCGGAGCGCGGAGTAGGCGGCGATGAAGAACGCCACGCCGACCTCGGCTTCCACGTGGTTCCCGAGCAAGTCGATCACCTCGACGTACAGGTCAGAGGTGTCGAGGTCGCGGGCGACGCCGAACTCGCCTTTCCTGCCCTGCAGGTAGCTGAAGGCCCGACCGATCGACTCCTTCATCGCGCCCGACACCCCGCCGGCGAGCTTCAGCTTCCCCGTTCCGTTCGCGACGGATACCTCGAGCCGGAAAAGCCCGACCGTGCCGTCCGACGTGACCCCGGAGGTGTACACGGTGCCCGGTGCGAGTGGGTCGGCCGAAATGAGGTCGCGGCCGCCCTGCTCGGGCACGCCGACGAAGCGCTCCTCGCCGCTCTCCTGGACCGTGTAGCTGAACGAGGTCTGGTAGTACTGGAAGGAGCCCATCTTCTTGAGCTGCTCCTTCACCCTCCGCCGGCCCTCCAGCGCCAGCTCGAGGATCTCGGCAAGCTCGTCCTCGGTGACCTGCCCGTCGGGATAGAGGACCTTCGTCAGGCCCGACACGGTCTTGCGAACTGCCTTGCGATCGCGGGCGTTGAGATGTGCGCCGAGCGAGTAGGCGCGGTCGATGATCTCGGTGAAGTTGTGCTTGCGGAGCTCGCGAAGGGCCTCTGCGAAGTAGTCCACCACGAACCCGTAGTGGTCCGTGAACAGGTCATTCCGCATCGTCGGGATCTCCCACCCAGGGAGATAGAAATGCAGCCGGTCAATGAAGGCCATGTCGTCGCGGATGACATCCGGCATCGGGGCGAACAGGTGCCCGGTCTGCACCATCACGTCGATCGGCTGGTTGGTGTTCCCGAACAACGCGATGCTCGCGTCGCCCGACACGGGTTCTTGGCCACGTTGGTAGGACCCCGACTCGCAGTAGGTCTTCATCGTCGTGACGACTTCTTTGGGCAGCTTCTGGAGATCGGCGACCTCGTCGAAGCCGACCAGGTCCCAGATCTGGACGATCCCCTTCTGGCGCCCGTTCATGTGCCCAAACAGGCTGGCCTGGGTCGTCCCGCCGGTCAGGAGCGCCGCGTAGGGCGAGATCTCCTGCACGACGTAGCTCTTGCCGGTGCTGCGTGGACCGAGCTCGACGAGGTTGAAGTTGCGTTCGGTGAGCGGGATCAGACGCACCAGGAACAGAAGCTTGAGTCGGCGGGACATCCCCGTGGGCTCGTAGCCCATGCTCCGCACGATCAGGTCGAGCCACTCGTCGGTGGTGAACTCCCCGCGGACACGCCGGTAGTCGTCGAGATCGAATGTCGCGATCTGGATCGGCGTGAGCCGGTCGATCCAGAATGGGTGCTTGCCCCTCGTCTCCTCGTCGTACTCGAAGCGCATCTCGAGCTGCGCCCAGATCCCGCCAGTCGTCAGGCGCTCGTACTCGGTCACATAGCGCGTCGGGATGTGGAGGAAGCGGTCCCCGAAGTTCACGGCCTCGGCCCAGTAGTCCGAGTCGACGAGGCGGACCTTCACCTTGTCGATGAACGTGTAGGAGCCGCGCTCCTTGACCTTGACCTGGGCCTTCGTCGACTCGTCGGGCCGGATGTAGTTGTTCGCCAGCGTGTCGTTGACGACCTGGAGGCCCATCTGGATCGCCATCTC